>OGTS01000004.1_pt1 | contig 388290 bp, 381 predicted proteins | sample 1574681 | NCBI WGS metagenome assembly OGTS01 (sample SAMN03295829, study PRJEB24534) | human gut metagenome | isolation source: fecal sample 4 from infant 4 | host: Homo sapiens | place: USA: Pittsburgh, PA | collected 2014-07 | reverse complement strand
ATATGTTTTATTATTCCAAAACTACCAACTGTTCATACAAAAAAACAGTAGATAGATTTTGTTTTTACACAAATCTATCTACTGTCCCTTGGTCATCATCTAATTTAGGATTTAACAATGAAATTACAGCAGTTGCTGACAATAAATATGATGCATTTAAAAGTAATGAAGGTGAGGCAGAATCAATTATTGATCTTTGTATTTCTTTTAAAGCATTTTCAGCTTCATATAAAGTGAATTTTTGTTTTTTTTGATGGTCTATAGTTTTATTTAATAATGTTGATTTTATGTTGTTAATATTAACGAATTGTTGATTTTGTGATTTTTCTTCGTTTGTACTTATGTTAAGTGTAATTTGTACGCTTTTAGTTAATTGTTTAAAAGAAGATGAAAGAAGAAGGAAGTCATATGGATCTTGTGTGTTTATAGAGTGATTTTGTAGGTTATTATTGTATTCAGGTAATGTATTATAGTCTTTTGATATTGGTTTTGTTTGTTTTTTTGCAATGTTTGCTGTTATGTTATTTTGTATATTTTGTTCTAGTTTATATTTTTCATCAGTGAAATTAGGAATAATTCTTGTAGAATTTGAAGATGCTATAGATTCTACAGGCTTAATAATAAGATTATGTAGTCTGTAAATAGGAATTCTCATAAAAATCTCTCCTTTTAAATAGATACTAATATATTTATATCTATTCACAAAAGGAGAGATTTATAATTAAATAGTCAAATGAAATTAAAGTTTAATAAAATTATTAATGTACTTCAATGTGCTTATGATACCATGTGGTGAATAAAACTTTAAATGAAGCCGCAAGTGGTACTGCAATAAGCATTCCAAGAAGACCTCCTACATTCCCACCAATAAGTATTGCCATCATTGTGAAAACAGGATGAAGTCCAACACTATTTCCAACAATTTGAGGAGCAAGCAATTGATTATCAATTTGCTGAACAATAAGCATAGCTATTATTGCATATAATATTTTTATAGGATTTCCGCTTAAAAGTCCCATGACAGCAGCAAGAACAGTCCCTACAATTGGTCCTACATAAGGAATCATATTTGAAATACCTGCAATAGTACCTATTACAAATGAATATTTAATACCTGCAATGCTTAAAGCGATTGAAGATAAAACACCAACAAAGAATGCTTCAAGAAGCTGGCCACGTATGAACTTACCAAATACTTCGTGTATTATGCTAAATATATAATTCAGTTTATTTCCAGCAGAACCACCTCTGAAAATCAAGTAGTATAATTTTTTCCATATGCTTATAAAGTATTCTGAATCTTTAAGAAGATAAATACTTATAATAAAAGCAATGAAGAAAGTAGCAATGCTACTACCAATGGATACAAGTGATGATGTCATGTTGCTTAAGTTTTTCATAACATAAGTTTGAATTAAATTAAAGCCATCAACAATGTAAGGCTGAAGAGCACTTATAATTGGTGAATTGAAACTTTCTATTGTTTCTTTGATAGAAGAAGCAGAAAATGGGTTATTATCAAAGTAAAGATTAATATCAGATATAATATTGGCAATTGTAGTATTGCTTGAAAGCTGGCCTCCAATCATAAAATATATTCCCCAGATTAATGCTGTAAGAATAGCCAATACACTCACATAAGAAAGAATTACGGCAGTAATTCTTCTTGTACCAAATTTTTGAATTTTTAATATTTTATTATTCTCAAGAAAGTTTTCAATTAGTTTTGTAATTGGATAAAGTATGTATGCAATTACAATGGCAAGTAATAAAGGTTTCAGTAGGCTTATGATTGAAAAAATTACTGATAAAACATTTCCTAAAATATTTTTTATATTAAAAAGCAGTAAAAATACTATGTATATGGCTATAGCTGTAATACTTATGTAAACTGCATATTTAAAAAGTTTCTTATCAAATTCAATCTTCATTATTTCATCTCCTTTTCTAGTTTTAAATACAATTATAATTTATATTGATATATTAATAAAGATGAATATAAAAAAATTACACCATAATGTAAAGAAAACATGTATTGGTGTAATTTGAGATTTAGATTGTATAAGTTTAAAATTTTACTTATATGCTTCTAAAGTTTTTAGATAATTAATCTGAAGCTGATTTTTATTAATGTACTTTAATGCATCTGGTTCTGTTCTTTTTAAACCTGAAAGTATCTCATTGTGTATTGTCTCAAATTCATCATAACTTAATTCAAAAAAGTAATCACAATTGTCACATACAAGACAATTAGACTTTTTATAAGGAATTATTGGAATGGTTAATATTGAAAACCAATGAGTGACAATGCATAGTTCCCAATAAGATTTCTTTTTACATGATGGACAATCTTTTTCGCTTACGGTGCCGATAACTTTTTTTGTTATAGTATCTTTGCTTAATAAAAACATAAAAATACCTCCCCGCATGTATATAAATATTTCATTATTTTTTATTATTAACTTTATTGTATATATAAATACATAAAAATTACAATTTCAATACAAAATGTATAAAAAAGGTGTTAACGTGTGGAACTTATCTGTTAACGTGTGGAGGTCTTATGATTGGAAAATTATAAAAAAGTTAATTATTAATAGATGTTATAATTTAATATGAGATAAATTATAGTGTGAATTTCACCAGAGAATATACAATATAAAATCTATGAAATAAATGAAGGAGTAAAGGAAAATGAGTAATGCAAAAATCTTTAATATAAATGAGATAATTACAATTGTGATGGAGGAAGTTAGGATTAAAGAAAATAGACAAATGTATGGTATAGATGAAGAAAGTGAGTTGCCTAAAGGTATATGCAATAAACTAGATTCTTTCAAAGAAATTGAATTTAAAGAGTTCTTGAGTAGAATTGAACAAATAGCAAATGAAATATTACATATAAAAAGTGGGGAATTAAATGAATTGAACAAATGTCATGAAGAAATTATTTATATGGCACATGAGAAATTAGATGATTATATTATCAGCTAGAAAATGTATGAAGTTTAATTAAAGTATATAAATATAGTTTATTATAGCAACGTAAAGAACATTATAAGGTTTAATTTAATATAATAAAAAAACATTAGTTTTAGAGGGTAAAATGGATAAATGCAATTTTAATTCATTTGAAGATATAATGAAAGCATGTGGATATTCTTTTGATGAAGATGGAAATATTGACTGGTGCAGCTTTGATGAAGATAGTTATATAGGATGTAAGGATATGACGGGTGGCTTTCAAAGTGTTTACCCTCAGCTTTTTGTTTTGGTAGGTGAGGTTATAGGCGCTATAATTTCAGAAAAACTTCCTATTAATGTGCAGGATTCCTTTGGAAACTGGCTTCAGCTTATTGGACAGGTAATTTTAACATATAATGCACAACAGCAATATTTTCAAGGAGGTCCTGGAAGATATTTTAATCCTAAATATTATAATGTAAGCAATTCATTTTGTACTGATACAGATTATGTACAGAATGGAGAAGTTAAAAGTGATCACAAAAAAGGTTCAAAAGATAAAGCAAAGGTCAAAAATCTTGAAAAAGAAATAAGATATTTAAAGAGTCAAATAAATGAAATGAAAAGGGATCTTGATAATATAAAAAAAGGAGAATAAGTAGTCTTTGGGAATGTTTTCTAAAGTCTATTTGATTTGTTTGTGGTACATTTAATGTTTATTATAAATATAATGAATAAAAAGTGTTTTTGAGGTTCATATGAATTATGATGAAATTAACGAATTTTTAAAAAAGTATAGTGATGCAATTTTTTCAGAAAATAATACTAATGATAATAATAATAATAAAAATTCACAAAAAGAAGATTCTAAAAGCAACTGCAAGAATAATTTTAATTATGGATTTTTTTACACAAATGAAAATGGATATGGATGTAATGATATGCCAGGTGGGTTTCAGAAAATAAATCCTATGTTATTTGTTGTCATAGGTGACATTTTAGGTGATTTGATGTCAGGAAAACTTCCATTTAATGTTCAGAATGCAGTAGGAAACTGGATACAACTAGTAGGACAGGCTATTGAAACTTATTCTGGACAGCAACAGTATTTTCAAAGTGGTCCAGGACGATATTATAGTCCTGAAAATTTAAATGTTACTAATCCATTATGTCCAACAAGTTCATCCAATGAGACTACATCAACTAGCAATACAAACAGCAATTCTCAAAATGAAACTAGTAGTGATAATGAAAAGTTAATTGAAAGCCTATATTGTATTATAAAAGACATGAAAGATGAATTAGATGATGTGAAATCAAGGGTAAAGACAATTGAAAGACAGGAAAGATAAATTACGCATATTATAGAATAAATTAAATATAATATATTATAAGGCTAAGACATGAAAAAACATATGCTTAGACCAAAAAATTAATTGCTAGACATACACCTACCTAATAATCAAAGAACGTATTCTACTTATATATAGTTAGAATACGTTCTTTGATTATTACATAGAGTTATTTTGTTTTCCAAAAAGTTTTGCTTTTACTTTTTTTAGATTTGTAATCTGCTTAGTTATGGTAGAAACAAATATTACACCAAGGGCTAGACTTCCTGCATTTGCAATTGTTGTAAGACCAAGTTCAATGGCACCTGAAATATTTCCAGTTATTGTTTCGTACATTGTATAGTACATTCCAGCACCTGGAACAAGAGGAATGAGTGCACATACTACAATTGTTGTAACAGGTGTTTTTAAAATTCTTGCGCATATTTCGGAATAAATACTAAATATTACTGAAGATAGAAAGAAGGCAAGAACATCACTAATGTTGAATCTGCTAAAAAATAAATAACAGAGCCAACTTAGTCCTCCACCTAGAGCTGCAAATAATAGGTTTTTCCCTCTTATGTTAAAAATTATTCCAAATCCTAAAGATGCAATAAAAGATACAAATGTTTGAATAATCATTATTGTCATTGTCCTCCGAATAAAAATTATAATAAGTTATGATTGAATTGTATTTAAGAATAAGCTTAAAATAGCACCAGTACCTACAGCAATTGATATGGCAACTAAAAAGGCCTCAGCAGCTTTTGTGATTCCTGACAATAAATCACCAGCAATAGTATCACGAATAGCATTTGTTATTGTTAGTCCTGGTACAAGAAGCATAATGGAACCTATAATTGTTTTATCAAGGTTAGCACAAATATTTAATTTCATGAGTATTATAGCTAGTATTGCACACAACCCTCCACCAAGTGAATTGATGAAAAAACTATTTATATCTAATTTTTGGCAAACAGTAGAAACTATCTTAATACAAGCTCCTATTATAAAAGCAGCAAAAAAATCTTTTATGTTGCCACCAAACATAAGTGCAAAACAACCTGCAGCAGCACAAGATGAAAATAATGTAAGTGCAGCTGAATATCTGTCACTTTGAGAAATATTAATAAGCTCAGTATTCAACTCATCAATAGTCATTGATTGAGCCTGAACCTGTCTAGAAAGATTATTTATCAAATCTATTTTGTTTAAATCTACACCTCTACTTGTAATTCTTCTGACAAGAGTAACAGTTGTAGAATCTTTTGTTAAAGATGTAATTATTCCTGTAGGAGTGACAAAGCTTTCTGCATCATCAACACCAAAAGATAAACCTATTCTTACTATAGTTTCTTCAACTCTATAGGTTTCTGCACCACTCTCAAGCATTATTTTCCCAGCTAAAGTTGAAATATTTAGCAATTTATTTAAATCCATGATTAATTCCTCACATTTTTTTTATCAAATGAATTATAGCATAAATAATTTATTGATTATAGGGAGATTGTTTTAAAATTTTTCATAAAACTTTTGAAAAATTAAAAAAAATATACATCTTTAATATTATAAATAAGAAATTTTAAAGTAAACATAAAAAAATGTTGATAAATATACTCAGAAATAATATAATCTGTATATAGTTAAGAATAAATATGGATATTCTTTTATTAGTTTTGTTATTATAAAAGAATATAATTTATTACTTATATAGTTAATATGTTGGGGTGATTGCAAAATGAATTTTGAAAACATTAAAAGAGAAGACAAAGAAATCTATGATCTAATTGAAAAAGAATTAGACAGACAAAGAAAAGGAATAGAATTAATAGCTTCAGAAAATGTCGTTAGTGAAGCTGTAATGGAAGCTATGGGATCGTATTTAACTAATAAATATGCTGAAGGTTATCCAGGAAAAAGATACTATGGTGGATGTCATGTAGTAGATGAAATAGAACAAATAGCAATTGATAGAGCAAAACAATTATTTGGAGCAGAACATGCAAATGTACAACCTCATTCAGGTTCTCAAGCTAATATGGCTGTATACTTTACAGTATTAGAACCAGGTGATACAGTTTTAGGAATGGACTTAAGTCATGGTGGACATTTAACTCATGGTTCTCCAGTTAATTTCTCAGGAAAGTTATTTAAATTTGTTTCTTATGGCGTAGACAAAGAAACTGAAATGATAGATTATGAAAATGTAAGACAAATTGCTTTAGAATGTAAACCAAAATTAATTGTTGCAGGAGCAAGCGCATACTCTAGAACAATTGATTTTGCTAAATTCAGAGAAATAGCAGATGAAGTTGGAGCGTACTTAATGGTAGATATGGCTCATATTGCTGGATTAGTTGCAGCAGGGGTTCATCCATCTCCAGTTCCATATTGTGATTTTGTAACAACTACAACTCATAAGACTTTAAGAGGTCCAAGAGGTGGATTAATCCTTTGTAAAGAAAAATATGCTAAGGACTTAAACAAAAACATATTCCCAGGAATTCAAGGTGGTCCATTAGAACATATTATTGCTGCAAAAGCTGTATGTTTTAAGGAAGCATTAGATCCTAAATTTAAAGAATATGCTGAAAATGTAGTTGAAAATTGTATTGAACTTGCAGAACAATTAATAAAGAGAGACTTTAAGATTGTTTCTGGAGGAACAGATAACCATGTATTCTTAGTTGATTTAAATAATAAGGATATTACAGGAAAAGAAGCAGAACAATTATTAGATTCAGTAGGAATAACTGCAAACAAGAATACAGTACCAAATGAAACAAGAAGTCCATTTGTTACATCTGGAATAAGAATTGGTACTGCAGCAATAACTACAAGAGGATTTGTTAAGGAAGATATGGCTGAAATCGCAGCTATTATGGATGAAGCGATTGCAAATAGAGAGGGAGATTTATCAGGTCTTAAAGCAAGAGTTGAAGCTTTATGTGATAAACATCCTTTATACTAAAATAAATAATAAAGGGCTATCTAATTTTTGATAGTCCTTTATTTTTATTTATATTCTATAACTGCGCATGATAAACAATTCAAGTGTGAATATTAAATAAAGAGAAAATTTTAATTTAAGGAGGATTCTTATATATTTGTATATAAGAGAAGAAACAAATGAATGAATTTAGAAATATTAATGTTAATGAGCTAGAAGATATAATGGATAAAATTAATTTGATTGATATTCGAGAAAAAGATGAATATGAGTTAAAAAGTCTTAAATACACTAAGAACATACCGATGCATGAATTATTGGAGAATTATGATGATTATTTGAATACAGATGAAGAATACTATTTAATTTGTGAAACTGGAAGAAGGAGTTTTATTACAGCAGCTGAGTTAGCGGATGCAGGATATAGAGTTATAAATGTATCTGGAGGAACAAGTGGATATTTGGGAGAAAAACTCAATTAAAATATATAAAAATAAAATGGTACCTGTTTTATTGGGTACCATTTTACTTTTTTGTATGTAGGAATTATTTAATACTGAAATTCAGTCACTGGGTTATAACAAGAATAGCTTCAAGAAAAATTGTTAAATAAAAAGTACTTTAATAATTATTATTAAACTTTGATAGAAGTATATAATATAAATATTACTACTTATGATTATTACTCATAGTAATATGAAATAAAGAATAAAATTTAATTCTTTATTTGTATTTTGTTTAGGAGAGATAGAGAATTATTCAGTAATTAGTATTATCAAAATACTAATTATTATTCGTTTTTAATTATGTATACCATGAATATTTAAAATATAATACACATATATCTATATAAAGTTTATTATGTAGTACTTGTATTTTTATTGTCAATAAGTATATTAATAATATGAATTTGTTTTATTAGTATATTTATTATTGACTTTTAAGTGAAAATATATTTATAATGTTACTTTATATGTGTAGCCAAATCATTAAATTTGTGTTATAAAAGTATTGTAGAATTAAATATATCTAGGGTTTGTTAGAGGGATTTGAGTGAAAAGTAAATTATGATGGGGGAATTGGGTTGTCAGGTATAGTTGTATCTTTAGCTAGTAAGTTAAGTTTTTATAAAGAAGCTGATGTTGAGTTTCAATTTATAGATACTGCTAGCCTAAGAAAATATGCGAACAGAGGTAATGCTAGAGCCCAAAATATACTAGGAGATAGGTATTTTAATGGAGATACAGTTGATACTGATTATAAGGAAGCTGTAAAATGGTATAAAAAAGCAGCTTTTTCTGGTTATGATGTAGCTATGTATAATTTGGGTGATATGTATTATTGTGGACTCGGAGTGGCGCAGGATTACTGCAAAACTATTGAGTGGTACAAAAAAGCAGCCAGCAAGGGGAATTGTAATGCACAGTGTAATCTAGGATGTATGTATGAAGAAGGTCAAGGTATAGAATGTGATTATAAAGAAGCACTAAAATGGTATACAGAAGCTGCTATTCAAGGAGATTATTTTGCACAATATAATCTTGCAGGAATGTATATGCATTCTAAAGGTGTTGAAGAAGACTGCGAAGAAGCTTTTATATGGTATGAAAAGAGCGCTAAGCAGGGATATGAAAAAGCACAGAATACAATTGGATATATGTATGAAAAAGGGTTAGGCGTAAAACGTGATTATAAAGAAGCTATAAAATGGTACAAAGAAGCTGCAGAATTTGGGTACCCTTATGCTGAATACAATCTTGCAGGAATGTATTATAAGGGTAAAGGTGTACAGAGAAATTTAAGCAGTGCGTATAGTTGGTATAAAAGATCTGCCGCACATGGACTTGAAATTGCTAAATGTGCGTTAAAAGAAAAATTTAATAAATAAATAACATAAGCTTAAAGTGAATTATATAATTCTTTAAGCTTATGTTTTTATATGGAATTATAATCTAGTCTATAAATAATAAATTTATTTCTATTGTCTTTTAGGTATTCTGGAAAAACAGGCACTTCTTTGTAGAGAGAAAAACATGTGCTATTTTCAAGATAAAAAATATAATCATCAGAAGGATAATATAAAATAATATCAACAATACGCATATTTTCATCTACTGAGTCAAGAATGTTGTTTACAACTTTCATAAAAATTTGAAGTGAAAATGGATTGAAAAAATAGAACTTATTATCACAAATTTTTATTTTATATTCTTGAGCAAGACATTTTATAAATTGAATTTTGTTGTAGTCATTAGATTTATTATCATTTAAATAAGTTTTTTTATTATCAGTACAAATTTCATAATAATAATTATTCATTTCAATTCCAGTAACATAAGAATTGAAGAAATGATTAAGATAAAAGTTAAGACGTCCTTTTCCACATCCAAAATCTATAATGCTGTCATCCTCATTAAAGGAATATTCTTTGGTCAATGTATGGAGTGAATTATAAGAAGTTGCTTCATATCTATGGTAATGAAGTGAATCATTAAATATCTTTTGTTCACCGGTAGTTTTTATACTTAGTAATTGTTCATAATATTGTTCGTTCATAATAGCTCCTTTCAATGGAAAGGATAAAATATAAATTAATTATTGTCAATATATATAATTACAAAGTTAGGTATTATATAATTGAATATTTAAAAAATACAGGAGTAAACTAATGATAAAATATTTTCAATCAAAAACATTTAAGATGGCCTTATCAGCTACTATAGCAATTTTGATAGCTAATTACATGAAACTTAACTTTGGTGTAACAGCAGGAATAATTGCTATATTAAGTATTCAAGACACAAAAAGAGAAGCTCTTTTAATAAGCTTAAAACGAATAGCAGCATGTTTTATAGCAATAATTTTTTCTTTTGTTTTATATGTTGTTCTTGGAAGTAATCCAATAATATTTGGAGTATTTTTAATAATGTATATACCAATAACTATTAAGTTTAAAATACAAGAAAGTATGGTTGTTGGAGCAGTTTTATCAACACATCTTTTAACTAATTCAAATATAAATTATTACTGGATTATAAATGAGGGAGCACTTGCAATAATCGGTGTATGTGTTGCTATGTTATTTAATTTATATACACCAGACTTAGAGGAAGAATTTGAAGTTAATAGAGAAAGAATAGAGCAACAGTATAGAACTATTTTAAGTGATATGGCTGGAAGCTTAATTGTTAGGGAATTTCCAAGTGATGAAAAAGAAATTTTTGAAATTACAGAAAAGCTTATAGAGAATAATAGAAAAATAGCTAAAAATATTTTAAATAATTACTTAATTTTAAAAAATGATTATTATTATTTAAGCTATATGGAAATGAGAGCTAGTCAATTTGAAACAATAAAGAGAATGAAAAAACATTTTTCAAGATTTTATATGACGTATTCTCAAACTGAATTATTATCAGATTATACATATAAGGTTGCATTTAATATTCATAAAGATAATAATTGTGTGGAACTTATCAATGAACTTAATATTTTAAGAAATGAATATAAAAAAATGGACCTCCCTAAGAATAGAGAAGAATTTGAAAATAGAGCATTACTATTTCAATTTCTAAATGATTTAGAAGATTTTCTGCTACTAAAAAAAGCATTTAAAGATAACTACTAATTAATTTTGATAAATGAATAAAGTAAAGCTAAAAATTCTATATCCGGTTAATTGAAAGTTCTAGGTGGAGATTTCAACACTAAATATAAGATGTTCACAAATAGTACTTACAGGGAGAATTAAGTTGGAATATATATAGTGTTTTTCTCAGAAGGAGAGGATAAAAAATGGAGGGATTAAAAGAATTAATCAATAATAATATTGAAATTGTATTTATTCTAATAATAATATATGTGATTGGATTTATTAACAAAATAATAAGGAATATTATAAAAGAAAAAAATAATAAGAAGAAATAGTATAAGAGGATTACTTTTGTGGTAATCCTCTTAAGCATTATAATTTAGAAGTGTGGATCTATTTCATTTTGCTGAATTCTTTTTAAATCTTTTAATCTTAAATTTGTAGCTTCCATTATGGAATCAAAAGACTCTCCTTCAATAATCATTTTTTTTGCTAAATCATGGGATTGTTTACTTTTTACTTTATTCATAATAAATCACATCTTTCGTATAAAAATATTTAATCATAATTATTATGTGATTAAGTACGAAATTTATACTTAAGGTAAACTAATATAAATAATTATATTATTATAGTATAATATTTATATTAATAAAACAATTTTAGAGCAATGAGTAACAAGGGGGAAATTTTTTGAATATTATTGAAGAAGCAAAAAATATAAGCAGTAAAATTATTGAAGATAGAAGGGAATTACATAAGATTCCAGAAACAGGAATGATACTTCCAAAAACAGCTCAATATGTTATAAATAGATTGAAAAAATTAAATATTGATTTTAAAACATATGATAGCCACTCAGGAATTTGTGCAGTAATAGGTAAAAAAGAGGGAAAAACAATAGCTGTGAGGGGAGATATGGATGCCCTTCCTGTAAAAGAAGAAACAAATCTTGAATTTAAATCGGGAAATGGAAATATGCATGCATGTGGACATGATGCACATACTGCTATTTTATTGGGACTTGCAGAACTATTAAAAAATCATGAGCATGAACTAAACGGAAAGGTTAAATTGATTTTTCAACCATGTGAAGAGTGTGGTCCTGGAGGAGCAATGGCTATGATTGAAGACAATGTTTTAGAAAATCCAAAAGTTGATGCTATGCTTGCTCTACATACTGATAATGCTATAAGAGATTATGAAAATGGTGATGTTATAGTAAGATATGGAAGTATGTCTGCATATGAAGATCCTATAAATTTAAAGATAATAGGAAAAGGTGGACATGCATCTACACCTCATGTTTGCATAGACCCAATATCAATAGCTACATTGATAATTAATAATATACAATATATATTAACAAGAGAAATAGATCAAACAATACCTACACTTATAAGTTTTACAAGTATTCAAGGAGGTAGGGGATCTAATAATATTATTCCAGATGTTGTGGAAGTTAAAGGAACACTAAGAAGTACTGATTCAAAAGTAAGAGAGTATGTACTAGACAGAATAGTAGAAATAGTTGATGGACTTACAAAAATAATGAAAGCCAAGTATGAGATTAACTTTTTAGGTGGATGCTCAGGAGTTGTTAATAACAGAGACATGGTAGATAAGTTTATTACTTCTGCTGAAAAAATTATAGGAAAGGAATCTATTCATGTATTAAATGATTATAATATGGGAGCAGAGGATGCTGGTTTCTTTTTTGAGAAAGTTCCAGGATGTTATTTTTTACTTTATAATCCTCTTCCTTTTGATGATGGAGTTATATATCCAGCACATAATTCTAAATTTATGATGGATGATTCTGTTTTATATAAAGGAGCAGCTCTATTTATGCAGACTGTTATAGATTACTTGGGATAATAAGGTTAGAATGTTGAAAATATGGCTTAAAATCGTCATCATAACATTAATTGATAATTATTTACACGAAAATAATATAATGATATAATGAACTTGTCATATTATATTAAAGAAATTTAACAATTATTATCTTTACATAATATAAAATATTTATAAATGCGGTATATTATAGAGGGGGAAAAAAATGAGTAACGAATTAGACAACAATGTAAATATAAAAGACGAGGTTAAGAATATTACAAAAAACTTAGTTGAATCTCTTTCGCAAATTTCAGCAGGTATTAATGAAGTTGCTGTTGGGGTACAACAGTTAGCAGAAATGAATACACAACTTCTTAGAGAAACAAATGAAGCTAATAAGAAGGCTAAAAATAGTGATGAAATAGTTGGAATTATACAAGATATATCAAAGCAGACAACTCTTTTAGGATTAAATGCTTCGATTGAGGCTGCAAGAGCTGGTGATTCAGGTAAAGGTTTTGCTGTTGTTGCTCAGGAAATAAGAAAGCTTTCTAATACATCTAAAGAATCAATTAATAAAATTGATACAATTATAAAGTATATTTCTAATTCTATTTCAAGTATTGATGACAGCTTAAATAGTACAAATGAAATATCTCAAAATCAATCAGCTGCATTACAGCAGATAACAGCATCTGTTGAAGAACTAAATTCAACAGCACATTTATTAGGAACAATTGCAGACAAACTTTAGCATTTTTGAGAATGGACATATGGTTTACATATATCATATGTCTATTTTCTTATGCAAGTAAAAATATAAAAAAATATATGTTATAATTTATTATTAATAAGTAACATATGTATATTCAAAAATAGGGGGTTTTTTTATGAAGAAAAAGATAATAGCATCACTATTAGTTTCTTTATCAGTTGTTGGAATACTACCAGTATCTGCACAAGCTGCATGGAAGAAAGATGCATATAATAATAATGTATGGGTAGAAGCAGGTGGCATCAAACAAGGATGGAATTTTATTGATAATTTCTGGTATTATCTAGGTGCAGATGGAGTTCCAGTAACTGGATGGTTGCAAGATAAAGGCGACTGGTACTATATGTGGTCAAATGGTACTATGGCATATAATACATGGATGACAAATGGAGGCTTATGGTATTATTTTGATGAAAATGGTAAGATGGTAACTGATTTAGTAAAAGTAGAAAGTAGAGAATATGATTTTACTAATACTGCAATTATATTATCTAAAAATATAGGACTAGATAATACAAAAAACATTCCACAGACAGCTGAGAAAACAGTTTCAGATACTGATGTGTCATCAGTTGTAAGCGGTGAAGGAAAATAAAATTTTAGAAGAATTTATAGGTAGATTAAGTATAAACTTAGTCTGCCTTTTTAATACTAAAAGTATAGAAAAATTTATAAGAGGCTGTGATATAGTTGAAAGTGATGACTTTTAATTTGAGATGTGATTTTCCTTTAGATATTAATAATCGTTGGAAAAATAGAAGACATATTACTTATAATATAATAGATAAATATAAATGCGATATTATAGGAACTCAGGAAGCTACTGAAAATATGTATAAGGATATAAAGAAGAATTCCGATAATTATAATATAATAGGCACCCCAAGAAGTAGAAAATTTTTTGTGGAAAGAAATGATATTTTGGTAAAAAATGAAAATAAGATTATTGAATCAAAAACATTTTGGTTGTCAGATACACCAGATACAGTGGGCAGTTCAAAATGGTTTTCTGTATTTCCAAGGATTTGTACAACGGCTGTAATTGAGTTAAGTAATAAAGTGAAAATAAGAGTATGCAATTCTCATTTAGATTGTTTTACATCAAAAGCAAGAGAATATGAATTAAAAAGGCTTATGGAATTAATAGAAGAAGAGCAGATAAAAGAAGATCTTCCAATAATAATTATGGGTGACTTTAATTCTGGACCTGATAGTAAACTTATAAAAAATTTATCTTCTGGAGTTTATGGAAGCAAGAAAGTAAGTGCAGTACAGGAATATGATAAACGATTGTATATGAATTCAACAATGAGTATGTTTAAGGGAAAAGAAAAAGGACTTCATATAGATTATATTTTTGTATCAGAAGAATTTAAAGTCAATAATGTTGAAATTGTAAGATATAATGAAAATGGAAAATATCCATCTGATCATTATCCACTAATGGCAGATATAGAATTAATTTAAAAAACATATATATATTGCAATTGACAGTTGAGAATTGACAATTAAGCTGAAAATCCTTACAGGATTTTTTGAAATTATATGCAGAATAATTACTGCAACATATATATTAAATTTTATATATAAAGATTTTTAGAAAGCTGAGAATAAGCATGTAATATACTGTTTATTCTCAAGTAAATTATATTTTTAGTCATATTATTGTGACAAAAGTAAGGACGTGGTTTATTGTCGAAAATAGAATACATGTTATATTTTTTATATATATGTATAGCTATAGTTTTAGGGGTTACAGGTGCTTATTATGTGGTAACAATGGAGGAAATTAATATTGCATCATCAAAAAATAAAATTGAAGAAAATCAGCCCCAAGATGAATTTAAGAAATATGGACAAGTTATAAAAGTTGATTCCAACTTGTGTATAAGAGAAGATGCAGATATTAATAGTGAAGTTAATTATGTTTTATATGAAGGAATGACTTTTGACATATTAGATAAGAAAAATGAATGGTATTATATACAACATAATGATATTTTTGGTTATGTAAATGAAGATTATGTTACAGAATATGAAGATATTCCTCCTAATGAAACATATGAAGAAAGAGAACAAAATATAGTAAACAATCTTTTAAAGAAAGTACATAATCCTATAAGTGTTGAACTTACTGCATATTGTAACTGTAGTATATGTTCAGAAGCTTGGGGATCAAAAACTGCTATGCAGACACAAACAAGAAAAGGTGTTGTTGCAGCCCAAAAAGAAATACCACTTGGAAGCAGATTATACATACCACAACTTGAGTATTATAAAGAGGACTGCATTTTTGATGTTGAAGACAGAGGTGGGGCAGTAAGATTAAAAGATGATGGCACATACATAATAGATATATGGCTTCCAGATCACGAACAAGTAAAAGAGTTTGGAAGAAATAAGGGAGTAATTTATTTAATTGAAAATTAAAGTTTGATTTTTTGAGTCCACTTTCCACTAAAGTATCTGTAATTGCTTATTAACAACTCAATACTCCATCCTATGGGTATTGAGTACCATATAGCTTTTTGACCTATTAAAGATGAAAGACTGTATGCAGCAAATACTCTTATTCCAAAATTTGATAAAGTACTTAATAAGAAAAATTTCATATCTCCACAGCCCTTTAAAATTCCATTTGCAGTACTGCTAATACCTTTTAATGTATATCCTAATGAAACAGTTCTTAAATATTCAATTCCAGTAGCGATTACAAGAAAATTTGCAGAAGAATCTACAAACATATCTATTAAATTTTTCCCATAGACAAAAAGAATAATAGTGATGGAGATAGAAAAAATTAAGGTTAACTTTAAAGCTGCTTTGTAACCTTCTTTTATTCTGTCTATAAGTTTTGCACCAGCATTTTGAGCTGTAAATGTGGAAACTGCATTGCTAAGATTAATTATAGGCATAACAGCAAGAGAATCAATTTTTGTTGCAGCAGTATATCCTGAAACAATATCTGCTCCGTATGAATTAACAAGTGCCTGAACTAAAATTAATCCTAATGAGACAGTGGATTGTTGAAGCATTGTAGGAATAGCAATTTTATTTATTTTTTTCAATATATTTATATCAATATGAAGACTTATCTTATTGTTTATTTCTTGATTAAAACCTATTTTGATTTTTTTCTTTAGAAATATTATGGATAATATAGCAGAAACAAGCTGAGCAGTAAAAGTAGCAAAAGCAATTCCTAAAATTCCAAGCTGTATAATTGTAACAAAAAATAAATCTAAAGCTATGTTTAGTACAGAAGAAAATATAAGTAAATATAATGGAGTTTTTGAATCTCCAAGAGCATTAAAAACAGAAGTAGTACCATTATATAAAAACATAGGAAGAAGACCTAAAAAGTAAACTTTTAAATATAAATTAGCATCGGAAAAAATATTATAAGGAGTCTTCAAAAGCCTTAAAAGCACATGAGAAGAAAATACGCCACAAATAGTTAATAATATACTTAAAAATATTAAGGATATTAGAGAAGTATAAATTGAATTCTTCATTTCTATATAATTTTTACTGCCAAACATTTGAGAAATAACAACACTTGAACCTATGCTAAGTCCACTGGCGATAGATATAAAGAGAAAAGTTATTGGGTAAGATACTCCAACAGCAGCAAGTGAATTAGAACCTAAAAAATTTCCTATAATTATAGAGTCAGAAATATTGTATAACTGTTGAAAAATATTTCCCATTACCATTGGAAGTGCAAAAGTAATTAATATTTTATTTGGATTACCAAAAGTCATATTTTTTGCCATTATAAAAATATGCAGAATAAAATGTGAATTCTGCATAACCTCCTCTCGTTATTAAAAATAGAACTTATGTAGATTTATAATTGTAATATAGATAGATATATTATTTGTTTTATGAAGTAAAAATATAAATAATTATATATGTATAAAAACAAAAAAATAAGGAATAACTATCACTTTTTTTAGTGTTTTTCAAGAAAAATTTTTGTATAAACCCCTATAAATTTATTGAATAAATGGAAAAAAATATATTAAAAAAGTTTGTCCTAACACATATGATTTAGTATGTAAAAAAAATATGTACATAATTTGAAAATACTTCTTTTGAAAAGAAAAAATATATAACTTATAATGTGTTCATGCCATATCGGTGAGGAATAGATAGCAGCTTAAAAAATTAGCATAAATAATTTAAATGCTGATGCAGTTATCAAAAAGTAACAAGGAGTGGTTTTTTGAATAAATTAAGAAAATATATCTATAGAGGATGTGCAGTGCTCTGCCTAGGTACAGTTATTATTGGTGGAGATTATGTTTATAAACATAACAGTACTTTTGAATATCATGAAGAATTATTATATTCTAATAAAACAAATGATATTTTAGCAGATGATTATAGTAAGTATGAAAAAAAAGGAACTGTGGTTAATGTAGAAAGCATATTAAATGTAAGAAGAGAACCTTCTGTAGATAGTCCAATAGGTAATACATTGGATAATGGAGAAACTATTAATATTGTTGATGAAAAAGAAGGATGGTATGAAATAGAAGGAAATGATAACGTTGTCGGATATGTTAAATCTGATTATGTTGAAGAGCATAATCAAGAGTATCAGCCAGTAACATTAGATGTTAAAACCGATATGAAAGAAGAGCAAACTTCACAAGCGCCGGTACAAGATTTAACTAATACCTCTCAATCAGAAGCAGAAAATAGTATACAAAATCAAGTTAATGTTGAAACTGTTTCAGTAGAGGAAAAGTCTGCAGAAACACCAAAGGGAAAGAAGATTAATGTTGAGCTTACTGCATACTGTAATGATGAGAAGTGTTCTGGAAAATGGGGGGGGAAAACAGCCCTTGGAACAGAAACAAGAGTAGGAGTTGTTGCAGCACCATCTAGTATTTCATTAGGTAGTAAATTGTATATACCAGAACTTTCATATTATAAAGCTGATTCAGTTTTTGATGTGGAAGATAGAGGTGGAGCAGTGAAAACAAAAGAAGATGGGACATATATAGTAGACGTATGGTTTCCGACCCATGAGCAGGTTGAAAAGTTCGGTAGAATTAAGGCTACCGCATATATATTAGAATAGTTACATTGCTATAAGAATATTCAGGGCTAGATATTTATATATCTGGCCTTGAATATTTTTACTATGTTTTCAGCTTTTATGAATAAAAAGTCTGTGATTTATAAAAAATAAATTATACTCTATTATTCAGGAGGTGAAAAATTGCTAAAGTATAATTAGACTTTAGCAAAATATGCATGAAAAAATATATAAGATATCTTTATTGTGGAATTATAAGCATTATGCTTTTGTTTATTTATTCCATAAATATATTAGCAGAATCGGATGCTCAAACAAAAGAATTTATGAATAATCATTCGGAAATATTAAAGTCAATAAAAGAATGTACTGAATGTATAAATAAGAAAGGTGATATAAGAATTGATTTTTTAGAAGAAGTTATTCATTATAATGAGATTCAAATATGCATGTCAGAAAATTTTATAAAATGTGGAGATGATAAGAACGTAAGAAATATGGCAAAAGCTTTAATAAAGAATGCAATGGAATGTACTACAGAACTTAGCGAAATTTTAAACAGTATAAACCAAAAGCCATTAATTAATAAAGAATTAGAAGAAGAATACATAAATGAATATGCTGAATCATATGAAAAGATGATTAAAAATCTTGAGTGTAAAAGAGATGATGATATAGGAAAAATTTTTTTAAAGTCATCTATTAAGCAGCATGAATCTTTAATTGAACTGACAGAAATCTTTATTAAGTATAGTGATGATGAAAAAATCATAGAAACAGCTAAAGGTATTAGAGAAAAGAACTATAAGGAAATAAAAAAAATAAAAAGTGTATTAAGGAAAGTTTAGGGCAATTTATAGTAAAAGATCTATTAAAACTAAAGCATATGTGTTATGAGTCTGTTTTAATAGGTCTTTTAAGTACTAATATATAGTATTTATGGATAAGATATTAATATTTAAAAATATTGTGATAGTATTTTGGAGAGATGAAAAGTGAGGGATTTGGAATTTACTAAAAATGAAAAGGCAGAGTTAATATATGATGTTGTGGCAGGAATAATGGCGGTAATTGCTGTATTAATTGTCATGATGGATTTTTCAAGTTCTTTTACAGAAAGAGAATTATATTATATACATATAATAGATAATATTGTTTACTTTTCATTTGTAGCAGATTATTTTATAAGGATGATTCTTTCAAAAAATAAAAAGAAGTTCTTTTTACATAATATAATTGATCTTATTGCAATATTTCCATTAGGATTTTTTGCTTCTGTCAAATATGGAAGTGTTCTAAAACTTATAAGAGTTGTTACATATTTATTAAGGTTGATTGGTGATATAAAAGAAGTTGTATTTACAAATAATTTTATCTATGCTCTTGGAATTACAATTCTTATTACTATTGCGGGATCAATAGGAATGTATTTTTTTGAAGTCAATAATAATGGTGGAATTAATAATTATGGTGATGCACTGTGGTGGAGTATAGTAACAGTTTCAACAGTTGGATACGGAGATATATCAGTTGTCACAAGAGGTGGAAGGATTGTTGCCTGTATTCTTATGATAACAGGAGTTGGTTTTTTAAGTATGCTTACAAGTACAATGTCAACTTTCTTTTTTAATAGGCATACTAAAAGATTAATAAATAATAATTCAGAGAATACACAAAATTCAATTCTTGATATATCCAACTTATCCGAAGAAAATAAAAAAAATATTATAAGTTATTATAATTATCTATGTTTTAAGGAGGAATATAAACCCTAATAGCAGTATACATTTTTTTATGTCTATATTATACTATATTAGTAGATTAGAGTAGAATAAGGGATATAGTACATGACATATTGAAAGGTGGTGAATTTGGTAAGGAATCTAAAAATTTATCTAATTTCTATCCTCTGTAGTGTTCTAACACAATAGGTAAAATAGACTATGTTAAACGTAAATTTAAGTAATGTCTGTTTTTATTTAAGTGAGAGAAAAATAGCAAGACGCTAAAAGTGTTTTGTGAGGATATAAGTTTAACTAGGATTTCTTACTAAAGATTACTTATGAAAAAACCAGAACTTTTAGCTCCAGCAGGAAACTTGGAGAAACTTAAAACGGCAATAACATTTGGTGCAGATGCTGTATACTTAGGAGGAAGCAAGTTAAACCTTAGAGCTTTTGCAGATAATTTTACAAATGAACAGTTAAAAGAGGGAGTAGAGTATGCTCATGCAAGAGGAAGAAAGGTTTATGTTACATTAAACATAATACCTCATGATAGTGATATTGCAGGAATAGAAGATTACTTAAGAGAACTTTATGAATTAAAAGTTGATGCAGTTCTTGTTGCAGATCCGGGTCTTATGACAATAGTAAAAAATACAGTCCCAGATTTAGAAATACATTTAAGCACTCAGGCAAACTGCTTAAATTATGAAGCTGCAAAATTTTGGCATAGAGCAGGTGTCAGTAGAGTAGTTACAGCACGTGAAATGACTTATGATGAATTAAAAGAATTAAGAAGAGAACTTCCAGATACATGTGAAATAGAAGCATTTGTTCATGGAGCAATGTGTATGGGCTTTTCGGGAAAATGTATGCTTTCTAATTATTTAACAGGTAGAGATTCAAATAGAGGGGCATGTGCACAGCCATGTAGATATAAATATCATCTTTACGAAGAAGATGAGAATGGTGAAATGCATGAGATTTCTAATAATATAGATATATTAGACGAAAATACTAATTTTTGTACTGATCCTTCACAGAAAATTAAAGTTGTAGATGATGAAAGCAAAATTGAAATAGAACCCCATGGAGTTCATTTAATGAACTCAAAGGATTTGTGTATGATAGAACATATTCCAGAACTTATGGAGTGTGGAATAGATTCATTAAAAATTGAAGGAAGAATGAAGAGTGTTTATTATGTTGCATCTGTAGTAAAAGCTTACAGACAAGCAATTGATAAATATATGAGTGATCCGGAAAATTATAAGTATGATCCAGAATGGATGGATTATCTTTTAAAACCAAGTCATAGACCATTTACAACAGGATTTTATTTTGATGACGAAGTTAAGCAAACCTATGGAAGTGCTACATATATACAAAGCTATGATATTGTTGGAGTTGTAATAGAATATGATTCTGAAAATAAAATAGCAACAATAAATCAAAAAAATAAAGTTTTAAATGGTGTAGACGTAGAAGTTTTAGAGACTGAAGGAGAGAATAGAATTATAAACTTAAAAGATATGAGAAGAAAATCTGATGGGGAAAGTATAGAAAGTGCTAACGTACCTCAAATGATTTTTACGATTCAGTGCGATGAAGAACTTAAAATAGGTGATATTCTAATAAAAAGTAAGAAATAATTTTATAAGTATTTGATTGAAGCAGGGGGATTTTTAAAATTTTCCTGCTTTTTAAGTAATAATAATTATATTTATATTATAATGTTTGTTTAAAGAAATAGGATTAATTATAAAATAGGAAAAAAGGTGATATATTATGGGCAAAAGTGAATTAATGCTTGATGATGTTATGGAGATTTTAAATAACCAAAAGAAATTTTTTGATACGAATAAAACTAAAGATATAAATTTTAGAATAAATTCATTGAAAAATCTTAAAAAAGTAATAAAAAAATATGAAAATGAGATTATTAAAGCATTAAATAATGATCTTGGGAAACATGAATTTGAGTCTTATACAACGGAAGTTGGATTTATTTACAGCAGTATAGAGGACTTTATAAAAAATATAAAAAAATGGTCTAGACCTAAGAAAGTAAAGACTCCAATATTTTTACAACCAGCTAAGAGTATTATAATAAATGAACCTTATGGAACAATTTTAATAATAGGACCTTTTAATTATCCATTTCAGCTTATAATTGAACCGCTTATAGGAGCACTGGCAGCTGGAAATACTGCAGTAGTTAAACCTTCAGAAATGTGTCCTAATGTATCTATGATACTTATGAAAATTATAAATGAAGCGTTTGACCCAGAATATGTTGCTTGTGTTGAAGGAGCTGTAGAAACATCATCAAATCTTCTTAAGAGCCACTTTGATTATATATTTTTTACTGGAAGTGAGAGGATTGGAAAAATTGTTATGGAGAATGCAGCCCAAAATCTTATTCCAGTAACATTAGAACTTGGCGGGAAAAGTCCGGTAATAGTAGATAAGACAGCAAATATAGATAATGCGGCTAAAAGGATTATTTGGGGTAAAACTGTTAATAATGGTCAGACATGCGTAGCTCCAGATTATGTACTTGTTCATAATGATGTAATAAATGAATTTATAAAAAAAGCAAAACAAACAATAAAGGAGTTTTATGGAGAGGATATTTCAAACAATAAAGATTATGGAAGAATAATAAATGAAAATCATTTTAATAGACTAAAAAATATAATAGACAAAGAAAAGGAAAATATAATTTTTGGAGGGAATTATAATAAAAAAGATATGTTTATAGAACCAACATTAATTGTTAAAAATGCTTTTACTGGAGAAAGTATGTCCCAGGAAATATTTGGACCTATATTACCCATTATTGGTTATGATAATATTGATGAAGCCATAAAACAAATTAAAGGTTTATCTAAACCACTTGCTTTATATTTATTTACAGAAGATGTTAAGATAGAAAAACATATTTTAAATGAAATTTCTTCAGGTGGTGTATGTATCAATGATACTATAACACATCTTGCAAATTCTAATCTTCCATTTGGAGGTGTTGGAAGTTCTGGAATGGGATCATACCATGGAGAAGAAAGCTACAGTACATTTTCTCATAAAAGAAGTATATTGAAGAAAAGTAGTAAAATTAGTTTTACTATGCTTTTTCCACCATATAATAAAAGTAATTTAAAATTAGTAAAAAAATTTTTGAAGTAAAATAATTGTAAGGAAAACATATAAACTCGTAAGCATTAAGTAAATATAATAATATTGTTCCTTTCTGATTATACTATAACTGTTATTTTAAAATAAAGACTCATTTTTTAGGCTACATTGAAAGGAGCAGATAATATGGAAAGAACACATTATATGGTAGATGGACTCGCTAATGAAAATATGAAGACACAGGTTAAAAATGCATTAGAAAAAATAGATGGAGTAAATAATGTATGTGTCGACTTGGCTAGAGGAAGTGTTGAAGTTATTTATAATAGCCCTGCAACTCCATTAGAAATAAAACAATGTATTGAAAATACAGGTCATCCTGTTCATTAAAATAAAAATAAAATTCCTTCAATTATTGAGGGAATTTTATTTTTTTAACTATCTTTTATTTTATGTAAATGTCTTATTAACCTTCAATTATTTTCACATAAAAAGTTCTGTTTCTAGGACCATCAAATTCACAGAAGTAAATATCTTGCCACATTCCTAAAACAAGCTTACCTTTATTAAGAATAAATGTCTGAGATGCACCTATACATGAAGATTTTAAATGAGCATGAGAATTACCTTCAAAATGTTTATAATTAGAATCTATTGAAGGATAAGCTTTTTCATATCCATAAATAAGATCGTCTACTACATCTGGATCTGCATTTTCATTAATTGTAATTCCAGCAGTGGTGTGGGGACAATATACAATTACTATTCCATCTTGTATTTTGCTTAATGAAATATCATCATTGATATACGATGTTATATCAATAAGTGTTTGCTTTTTATTAATTATCAATGAATGTTCAAAAAAATTAGTCATAATAGGCAGAACCTCCTTATATTAAGTTATAAATATTATACTATAACGAATTTATCAAATCTATTTTTAAATTACAATATAATAGTTAATAAGGAAAAAAGTAAAAATAATAAAGGAAATTTAATGTAGATATAGAATAAGTATTAAGTAACTTATAAAGTAAGGGGGGAGAAATTTAAATGATAACAGAAGCAAATAAAGGAATAGGATTTTCAAGAGTATTTGCTACAGTTTTTTGTAGTTTATTTATTATGCTTGGGAGTCTATGCTTAAGCTATCAAACAGTTTATGCACAAACAAGCAAAGATGATGAAAGTAAAATAGCAGCTTCTTCTGAAAGCAGTTATGTTTTAACTTTAATTGAACGAGGAAACATTAAAGAAAAAATAACAGGATCAGATATAAATTTAAAAACTATTAATGAACAATCTAAAGAAGTTTCTTTTGATTATAATTTATTAAATAATGTTATTAACAATCTTTCATGTTTTGATGAAAATAATATAATTGAATCAAAGAATGCAAAGCTAGAATATGTAGGGAACCGATATATAATAAGAAAAGAGATTTATGGAACTGAAATTGATAAAAATATTTTATATCAAAATATTGTAAGCGCAATAAAGAATGGACAAAAAACAATTAATTTAAATTCTATAAATTGTTATAAGGATCCTGTATATACTTCTACTTCACAAGCAGTTATAAATGCACAGAATACTCTTAATAGATATGTTTCTTCAAAGATATCATATAACTATGGTACAGATGGTAGTGTTCTTGATGGTAACACTATAAAGGATTGGATATACATTAATGGTGAATTTCAGATAACAATTCTTGAAGGAAAAGTAAGAGAATATGTTGATTCAATAGCTGATAATTACAGCTCATCGTTAGGATACACAATACCTGTTTCAGGTGGTAGCGGTGGAAATAATCATAGCTGGAGTGTTGATAGAGTAGCAGAAACTTCTGCATTAATTGAAAATATAAAAAATGGACAAAATATAACAAAAAATCCTGCTTTCGTTCAGAATTCATATGCAAGCTATTATAAGACTTTAGGAAATACATTTGTTGAAGTTGATATGGGAAGACAATATTTATGGTTCTATAAAAATGGATATGTAGTTGCTGAAGGAGATATAGTAACAGGTAATATGAGTCTTGAAGGTTGCCCAACTCCAACAGGAGTATATACATTAAACTCGCGTCAGAAAGATACAGTTTTAATAGGGCCTGATTATCAATCACCAGTATCATTCTGGATGCCTTTCATTGGTAATAGCATTGGACTTCATGATGCAAGTTGGAGATGGAATTTTGGTGGAGATATATACAAGAATAATGGTTCACATGGTTGCATAAACCTTCCATATTCCCTTGCACAGACTATTTACGATAATATAAGCGTAGGAACGCCTGTAATTTGTTTTTATTAAAGAAAAGAGTACACTTGAAAATACGAGTGTACTCTTTTTTGATGCATAGAAAATGTTATATTTTCTACCGAAATTGTTAACTGTTCATTATTAATTGTAAACTAAAAAAGAGATACTGATATATGTGTGAGATAAGGTTAGAACTTCTTTAATAGTCCACACAATACTAGAAATAATATTGCAATTAAAAATGAAGCGTATATAAAAATACTTGAATATTTTCCAATAAATTTTGTTGTTTGCTAACCGTAAGTATAATTCATGGGAAGAGAATTAACATTCCCATTCTTATCAAATAACATCTTAACTGTTTTATCCTTTGCTAAATAGGAATCTTCTAGTGGAATTATTTCTAAGTTAGTGCAGTCCATATGACATTTCTTACAATACAATCTTATTCTATCTTCAATTTCTGGATTCATATTAAGGTATCAACTCTTTCTGTGGAATATTTTGTAATTATAAAAACATTATAACATTAAATAGATATCATTTATAAGCGTATATTCATTAATATAGTAAATTAATTTATTAATAAGTATATATTGCTTGAAAATTAATTAATATAGGATAAAAATAATAAAGTGTTAAATAATATCGTGTAAACGTGATATAAATACAACATATATAGTTTGAAATTGACAAATAGATAACTGAGTGATAATATTGTTATGTCATTATAAGGAAGTGTGATTAATTGTAGGAAATATAAGATAATTAATCACACAATATTTATTAAATATTGGGGGCGAAAAGATGAATGGTTTATTAATGATTGGACTAGCTATGATTGTTTTAGGTGGAGCTTATATAATATATGGAAGATGGCTAGCCAATACATGGGGGATTGACCCAAAAGCAAAGACACCAGCATATACAAAAGAAGATGGTGAAGATTTTATACCAACACCTAAAGGGGTAGTGTTTTCACATCAATTTTCATCAATAGCAGGTGCAGGTCCTGTAACTGGACCAATACTTGCAGCAGTATTTGGATGGGTACCGGTATTATTATGGATATTAATTGGAGGAATTTTTTTCGGGGCAGTACATGATTTTGGTGCACTATATGCATCTGTAAAAAATGAAGGAAAATCCATAGGAGCTATTATTGAAAAATATATAGGTAAAGCTGGAAGAAAATTATTCTTCTTGTTTGCATGGATTTTTTCACTTTTAGTTATTGCAGCATTTGCAGATATGGTAGCTAATACATTCAATGGATTTAATGCAGATGGAACACAAAATGCGCCAAATGCAGCAGCAGCATCGATATCAATGTTATTTATAGTTGTGGCAATGGTATTCGGACTCTTTATCAAGTATAAGAAGCCTAGTCAAGGCCTTCAATTTGGAATTGGAGTTATACTTTTAATTGCTATGCTTGCAGCAGGAATTGCATGTCCTATATTTTTAGGTAAAGGTTCATGGCTTGCAATAGTTTTTGTATATCTTTTCTTAGCAGCAATTATGCCAATGTGGCTTTTGATGCAGCCAAGAGATTATTTAAGTACATTCTTATTAATAGGTATGATTGTTGGAGCTGTACTTGGAATTGTAGTTGCAAATCCAGCAATGAATCTTCCTGCCTTTTCAGGATTTGAAGTAAATGGAAGTATGTTATTTCCAACATTATTTGTAACCATAGCATGTGGTGCTGTTTCAGGATTTCATAGTTTAGTTTCATCAGAAACATCTTCAAAACAGGTTAAGAATGAAAAAGATATGCTTCCAATAGGTTTTGGGGCTATGCTTATAGAATCACTATTAGGAGTAATCGCATTAGTTGTTGTTGGTTATGCAGCAAAAGGTGGGGTTATGCCTAAGGGAACTCCGTTTTCGATTTTTGCAGGAAATGTAGCAGGATTTTTAGGGTTACTTGGAATACCAGAACATGTTGCAACTTGCATAATGACAATGTGCGTTTCAGCATTAGCACTAACATCATTAGATTCAGTTGCAAGAATAGGACGTATGTCTTTTCAAGAATTTTTTATGACTGATACATTAGATAATGATAAAGAAATGTCTGGATTTACAAAGATTATGACTAATAAATACTTTTCAACTATATTCACTCTTTCAGTTGGAGCATTATTATCACTAGGTGGTTATAACAATGTTTGGCCTTTATTTGGAGCTGCAAATCAGTTGTTATCAGCATTAGTCCTTATTGCACTTGCGGTTTTCTTAAAAACAACAAACAGAAAAGGATTTATGCTTTGGGGACCGATGATAATGATGTTATGTGTAACATTTACAGCATTAGTTCAAGCATTGATAAAAATATTTAAAAAATTATTTGTAACTGGTGAATTTGCATTTCTTACTGATGGGTTGCAATTACTATTTGCAATATTGCTAATAGTTCTTGGGTTTATGGTTGCTGTGTCATGTTTCAAAAAACTATTGGGAAAAGATACTATTCAAGATATTGAAACTAATCCACAGGCATAATAAATAGTACTTTTAAGAATTTATTTAAAAATATGATAAATTTAAATTGAGAAATAAAAATTAATTAGTAGAATTGGACATTTTGAAAAGACAAGCCATTTTGTATTATTCAATAGGGCTTGTCTTTTTATAAATTAACTTTCTTTGCTAATTAGTTTGTCATTATGAAGAATATGACCAGTAAGCCATTGATTAAGTAATTCAAGCAATTCTAGAATATATTTATCAGGATCACTATCTATAGTTTTATAATCTACTTCATTTATTTTTTTAATGAAGGCATCATGCTCTATTTTTTGAGTAAAACGTCTTTTATAGTTGATGCTGTCCATATATTCTTCTTCTGCATTAAAGTGAAAAACAGTATAATCCTTTAATTCATCCACTAAGTCTATGACTTTATCATATTTGTCTATTGTAAAATCATTTTTTAGAAGAGTATATGCTTCATTTGCTATTTCAAATAATCTTGCATGTTGCTCATCAATAAAATCAATTCCAGTTTTAAATTCATCTTTCATTTCATACATATTAAAAACCTCCATTTAATAATTACTAACAAAACTATTATACACTAATCATTGAAATTTTTTCATAATACTTTTAAACTAATTATGTAATACTATTAATTAGTGAAATTAAATATTATGAGTAGACGTAATATTTATAAGAAAGGAAGCGATATTATGGAGTTAAATTGGAGCTTAAAAGAAATATATGAAGGTTTTGAAAGTAATGAATTCACTACAGATTTAGAAACTTTGGATAGGATTATAAAGGATATAAATGTATGGGTGGACTTTTTACCAAGAGATAAAGAACACCAGGTTGAAAATTTAGAAAACTATATAAAAAAATTTACAATATTTAATGATTTAAGAGATAAGTTATCTATGTTTATAAATCTTAAGCTCAGTGTTAATACTCAAGATAAGATTGGACTAAAATACAGTGATATTTTGGAACATAAATTAACTGGTATAGTTGAAAGTAATACAAAAATAGAAAGATATATAAGTTCCATTAAAGATATAGATGAATGTATAAATCAATCTGTATATTTAAAGGAACATGAGTATATATTGAAAGAAATTATAAAAACAAGCTCTTATTTATTAAGTGAGAAGGAAGAAAATATAATAGCTAGTATGAGAAATACTGGATCAAATGCTTGGATTAAATTAAAAGATAACTTAATATCCAACCTTATGGTTGAAATACAAGAAGATAATGAAGTTAGAAAACTTCCATTAACAGTTGTATTAAATATGGCTTATGATAAAGATGAAAACATTAGAAAAATGGCATACGAGGCTGAAATTAATTCTTATAAGAAGATTGAAGAAGGTGTTTGTGCATCTTTAAATGGTATTAAAGGTGAAGTTCTTACTGTATGCAGACTAAAAAATTTCAAATCTCCATTAGAAGAAAGTCTTTTAAAATCTAGGATGAATGAAAACACATTAGAAGTAATGCTTGAAGCAATGAAAGAAAGTTTCCCTGTTTTTAGAAAATATCTAAAGAGAAAAGCTGAAATTCTTGGACATAAAAATGGCTTGCCTTTTTATGATTTATATGCACCAGTATGTGAATGTAATATGGAGTATACATATGATGAAGCTGTAAAATTTGTTGAGAAAAACTTCAGAACATTTAGTGATAAGTTAGGAGACTATGTATTAAAAGCTGTAAATAACAACTGGATAGATGTAATGCCTAAAGAAGGTAAGGTTGGAGGTGCTTTTTGTGAAAATCTTCAATTTATAGGTGAAAGTAGATTTTTATTAAACTTTGGAGGAAGTTTCAGTGATGTTGTTACATTAGCTCATGAACTTGGTCATGGTTTTCATGGTGAATGTTTAAAAAATGAAACAACAATGAATTCATATTATCCAATGCCTATTGCAGAAACAGCATCCACATTTTGTGAAACAATAATAAAAAGAGCAGCTTTAAAAAATGCAGATAAAAAACAAGCACTTGCAATACTAGAAGCAGAAATAAGTGATTGTACACAAGTAATTGTAGATATATACTCAAGATTCATTTTTGAAAGTAAGTTTTTTGAGAAAAGGGAAGAAAGTGCATTAAGTGTAGATGAAATTAAAGAGCTTATGATAAATGCACAAAAAGAATCCTATGGAGATGGTCTTGATAGGGATTATCTACATCCATATATGTGGACTTGGAAACCACATTATTATGATCCAGAATATAATTATTATAATTTTCCTTATGCATTTGGTTTACTTTTTGCTAGGGGATTGTATGAAAAATACAAAAATGATAAAGAAAATTTTGTAGATGAGTATGAAAAACTTCTAAGTATTACTGGAAAAAATAATTTAGAAGATATAACAAAAACTATGGGAATAGACATAACAAAAAAAGAATTTTGGAAATCTTCATTAAAAACAATTGAAGATGATATTGAGTTATTTATAGAATTGAGTAAAAAATAGTTTTTAAGAAAGAGGAATAAATGATAGGAATACAAGAAATAGACATAAACATTTTAAGTTATATTCAGGAGAATATCACAAATCCATTGCTGGATAAAATTATGCCTGTTATCACTTCTTTAGGGAATATGGCGCTTTTATGGATTACTGTGGGAGTAGTACTATTCACCATAAAAAAACACAGAAAATATGGATATATGGTATTTTTAGCTCTACTATTATGCTTTTTAATAGGAAACCTTGCATTAAAGCCATTAGTAGCAAGAATAAGACCTTTTGATGCATATCCTTTAATTAATGGACTGCTTATAAATGCACCTAAGGATTTTTCATTTCCATCAGGACATACAATGTGCTCATTTGCACCATCTGTAGTTTTGTTTTATTTTAACAAGAAGATTGGAGTTTGTGCATTGGTTATAAGTGTATTAATTGCACTTTCAAGATTATATCTTTATGTACATTATCCATCGGATGTTTTATGTGGAATGATAATTGGTGTAATAAATGGAATTATAGCGATAAATGTAATTAATAAGTTTTACCATAAAATGTAAAAGTGTGATATTATATTATAGTGACAGTCAAAAGGGAAAAAGAGAAATAGGGTATAACAATAGGGTTTGAGGAGATGAAAAGTATGGTCAGCTTAAAATATCCAGCAATATATACTGATAGTATTGGGTGTGAGAAATGTACTGTTTATTTATGTGATAAAAATTTTCAGTTGAAAGTTAGAGGATTTGATTTTTATAGTGATCAGTATGATTTTGATTTTTATTGTGAAGATATAAATGAAACAAAAAAGCATTTCTATTTAAAAGATAATGAACTTATAGACTATGTTTTAGATATAAGAATAAAAGTACCCATAATTTATAACAATACTGAATATATAGAAAAAGCTATATTGCGAATTGAGAGACAGAAAAATTATTATAATAACAGACTTATAATTGATAAAAAAAATACAGCAGAATGTATAGCAACGGGGGTTAATTTTAAAAATATAATATATAATCTAAAAAGTATTCTTCCTAACGAATATGAAATAAAAACAGATACAAGACAATTATTAGCTATATAATAATTATTATTTATTAATATGAGTGAGTTATAGAAAAATATTTAAAATTATTATATAATATTACTAAAGATTAAGTATAGGAGGGAGAATTATGTTTTATAATGTAGCCGATATTGTAGATAAAACTATAAAAATAGAAGAAAAAAGAATAGTTATGATTAATGATTTAATAGATGAGAATAGAAATCTCCCGACTATAAATTTATTAGGAAAAGTTTTTCGAAAAGAAAGTTTTAAGATGATATCTTACTATAAAGATATTAAAAGAGAGATTAGTAATTGTGAAGTTGAAGAAATAGACTTTAGAACATATGATAAAATATCTTTTTTAATAACTGAATTTTATAATAGTATGTTTATACCGAATACTAAAACACCAAAAGAATATCTTAAACATGCATTAAATATTGCAGTAGATGAACTTGCATTGTTTATTGATATTCAAGGAAGAATCGTAAATAATTCTAGAAATACTTATAAAATAACATATGAGATTTTATCAAAAATAATATTAAGATTAGAAAAACAGGTTGAAAATATTGATAAACTGTTAAAAAATTAATTTGTTTAATCAAAAACAAAAAAACTATTGTAAAATTACGTTATTAACTTTAAAATATAAATAGAGTTACTAACGCAAAGGAGCGTATCAATAATTTGTGATTATTTGATATGCTCTTTTTCATTGGTATTAAGAATATATCAAAAAGAAGTAGAGGGGATAATATGGATAAAATAGATTATAAGATTATAGAGCTTCTTCAGGAAAATGCAAGATATCCATTAAAGCATCTTGCAGAAGAGGTCTTTTTATCAACGCCAGCAGTTTCAGCACGTATAGAAAAGTTAGAGGAAGCAGGAGTTATTACAGGCTATTCTGCGCATTTAGATCCGTTAAAACTAGGTTATAATATAAAGGCTTTTATTAATTTGGAAATGTCTCCGAAACAGAAAGTTGAATTTTATCCATTTATAGCATCATGTCCAAATGTTTTAGAATGTAATTGTGTAACTGGAAAGTATTCTATGCTTATTAAAGTTGCATATCATACAACTCTTGAACTTGATGCATTTATAGGAGAGTTGCAGAAATTTGGAAACACTGAAACACAAATTGTGTTTTCTACTGCTGTTGAGCATAGGGGGATAAGCCTTAAGGCTGAGTATAGCGATAATTAATTGTAACTATAAAATGTTACAAATATTAATTTAATATGAAAGGATAATCAATAAATATTGTATATAAGAATAATGAATAAGATAAAGAATATCATAAAATATCTTATAGGTTTGTTAGAAATAGATATAGTAAGAGTAGTATTTTTTTCAATAATTACGATAATATTATTAATGGCTTTTGTACATAGGATAGTATCATAAATGTTTTTATAATATAGAAATAAAGTAATAAAACAGAAACTTGTCTCATAAACTTATATTAGTAAAGTATTGACTAATGGTCTGCTTAAAGTGATTCTACGAATTAGATTATTATGTCAGATTAATAATAAGGAGGAGATATTGTGACTGAGTATGAAGAAAAGCTTAATGAAAATAAGAACATAATACTGAGGAACATTCAGCAGGGGAAGCAGGCAGGCGTAAATAAGGTTTCAGCTGTCTTTGCAGTAAGTAAGCGAGATGAATTAAGAAAGAATATGGTTACAGATCTAGCTGTATGGCTAATATCTAATGGATATAAAGTGTCTTTAAAGGACGGGGAACTGGAAATACTAACTATAGAATGGGAATGATTTTAGCAGAATTAACATATTAGTACTAAAATGTTTGTTGTAGTTATTGTATATCTTACATAAACTTAGAAGATATACTATTAATCTTGTTGAAGAATAATTAAGGGCAATTTTATGTGAATGCATAAAATTGCCCTTTGAATTTTACTAGAAATTAATAAAATGCAAGGAAAATATATACTGTATTATTGAGAAATTAAAATTATTAGCATATACTATAAAAAAGATTAAGCTATTAAAACTTAAATTAACTGTGGTATAGGGAGGAATAGTATATGGATGAAAGATATGATATAGCTATTATTGGAAGTGGTCCGGCAGGTCTTTCAGCAGCGCTGAATGCAAAAATAAGAAAAAAGAAATTTGTTATTTTTGGAAATGATGAATTAAGTGGAAAATTGGTAAAAGCTCAAAAGATAAACAATTATTTAGGGTTTTATGGAATGAGTGGAGCTGAAATAAAAGAACAGTTCGATAGCCATATCAAATCAATGGATATTAAAATTACCAATGAAAGAATAAACAATATATATTCAATGGGTGATTATTTTGCATTAATGGCAAATGATAAGACATATGAAGCATTAACAGTAATTCTTGCAACAGGGGTTAATTTTGGAAAGCCATTTGAAGGAGAAGAAAGACTTCTTGGAAAAGGGGTAGGATACTGTGCAACGTGTGATGCACCTTTATATAAAAATAAAGTAGTAACTATTATTGCATATAATAAAAAGGAAGAAAGTGAAGCAAATTTTGTGGCTTCTATTGCTTCTAAAGTTTATTATATTCCTATGTATAATGAAAATATTGAATTAGATCCTAAGATAGAGGTTATTAAAGGTATACCAATAAAAATAGAAGGGCAAAATAAAGTAGAAAAATTAATCCTTAAAGATAGAGAAATTGAAACAGAAGGTTTATTTATATTAAGAGAGAGTGTATCACCAGGGCAGCTTGTTCCAGGCTTAAAAGTAACAGAAAATCATGTTGAAGTTGATAGGTTGATGAAAACAAATTTAAATGGATGTTTTGCAGCTGGAGATATAGTTGGAATGCCATATCAATATATTAAAGCAGCTGGAGAAGGAAATATTGCAGCACTTTCGGCTGTATCATATTTAGATAAATTTAATAGAAAATAGAATTATTATATAATAAAGAAAATTGTGCGTGATATTAAATATAGTTATGCACAATTTTCTTTTTATATACATTAATATTTAGAATGGGTTAAGGGAAAATTAAATTTTATAACAGAAGATGTAATATATTAAGTTATATTAGATAAATAAGGGTTATTATGCTAATATAGAATTAATAGTACATAATATTATTTGTGGAGATTAGTATGAAAAAAGATAATTATATTTTAAGTGTAATAGATGAAATAACAGAAGTATTACAAAAAAATGAATATGTAAGAGAAAGATATTATAATGACGTTGCATGGCTTCAAGAAAAAGCAAAATTTATAAAGAAAAATATTGTACGTATAGCTATTATGGGAATAACAAGCAGTGGAAAATCAACTTTAGTTAATGCACTTCTTCAAGAAAAGCTGCTTCCAGTAGCAATTAAGCCAAGTTCAAGCATAATTATCACATGTTCAAAAGGAAGTTTAAGGCAGGCTACAGTATATTTTAATGATAAAAATCCTATGGTTTTAAAAGATAATGAACTAAATGAAGAAAATATAGGAAGATATTGTGATGAAAGCAAAAATCCTAATAATGAACTTCAGGTAGCACAAATAGACATAACAACTCCCTTATTTATGCTTGATGAAAATATACATATTATAGATAGTCCTGGTCTTGATGCGTGTGATTTAGAAATTCATGAAAAAGTGACTATGGAGATACTTCTTCCTACAATTGATATATGCTTATTTTTAACAACTGTAAAAGCCAATAGTGATGAAATAAATTCGGAGAAAATGAGAATAGTAAATAGAAGAGGCAAGCAAATAATTCTTGTTCAGAATATGATTGATTCAGTTGAAGAGAAAATAGGGAAGAATGGAATTGTAGAAGAGAGTAAACTTGATATATTAAAAAAACATAAAAAAAGAGGAGAAAATCTTTTAAAATCAGCAATTTATCAATGTAATTCCAATGATAGAGTAAGTACTAAAGAAAAAAATAATATAGCAGCAGAAAATTTTGAAGTAGTGCAGATTTCTGCTTTGAATGCTTTAAAAGGTATCATTAATAAAGATGAGGAAATTTATAGAAAGTCTAATTTTAATGAATTTATACATGGAATTGAAAAGTGTGTGAGTAAACTAGCGCCTAAAATAAATAGGGAAAGAGGCATAAGTCTCATAAGTAAAATTGAAAGTATAATAAAAACTGATAGAGAAATAATAGATGAAAAAAATGGAAAAATAAATGAAAGTTCAGATATTGTAACTAAAAAAGATATTGATGATGCTTTCAGAAATTTTAAAAAATTAAAAGAAGAAGTTACTTTAAAAATAGAAAGTATTGATGGGATTTTATATGAATGTATAAATGACATAAAAAACTCAAAAGAATATAACTTAAAAGCATATGAGAAAATAATAAACAGAATTAATAGAGAAAAGGAACTTATTGAAGAAGAAATTCTTTTAACAGTAAAAGCATGTGAATATAAGAAAAATATTTTATATAAAAAGCTTAATATGGATGTCATATATAGTTATGCTCTGCCAAGTATGGATTATGAAAGTGTAAAAGTTATGCATAAGTATAAAGAAAAAACTGAAATGATAAAGAAACAGGGTGTATTTAACAAAGGCAAAAGAATATTCTCTAATGTTTTTGATAAAAGTTGGGGATATGAAGAAAAAGTACTTGATGAGAAAATTATAGATAAATCAGCTACAATAAAAAAACTAGAAAATGTATGTGATGTTAACAGAGTAAAATATGTAAGTATATTAAGAGAATGGACTAAACAATACACTAGATCAATTAATGTTTTTTATAATGAAGTTAGCAAACGTGAAAAAGAATTAACTGATAAAAAGAACCAAGATATAGAAATATATAAAATAAAACAGATATTTAATGACCTAGAAAAAATAAGAAATGAACTTATACTAAGAAAAAATCCTACAAATGAGGAGCTTGAATTAGCAGCAACATTAAATGAAACGAAATCTTTGAATACATTAAATAATAATGAGAGTTTTAAAACAGTAAGCGCTATTATAGATAAAAGTAGCTATAATGTTTATAAAATAATAAATGATATATGTGAAAAAAATTATAGATTCATTGGTAGATATATGAATGATTTATCAAACAATATTTTAAAAAATAATAGCACTGATTTATTCTGGACATGGGATGAAGAGACAGCGGTAAGATTCATTGCAAGAATAAGTGGAATATATTTATCAAATGAACAGATTAATGAATTAAAAGAATTTGGTATATTTAAGTACAAAAATATAAATGTTGTCTATGAAAATAACATAAATAAAATAAAGCTTTATGAAAAGTTAAAAACTATTTATGGTGAAAGCTACAATATGTATGTTATATTTAATGGAATTCAAATTGCCAATTCTGAAAAATATATAATAAATAATGTGAATTTAAGAGAATTTTTAGAATACAATTCTGTTATTGTGAATCTAGTTGTTGATTCATATAAGGAATTTTTTAGTGGAAGAAATATTAAAGAACTTTTAGTTGAAGTGGAAATGTTAAAGAGAAAGCTTATTAAAAAATTTAACAAAGATAAAATTGGGAAAGTGCTTATAAATTCAAAAAATCCAATATATAATATGGCACTTATAGAGTGTCAAAGTAGAAGTAATTTTGTTTTAAGTACTTATAAAGATATAAAAGAAAATCTTATGAGAAATATGTTATCACGTGGAGCAGAAGAAAAAGAAACAATAGAAGAAATTTTAAGCTTCTTTTTAGAAAATGGACAAAATGTGGAGGAGAATCATGGACGATAAATCTATATTAATACAATGTGATGAAATGACAAAAAATATGATGGGTGAACTTCAAGGGGAAATGATAGAATCTTTAGCTAAAGTATCAAAAAGTATGACAGCTGAAGTTATTGAAAAAATCAAACCAATGGAGAAAAAAATAAATGACTTAAAAAAAGAACTTGGTGATTTTTTAGAAGACAATGAAGAATTTCAAGAGATGATTGAAACTATTAATGGTAGTATGGACAGTATAACAAAAGGAATTGAAACAACCATAGAATCAGCAATAATCAAAGTTATAAGTGAACAGAGTAAGATGGTAGTTGAACATAATAAACTTTTTAATGAGAATTTACACAAATTGATGGAAGATACACAAAAAATTAAAGAGAGTTTTGAAAGTTCAAATACAATAATTAATGAAGAACTTAAAAAGTTAGATTCGAAAATTGATGAGATGACTTTTGAGCAGCTTGAAGATAAACTTGCTATTTTAGGAATAAAAATAGTTAAAGATGCAAGTAAGAATAAAAATGAGATTTTAGAAAAGATAGAAAACATTAAAACTGAAGAAATAGAAAGTAAAATAACTGAACTTGAACATGGAATTGAAAGTAATTTCTTTAGCAGCAAACAGTTGATGTGTGAAAAAATTAAGGGAATTAGCGATAAAATAGATGAAAAAGAAATATTAATAAAAATAATTCATGGATATGAAAATGAATTAAGTGAAAAAATAAGAAGTATTCAAGAAGAAGTAGAATGGAGTAATAGATCATTCTTTTCAAGAATTTTTGGTAAGAAAAGAGATTAGCTTTTTATAAAAAGAGGAGAGAACAGTAATGACATATATTGATATAGTTAATGATTCTAGATTTAATGAATTATTAAAAAAGTATATGAATGAAAATTCGGAATTTGATTATAGAGAATATTTTGAGCATTTTATAGAGAATCTAGATAAAAAGGAGATACTTATTCCTGTACTTGGAATACAGGGCGCAGGAAAAAGTAGTTTTTTGAATTCTATTCTTATGAGTGAAAATGTACTTCCAACCGATGTTGATGAAACAACATGTGTGCCTGTAGAAGTTCATTATGGAGAAAATATTAATGAAGCTGAAGTATATTTTGTTGGAAGGCCAAAGGAAGTTATAAAATCTGAACAGTTAGAAAAATATGTTCACAACGATTATAATCCAGCAAATGAACTTGGGGTAAGTAAAATAGTATTATATAATAATAGTGAAATATTAAAGGATAATATTGTGCTGGTAGACCTTCCTGGTGTTGGGAGTCTTACGCCTGAAAATCAAAAAACAACACTAGATTATGTCAATAAATTAGTTGCAGGTATATTTATGATAAGGACTAATCCTCCTATAACAAGGACAGAAAAGAATTTCATAAATGCATTGTGGCCTAAATTATCAAATACAATATTTGTTCAGAATAAATGGAATGATGAAAGTAACGAAGATGCACAGGATGCGAAGGAACACAATGAAGGTGTTCTTAATGGAATAAGTAGTGCTTACAAGGATGATAAGCATGTTAATGTAAATATAGTCAATGTATATGAAGCTGTAAAAGGAAAATTTACAAAGGACAGCCAACTATATAAGGATTCTGGAATAGAAAATGTTTTAGATGAGATAAAGAGTATATCTGTAAAGTATAATAGTTCTCTAATGCAAACTCTTGAAGGTAAAATAGATGAAGTACTTATTAGTATTAATGATAGAATAGAAAATTATATTTCAGCATCACTTAATAAATCCAGCGAAAATGAACTTGAAAAAATAAGAAGAATAAATGAAATAAAGGAAATCTTAGCAGAAAATAAAGAATATTTTAAGAATATTAGAGACTATTCTTATGATAGAATGGATTATATAATAAGTGAAGCTACAGATATAATTAATTATAATATGGAAAACTTAAGGTGTGAGCTAAAGAGAATAATAAACAGAGGTATTGTAGATGGTGAACTACTAAGTTCAATATATAAGGAACTATCAGATAAAGCAATAAATAGCATTATGGAAGAGGTTTTAAATATAACAAGTGACCTTGTTAGAAATCTTAATAGCAAAATTCAATATATAAAAATTAAAGGATTTGACGGTACTTATGAAAATATATCGTTTTTTAATAAAAGAAGTACAGTAAAATTTGAAAAATCACTTCCATCACTTTTAGGTGTAAGTTCAGGTCTTATTGGTACAGTTGGAGCTATAAGTAGTCTTGGAGGCCCACTTGGAATTTTGGTTGGCATGGGTATTGGTTTTGTCTTTTCAATAATTGGTGAAAATCTTAGAAAAGAGATACTCCATACAAGAGCAAATTATACAATAAGAGATTTAGAGCCTATGCTTGAAGATTTAGAAAACTATCTAAAAGAAGAAATATTAGATGATTTAAGAGCAAAACAAGAGGAAGTAGATTATTCTATTAAAAGATTAAGAAAACAAATTGAAAAAACCTTTAAAGAAGATATTAGAAATGTAGAAGAACAATATGAAAAAGATTATAATGAAAATCACACTCTTTTATTTGAAGAGGATTTAAGAACTCTGAATGAATTGAGAAAAAGTTTAAATAAGAGCTAATAAGTAAAGCTCTAGTCTAAAAAAGGAGAGAATAAAGATGAATATTTTTGACAACTGTATTAAGAGACAAGAAAAAATCGATTCTATTGTTAAAACACTTGGAATTAAAGATATTATAGATAAAAATTCCTTAGTAAAGGAAAGAGTTGTTAATCCATCTCATTATGTTGTAATGCTTGGAGAAACAAGTTCAGGAAAAAGTGCATTGATAAACAGTATCCTTGAAAAAAAGATAATGATTGAAAGTGTAAGACCTACAACAGGGGTTGTTGCTGAAGTTGTTGTTTCTGACGAAGAAGATATATGGAGTAAAGTTGGAAAAGATGGAAGTATTACTGAGTTAGAAAAAGATGAATTTGATAAATTGGTAGTAAATCCAACATCTGATATACACAGATTAAGATATAAAGGAAGAAGCAAAGAGGATAAATTTGCAGGAATAAGATTATTTGATACTCCTGGATATGGATCACTTGTAGATTATCATGAAGATATTTTAAAGGAATTTATTCCGGAAGGAGATTTCATTGTTTATGTTGTATCTTACAGAGTGGGACTAAATGATGACGATTATCAGTTCCTTAAATATGTTGGTGAAATAATTTCAGATAAAGTAGAAGTTATACTTGCAATAAATATGTGTCCTAAAGACATTACAGAAGATAATAAACGAATAACTGAAATAAGAAAAAATATAAATGAATGCATACATAGAGATGTTGAAACTTTCTTAATAGAAAGCAGTAGTGAAAAAAATCCTGATGCGCAAAAACTTTGGAATTATATTTACGAAAGAGTTAATAATCCAGAAAAAATTGAAGAGCTTGGAGAAGCTTTGAAAAATTATCAGGATTATGTCTTGGGAGAATGTGAAATAAAAGTAAATTCAAAGATCGCAAGTATTGAATCTGCTCAAAATGATTTAAATGAGAGGAAAAAACTCACAAAGGAATTTTTTGAATGTAAAGAAGAAATTACTGCAATCCTTGAGAGAGGATTCACTAAAACAAAAGTTAAATCTGTAAGACTTATTGACAAGGCAGCTGCTACAATAAAAGAAGATGTAAGAAAATATGTGGAAGATGAGACTAAGTGGACTAAAAGAGAAGAAACATATTCATTTATGCAACATTATTACGTACCTAAACTTACAACTGAAGAAACAGAACACATATTAAGTTACATTGAAGACGAAATAATTTTATTGGATAAGGCTATGAAAGAAATACTTAATAAGACAGCCACAGTTTTAGAAGATAAAGTTAAAGTTAATATTCCATGTTATAGTGAAGTAATGGAAGGTATCCTAAAAAAACATATTGGAGATGCAATGAAACAGGCAGCTGGTGAAATGTTTAGAAGTTTTGATAGCAAGAAAAAAGGAAACAAAGATTCATCTAGAACAAACTTCAAGAGACTAGAAAGTACAGATACAGAATATGATATAAATAATAATGGTTTAGCTAAATTGATTAAGGCAATAAGAGCAACATCATTAAAAGGTATAACTCATTATTTAAGTGTATTCACAGATTCAATAATATATCTATATGATACTTTAACATGGCAGAACAAAATACAAGAAATATCAATGGAAGCAATAGATAACTGGGCACAAGATGTTGAAGGAGCAGTAAGAAAATACATTGATGAATTTAAGGAAACTAACAGAAGAGAAATTATGTCATTATTTGATGAATTGACACAAGAATTTAGTGAAGATGAAACAGATGATGTTATTGAAGATATAGACCATGAAACTCTAATAAAATTGAAAAGAGAAATAGATTTTATATTACATAAATGTCTTTTTGCCTCTATATAAAAGAGATACTATAATTTGTAGTTACACACAAATAACGTAATAGTTATGGGGTAAACAATTATTAGATTAGATGTTATTATGTAAATCCAATATAGTTAAAATAAAGCTGATGTTGTTATCAGCTTTATTTTTATTGAGTAAATTAATAAAAATATACTAAATTCAAGTATTATTATTTTTTTAAGAAAGTATTAATAATTAAGGAAATAATTATTGGAGGGGTAAAGGTGGATTTAGTTATTGTTATACTTATAACATCAATAGTTATATGGAAAAATTGGTATACATTTTATCTTATATTAAAATTTTATAAAATGAATAATAGAAAGGAAACTACAATTAATATTATATTTTTATTTAATTATCTTATATATTATTATTTTCTTTTTATGGCAGCTACTGATTCCATAGAATCTCCACTTAATGGACCACTATGGCTTATTATAATATTTGTAGTTTTAACAGGATGTAATATTTCCTATGATCTTAAACTTTTGACTTTTAAAGAAAAAAATGGAGCAAATAAGGGTTAATAACAATAAAATACCAAAAAATCAACCTTTTTATTAAAGCTAATAAAAAGATTTTAAAAAAGTATCAATTTTTTTTTGATAAATAGGAGGAAATGTGTTAAATTTATAGAATAAGTATTTTATAAGTGGGTTAAAGTGGTTGAAAGTGGTTTTTATGTAATTAAAAATATATATAAACCACTATTTGTGGGGGCTGAGCATATTGTTCATAGGAGAATATCAACATTCATTAGATTCAAAAAATAGAATAATTGTTCCAGCTAAGCTAAGGGAAGGTCTTGGTAACAAATTTGTCATCACAAAGGGACTCGATGGTTGTTTGTATGCCTACCCGCTTGAAGAGTGGAAGATACTAGAGGATAAATTAAAAACGTTGCCTTTAACAAACAAAGATGCTAGAACCTTTGTTAGATTCTTTTTTTCAGGAGCATGTGAAGTCGAACTTGACAAGCAATTTAGAGGACTTATTCCACAAAATTTAAAGGAATATGCAAAGATAGAAAAGGACATAGTAAGTATTGGGGTATTATCCAGAGTAGAGATATGGAGCAAAGAAATGTGGGAGAACTATAACGACTTAAATGTAGATTTTGATTACATTGCTGAAAAAATGAATGATTTAGGAATATAAGGAGTTTTTATTATGGAATTTAAACATGTATCGGTGCTTTTAAATGAATGCATTGATGGATTAAACATTAAAGAAGATGGTATATATGTAGACTGTACTTTAGGTGGTGCAGGACATTCATCGCATATATTAAAGCATTTATCTAAAAAGGGATTGTTAATAGGAATTGACCAAGATACAGACGCTTTAAAGGCTGCTAAAGAAAGATTAAAAGACTATGATAATGTTAAGTATGTTCATAGTAATTTTTATAATATCGACAGTATATTAAACGAATTAGGAATAGAAAAGGTTGATGGAATATTAATGGATCTTGGAGTTTCTTCATATCAGCTTGATAATGCAGAAAGAGGCTTCAGTTATATGCAAGATGCACCTTTAGATATGAGAATGAACAGAGATAATGATTTTTCAGCATATAGCATTATAAATGACTATAGCGAAGAAGAGCTTTATAAGATAATAAGGGATTATGGTGAAGAAAAGTTCGCTAAGAGAATTGCTAATTTTATTGTAAATAGAAGAGCAGAGAAACCAATTGAAACTACATTTGAACTTGTAGACATAATTAAGGCAGCTATACCTGCTAAGGCAAGAAGAGAAGGACCTCATCCAGCTAAAAGAACTTTTCAGGCAATAAGAATTGAAGTTAATTCAGAATTAAAAATACTTAATAAAACTATTGAGGATGGAGTCAATAGACTAAATAAAGATGGAAGAATGGCTATAATTACATTCCATTCTTTAGAAGATAGAATTGTAAAATTAAAATTTAGGGAACTTGAAAATCCATGTACATGTCCAAGGGAATTTCCTATGTGCATATGCGGTAAAAAGCCGTTAGTTAAAGTTTTGAATAAAAAAGGAATTGCACCTTCTAAAGAAGAGATTGAAGAAAATCCAAGAAGTAGAAGTGCAAAAGTAAGGGTTGTAGAGAAGGTATAATATTTAATATGTATATAAATGAGTAGGGATGTGAAGAAGATGCCACGAGGACAATACAGTTATGGTATAAAGGGTAATACAGCTGTTAAACCTTTAAAAAGGACGACTATACGTAAGCCAAAAAAAAGTGAAGAGCAAATAAGAAAAAATAAGAACAATAGAAAAAAACTATTTAAAAAACAGAAGCAAAATGACAGAAAATATATGCTTACAGTTGTTATGGTTATCCTAGGCCTTGGATGTGTTACTGTAGCTGGAGATAGCAAAATATATAAAATGCAAAAGTCAGTGACAACTTTAGAAAATCAAATAAGCAGCACTAGCGAAGAAAATGAAGCTTTAAGAGTAAAAATTTTAAAATATTCGTCTTTAAGCAATATTGAAGAAAGTGCAAGTAATGGTCTTGGAATGCATATACCACATGGGGATGATGTGGTAAAGATAGATTTTTCTAATAATTATTTTAAAGATGTAACAAGCAATAATCATACAGTAAAGAAAAGTAATAATTCATTTTTATCATTTTTAGAGGGAATTTTTAAATAATTAAATATAAGACTCAGATGATTTAATGATTCATCTGAGTCTTAAGTATTTACTAAGAAGAGTTAATGGGGGAACTAGCAGTGAAAAAAAAGAGTTATAAACGTAAGAGTATAATGCAGAAAAAAGCTGTTATGGCAGGAGTGGCTCTTACCTGTTTATTTGTGTTCTTAATAGGAAGATTATCATATATTATGATAGTAAAACGCCCAGAATATGCGGGAAAAGCAGAGGAACAGTGGACAAGCGAAGTAAAAATAGATGCAGTAAGAGGTAAGATTCTAGACAGAAATGGAAAAGAACTTGCAGTATCAGCTAATGTTTATAGAGTGGATCTTGATTTAACAACTATAAGAGCTTATCTTGATAAAAGAGTAGATCAGCTTTCATCTAAAGAAATAGAACAGAGAAAAAGTGTAGGAATTCCTATTCCTGTAGGCGATGATGGAATAACAACAAGCGATATAGCACCAGCAATTGCGAAGGCTCTTAATATGGATGTAGAAACGGTAAAAGCAAAACTTGAAACAAAACTTGAAAGTGGTCTGCCAGCTGGCTCAGCAACTCTTATAAGAAGAATTGAAAAAGAGGATGCAGATAAAGTAAAATCCTTAAAAATTAATGGAATAGTAGTTTCAAAAGATACAAAGAGATATTATCCTAATAATAATTTTTTAGCACACGTACTAGGTGTAACAGGAAATGATGGGAAAGGTCTTACTGGAATAGAATCTGAGTATAATACTTACATTTCAGGAATTCCTGGAGTTAAAATAGGAGAATTTGATAAAAATAATAATGATCTTCCTTATGGAGATTCTCAGTTTACATCGCCAGTAAATGGGAAGGATGTTACCCTTACTATTGATGAAACAATTCAATCTTTTGCTGAAAAAGTGGCTCAGCAGGCATATGAAGACAACAAAGCAAAAGCAACTTCTGTTTTGGTTATGGACCCTAAAACTGGAGAAATACTTGCAATGGTAAATAAGCCAGATTTCAATCCTAATACTCCTTATGAAGGCTATGAAGGTTTTGATGGAGCAACTGAAGGTGATAAGATCCAAAAAATGTGGAGAAATAGATTAGTAAGTGATTCATTTGAACCTGGATCTATATTTAAAGTAATAACTGCAATAGCAGCTTTAGAAGAAAATTTAGTTAATGAAAATACTACATTTGAATGTGGTGGTGGTCTTGATTTTGGTAACAGGCGTATTAATTGCTGGGAAACTCAAGGTCATGGATTACAGACATTTCCAGAAATAGTTCAGAATTCGTGTAATGTTGGATTTATGAAAGTTGGAGAAATGCTTGGTAAAGAAAAATTTTATGAATATATAAAGAAGTTTGGTTTTGGAGACCTTACTGGAATAGATCTTCAAGGAGAAGCTGATGGTATAGTTAAAATACCTCAGAATATATCACCAACAGATCTTGCAACAATTTCTTTTGGACATACAAATACTGTTAATTCAATGCAATATATGGCAGCTTTTAATTCAGTTGCAAATGGTGGAACATGGATACAACCTCATATAATGAAAGAAGTAACTCACAATGATGATAATGGTGTCGAAATTGTGGATGAAAAATTTGAAGCAAAAAATAGAGAAGTGGCAAGTAGTGAAAAAACAGCTGAACTTAGAAAATACCTTGAGAGGGTTGTTACATCAGGTTCTGCAACAGCAGCATTTATTGATGGATATCATATTGGTGGTAAAACAGGAACAGCACAGAAGATGGAAAATGGTGCATATATAGAAGGTAAATATATATCATCCTTTGTTGGAATGGCACCAGTAGATGATCCAAAAGTTACAGTTATGATAACTGTAGATGAACCTAGCAATGGTAATTATTATGCAGGTCAGGTTGCAGTTCCTTATGCTCATACATTGTTTACTGATATATTTAATTATCTTAATAATCAGTTCTCACAAGATGATGTTGGTAAAATTGCTAAAGAGGTAGTTATACCAGAAGTAAGAGGAATGAAAAAAGAAGATGCTCAAAAGGCGTTAAAAGATATTAAGATTCAATGTGATATAGAGGGAAATGGAGATACAATTGTGAGTATGGATCCATATCCAGGATCTTCTATAAAAGAAGGATCCATAATAAAACTTTATTCGTCAGGAAGCTCTGACAACAGCAATAAAGTTTCAATGCCGGATATTAAGGGATATTCTAAAGAGTCTGCTTATGAATTATTGAGTAAACTTGGAATTACAGCCACATTTGAAGGTGAAGGTGCGGCTAGGGATCAGAGTATATCATCAGGAGAAATTGTTCCAAAGGGAACAAGTGTAAAAATTACTTTAGAAAGTAAGTATAAAGATTAAAGATTAGACATAGGCAAAGTGTTAATTAATGCCTATGTCTTTTTTGTTGTATAAGAAACCCTGTTTATTAAATCAATAAAGTATGCTGAAAATTATATTATGTTTAATTTCTTAAATAAATATTATGGTATGAATAAAAAATCAGAATAAGAATATTATTATAGTACAAAGTGATTTGAGTATTATTTTGTGAAACAGCAGGAAAACTTTTTAAGTAAACATTATAAAGTTTACTTAAATTATCATTATAGAAAAGGGATGGAGGAAACAGCTGTGAAGAAAAAGAAATTCAAAGACAGGGGGCAGACTAGAAAAAGGTTGTCATATGCTGCAGCGGCACTCACCTTTGTTTTTGCAACACTTACTATGAGACTTTCATATATAATGATTGTTAAGGCACCTGATTATTCTGAAAGGGCAGAGGAACAATGGACGAGTGAAGTTAAAATTGATGCCATAAGAGGAAAAATATTAGATAGGAATGGAAAGGAGCTTGCGGTATCAGCTAATGTATATAGAGTCGATTTTGATTTGAATTCTATAAAAACATATTTAAGGGCAAAGCTTAGTAATTTGACTGATCAGGAAATAGAACAGAGAAAAAGTGCAGGAATACCTTTGCCAACAGAAGATTCGGGAATAAAAACAGATGATATTGCACCAGCAATAGCAAATGCTCTTGGACTTAATGTTCAAGATGTAAAAAAGAAGCTAGAGACAAAACTTCCAAGTGGTGCAGATGCAGGTTCAGCTACATTGATAAGAAGAATTACAAAGGAAGATGCTGATAAGGTTAATGCATTAAAAATAAGGGGAGTAATAGTATCGCCAGATACTAAGAGATATTATCCAAATAATAATTTTCTTGCTCATGTTCTAGGAAGTACAAATAGTGATGGTGTAGGATTAACAGGAGTAGAACTTCAGTATAATTCATATTTAGCTGGAACTCCTGGAATGAAGATAACAGAACTTGAAAAAAGTAATACAGATTATCCATATACAATATCTAAATTTACATCTCCTCAAAATGGAAAGGATGTTGTTCTTACAATAGATGAAAATATTCAGGCTTTTGCTGAGAAGGTGGCTCAGCAGGCATATGATGAAAATAAGGCCAAAGCAACCTCTGTTTTGGTTATGGATCCTAAAACAGGAGAAATCCTTGGAATGGCTAACAAGCCAGATTTTAATCCTAATACTCCTTTTGAAGGATATGAAAACTTTGATGGAAATACTGAAAGTGAAAAGACAAATAAAATGTGGAGAAATAGACTTGTTAATGATACTTTTGAACCGGGATCAATATTTAAGGTTGTAACTGCAATAACTGCTTTAGAGGAAGGTGCTGCAAATGCAAATACTGATTTTTTCTGTGGAGGTTCAATGGCAGTAGGGGGAATACATCCAAAATGTTGGAGAACTCAAGGGCATGGTGCTCAAAAATTTCCCGATATTATTAAGAATTCGTGTAATGTTGCATTTATACAACTTGGACAAATGATTGGTAAAGAGAAGCTTTGTGAATATATAAGTAAATTTGGTTTTGGAAAAGTAAGTGGTGTAGATCTTCCAGGAGAAGCAAAAGGTATAGTAAAGCCTGTTGATAAAGTAACAGAAGCGGATTTAGCAACTATTTCATTTGGACAAACTAACACTGTAAATTCAGTTCAATATATGACAGCATTAAATGCTATTGCAAATGGTGGAACATTAATTCAACCACATGTTATGAAAGAAATAACTCATGTTGATGGCAATGGAAATACTGTAGTAGATGAATCATTTCAACCAAAGGAAACTACTGTTGCAAGCGCTGAAAAGACAGCTGAATTAAGATCTTATCTTGAAAGTGTTGTTACAGAAGGTTCTGGAAAGAGCACATTTATTGATGGATATCATATTGGAGGAAAAACAGGAACAGCTCAAAAAGTTGAAAATGGTAAATATTCAGGTAAATATATATCTTCTTTCGTAGGTATGGCACCAGTAGATGATCCAAAGGTTACAGTTATGATAACTGTAGATGAACCAAGTAATGGAGCATATTATGCAGGTCAGGTAGCAGCACCAGCTGCAAAGACTCTATTTAGTGATATTTTTAGTTACCTTGATGATAAATTTTCTGATGAGAATTTAAGCCAGATACCAAGGGATATTGTAATTCCAGAAGTTCGTGGAATGAGTGTTAATGATGCTAAAAAGGCAATGTCTGAGGCAAAACTAGATTGTCAAATTGAAGGAGATGGGGATACTATAAGATCTATGACACCATATCCTGGCTATACTGTTAAAGAAGGATCAAAAATAAATCTTTACACAAGTGGTGATGGGAATTATAATAATAATGTTGTAATGCCAGATGTTAGAGGTTATTCCAAAGAAGATGCAAATGAGTTATTAACAAGTTTAGGTCTTGTACCTGCGTTTGAAGGAACTGGAATGGTTGAAACGCAAAGTGTAACACAAGGCGAAGTTATAACAAAGGGAACATCGGTTAAGTTAACATTAAGTTTAGATTATAAAGATTAAAATTATGATCATAATGATAAATGCTAGCATGTGGGTTAATGCTCACATGCTATATTTTTAAAGTATAGAAATATATAGAAGGTGATATTTAATTGAATTTTATTTACTTGAACAATTTATTATTATAGATAAATATAGTTAATAAAGAAAAGTTAAATGTGAAAAATTAAATCAAATAAGCAAAGCTTTTTTGATAATTAATAAAAGCTATAGATTTTAGCAAAATTGTTAACTGTTATTTTTAGACTGTTAACTGAAAAAAGTTGTTAGGAGAGGATTACATGAACCTAAAGAGTATTTTAAACGGACTGGATTATGAACTTTTACAAGGAACAGAGGACGTACAGATAAACAAAATAAATTATGATAGCAGAAAAGTGTGCAAAGATGATTTATTTGTATGTGTAAAGGGATACGCAACGGATGGACATAAATATGCTGAGAAGGCTGTTTTAAATGGAGCTAAGGTTATTGTTATACAAGATGACGTAAATATAGAGGATACAGGAATAACAATAGTTAAATGTTCAGATACAAGAAAAGCATTAGCACTTATGGGTGCAAATTATTATGGTAATCCTTCTGAAAAGATGAAAATTATCGGAATAACAGGAACTAATGGAAAGACTACAACTGCATTTATGATAAAAGATATATTAGAATGTGCAGGCAAAAAAGTTGGTCTTATTGGAACAATTGCAAATTATATATGTGGAGAAAAAATTCATACAGAAAGAACAACTCCAGAATCATTGGAACTTCAAGAGTTATTTGGAGAAATGGTTGAAAAAGGAGTTGAATACTGTGTTATGGAGGTGTCTTCACATTCATTAGCATTAGATAGGGTTTATGGTGTAAAATTTGAGTGTGGTATCTTTACAAATCTTACAAGAGATCATCTTGATTTTCACAAGACTTTTGAAAATTACTATGATGCAAAATTTAAATTGTTTGAAAGAAGCTGTATAAAAGTAATAAATGTTGACGATAATTATGGAATACAGGTGCTAAAAGATTGCCAAAAATTAAATGCTGAAAATCTTTACTCTTTTTCAGTAAAAAGTGATTCTGATTATAAAGCATATGATGAACTTATGGGAAGTAGAGATATTAAATTTAAAGTTGTCCTTGATGAGGAAGAAGAATTTATTCTTGGAATTCCTGGTGAATATAATATTTATAATGCTTTAGGTGCAATTGGAGTCTGTCACAAGATGGGAATAGCTATTGAAGCTATAAAAGAAGGTATAGAAAATGCCTTGGTACCTGGTAGATGTGAAAGAGTAGGTAAAGAATATAATCTTCCTTATGAAATAATAATAGACTATGCACATACACCTGACGGTCTTGAAAATATTTTAAAAACTGCAAAAGCATTCACTAAAGGTAAGCTTATCGCTATTTTTGGATGTGGTGGTGATAGAGATAAAGTGAAAAGACCTCAAATGGGTAAAATTGGTATAGATATTGCGGATTTAGCTGTAATTACATCCGATAATCCTAGAAGTGAGGATCCAATGGCAATAATAGAGGATATTAAATCAGGTCTTGATAAAGATAATTATATAATTATTGAAAATAGACATGATGCAATAAAGAAGGCAATTGAATTAGCTGAGAAAGATGATGTTATAGTAATAGCAGGAAAAGGACATGAGACATATCAGATCTTAAAAGATAAAACTATACACTTTGATGAAAGAGAAGTAGTCAAAGAAATATTAGATAATATAAAAAGATAGTTTAAAGATATATTTTTTAAGTGATATGGACTTTTACTAAAAGAAGGGGCGGATGGTTTTGGATTTGAATATACAGGAAGTTATTGAAGCTGTTAACGGTGAAATCATAGTAAAAAATAATGATGGACACTTCAATAAAATTTCTACAGATACAAGAAAGATAGAAAATGATAATTTATTTGTTGCATTAAAAGGTGCAAATTTTAATGGAAACACTTATGCTGTTAGTGCAATTGAAAAAGGTGCATCTGTTGTAATAGTAGATGAGATAAAATTTGAAAAAGAAGATTTAAAATGCAAAGGAACTGTAATAAAAGTCAAGGATACTAAAGTTGCTTTAGGAGATTTAGCTAGATATTATAGAAAGAAACTTGGTATTAAAGTTGTTGGTATTACAGGATCAACTGGTAAAACTTCAACTAAAGACCTTATTGCAGCATTTTTAAGTGGTAAGTATAAAGTATTCAAAACACAAGGAAATTTCAATAATGAAATAGGTCTTCCTTTAATGATATTTGAACTTAATAAGGACTATGATGTAGCTGTGCTTGAAATGGGAACAAGTAATTTTGGTGAAATTAATACACTTGCAGGAATAGCACTTCCAGATATAGCTGCAATTACAAATGTTGGAGTTGCACATATAGAATATTTAAAGACAAGGGAAAATATACTTAAAGAGAAGATGAGTATTTCAGATTTCTTTAAAGATGATAGCTGTCTTGTTATTAACTGTGAAAATGATATGTTAAAGACTGTGAAAGATGAAGATCATAAGAATATAAATATTCAAAGAACAGGATATGATAAAAGTTATAACCTATACGCAGAAAATATAGAACTTACAAGTGAGACTACTTCATTTGATGCTGTTTACAAAGATGAATGCCATAGATTTAACTTAAATATGGTAGGAGAACATAACGTATTAAATGCATTACTTGGAATTCAAATTTCAAAAGATTTAGGTCTTACATTTGAAGAAATGGAAAAAGGTCTTGATAATTTTAAGGCAACTTCAATGAGACTGGAATTTATAAAACATAATAAATTTACAATAATAAATGATTCATATAACGCAAATCCAGACTCTATGAAGGCTGCTATTAATGTACTTAAAAGTTATACTGGAGATAGAAAGATAGCAGTTCTTGGAACAATGGGTGAGCTTGGAGATTATGCAAATATAGCTCATAAAGAAGTTGGAGAGTTTGCTAAAGGAAAAGCAGATATTTTACTTACAACAGGTGAATACAAGGATAGCTATAAAGAAGGATTTGGAACAAATACATTAGTTTTTGATACTAAGGATGATTTAATAAAGTCACTAAATAGCATGATTAAAGACGAAGATACTATTTTAGTTAAAGCATCAAGAAGTGCAAAATTTGAAGAAATAATAAAAGAAATACAGAATAAATAATACGAAGGAGGTGAACTGCCTAAAGTTAGGCAGATTAAAATGGGGGACACAATAAATAGTTTGTTCAGCACGACAATTTTAGCACCATTAGTTATATCATTTATATTTTCATTAATACTTGGACCTATATTCATACCAATATTACACAAGTTGAAATTTGGTCAGAATATTAGAAAAGAAGGTCCTAAGAGTCATCAGAAAAAAGCAGGAACACCTACAATGGGTGGTATAATCTTCTTTATTTCTGTGGCAGCAACAATTTTAATTATGGGACCAAGTTTTACAGATCCCAAAATGATAATTCTTTATTCATTTTTAGCATTTGGATTTATAGGATTTTTAGATGATATGTTAAAAATAATTCATAAAGATAATCTTGGACTTAAAGCAGGTCAAAAAATGATTTTACTTCTTATTTTTTCTGTAGCATTAGCAGTTTATGGATATAAGAATATTGGAACAGATATACTAATACCTTTAGGTAGTGGATTTAAATTAAATCTTGGATTATTGTATATACCATTTATTATTATATATTATGCAGCAGTAACAAATGCAGTAAACTTAACTGATGGTATTGATGGTCTTGCAACAAGTGTGACAATAATAGTTTTAACTTTCTTTACAATAGTTGCATTTAAAACTGGTCAAAAGGACGTTGCTATTTTTTCAATAGCTTTATGTGGTGCTTTATTAGGATTCTTAAAATATAATGCATTCCCAGCTAAAATTTTTATGGGAGATACAGGATCCTTGGCATTAGGAGGAGCAGTTGGAACTATTGCATTAATGCTTAAGATGGAACTATGGGTAGTTATCGTAGGGTTAATGTATGTAGTTGAAACATTATCAGTTATTATTCAGGTAACATCATTCAAAATGACAGGAAAAAGAGTTTTCAAAATGGCTCCGATTCATCATCATTTTGAACAATGTGGATGGAGTGAAGTTAAAATAGTAACAATATTTTCTTTAGTGACAGCAGTTTTGTGCATAATAGGTTTTATAGCCATTTAGCAATTTGATTTGGAGGATTTATGTATGAAAGTCAGTAAGCCCAAAAAGAGAAAAAGAAGAATTATGGGTGAAATAGATTATGGTGTATTTTATACGGTATTACTATTAGTGGCAGTAGGAACTGTTATGATTTATTCTGCAAGTTCATATTATGCAATGTTTACTTATGGCGACAGTATGTTCTTTTTAAAGAAACAGTTAATGCTTGTACCACTAGGGTTCTTTGCAATGATGTTTATGATGGGATTTGATTATCACAAAATAAAGACCTATTCAGTATGGGTATTATTAGCATGTATACCGTTATTATTTGCGGTGTTCTTTTTCCCAGATGTAAATGGAGCACAGAGATGGATAAAACTTGGACCATTAAGCTTTCAACCATCAGACCTTACTAAATATGCAGTAGTAATATTTTTAGCCATGGGATTAGAAGCAAAAGGTGAAGGACTTAAAAAGTTTTGGACAGGAATAGTACCTTACTTAGGTGTTTCGGGTATTTTTGCAGCATTAATATTGGCTGAGAAAAATTTAAGTATAGCATCTGTAATAATGATTGTAACATTCATAATGTTATTTGTAGCAGGTGCTAAGGATAAACATTTATTCGGAGTGGTAGCTCCAGCTATGATTGCGGCAGCTACGTTTTTCACAATTTCTAGTGATTATAGAAAAGCAAGACTTCTTAATTTTATTGATCCATGGAAAGATGCAGCTGGAAACGGATATCAGCTTATACAATCTTTTTATGCTTTAGGTGCTGGCGGAATAACAGGATTAGGTCTTGGTCAGTCAAGGCAGAAGACTTTATATATGCCTGAACCACATAATGACTTTATATTTTCAATAATTGGTGAGGAGCTTGGGTTAATAGGGTGTATATGTATAATTGCATTATTTTTAGTCTTTATTTGGAGAGGAATAAATATTGCATTAAAAGCTAAAGACACTTATGGTACACTTTTAGCTGTAGGCATAACATCTGTTATAGCAGTACAATGTTTAATAAATATTGCAGTTGTAACAGGATCTATGCCCGTTACGGGTGTTCCATTACCTTTCATAAGTTATGGAGGTACCTCACTTGTGATAAATATGACGGCCATGGGTATACTTCTAAACATTTCGAGGCAGACGGAAGGTAAAGATGAATTTAAAGGGTAGTTATAATTCATTTGTTAATGGGTAAAGAAATAAGCAGAATGGTAAATAATATTTATTACTATTCTGCTTTTTAAATGAATTAATTTAGAATAAAAAGGTTATATGAACAGTACTTTTCTTAATTAATTAAAAATGTAATGAAAATATACATGTAAAGTGGTATTATTATATATGAAATTTATGAATTATAATTTAGATTGAGGTGAGTACAATAAAATCAGTTAAAAAGCCTACCAATGAGTTTGTCATAAGAGCACGTAAGAGAAAATTAGTAAAAAAGATTATACTTATGTGTGTAATATTATTTATAGGAATCATTTTATTTATAACAAAATCAAAGGTATTTATTATAAAAAAAGTTTCAATTCTAGGAAATCCAATTATGAGTGGAGAAGATGTTAAAGAAAAGACACAATATTTGATTGGAGAAAATATATTCTTTATGAAAACTAGTGACATAATAAAAGCAGCAGAACAAAATCCATATGTAAAAACAGTTGAGATAAGTAAAGCATATCCTAGACAGGTGAATATAAAAATAACTGAGAAACAAGGAATTTTTTGCAGCGAAAAAGATGGACAATACTATATTTTTAGTGATAAAGGAGTATTGCTTGAAAAGGCTGATAATATAGATAACAGAAATCTAATACAGATACTAGGACTTGATGAACATGTAGGAAGTTTAGAGCTTGGGGATTCTGTAGGTACAAACCAAAGAATGATAAATGTTTTGGAAGTTTTTTCTCAAATAGAAGAAGTCAATCCAACTAATTATAAAATAGATTCTATCGATTTAAGTGATTTTATGAATATAAAAGTATATATCGGAGGCGTTGAAGGAAGACTAGGTAATGATGAGAATATACCTGATAAAATGAATAAATTAATGCATATCGTTGAAAATACTGAAATAGGGATTGAAAAAGGGTATGTTGATGTTGGATTTGATGGATCTCCAATTTATTATAAAGAAGAAGTGAAAAACGAAGAAGGGAATATTAAAAATGAAGGTGTCTAAATCACAAATATTTATAGCAATTGTTTGCGGTTTGCTAGGTTTTTTATTATCATATCAGTTTAAAGTTTTATCAAAGCAGAATTCTGCTAATTTAAGCACATACGATCAAAGTGATATTATTTCTGAAATAGAAACTTTGAGAAAAGAAAAAGAAGAGTTAGTTTCAACAAATTCAAAATTGTCAGATGAATTAAAACAACTTGAAGAAGCAGCTTCAAAGGATGGCGATGTTGGAAAAGAAATTAAAAATCAGCTTGATGCTGCAAGAATGCATCTAGGAGTTGTAGATGTTAAGGGACCAGGTATAGTACTTACAATAACACCAAAAACGTCTATTTTTAATGCTAATTCAAATGATACAAGTAGAGACCTTGGAGAAGATGAAATTGTTCATGTTGTAAATCTTTTATGGTATTCTGGTGCTGAAGCCATTTCGATTAATGACATAAGAATAACTCCACAAACAGGAATTAAAACTGCTGGAAACGGTATTTCTATTGGATCAGCAGGAAGAATATATCCTAAAGAAAAAATTATAATAAAAGCTATAGGGGATAAAGGAAGACTTAATGTAGGATTATCATTTCCAGGATCTTTGGAGTATTTAGCTCTTCCTAATTATAATAATGAAATAAAAACAGAAGATGAAATTTTTATTGCTAAAACTACTCAGTCATTAAAAAATGAATTTATAAAATCAGTTAAAGAATAGGAGATAGTAAATTGATTGCAACGGTTGGATTATTAATTGGAATAATATTGGGTTTTGTATTAGATGTAAATATATCAGATAAATTATCGCCATATATGTCAGTTGCCATATTAGCATGTTTGGATTCAGTTTTTGGAGCAGTTAGAGCTAATTTATCTAAAAATTTTCAGCCAGATATTTTTATTTCGGGTTTTTTTGGAAATGCACTTTTAGCGGCATTGTTAGCTTATTTAGGAGATAAACTTGGAATACCTATTTATATAGCAGCTGTAATTGTATTTGGCGGAAGAATATTTGATAACTTCGCAATTATAAGAAGGCTTTTACTTGAACAGTTTAAGCAAAAGAGAATACATAAGATGAGAAAGAAGCTAAGGGCAAAACAAAATCTAGATGATTTTTAAGGGGTGTGTAAAGTGAAGAAAAAACCTCAATACTTCTTTATTTTCATAGCCGCAGTAATGCTTGGATTTCTAATAGCTATAAATTTTAATTTTGATAGAAAACAATCATATACATCATTAAATACAATGGAATATCAAGAAGCAATTGAAGAGAGATCTAGATTGTATAAAGAAATTGGAGCTTTAAAAGAAGGAAATATTGATGCTAATAGAAAGATAAATCAATATAAGCATGATGATATGAAAAATGATGAAATACTTCAAGATATGAAAGAACAGATTGTAGATTATGGAATGTTTACTGGCCTTACTGCGGTAGAAGGTCCTGGGATAATACTTACTCTTAATGATGGTGTAACAGATGTAAAAGAAGAAGGCTTTGAAGCTGTTATGAGTAAGCTTCTTCATGATAGTGATATGGCTCTAGTATTGAATGAATTACGACAGGCAGGAGCAGAAGCTATAAGCGTGAATAATCATCGTATTGTTCCATGGTCTGGTGTTGTGTGCGCGTGGGCATTTATACAATTTGATGATTATAGTATGGAATCAGCACCATTTAAAATTTATGCAATAGGCGATCCTGAAAAGCTTAAAGCAGCTCTTCTTGAAGATGGAAGCCACGTAAAGCAGCTTATGATAAAGAAATTATTTGTTCAAATAGAAGAAAGTGAAAAAATAACAATGCCTGCATCCACAGCCATGGGTAATGTCACATATATGGAAAGAGATGAATCAGGAAAATAAAAAAATATTATTTTTTTAAAGGAAATTAAAGTTTTTTATAGAATATAAACAAAATGAGGTAAAGAAAGGATTTAGTTATAGGTGCAGTACAATGGGAATAAAAGAAAATATAGAATACCTTAAAAAAAGTATTCCAGATGATGTAATGCTTCTGGCTGTATCAAAAACAAAGCCGTTAGAATACTTGGAAGAAGCATATAATTGTGGGATACGCGACTTTGGAGAAAATAAGGTCCAGGAACTTGTTGATAAATATGAAAATTTTCACAAGGATGTTAGATGGCATCTTATTGGACATCTTCAGACAAATAAAGTTAAATATTTAGTAGGTAAAGTTTTTCTAATTCACTCGCTAGATAGTGTGAATTTGTTAAATGTAATAGAGAGAGTTTTTGAAAAAGCAGATTTAACTGCAGAGACTCTAATTCAAATTAATATTGGAAGAGAAGATAGCAAAACAGGAATTTTAGAAGAAGATCTTGAAGAGTTTCTTCAAGAAATTGAAAAATGTAAACATGTATCTGTAAAAGGTATAATGGTAATAATTCCTCAGGGAGATGAAGAAAGCAATAGAAATTACTTTAGAAAAACTAAACAGATCTTTGAAGATTTAAAGAAGAGAAAGTTTAATAATATTAATATGCAGATATTATCAATGGGGATGACACATGACTATGAGACAGCAATAGAGGAAGGTTCTACATTAGTAAGAATAGGAACTGGAATCTTTGGTGAAAGAAATTATATAACAAAATAGGAGGGTTATTTATGAGTAACAATGTTTTATCAAAAGTTAAATCTTTATTAGGGTTTGAGGATTATGAAGATTACGAAGATTACGAAGATGAAGAATATGAAAGTGAAGTAAGAGAAGAAGAGGAATCAATCGAACCAGTTATAACAAATAAGAAGAATAATAAAGTTGTAAACATTCATACATCAACGTCTGTGAAAGTTACAATAACTAAACCTGTTGATTATGAAGAAGCTACAGAAATTTGTGAAGCTTTAAAGAACAGAAGAATAGTACTAGTTAATACTACAGTACTTGAATTAAAAATTGCACAAAGATTATTAGATTTTATAAGTGGATCATGTTATGCCTTAGGAGGAGAATTACAACAAATAGAAAAAGGAGTTTACTTATTATCTCCATCTAATGTTGAAGTAACTAATGAATTGAAAAATGAATTAAGTTCTAAAGCTTTATTTAATTGGTCTAAATAGGAGGGAAAATGTTAATACAAGCTATAAGTGGTATATTTAGAATAATCGAATTAGCAATACTTGTTGAATGTATTTCATCATGGATTCCACAAATGAGATACAATCAGTTTATGGATATAGTTCGAAGCATTACTTATCCTATCTTAGAACCATGTCGAAGATTGCAGGATAAATTTGTCAGTGATTCACCAATTGACTTTTCTCCAATACTTGCATTATTTCTTTTAGATATAATAAGAGGAGTGCTTATAAGCTTACTTTATTAGTATTATGAAAGAATTAATTAGTAAACAATTTGGTGATGAAGATAAAAATGAAGTGTTTAATTTATATGAAAAATATAAACTGGCAAGAGATAAAGAAATACCTATGTTCGGGAACAGTTTTTATACTCCTAACATATGGCGATGGTTTGAAAAAAATTTTATTAACAGTTCTTGCAAAGTAGAAAGTAACGGGGTATTTGAAGATTCAGAAAGAAGGATGATTTCATTTAATAATGTGTATAACACATCTTTTCCTATGAAATTATTGAAAATAGAAAATACGTCGAAATTTAATGAACTTACCCATAAAGATTTTTTGGGAGGAATATTAGCTCTTGGAATAGAACGTAATAAAATAGGTGATTTATTGGTCAAAGATAATGTTTGTTATGTACCAATTCATGAAGATATTGAAAGCTTTCTTATTTTTAATATAGATAAGATAGGAAAGTCTTCTTGTAAAATTGAAATTTTAGAAAAATATGATTCTTTACCTCAATTTAATTTCAAAGAAGAAGTTATTTTAGTTTCTTCTTTGAGAATTGATGGTATAGTGTCTAAATTAGCTAATGTTTCAAGGGGAAAAGCACAAATGATGATTGACCAGGGAAAAGTGCTGGTAGATTATGTTAAGATAAGAGATAAAAGTTACGAGCCAAAAGAAGATGAGAGAATAACAATCCGAGGTGTTGGAAAGTTTATATTAGGAACTATAGTTGGGTCAAGTAAAAGCGGAAGACTTAAAGTTAGTATAAAAAAATATACATAAATTTAGAGGTGAAATTATGAAGTTAACTCCAATGGACATAAATAACAAGGAATTTAAGAGAGCATTAAGAGGATATTGTGCTGATGAAGTGGATGAATTCTTAGATCAAATTGTTGAAAATTATGAAGAATTATATAAAGAAAATGCCAATATGAAGGAAAAGATTACAAATTTAAATGAAAAAGTTGAACACTATTCTAAAATTGAGGCTACAATACAAAATACATTGTTATTAGCTCAGAATGCAGCAGAACAAGCTAAAAACTCTGCTAAAAAAGAAGCTGAAATGATGGTTAAAAATGCAAATGAAACAGCACAAAAAGTTATGGATAAAGCTCATAATGATGTTATTTCTATAAATGATGAATATGAAAGAGTTAAACAGGAATTTATAAAATTCAGAGCAAAATATAGAAATTTTATGAATACACAGTTAGAAACTTTTGATGATTTAGAAAAAGATTTTATTAAAAATTATAATGTTTCAGAACCTATTGAAGAAGATGAATTATGCGAGAAAGAAGCAAGTGTATCTATGGATGAAAATGAAAAAGATAGAGATGATGCTTCAAAAGAAACTTTTAATGAAGATTTAAATGAAATAAAAAGCTTCTTTGTTAACGAATAATAAAAAATGAGCTTACCTATATTATTTTTAGGTAAGCTTATTTTTATAAAAAGAATAAGTTTTTTTAATATATATATATGAACTACATAAGGAATATTTCATACATAAGTCTCATAAGAGTGGTGTAATATTAACTTTACATTGTAAATTAAAATGGATTATAATATAATGTTTTAGAGAATATGTAGAAGAAAGGGTCTGCGTTATGGAAAAGACATTAATTAAAGTTGATGAACAAGACGAAGGTCTTAGAATAGATAAATATTTATCAAATATATTTAAAGATAAATCACGATCTTTTATTCAAGGATTAATAGAAAAGGAAAATGTTAAAGTTAATAGCAAATCACTAAAAAGTAATTATAAATTAAAAAAGGCTGACGAAATTGAAATAATGATACCAGAACCTGAAATACTAAGTGTTGAAGCTGAAAATATACCTATTGATATTGTTTATGAGGATGAAGATGTTATAGTAGTTAATAAAGCACAAGGAATGGTTGTTCATCCTGCACCAGGAAACTATAATGGTACATTAGTAAATGCATTACTTTATCATTGTAAAGATTTGTCAAGTATAAATGGAGTGATAAGACCAGGTATTGTACATAGAATTGATAAGGATACATCAGGAATTCTTGTTATTGCAAAAAATGATGATGCGCATAATAAATTAAGTGAACAATTAAAAGATCATTCAATGAAAAGAGAGTATTATGCTCTAATTGAAGGAAGACTAAAAAATAATGATGGAACTATTGATAAACCCTTAGGAAGATGTAAGAAAGATAGATTAAAAATAGGAATAATAGAAGATGGTAAGAGAGCTGTGACTCATTATGAAGTGGTTGAAAGATATAATGGATATACACTTGTGAAATGTGTCTTAGAAACAGGAAGAACCCATCAAATAAGAGTTCATATGGCATCTATAGGTTTTCCTCTTGTTGGAGATCCATTGTATGGATTTAAGAGACAAAAATTTAAACTTGAGGGACAGGTACTTCATGCAAGAACATTAGGATTTATACATCCTAGAACTGGTGAGTATATGGAATTTACAAGTGAACTTCCACAATACTTTTGCGATTTAATAAATAAACTGAAAAACGAAATGTAGAAGTTAAAAGTTAAGGAGGCAAATTTATGAAATTAAAAGCAACATTATTAGATGAAAAAGCTGTAAATAGAACTTTAATAAGAATTTCTCATGAAATAATAGAAAGAAATAAAGGCGTAGAAGATATAGTATTAATTGGAGTAAAAACAAGGGGATATCCTTTAGCAAAGAGAATTGCTGAATATATAAAGAGTATAGAAGGACGTGAAGTTCCTGTAGGTTATGTTGACATAACATTATACAGAGATGATTTATCAATCCTTGATGAAACTCCTAGAGTAAAGAGTTTAGATTTAGGTGTTGATGTTAAGGATAAAAAGGTTATCATTGTTGATGATGTTTTATATACATGTAGAACCATAAGAGCAGCAATTGATGCAATTATTGATGTTGCAAGACCTACAGTGATTCAGCTTGCTGTTTTGATTGATAGAGGTCATAAAGAACTTCCAATTAGAGCTGATTACGTTGGTAAAAATATTCCTACATCTAAAAATGAAATTATAGCAGTTAGTCTAAATGAAATTGATGGGAATGATTCAGTTAAGATATATGATTCTGAAGCAGACGAATAGAAGGAGAAAAAAATATGATGCATGAATTGATAGCTACAAGTACTTTCGGTATTGAAAGTATAACAGCTAAAGAATTAAGAGCTCTTGGATATGAAGATTTAAAAATAGAAAATGGAAGAGTTACTTTTGAAGGTGATGAAATGGATATAGCAATAGCAAATATCCATTTAAGAACTGCTGATAGAGTTCTTATTAAAATGGCAGAATTTGAAGCACGATCTTTTGAAGAATTATTTCAAGGAACTAAGAGTGTGGAATGGAGCAAATTAATTCCTATAGATGGAGTTATGCATGTTACGGGTAAATCTATAAAATCAACACTTCATAGTGTACCAGACTGTCAGTCGATTGTAAAAAAAGCAATAGTAAAAAGTATGACTGAAAGTTATGGAATAGAACAATTTAGTGAAAGTGGGCCTGTATATAAAATAGAAGTGTCTATATTAAAAGATGTTGTAACACTTACAATAGATACTACAGGGCCAGGACTACATAAAAGAGGATATAGAGAACTTGCTGGAATTGCGCCATTAAAAGAAACACTAGCTGCATCTATGCTTTTAATTTCAAGATGGAATGATGAATTTGAACTTATAGATCCATTCTGTGGTTCAGGAACAATTCTAGTAGAAGCTGCAATGATAGCTCTTAATATTGCACCTGGTGTAAATAGAAATTTTGTTTGTGAAACTTGGCCTTCAATGGATAAAGATATGTTTGAATCAGTAAGAGATGGTGCAAGAAATTCAGAAAAACATAAAGATCTTAAAATTATAGGATATGATATAGACTATAAAACTCTTAAAGTAGCTATGGAAAATGCAAAGAAAGCAGGAGTTGATAAGTATATTCAATTCCAGAAGAGAGATTTTATGGAGTTCTCTACATCAAGAAAATATGGATTCATTGTATCTAATCCACCTTATGGTGAAAGAATAGGTGAAAAGAAAGCTCTTGATGAATTATATAAACATATGGGGGCTACGAAGAGAAGACTAGATTCTTGGGATTTTAATATTCTTACATCCTTTGAACCATTCGAAAAAACTCTAGGAGTTAAATCTACTAAAAATAGAAAGCTTTATAATGGTAAAATAAAATGTTATTATTATCAATACTTTAATAATGATAAGATTAAAAGTGATGGAGATACTCTTATAAAAGCAATTATAGGTTAAGGGTTTATAAAAAGATAGAAAATATATTTACAGAGATTAAATTATATGGTAAAATATATTTAATAAAATATTTTGAAGCGAAGATGCTAAAAAACTGTTTGTTTTTTTAGCATCTTTTTTTTGTTTATTTTTAATCAGATTTAAGATTAAAGTGAGAATGATAACATATCAAAAATAACATTTAAAAGGGGAGGAGAATTAAAATGGCAGAAGTATATCAAAGAGTAGCAGAAAAATTACCAAATATGAGTAAAGCTCAGGAAAAAATAGCAAAATATATATTATCTCATCCTAATAGCACACCATTTTTGACAGTAGAGAAATTAGCCAAGCTGTCTGGTGTAAGTATTGCAACAGTGACAAGGTTTGTAATATTTTTAGGTTATAGCGGATATCCAGAATTTTTAAAGGATACACAGCAATCAATGCAACAGCAGGTAAATAATAGTGAACGGATAAAGCTAGGGGTCGAAAAGAATTTTAGCAAGGATAAATCAATATATGAAATTTTTGAAGAAGATGTAAATAATATAAAGACTACAGTTGAGAGTTTAAATGTATTTGAAATAAAAAAATGTGTTAATCTTCTCCTTAATGCAAAGAGAATATATATAGTTGCAAAAAGGAGTTCAGCAGCTCTTGCTGTATTTTTAAAATATTATTTAGACCTCATGTTCAATAATGTGATTATAGTTGAAAATATTGAACAGATGCCAAAACAGATTAATAAAGATTGTGGTGAAGATGTAATAATTGGTATAAGTTTTGATAAATATTCAAGAAGTACAGTGGAAATATTCAGCCACTTGAAGAGAAAAGGTGCAACTACAATTGCAATAACTGATAATATGTTGTCTCCCCTTGTACCATATGCAGATGTTACACTTGCAGCAATAAGTAAGGGTTCAAAATCTATAGAATCATTTGTGGCACCACTCAGTCTTATAAATGCGCTAATTGTCTCTATAGAATGTGAAAAAGAAGATTGTTTTGCAAGTAATGTACAGCTTCTAGAAGAGGCTATGAAAAAGTTTGACTTGTTTATATAAGCTTTTTTAAAAAAGTAAGAAATAAGAATTAGATTAAGATATTCTAAGAATAACATTAATCTAATTCTTATTTTATTATTGTTTATTTGAATTATTTTTCTCGAATTTTTTTGTAAATTCATTAGGATTAATAATAACTGTTTTATTTGTATGGTAGATAACCATTCCGGGTTTTGCACCATTAGGTTTTTTTAACTCTTTAACTTTAGTATAGTCTATAGAAAGCTTTGGAGAGTTTTTCCCTTTGCTATAGTAACCGGCTATTATAGCAGCTTCTTCTAATGTTGTATCAGGAACATTAAAGTCACAAACTATAACGTGAGACCCTGGAATATCTTTAGCATGAAGCCATAAATAATTTTTATTAGCAAATTTAAGACTTAAATAATCATTTTGAAGATTATTTTTACCAACATATATATCTATATTATCACTTGAAACAAAGTGATGTGGCTTTGAAGTTTTATTTTTCTTGCCATTTTTTAAATTTTTATTGAATCTTATATAACCTGTTTCAATAAGTTCTTTTTTTATCTCATCAATTTCATCATAGCTCTCAACATTAATTATATTTGTAAGTACCGAATTCAGGTATTCAATTTCTTCTTCATTTTTAGAAAGTTGCATTTTTGCATATTCTTCTGAAACCTTAAGCTTATTGTATTTTTTATAATATCTTTGTATATTCTCAGATGGAGTTTTATTACTGTCCAGTGAAATTGTGATATATTCTTCTTCGTTTTCATTATAGAAATTTAAAAGAGAACATTCTTTGTCACCTTTTTTTATTGTATAAATAAAGGAAGTTAATAAATCCCCTTTGATTCTAAGTTCTTCTTTTTCTTCACATTCTTTTAAAGTTTCATGAAGTATTTTTGCTTTTTTATTACAACGTTCAATATTAGTATGAATAAGCTTCTGAAGATCTGTTGATTTATTTTGAAGTCTATCTTGCTTATCTTTTTTACTATAAAAATCATCCATAAGTTCATTTGGATCATCATAAGATATTGAATTATAATCTTTTTCAAAAAAAGATAAATTTAAAGAATAAAAGTCCTTAATTAATCCAGTTTTGGTTGTATATATTTTAAAAGATAGATTTTTATCAAGATTATCCATTAAATCTTTAAAGTTATTATAAATTTCAGTTCTTGTAGGTGATTGTATTTTTTCAGTTAGTGTAAAATACAAATCCTGAGATAATAGCTTGCTTACTCCAGTAAAGCATGCAGAATAAAATTTATCATCAAAAATCAGACTATTACTGCTTATATAATTGTTAAATTCATCATAGCTGCAAGTGAAAGGATTGAGTTTTTCGGATTTTGGAGGAAATACATAGTTTACACCAGGATAGAGAACTCTATAACTGTTTATATCGGGAGTTATATGTTTTATTGATTCCATGACTTTATTATCTCTATCTCTTACAAGAGTTATATTTGAATGACGACCCATTATTTCGATAATAAGAGAGTAGACACTATCAAAACCTAATTCGTCTCTATTTTCAATTTCCATTATGAGAATTCTATCACTGTCTTTTTGAGTTACTTTTATAATCCTTCCGCCTAGTATATATTTTCTAAGAACCATTAAGTACATTGGGGCTTTTATAGGATTTTCTTTAACTGTTTCTGTCAAGTGAATCCTTGCAAAGCGTGGAGAGGATGATATTAATAATTTTATATTTTTACGATCTTTTCTTAATGTTAATATTATTTCATCTTTTTCAGGTTGATTTATTTTATCTATTTTAGAACCTAGAAGTGTATCTTCTAATGATCTCATTAAACTGTTTAAGTATATTCCATCTAATGCCATTATTTTTCACCTTTCTTTATGGGATTAAGAATAGTATAACATTATATGGAGACTATTATCAATTATTAGGTTAATCTTAAAAATATTCATTAAATAAAAGAAGAAAATATAAAAAATAACATAAATTTATGAAAAATTTATGATATTTATTGTAATTTAGGTCTAATACTTTTATTATTTAATAAGTAGTGTTTAATTAATAGCAAATTTGAATTGGGGGAAGAATAATGAAATTTTATAAAATGCAGGGAGCAGGAAATGATTTTGTATTTGTAGAAGATTTTAATAATCAAATAAATGATGAATGTAGTCTAGCTGTTAAGCTTTGTGATAGACATTATGGAATTGGTGCAGATGGTCTTGTCATTGTGAGAAAGTCTCAAGTTGCAGAAGCAAAAATGATAATAATTAATGCAGATGGATCAAGGGCAAATATGTGTGGTAATGCAATAAGATGTTTTGGAAAATATGTGTTTGAACATAATATAGTAAATAAAACAGAATTTTCAGTGGAGACTGGTGATGGTGTTAAAATTATAGAAGTATTACTTGAAGATGAAAAAATTAAATATGTAAAAGTTTATATGGGTAAGCCTTCATATAAAGCAGAAGATATTCCATTAAGTCATGGAGAAGATTTTATAGATAGTGAAATCACATGTAATGGGAAAACATATAAAGCAACTACAGTTTTAGTTGGTGTTCCTCATACAATTATTTTTGAAAATACAGATGAATATGTTGTTAATGAAGATGGACCTTCTTTAGAAAAACACAGTCTTTTTACTGAAGGAAGCAATATTAATTTTGTAAAGATAATAGATGATACACATATAAGAGTTAATACTTGGGAAAGAGGTGCAGGAGCAACACTTGCATGTGGAACTGGCTGTTCAGCATCAGTAGTAGTCGCAAAAAAATTAGGATTAGTTAATAAAGAAAAAGAGATTTATGTAAAAGCACCTGGCGGTGAACTTATAATTGAAGTTAATGGGGATGATGTATATATGAAAGGACCAGCTGAAGTGGTTTTTGAAGGAAATACTTTAATTTAAGGAATCTGACTGCTTTTATGTAAAGAGTTAATATTTAAATAATGATTAAGAGGGATTGATATGGCAAAGTTCAAAGGAAAGTTTTTATGTGTGTTAGCTTTCAGTGTGTGTTCTCTGTTCATTTTAGGGTGCAATTCAAATAAAAAAGAAGTACCGTCTAATATGGCAGAGAATATTAATTTAAATTCAGGAGCCGTTTTAAAAAGCGAGAATGGGGATTATAATTTATATGATTATAGTGAAAAGTATACAAAACAGGAAACTGATAAGCTAGTTTTGACTTATGATAAAAGCAGTAGCAATTATGTTTATAGAAAAAATGGAGAAACTTTTGCAGTTTACAATGAAAAGGAAATTAAAATTGAAGATTCTGAATATATAAAATTAAAATTATCTCCTGGTGGAAGTTATGTTTCATATTTTGTTGATGACAACGGGATGAAATTAAAGATAATTAATCTTAAAGAAAATAAATTCGCTGAGATAAAATCCAATGTGTCTATATCAGGAACATTATATGACTGGTATGATGATAAATCACTTGTATATTATGGTGTCAGCCAATATGGTGTAAATGGATTATTTATATATAATATAGAGGATGATAAAGAAGAACTTCTATATAAGTTAAAAGAGGGGTATTTAGCTTATTTGAAGGGAACCATAGACAATATATTATTTCTTCAATTAAATTTTGATAATGAGAGACAGTTCATAGCTTTAAACAAAAATACGAAGGACATAGAAATATTAAACAATAATATTGAAGAGATTAAAGATGTTGTTTATTTAAATAATGATGTGTTTTTTGTTGGAAGAGTAAAAGATAATGTTAATTCACTATATAAAATCGAAAATGGAAATACAAAGAGAGTTGCTTATGACTTTCCAGCGGTTATTGATACAGAAAAAGGAATTGAAGCTGATTCTGAAAATAATATTTTATTCATAGGAAAAAATAATCCGAGTTCTGGTCAAGAGCAGGTATTTAAATATTCAAAGGATGGAAGCATAAGTAGTATTTCAGATGGATCATCTGATTATGCTTTTGTAGAATACGTAGAGTAATGATACAAGATGCAATTTATAAGTATGTGAATGTAATTTAATAAATACTATTAAACAGTAGTTTAGTTAATCTAAGCTGCTGTTTTTTTCTTTTGGAGAAGATTAAAGAAGAAATGAATATTAATGGAAAAAGGTGGACATAATTAAGCTAAATATAGTCAGTAAAAAATAGATATAGGGGTGATGATTTATTAAAGATTATTCAATAAATGATGTGGATTTAAATGTTATACATGGTTTGAATAAAGAAATAAGTGATAAATATAATGTTATTCCTGTTAAAGAAGATGAAAAAAATATTACTTTATTAGGATACAACATAAAAGAAGATGAACTTGATTACCTAAAATTTATTTATAGAAAAAAGGTTATTCTAAGGGAAGTATCAGAAGAAAATTTTAAAGAAGTAAAAAATATGATTTTTACATTTAGAGAAGGAAATACCGAAGATAATATTATATTTAAGGGTATAGAAGATAATGCAAGTGATATACATTTTGAGCCTCAAGGTGAATGGGTAAACATACGTCACAGAATAAATGGGACTCTAGTTCGTATGCATAAAATTCCAAATGAAGAGTATGTAAAAGTAATTTCTAAAATAAAACTTATGAGTGGAATGGATATTGCAGAAAAAAGAAAACCTCAAGATGGAAAATCAGTTGTTGAATATAATGGAAAAAAATATGATTTAAGAGTTTCAACTATTCCTGTAATTAATGGTGAAAAATTAGTAATAAGAATCTTATATTGTGATAATTTTAACTATAATTTAGAAGATCTTGGGTTTACAGAAGAAAAGATACAAATAATACGAAAAATGATTTCTGTAAAAAATGGCATGGTAATAATTTGTGGGCCAACAGGTTCGGGAAAATCAAGTACTTTATATACAATTTTAAAAGAACTAAATGCAGGAATTTTAAATATAACAACTCTTGAAGATCCAGTTGAAGTTCAGATGCCTGAAGTTAATCAAGTAAGCCTTAATAAGAAACTTGACATAACATTTGCAAGTGGATTAAGAAGTATACTAAGGCAAGATCCAGATGTGATAATGATTGGAGAAATAAGAGATGAAGAAACGGCTGAAATGTCAATAAGGGCATCAATAACAGGTCATAAAGTATATAGTACAATTCATTGTAAGTCACCCAAAGAAGTATTTATGCGTTTTGAAAATATGGGGGTGAAGCCATACCTAATAAAGGAAAGTCTTGTAGGTGTCATTTCTCAAAGGCTTATTAAAAGATTATGTTCAAATTGTAAATTTGTTGATGATGAAAAAACTTATAAAAATCATAAAATATTTAAAAAAAGTGGATGTGAATTGTGCAAATTTACAGGATATGAGGGGCGACAGGTGGTAAGTTCTGTATGTAGCTTTACACATGCTTTTAATAAGTCTAATGATGCATTAAAAAACAATTCAGAATTTTTATCAAATAGAAGTATGAAAGAAGATGCAGAAAGCCTTCTTATAAGTGGAGTTATATCCTATAACGATTATCTTGAATTTATAGAAGGAGAGAGGCTTAATGAATAAAGAAAAATTGAGAAAAGCTGATATGTATGAGGTTTTGGAAGGGAAAATTGTAAATAAAGTGCGCAGTCTGTTTTCTGAAAAAAGAAACCTTGTAATAAGAAGATGTGCAGATGAAAAGCAAGTATCATTTATTGCTAGAAGTCTCGGGGAAATGTATAAGGATGGGATTACAATTAATAAAGCACTTACTTTAGTTAGAGAAAGTGTATCACATAAAGAATATAAGAATAGTTTGAAAACTATCCATAGTGCCATACACAATGGTAAGGGATTAAGTGAAGCATTTAAAGAATGTACACCTCTGTACCCAGAATTATTTATAGGTCTTATATTTATTGGAGAAAATACAGGAAAGTTATATGAAATATTAAAAAGACTTGGTAATTTCTATGAAAAAATATGTGAAATTAAAAATGAAGTTAAAATGGCTTGCATATATCCTTTATTCATAATTATTTCAATAATAAGTTTCATAGGTATTTTCATATGCAAAATTATACCTAGTTTTTATGGAATATATAATTCTATGGGAATTACACCATCTTACTTTTATAGATGTGTATATAATTTTCAAGACAATTTTACAGAAAGCTATTTTGTAAACATGACTTATATTTTATGCTGGGCAGTTATATGGTTTATGACTATTAAATTTATGATTTCCAATGGGAAATTTGATTTTTTCTTAAAAGTTGGATTAATAAAAGATGTTTTAGAATATATAACAATACTTATTTTTTCCATAATAACTAACTCAGGTATCAATATTTTACATGGTCTTGAATTATGTAGTAACAATATAAAACCAGAGTTTTTAAATAGCAAAATATTAGAAATAAGAAATTCTATAATGAAAGGAAAAACCTTAAGCGAATCTTTAGAAGAAAGTATGCTACTGTCAAATTATACTCTTGCTGTTATCAAAGTTCGTGAAGAAACAGGAAGTATTGCGGAAGGCTTTGAAATCCTATCAATAAGGCTTGAAGGTGAGATCCATAAAAAGATTAGAAATTATTTGAAGGCATTAAATCCACTATTGATTATTGTAATGGGGACAATAGTACTTATTTTTATTTCAGTTTTTGTACTTCCTTTATTCAAAGAATTGCAAAGTGGTATACGTTAATATGGGAAAGGTTAAAGGATTTACTTTAATTGAAACAGTAATAAGTATTTTTATATTAACATTGGTAATTACAATAACTACATCAATAAGTACTATGACTTCTAATTTAGAAAAGCAAATAGCATATGATTCTGATATTTATGAAGTACAAAATTTTTTGACTTTGAGTAAAGCTGCCTGCAGAAAAGAAAATGTTAATGGTCACATACTTATAAATTCAAAAGATGAGGAAATGTATTTTTATTATGATGGAGGAATTTCAAGTTTGTTTAGAAAAATGAACTTATCAAAGAATTCTGATTGTCTTGGTAAAAACACAAACATATATTTAGACGATGATGGAAAGATAAAGTCTGGAACAACAATATCAATAAAAAATGATGATGATATTACTAAAATTACAGTTGGAGTAGGTGTGGACACAATAAGAATTGATGAATAAAGGATTCATAATTTAAGGAGAAGGTAGTTCTTATGAAAAAGTCAGAAGGTAGTATATTAATTGAAGTAATGGCATCCATATTAATGCTATCTATAGCAGGTATATTTGTATTGTCAACAAGCTTAAAATGTTTAAGACATTATGAGAATAGGAGTACTGAAGAAAAACTTAATAGGGTTGTTAATATGTTGATTAAGGAATGTAAGTACAATAAATCTAAAGAAGAGTTAGAGGAATTTTTTTGTGACAATGATGTAATTTATTTTAAGTATGATGAGAATATAGATAATAAATTATTTGATAGTGATATTTTTTGTCTTGAAAGTGGAGATGATATTGAAATTCAAAAAATAAGTGAAGATAATATGGGTACTAGTTATAAGATTAAAGTAAGTATTGATAACGAAAATATTTATTATGAAAGGGAAGAGGAATTTTATAAAAGTTGGTGGATGGATGAAATATAAAAAGAGTGGATTTACAATATTAGAATCAATTATATATATTTTTTTATCAACAATGATTATTGCAGAAGGATTAAATCTATTTATGCCTATGTATAAAACATATCTTGAGATTAAAAACAAGAGTATACGTTCTAATGAATATGAAAATTTTTATATTAATTTAAATAATATTATAAGTGAAGGAGCTATTGATAATATAGTTATCGGTAATGACTATATGACTTTATGCAAAAGTGAGTTTGGAGATAATTTAAAAAAGACCATACGTGTACATGATAAAAAAATAGTAGTTGTATATTCAAGAGGAGATGAAATTTTGACTTACAATAATATGCTCTTTAATATTGAAAAAATAGAAATAAATAAAAAAGAAAATTTAATTTATATGAAGATATATGATGAAAATGGTGATAAGTATATATGCAGCGTGTAAGAAAAAAAGGTTTTGCACTAATAAATACAATTATTATTATTTCATTGTTGATGTCAATTTCAAGTTTTATGTTCATTCTTATGAAAAATAACATAGATATTTCATCTATGTATTGCATAGATGATGATATATTTTCTGTTGATGATAATGAAGAAAAAGTAATATATGAATTTATGAGGATATTAAATAATAAAAATGAAAACTTAAAGAATAATGAACATGAAAATAAAGATTTAAGCGTGACAAGTGATGATGAATATGAGAATTTGAGCAATGTTTCAAATAAAGTAAAATATATTGATTTTGAGGAAAGTTTAAATATTACAGATATATTTTATGAGGATTTTGAAGAAGAAAACAAAGGGAATAAATTAAAATATGAGAAGTCGGCAGATAAAATTACATTAAAGATTTATGGTAAATATAATTCATTAAGAGTAAGAGAACTAAAATATGTTATAAAAAATGACAGGATAATTTTATTGCCTACATCTAATTTTATTGATACTAATACTGAATTTGATAAATTGTAATGAAAATTAAATAAGTCATTAATATGTAATATGAAAAGTGAAAAAGAAAGGAAGTGCTTGATGAAAAAAGATATTGTATTTATAAAAGACAATTCCTTTGTTTATAAAGATAATGAATATGGTTTTTATGAACTTTTAGATAAAAATATGAAATTTAAAAACTTAAAAGCAGTTGTGCTTGGAGAAGAGTTGTATATAAAAAGTATTTTGATTAAATCTAAATATTTTGAACTAGAAAAGTATATAGCTAATGAAATAAAAAATATATTTTCTCAGAATGGTGAAATACTCTATGATTATGAAAAAAGTGAGAATACAAACTCTGTATATATATATTCTATTAGGGGAAAGGAAAAAGTGGAGAAGTTATGCAGTCACACGGTTTTTCTTGAAGTTACACCATTACAGTTTATTATTAGAAAGACGTTAAAGAATATTTTTAAAAATAAATGTAAAGATTATATGAGTCTCATAAAATTTGATAATAAATATTATTTTATAAAATGTAGAAATGATGTCTTTATTGATAATTATGTGTCAAAGGATCTTGAAAAAGTATGTCAGTATATAGATTCCAAATATGAAAAAGAAACAATCATTATTGATAATAAATGTTTTCTAGATGAATATTCTTTAGAAAAACTGGAAATAATAAAAAAGGATATTGTGGGGGCTATAAATGAGAATGTATAAAAAATATAAAAATTTTATACCAGATAGTTTTTATATAAAAATTAGTGAACAAAAAAATAAAAAACAAAATATATTAATTAATTTATTTGTGATTTTTAACCTTATATTTATACCTATTAACTTTAAAAATCTAAGTATTTTAGCTGAAAAAAATGTGAAAATTGATGAGCATGAATCATATAGTGATAAAGGAAGTTTTAACTTGAATACAATAATATGTGTCATTGATGAACTTTTTTTAGATGATTTTGAAGATGTATATATAAATAATCATGCTGGAGAAATTATTATTAATAATTTAAAAATTGCAGAAAATATAAACAAAAGCAAATTAGTGGAAATGAACGAAGCGTCACTTATAGAAGATGAAAAATATAAGATAGGAGTTTCTATAAATGAAGAGTAAACTTAAGTATATTGCAATAGTTCTCCTTATGTTAAGTGCTTTTGCTCAAATCTGCATAAATAACATATTAATTAAAAGAATAAATATAAAACCAGTAAGTACTCAGGTAATAAAAAAATATAAGGACTTAACACAGTTAAATAGGGAGATAAGTGAATTAAATAATACATCAATATTAAGTGCAGATAAAAAGAATAATATATGGTATGCTCAGTTGAAAATATCTGGAGATAAACAGATTATTTTAGAGGAAATTAAAAAATTAGAAAAATATGAAATTAACAATTATATTATAAGCAAAAATAATACAGAAAATTGTGTTATAATCGATATATGTGGCAATGAATAAGAACAAATATGATAAAATAGATAATTTTTTAGGAGAAAGTAATCATAAATAATTGCATTTATGACTGTCTTTTGATAAAATATCATTGTTATGTCAACGAGTAAGTGTATATACTAGTATTTAAGTATTAAATTTGCATTGTAATTATTTTATAAATTTGGAGGGATATTTTATGATATCAGCAGGAGACTTAAGAAAAGGGACTACTTTTGAGTTTGATGGACAAGTGTTTACAGTAACAGATTTCTTACATGTTAAACCAGGTAAAGGTGCAGCATTCGTAAGAACTAAATTAAGAAATGTTATCTCTGGAGGAGTTGTAGATAGAACTTTCAACCCAACTGAAAAATTACAAGAAGCTGTAATTGAAAGAAAAGAAATGCAATATCTTTACAATGATGGTGAATTGTACTACTTCATGGATCAAGAAACATTTGAACAAATTCCTTTAAATCAAGAAAAAGTAGAAGAAGCTATTAAGTTCTTAAAGGAAAACATGTTTGCAACTATTAAATTCTTCAAAGGTGAAGCTTTCTCAGTTGAAGCACCAAACTTTGTTGAATTACAAATTACTCACTCAGAACCAGGAGTAAAAGGAAACACAACAACTAATGCATTAAAGCCAGCTACAGTTGAAACTGGTGCTATTGTTAATGTTCCTATGTTCGTTAACGAAGGTGATGTTATCAGAATAGATACAAGAACTGGGGACTACATGGAAAGAGTTTAATCTTTATGTATTTATGTAGGTTGCTAAGTAATATACTTAGCAACTTTATTTGCATATGGGTACTTTAAATAAAAATTGAATTTTAAATTTTTATTTAATAGAGTTTAGAACTAAGGAATGTAATTAGATTATTAGAATGTTTAATATATAATATGAACAGGAAGTGAAAAGGTATGGAAGAGCTTAGAAACGAAATTGAAGAGTTAAAGAACAGTTTATCTAATGTAGACGATGACAAGTATAAAAAATACTTTGACAGCATACAATCTATTTTAAGCAAAATGGCAAATAAGATTGAAGAAGTTGTTGTAAATCAAGAAGCAATAGAAGAAAATATGCAGTTCTTAGATGATGATTTATCAAACATTCAAGATGAATTATTTGAAGAAGTATCCATTGATGAATTGTGTGATATGGAAGATGAGTATGTTGAAATTAATTGCGCTCATTGTAATAAACCAATTTTTATGGAAAAATCAGTTTTAACCAGTAAAGAACAAATTCCATGTCCTTACTGTCATGAAAACATAAAGTAATTTATTAATAATAGTAGATTATAATTAGTAATAAAAAGCCTCGTAAAATAAACAAATTAAAGTTTATTTTACGAGGCTTTTATTTGTTTACATATTTTTTTATTGTAATCAGTAATATTTTTCTGTTTACCAAAATATTAATTAAGTAAGGAGACAGGAAAGGAGGTACTACTAACATTGTGAGAGCAGAAGAAGATATAATAGGTATTTTGCCACTAAAGATAGGAACTTTACTTAAGGAACGTCTGTTAAAAGAACAGATATATGAAATAAGAATTAAGATTGGAAAACCTATTCTTGTATATTCAAAATATGGTGAGAACATAGTAAATTATGTACCAACAAAAGAAGATATGAAAAGCTTGATACAGAAAATTTCTAATTATTCATTATATGCTTATGAAGAAGATATAAGACAGGGGTTTATTACAATAAAAGGTGGGCATAGGATAGGTATTGCAGGAGAATGTGTTATGGAAAAGGGTGAAGTTAAGACCATAAGAAATATTTCATCAATAAACATTAGAGTATGCAGTGAAGTTATAGGATGTTCTGACAAATTAATAAAATATATATACTCTCAAAAAGAGAATAGAATATTTAACACTATAATAATTTCTCCTCCAAAGTGTGGTAAGACAACAATATTAAGGGATATAGCTAGAAATATTTCAAATGGAATGAATTCAATAGGTCTTTATGGACGCAAGGTAGCTGTTATTGATGAAAGAAGTGAAATTGGAGCATGTCATTTTGGAATCCCTCAAAATGACCTTGGAATGCGTACAGACATATTAGACAACTGTCTTAAAAAAGAAGGCATGATTATGGCAATACGAAGTCTTTCGCCTGAAATATTAATATGTGATGAAATTGGTACAAAGGGTGATGTTGAAGCTCTTTTAATGGCTTTTAATTCAGGAGTAAACATAATAACATCAATTCATGGTTTTACAATTGAAGATTTATATAAAAGAAAGGTTTTTAATGAACTTTTAGATAATGGAATAATTGAAAGAGCCATTGTATTGAGTTCAAGGAAAGGTGTTGGAACAATTGAAAATATATATGAATTGAGAGAAGGTGAGAAGACATGCTTAAGTTAGTTATTGCTTGTGCGCTTTTCAGTATTTGTTCATATGTAGGATTTGAATATGGAGAAGGCTTCAACAGAAGAATGATGCAGCTTAGAGAGATACTAAAAAGTCTTATAATACTTCAAAATGATATTTTATATGGTTCAACACCACTACCAGAAGCATTTGAAAACTTTTCATATAAAGTTGAAGAGCCAATTCATTCTTTTATAAATGGAATAAGGGAAAAACTTGTATCTGGAAGTGTTGAAAGTGTTTATGATGGTGTGGCAGAGGAGTATAGGGAGCTTAAAGGAAAATTCAGTTTAAATGACAATGATATAAAGATTTTAGGAGATTTTTTTAAGTCTCTTGGCGAGTCTGGAGTTTTTGGTCAGGAAAGAATTTTTTCTCTCGCTATTGAAGGTATAAGGATGAATTTAAAGGATGCTGAGGATACAGCTAAAAAGAATGTTAAGCTGTATAGATATTTAGGAGTCTGTGTAGGAGGAATGATTACAATTTTTGTATTATGATTCATAAACATAATACATTTTTAATATTAATAATTAACAGCAGTAATTAGGATTGTAACAGATAAATTTTTCTGAAAATTTATAATGCAGCTGTATAGTCAATACTTTTTAAAAATTAATTTATCAGATATGTTTTAGTCAGAAAGCATAAAAACCATGCATAGGGGGAGAAAAAATGAATGATATAAGTATTCTTTTAAAGATTGGCGGAGCTGGAATAATTCTTGTTATTCTTGATAAGGTTCTGACAAGCAGTGGAAAATCCGATATTGCAGCAATCACAAATATTGCAGGAGTTGTAATAATACTTTTGATGATAGTTTCAATAATAGGAGATCTGTTCAGTACAGTAAAGACCATGTTTATTATGTAGCAGGTGGTATTATGTTGATTTTAAAAATTGTAGGGATGGCTTTTTTAGCACTATTTTTAATTCTTATGCTAAAACAGTCTGGAAGTGCGTTAGGTGTGCTATTAGCTTTGGCTGCGGGAGCATTAATGATTCTTGTTATATTTGATCCGCTTAAGGAAATAATGATATTTTTGCAGACCATGTCAGATAAAGCTAATATTGATACAGTATATATAGGGATTGTCCTGAAAATTATTGGTATAGCCTATATTGCAACCTTTGCCAGCACTTTATGTAAAGATGCAAATGTTGACAGTCTGGCAACACAAATTGATTTTGCAGGAAAGATAATGATTCTAGTATTAGCTATTCCTATTTTAATGGCAGTATTAAATTCTATATTGCAGATAATGTGATTAAAACCAATGAACATCTAATGTTTTGAAAAGCGAAGAATATGAAGAGCAGTAAATTTCGTGTAAGTAAATTTAAAAGGTTGTGTATTCAATATGACGAGGATAAAAAGGTTAACAGTTTTTTTAATAAGCTTTTTGGTAATTTTTACACTATATGAACCAGTTTTTCTCTCAGGCAATAATAGATATGCTTGTGCGGAAAAGAATACAAAAGAATACACGGTTTTAGCAGCTTATGATGAAAAAAATTCATATACTCAGAATAATATGGGGACTACAGAAGAAAGTAATATAAAGACAAATGATAATACCAATGAAAAAACAAATGTAAGTATTGATGATATTGGCGGCAGTGCAAAGGGGCAGATAGAAACACTATATGATTATATTAATAAGATGAAAACGGATGTGGAGCTTCTTCAGGGGTTAGATCCGGTAGATTATATTAAGGCTTTTATTTCTAATGGAAAAGGGAATTTATCATTTGACACGGTAATGAAGGCTGTTTTGAGTCTGTTTTTCAAAGAAGTTAGAAGCGTACTTGCTCTTGTGATATCTATAGTTACAATTGCAATATTATGTGCACTTCTAAAGAATCTTCAGGACTCATTTGCAGATGAAAGCATATCACAAGTTGCATTTTATGCCTGTTATGCTCTTGTCATAATGATTCTTTCAAAGAGCTTTATTATTTCAATATCTGTAGCACAAGGTGTTATAAATGATATTTCAAATTTTATGAATGCACTCTTGCCTATATTGGTTACAATGATTGCACTGGCAGGAGGAATAACACAAGCTGCTACTTTAGATCCATTTATTCTTGGGGCTGTAATATTTATACCAAAGATATACACAAATATAATAATACCAATGATACTTATGGGATTTGTTTTAGAATTTGCCAATAATATCTCAGAAGAGCATAAGATAACTAATCTATGCAAGCTTACAAAACAATGTATACTATGGTTCCAGGGAATAATATTAACTGCATTTATTGCCCTGCTCACAATAAGAGGGATAACATCTAGTACTATGGATGCAGTAACTCTTAAAACAGCTAAGTTTGCAGTAGATAATTTTATACCTATAGTTGGAAAGACATTTTCAGATGCAATAACGTCTGTTGCCGGTTACTCATTAATAATAAAGAATGCAGTAAGTTCAATTGGTCTTGTTGTAGTATTGCTGATTTTACTTTATCCAATAATAAAGCTGATTTTAATGACATTTATTTATAAAATATCATCAGCATTAGTAGAGCCAGTAAGTGATTCAAGAATAACAAAATCCTTAGAATGTGCTGGGGACTCTATGGTTCTCATAATATCATGTGTGCTTACAGTAAGCCTTATGTTCTTTATTTTAATTGCAATTATGGCTCAGGCTGGCAGCTATGTAGTAGGGGGCTGATAATTTTGGAAAAGTTAAAAGCTCTAGTAGCTACTCTAACAACGGTTTTAATATTTATAAGTGCAGTAGAAATTCTCGCTCCAGACAAAAAGATGAAAAAGTACATTTCATTTGTTTTAGGTTTGATTTTAATAAGTACAATTTTAAATCCAATTGTCGAGTTTATTACAAATGGAGAAAATAGTATTCTTCAAGGAATTGAAAATTATGAAACAGTTTTTTCAAAGAATGAGAACAAAATAAATACAGATGGAGCTACTTCATTTGAAAGTACAAGAGATAGTGAGGATGCACGTAAAAAAGCATTTATAAGCAATTTCAATAAAAACTGTGACAGCATGCTTAAAAATAAGTTCGATAATATGACTTTTAAAAGTGAAGTTGATTGTGATGTTGATTTTAACAATGTAAAGATAAATGTTAAGAACTTGAAGATAGGTATAAAAGATAAAAACGTACGAAAAATAGAGAAAGTTGAGATTGGAAAGGAAAAGAAAGATACACTCAGAGATGAGTACAAAGACGTAATAAGCTATGCAGCAAGTGAGTTTGATATTTCGGAAGATAAAATAGAAGTGTATATGCTGGAGGAATAGGAGGAATGAATTTATGAGTATGAAAAAGGTCACAGATGATGTTAAAGAGTTTTTGGAAAAGAACAGTAAGATAAAAAATCTTATTGTAATATGCTTAATTCTTGTATTTATTCTCATTGCAATGAATGTGGTGGGCGGAAGCGGTAAGCTGAGTAGTAAAATAACATCAATATCCAGCGGAAGCTCTTCTAAAAGTCAAGAAAATGTGAATTTAGATACAAGTAAAGTTATTACAGAAGAAGATTATGAAGAAAAACAGAAGACAGATCTAATTAATATACTTAAAAAGATGAATGGTGTAGGTGATGTTGACGTAATGATAACCTTTGAAAATGGTGAGCAGAAAGTTCCGGCTTATGATAAGACAGAACAAAAGTCAACTACAGAAGAAACAGATACACAAGGGGGAAAAAGGGTTAATAATCAGAATAACGATAATTCAAAAGTTGTAATGACACAAAATGATGGGAAAAATGAGCCTTTTATTTTAACAACATATAAGCCTAAGATAATAGGTATGGTAATTGTTGCAGAAGGTGCTGAAAACAGTAAAACAAAATATGAAATTGAACAGGCAGTTTCAAAATTATATAACTTAAGTTTAGATAAGGTTAATGTATATAGTATGAAGAATTAGCATATAATTAGATAGATAGGAAATGGGAGGGAGTTTTATTATGACAAAGAAACAATGTGGGATTATTTTTACACTACTTGCACTAATATTGTGTACAGGTGTACTTGCAGCAAAACTAAATAATGGAGGATTAAATGATCCAACAGATTTGAGCCAAGTTTTATCATCAGAAACAGTAACTAAGGACAATAGTGAAACAGCGGAAGCTGAAAGTGATACACAGACTTTAAATACACAGAATTATTTTTATGAAGCTAGAAGTCAAAGAGAACAGCAGGATTCATCTACAATACAATCTTTAAATGCGATTATTTCTGATCAAAATACTTCTAAAGAACAAAAAGATGATGCAACTAAACAATTAACTAAAAAGACTATGGCAAGAGATAATGAAGGAAGAATAGAATTAAACATAAAAAATAAAGGGTTTGAAGATGCATTATGTATGCTTGAAGATAATAAAGCAACCGTAATAGTAAAATCATCTACTGGAATAGAAGAATCTGATAGCGTTGCAATTCAAGAGATTGTTCAAGATGTTTCAAATATTAAAGATGTAATAATTGAAGTTCAAAAATAATATATCAAAAATAATATAATTGTAAAGTTAAATTTTATTTGTTATAATGAACATAAGATTAGGATGTTTTGTTATTACAAAACCGAGGAGGTTCAGATAGCATGGAAGATATAAATAGAGATGAAAATATCGGAATTGTTAAAATTTCTGATGAAGTAGTTAGTGTTATAGCTGGAATTGCAGCACAAGAAGTTGATGGAATATTAGACTGTCAAAATGGTGTGGCAGGCAACTTAACAAATATATTTAAGGGTAAAAAGAGTGCAGTAAAAGGCACTAAAGTAACTCTAGAAGATGATAAAGCCATTATAGATATGAATGTGGCTGTTGAGTATGGAAGAAAGATTAATGATTTAGCATCTGCAGTACAAGAAAATGTTAAAAAGACTGTTGAAGCTATGACTGGATTAGAAGTAGATTCAGTTAATATCTGTGTTCAAAGCATTTACTTACCAAAAGAAGAAGGAAATGAATCTAAATAGTTTAGTTCTCACCCTCTGAAATTTCAGAGGGTGTTTAATTTGAATGGGGTTTAAAAGATATAAAAAGTGTGTATAATGTTAGATGTACATAATTAATATGACATTTATTTTAGGAGGATTCGATGAATAGAAAATTATCTAGGGAAAAAGCTATGGAGTTATTTTTTGGGATGACTTGCAGTAAAGACACAGTAGAAGAAGCGGTAGAAACTTTCATTGACAATTATGAAGGTGACATAAAGGAATTAGATCTTACATATATTAAAAAGGCATTAATAGGAATTGAAAATAATAAAGAAGCTATAGACGAAGCAATATCTTCAAATCTTCAAAACTGGAAGATTGACAGAATTTCTAAAGTGAATTTAACTATTTTAAGACTTGCAGCTTATGAAATTTTATTTGATGAAGAGGTTCCAAGAAGTGTTGCAATAAATGAAGCATTAGAAATAACAAGAAAATACTCAGATGAAAAGAGTGTTTCATTTGTTAATGGAGTACTTGATAAAATAAAATAATATTGAAATATATGTGTGATGAAGAGGAATAATTAATTGAAAAAATTCTTCATGGATTGTTTTAATTGTATTTATAGATGTGTAGTTACAATATATATTAAAAAACTCAGAGTTGGTAATTTTATAATTTATCAAACCTGAGTTTTTTTATAACTTCAGAATTGAAATTTGGTAAATTTAAATAGTGGACAATATATAGGGTAAATAATTAATATAGAGAAATTTTTGGAATAAACTATCAACTGTATAAATTATCGTTTTTATAATTATTATATTTTGAATAAAGTTATATAATAATTGTTAGAAGTAAAATGAGAAATGTATATATATAAACAATTATTGAAAAAATATAAAAGTAAAGTTAAAATAGACACATAGAGTAAAGTATATTCAAATAAGAATATTCTAATTTTAAACGCAAATGAGAAAGTGGGGAATTAATAAAATGGGGCAATTAATAAACGGAAAAGAAGTAGCAGCAAAGGTAAAGGAAGAAATAAAAAATTTTGTAGATAATAGAAAAGAAAAAGGTCTTAAGCTTCCTAAAATAGCATCAATTTTAGTTGGAGAAGATGGCGGTTCAATATATTATATGAACAGTCAGGAAAAAGCAGCAGTAACTCTTGGTGTAGGATTTTTAAGAGTTGAATTAAAAGAAGAATCTACAGATGATGAAGTAATAAATACAATTAAAAAATTAAATGAAGACGATAGTGTTCAAGGAATAATACTTCAACTTCCATTACCAAAACATTTAAATGAAAAGAAAATAATAAGAGAAATTTCAGTTAAAAAAGATATCGACTGTCTTACATTTGAAAGTCAGGGTAAACTATATATGGGTGAACCAGGATTTTTACCATGTACACCAAATTCAGTAGTAACTTTAATAAAGAGTTTAAATATTGATTTAAATGGGAAGAATGTAGTTGTACTAGGAAGAAGCAATATTGTAGGTAAACCAGTAGCACAACTGTTATTAAATGAAAATGCAACTGTTACAATATGTCATTCAAGAACTAAGGATTTGAAAGAAGTATGTAAAAGAGCTGATATACTGGTTGTTGCTATTGGTAGACCAAAATTTATTGATGAAAGTTATGTAAATGAAAATGCTGTTGTTATAGATGTTGGTACATCACGTTTTGAAGGAAAGATAACAGGTGATGTTGATTTTGACAAAGTTATAGATAAATGCAGCGCTTTAACACCAGTTCCAGGTGGAGTAGGAGCATTAACAACTACGCTACTAATAAAAAATGCATGTGAGGCTTTAAAGGAAGATGAAAATTAAAACTTTAACCGTATCAGAAGTAACTAATTATATTAAACGAGTTTTGGACAATGACTTTATTTTAAATAATCTCTCTGTAAAAGGGGAGATTTCTAATTTAAAGTATCATAGCAGTGGACATATTTACTTTTCTCTTAAAGATGATAAAGGAAAAGTAAACTGTGTTATGTTTAAAGGTAATGCCAGCTTTTTAAAGTTTAAGCTTGAAGAAGGTATGGAAGTAATAATATGTGGAAGAGCATCCATTTATCCAGCGACAGGATCTTTTCAGATTTATTGTGATGAAATTCAAAAAGAAGGTCAGGGAGAATTATTTATTAAATTTGAAAAATTAAAAGAGAAGCTATCAAAAGAAGGATATTTTGATGTTGAGAACAAAATGCCAATTCCTGCATATCCTAAGAGAGTAGGTGTTGTAACATCGCCTACAGGAGCAGCTATACGTGATATAATTAATGTATCAAGAAGAAGAAATGACTCTATAGATATTGTTTTATATCCAGCAAAAGTTCAAGGTGTAGGTGCCTATAAAGAAGTAATGGAAGGTATAAAATACTTCAATATGAAAAACAATGTTGATGTAATAATTGTAGGACGAGGAGGCGGTTCAATAGAGGAACTCTGGAATTTTAATGAAGAGGAACTTGCTATGACTGTCTATGATTCTCATATTCCTATAATTTCAGCAGTAGGCCACGAAATAGATTATACTATTTGTGACTTTGTAAGTGATTTTCGTGCAGCAACTCCGTCTCAAGGTGCTGAAATAGCAGTACCATTGAAAAGTGAAATATTAAACAATATAGAAAATTTAAGAAAAAATCTTGATGATAATATTGAATATAAAATTAAAAGCTGTATTAATGAAATTAATAATGCTGAAAGAATATTAAAAATACACTCACCATTGAGTCTTATTGCAAATTCATATTTAGAAGTTGATAAACTTAAAGAACGATTGAATTTTGCTATAAAAACAAAACTAAATAAAGAAAAGAAAAATATTGAACATTTAAACAATCTTCTAATTGCATATAATCCGACTAAGGTTATTGAAAAGGGATATGCTATAATAGAGGATGATGAAAACAATATAATAATTTCAAAAAATCAGTTGAATGAAGAAAAAAAATTAAATATAATTCTTAAAGATGGAAAAGTTAAAGGGAATTTTATCCCCTTAAAATAAGGAGTTTAAAAATGGCCAAAAAAGAAAGTTATGAAGAAATGTTATCTAAACTTCAGGAAATACTAAGCGGTCTTGAAAATGATGAGCTTAACCTTGAAGATTCTATGAAATCTTATGAAAATGGAGTAAAGCTTGTTAATAAGATTTATAAGACACTTAGCGTGTATGAAGGAAAGATTTCTATGGTTAAAGACGAAAAAGAAGTGGAGTTTAATGAAGTTGATAATGATAAATAATTTAAGGAAAGACATAAATGATTATTTAGATAATTATTTCAAAAACAAAGGTATATATAACAAAGTAATATATGATGCAAGCGGCTATAGCATAAATATAGGAGGAAAGAGAATACGTCCAATATTATTTGCTTTATCTTATTATATTTACAAAAATGAGTATAAAAATATTTTACCAATGGCATGCTCGATAGAGATGATTCATACATATTCGCTTATTCATGATGATCTTCCATGTATGGATGATGATGATTTAAGAAGAGGAAAGCCAACAAATCATAAAGTCTTTGGAGAAAATATTGCTGTACTTGCAGGAGATAATCTCCTTAATGAAGCAATGATTTTAATGATGGATTATTCTCTAAAGAATGGAGGAAACTCTTTAAAAGCAGCTTATGAAATAGCATCTTCAGCTGGTGCAGAAGGAATGATAGGTGGTCAGGTTGTTGATGTAATATCTGAAGGAAAGAAAATTTCTAAAGATGAACTTGAGTATATGCACGCAAAAAAGACAGGAGCACTTATAAGAGCTTCAATTGTAGGTGGTGCAGTACTTGCAGGTGCATGTGAATCTGATGTAAAAATTTTAAGAACATATGGAGAAAAATTAGGTTTAGTATTTCAGATTAAAGATGATATACTAGATGTTGTAGGAGATGCTGATGTTCTAGGCAAAAATACACATGCAGATGAAGAACATGACAAAACTAATTTTATAAGTGTTTATGGATTAGATAAATGTAGAGAGTTATGTAAAACAATAAGCGAGGAATGTGTGGAGTTGCTTAAAACATTAACTGTTGATTCACAATGTTTAGTGGATTTAACATATGATCTTTTAAATAGAGAAAGTTAGCAGAGGAAATGATATTATGAAATTAATAGATACTCTAGACTTCCCTAGAGATATTAAGAAATTAACCCCAAAAGATACAGAGATACTTAGTGATGAATTGCGTGAATTTTTAATAGAAAGCGTTTCTAAAACAGGAGGTCATTTAGCATCTAATCTAGGTGTAGTTGATCTTACCTTAAGTTTGTTTAAGGCTTTTGACTTTGAAAAGGATAAAATAGTCTGGGATGTAGGTCATCAAAGTTATGTATATAAAGTTTTAACAGGAAGAAAAGATGGTTTTAAAAATTTAAGACAGTTTAATGGAATGAGTGGATTTCCAAAGAGAAATGAAAGTAATTATGATTGTTTTGACACAGGACATAGCAGTACTTCAATTTCAGCAGCACTAGGTATAGCAAGAGCAAGAGATTTAAAAAGAGAGAATTATCATGTTATTGCAGTAATAGGTGATGGTGCATTAACTGGAGGCATGGCTCTTGAAGCCCTTAATGATGTTGGATTTAGAAAAACAAAATTAATTGTTGTTTTAAATGATAATCAGATGTCAATATCATCAAATGTTGGAGGTCTATCTAGATATCTTAATAAACTTAGAATGGCACCAACATATAATAAGCTAAAAAATGAAATTCATGACTCTTTAAATCAATCATATATAGGCAAAAATATTGCTGTTAAGCTTTCGAAAGTTAAAGATAGCATAAAACAACTTGTAGTTCCATCAATGCTTTTTGAAAATATGGGATTAAAATATATAGGACCTATAGATGGTCATAACATAGAAGCTATGACTGAAGTTTTTAAAATTGCTAAGGATTTTGATGGACCAGTAATAATACATACTATAACTCAAAAAGGAAAAGGATATGCATTAGCAGAAAAGAGTCCAAGTAAATATCACGGAGTAAGTCCTTTTGATTTAGAAAGTGGAGAGCCAAAGGTTAGTCATAAAAATAGTTATTCAAAAGCATTTGGAGAGTCCCTTGCAAAAATTGCTAGAGAAGATAAGAGAATTGTAGCAATAACAGCAGCAATGCCAGAAGGAACTGGATTAAAATGCTTTAGTGAAGAATTTAAAGAAAGATTTTTTGATGTTGGAATAGCAGAACAGCACGCAGTAACACTTGCAGCAGGAATGGCAAGTAATGGATTAAAGCCGGTCTTTGCAGTATATTCAACATTTTTACAAAGAGGATTTGATCAGGTAATACATGATGTATGTATTCAAAATCTTCCTGTAATCTTTGCAGTGGACAGAGCAGGAATCGTTGGTGAAGACGGTGAAACACATCAAGGAGTAATGGATCTTTCATATTTATCTCTTATTCCTAATATAACTATTGCAGCACCTAAGTGTCTTGCTGAGGTTGAAGTTCTTCTTAGATGGGCTGTTAATAAAAATTCTCCAGTTGCAATAAGATATCCAAGAGGAGGAGACATAATAGACAACATTCCTCCTATAAAAGAAGTAAAAGAAGGCAAGTGGGAGATTGTAAATAAAGGATCCAAGACATGTATAATAGCAACAGGTAAGATGGTCCAGCATGCAGTTTATGCAAAGGAAATGTTATACGAACAAGGCATAAATCCGACTATAATAAATGCTGTTTTTATTAAGCCTATTGATAAAAATTTAATTAAAGAAATATCTGATAAAGGATATAATATATTAACAATAGAAGATAACATACTTAAAGGCGGCCTTGGTAGTGCAGTAAGAGATTATCTTATGGAAATAGGATACAAAGGAAAAATAAAATCATTAGGATATGATGATAAGTTTATTCCACAGGGAAAAGTAGATATACTTTACAAAGCATATAAACTTGACTGCGAAAGCATTAGAGAATCAATATTAGAACTTTATGATTAAAAGGAGAACATAATGGCAGAAAAAAAAGAAAGACTTGATATACTTTTAGTAGAAAAAGGAATAATCACTTCAAGAGAAAAAGCTAAAGCATGCATAATGGAAGGTAGAGTTTATGTCAATGGCCAAAAAGTTGATAAGGCTGGTGAAAAAGTAGGAGTTGACAGTGATATAGAGTACAGAGGAGATACCTTGAAATATGTAAGTCGTGGAGGATTAAAACTTGAAAAAGCAATGGCTACATGGGACTTAACATTAGATGATAAGGTATGTATGGATATTGGAGCTTCAACAGGAGGCTTTACAGACTGTATGCTTCAAAATGGTGCAGCTAAGGTTTTTGCAGTTGATGTTGGATATGGACAGTTTGCGTGGAAACTTAGAACTGATGAAAGAGTCGTATGCATGGAGAGAACAAACATAAGATATGTTACTCCTGAAGATATAAATAATGATTTATTAGATTTTGCATCAATTGATGTGTCCTTTATATCATTAAAAAAGATAATGCCAGCAACTTTAGGTCTTTTAAAAGATGATGGTGAAGTAGTAGCTTTAATAAAACCTCAGTTTGAAGCAGGAAGAGAAAAAGTTGGTAAAAAAGGTGTTGTAAGAGAAATAAGCACTCATAAAGAAGTTGTTCATGGAATAATAGACTTTTTATTAGAACAGGATCTTAACGTACTTGGTGTTGGATATTCACCAATAAAAGGACCTGAAGGTAACAGAGAGTATCTTGTTTACTTTAGTAAAAATAAAGATAAGGAAAGCAGTTTTGTGAAGGAAGATATTGATGCAGTGGTAGAAGCATCTCATGTAGAAATCTAACTTCTTTTGGAGGGGCTATGAGAAATATTGGTATTGCAATTAATCCGTCAAAGGATAATGATAATAAAATCTTAAATATGGTTATAAATAAAATAAAAGATGTATTCAAGATAAAAGAAGTTCATATTTTTAATTCTTATGATTTAGAAAGACAAAATCTCAAAAGTATTGAATTGCTTGTTGTACTTGGAGGAGACGGAACACTTCTAAGTGCGGCAAGGTCAGTTAAAGAAGAGTTTAACGGAATTTTGTTTGGAATAAACATAGGGAATTTAGGCTTTTTATCAAGCATAGAGATATCTGATATCGACACTGCATTGACAAAACTTAAAAACAATGAATATGAAATTCAGGAAAGAATGATGCTTGAGTGTGCTGGAGAGTTTAAGAATATAGTAGAATGTGGACTCATATGCAAAAAAGAATTAAAAAATATTAAAGGCTGTGCTGATATAGATGATTTTAAAAAAGAAAAATTAAATGCTTTTAATGATGTAGTTCTTGCAAGAGGTACACTATCAAGAATGGTGAAATTTAAAATATATGTTGACGGAAAGCTCTATTCATCTTTTAAAGGTGATGGACTTATTGTTGCAACACCAACTGGATCAACGGCATATTCTTTTTCAGCAGGGGGACCTTTTATCTATCCTGATTTAGAACTTATAACCATAACACCGATATGTCCACATACAAAAAGCATGCAGACTATAGTCCTTAAAGGTGATAGTATTATAGAAATATATGCAGAAAATGAAGAAGAAAAAATATATTTAACAGTTGATGGACAAAAAGCGATGGAAGTTAATCAAAAATCATGCGTTAAAATTTATAAAAAACAAAAAAATGTTAAACTTCTTTTGTTTGATGATTATGATTATTTCAAAGTTTTGAGGAATAAGATTTTAAATAATTCTAAAGAATGTGATGGTGAGGAATTTTGAAATCAAAAAGACATACAAAAATATTAGAAATAATTAGCTCAAGAGAAATAGAAACTCAGGAAGAACTTGCAGAAGCACTAAAAATGGAAGGCTTTGAGGTAACTCAAGCAACTGTTTCAAGAGATATAAAAAATCTTAAATTAATAAAGATGCAGTCTTCAAGTGGAAAGTCAAAATATGCTGTATCTACAGGCGAGCAGAAAAATATAATAGACAGACTAAGCAATATTCTTGCAAATACTGTATTATCTGTAGAAAATGTAGATAAAATGGTTGTTATAAAAACAATAACAGGATCTGCACCTATTACAGCAGAAGCTGTAGATAATTTAGAAAGCGCAGATATAGCAGGTACAGTAGCAGGAGATAATACAATATTTATTTTAGTAAGAACTATTGAAAGTGCTGAACTTTTAGTGTCTAAAATAAGAAAGAGAATGTCGTCATAAGGTTAAGGATGGGATGAAATGTTAATTCAATTAAATATTAAAAATTTTGCGTTAATAGAAGAAATGACAATAAACTTTAAAGAAGGATTTAATATACTGTCAGGAGAAACCGGCGCAGGAAAGTCTATTATGATTGATGCAATAGATTTTGTACTGGGCGGAAAGTTTTCAAAAAACCTAATAAGAACTGGAGAAGACAGAACATATGTTGAAGCATTGTTTACTCTTGATGGTTCTAAAGTCTGTGAAGTATTGGATGAACTTGATATTGAATATGATGATGTGCTTATAATAAGCAGAGAATCACATCAAAGCGGGAAGAATTTAATTAAAATTAACGGAAAAAGTTTAATTACATCTCAATTAAAAAGAGTCAGAGCAAAGCTTTTAGATATTCATGGTCAGCATCAGAATCAAGAACTACTGCTTAGAAGCAGTCACATACTTTATTTAGATGGATTTATAGATAAAAGTATTGAAGAACCTTTAAATAAATATACTGTCCTTAGGGAAAGTTTACTACAAGTTAGAGAAGATCTTAAAAGAATTACAGGTAATCAAGATAGAGAAAAGCTTCTTGATTATTTAAAATTCCAGATTGAAGATATTGAAAAGGCTAAGCTTAAAGAAAATGAAGAAGACACTTTGAGAGAAGAATATAACATTTTAGCCAATGCAGAAAAAATTAATCATGCATTAGTTGATTCTTATAAATTATTAAGCGGACAAGAAGAATTTAGTGTTATGGATTCACTATCTAAAGTAATTTCAGAATTATCAGGTGTAGAAAAGCATTTTGAAAAAATAAAAAAGAATAAAGATGTTATAGAAGAAGCTTTTTATACAATAGAAGAAGCAACTCGTGAAATAAGAGATATGGCTGAAGAAATAGTTTTTGATAATGATGCGTTAGAAAGCATAAATTCAAGAATTTATGAAATTAATCAGTATAAAAAGAAATATGGTCCGACAGTTAAAGACATACTTGATTATCTTGAAAAAATTAAAAAAGAATACGATGAAATAATAAATTCAGAAAAGATAATCAATGAACTTAGAGAAAAAGAAAATAATATATTAAAGTCTATGGAAGAAGCAGCAATTATTCTGCATGAATTAAGAGTAGAAAAAAGTGGTGCTTTAGAAGAGAAAATTTTAAAAGAACTTGCGTTTGTAGGACTTGAAAAATCAAGAATGCAGATAAGGGTTGAAAGAGAAGAAAACTTCAATGAAAGAGGTTTTGATGATGTATGTTTTCTTATTTCTACAAATCCAGGAGAACCATTAATGCCTCTTGAAAAAGTTTTATCTGGTGGTGAACTTTCAAGAATTATGCTTGCATTAAAATGTGTTTTTGCAGAAAAAGATGAAATTCCAACGCTTATATTTGACGAAATTGATACTGGTATAAGTGGAGCAGTTGCACAGAGAGTTGGAGAAAAAATGTATCAGCTTTCATGCACTCATCAAGTTTTATGTATTACACATCTTCCACAGATAGCAATATTATCAGATTATCATTACTTTGTAACTAAAAATGTAGTTGATAACAAGACTTTTACAAGTATAAAAGTTCTTAAAATTGAAGAAAAAGAGCTCGAAATAAGTAAAATGCTGTCTGGAAATGATGTCACAGAAGCAACTTTAAATAATGTAAAAGAAATGATAAGAATAAGTGAAGAAAAGAAAAAAGAAATTAAAAATTAAATACATATACTTATAAAAACTGGTAAAAATAAAATCATGGATTTCCGTGGTTTTATTTTTTTTGTAATTTTTACATAGTAAATTCATTCTAATTAATATGAATTTTATGGGAAAATAATTGGAATAATATGAAACCCCAATAATCTCAAAGCTTTCGACCATGATAGTTGGAAGGGAGAGCAAGAAATAAATTTATTTTTTATTAAAAATTTAGTATGAGGTAAATTTTTTGTCTTTTATAACATTGTTCTTATAGGATAATATGCTTGTCTTGTGGGGAAATTAAAATCAAGAAGTAAAGGAGGAGAGAAATATGAAGAAAAAATTTTTATGTTTAGTTAGTCTGCTTATGACTCCAATCCTATTTCTAATTTTAATTACCGCAGTATGTCTCATTAAGCTGCCAGATAAAATTTACACTAAAAATGATGAAACCGTCCCATCAATTGCTCCTATTGGAAACACAATAACAAAAGTTGATGATGATTCCAATAAATACGAAATAAAATTTTTGGGAATGATTCCATTAAAAAGTGTAGAAGTAGAAAAAATAAAAGATCTCGAGTTATATCCTGGAGGTGTACCTATTGGTGTTAGAGTAAGTAGCGAAGGTGTTCTTGTCGTAGGATATTCCGATATAGAAATCAATAATGAAAAAGAGGAAAGCCCAGGTAAAGTCGGAGGCTTAGAAATTGGAGATGTAATTCTAAAAATAAATGGAATAGAAATGCATAATTCAAGAGATTTAGTTAAAGCAATAAAACAAAGTGAAAAAGATAGTATAAAAGTTGATATTTTAAGACATGGAGAAAATATAACAAAAATAGTAACTTTGAAAAAAGAAAATAATAAAGACTATAAAATTGGATTATGGATACGAGACTCGACAGCAGGTGTAGGAACAATGACCTTTTATGATGATACATCAAAAAAATTTGGAGCATTAGGACATCCAATAACAGATTCTGATACAAATGAACCCTTTTTAATAAAAGATGGTGATGTAATTGAATCAAGTATCATAAGCATAAGAAAAGGAGAAAAAGGTTCTCCTGGAGAATTAAAAGGAATTTTCATAAATGAAAGTAATCCAACAGGTGAAATTGATAAAAATACACAAAGCGGTATATTCGGTCAATTAAACAGTAATATACTTGAGAAATCTGATATTAAACGCTTAAAAGTAGGATTTAGAGATGAAATTGTTCCAGGAAAAGCTAAGATAATAACAACAATTGATGAAAATGGTCCGCAAGAATATGAAATAGAAATTGAAAAGTTATTAAATCAAAATGTTGCAAGTTCGAAAAGTATGGTTATAAAAGTAACTGATCCAAGATTATTAGAGAAAACAGGTGGTATAGTTCAAGGAATGAGTGGAAGTCCTATTATTCAAAATAATAAAATTGTGGGAGCTGTAACTCATGTTCTTATAAATAAACCTGACACTGGATATGGTATATACATAGAATGGATGCTGCAAGATGCAGGAATAATTAAATAATTTTAATAAGAGTTGATTTAAAAAGTTGTTGTAAGGATAACAAATATTTGAATCAACTCTTATTATTAACAAAAAAATGATTATTTATTTGAAGAAAGGACAAGAAAATTATATAATATAATAGAGAAATATTTGTTAAGTAGAGTGCTAAGTAACTTTCTCAACAAAATAATATAAGTATTTTTTTTCAAGGTATTTACTTGTAGCAAAAAAAAGTGTATAATTTACAAATAGTGGAAGATAAATACATTAAAACCATAAAATTAAGAAATAAATCTTATAAACCACATATAGTAGATAAATATGGTGAGAGAAATATATACCCTACAATAAAAGAGGAATTTGATAAAATTTATGGAATTATTATCTTGATGTAAGCAAATGGAAAGTTACAATATGTGTGTGTTGATAGGGGAAAACATATAAAAAGTGCATTAATAGTTAAAGGAGAGAAAAATATGGAAGATTCAAAAATTTCAGTATTAATAGCTGACGACAACAAGGAATTCTGCAGTATACTAAATGACTACTTATTAAATCAAAAAGATATTGTGGTTACGGGGATTGCAAAAGATGGTAGAGAAGCTTTAGAGCTAATTGTTGAAAGAAAACCAGACTTAGTTATTCTTGATATCATAATGCCACATCTTGATGGTTTAGGGGTGTTGGAAAAGCTAAATACTATGGATTTGGAAAAGACACCAAGAATAATTATCTTATCGGCTGTTGGGCAAGATAAAATAACTCAACAAGCGATTACATTAGGTGCTGATTATTATACAGTGAAGCCTTTTGACATGGAAGTATTTACAAAAAGAATAAGAGAAATGTTTAATAGTGCTCCAACAATACAAGAAAGTTCAGCACAATCTAACAGGGTTTCTTATCCAACAACTTCTTCATATATTCTTACTTCAGAACCAAAATCAAAAACGCCTGTTGATCTTGAAACAGAAATTACAAACATAATTCATGAAATCGGTGTACCTGCTCATATTAAAGGATACATGTATTTAAGAGAAGCGATCACAATGGTAGTAAACGACATGGAACTTCTTTCAGCTGTAACAAAGGAATTATATCCTTCAATAGCTAAGAAATATAATACAACAGCTTCAAGAGTAGAAAGAGCAATCAGACATGCTATAGAAGTAGCTTGGGGCAGAGGACAAATAGAAGCAATTAATAAACTATTTGGATATACTGTTCATAACGATAAGGGCAAGCCTACTAATAGTGAATTTATTGCAATCATTGCAGATAAGCTTCGCTTAAAGAATAAGGTTTCTTAATCGTAGTAAAATAGTGGGTTTACGAAAATCCTAAGCCGATAAACTCTACAAAAATCGCTATGGATTTTGACGTTTCGTATCTATAAATAAAATATTGAATTGTTAGATGAACATCTTTTGTTTATTAGTTTAAGTACTAATATGCAGGAGGTGTTTTTTTATTGCCAAGAATTACAAAGAAAAGGAAACCAATCATAGATTTGATACAGGATTTTTTGGATTATTGCATGTATAAAAATCTGTCTAAGAAAACATTAAAATCATATAATCAGACGTTAATGCTGTTCATGAGGTATCTTGAAGAAGAAAAGGACATAGATGATATTCATAAGGTAGATAAGGATATTGTACAAGAATATATCCAATTTACAAAAGAAAGAGGAAAGTATTCCTTTGTATCAAGTACAGATGGAATGATAAAGGCGAATATAGACAAAAGAACCGATATAGGAGAAGAGATATCGGACAGTACTTTAAATAACTACTTGAGGAATATAAAGGTGTTTTTTAACTGGCTTGAGGATAATCAGATTATCAAAAAGAATACTGTCAGCAGATGTAAGTTCATTAAGATGAATAGAAAGTCGAAGGAACAACTTACAGATGTTGAATTTGAGAAGCTTGTAAAATCAATTGATATAACCAAGTTTAATGAGTACAGAGATTATATCATTTGTAATTTGATTATGGATACTGGAATGAGATTGAATGAGACTTTGAATCTTACTGTAGACAATGTTGATTTTGTAAGGAGGACGATATTAATTCCAGCTGAATTGGCTAAAGGTAGAAGAGATAGAGTAGTTTTCTATAGCCAGACTATGGCGAAGATGTTGCAGAGGTGGTTGAGGTTTAAAGATACTATGCAGGAAACAGAGCTGCTATTTCCTACGCAGAGAACAAATGGAGTGTTGAGTGTTTCAAATTTTGAGCGTAATTTCAGAATTTACTTGAAAAGAGCCAAGATAAATAAAACAATTACACCTCATGGATTAAGGAATAACTTTGCTAGAAGATTCTTACTTGCATCAAGTGATATTCATACTTTGAGCAAGATACTAGGACATAGTTCTGTTACTGTAACTGAAAAAGCATACTTAGACTTGATGGATGAAGATTTTAGAAAGAAGTACCAGAGATATTCACCATTGGAGAACATGAGAGATAGATACTAAATAAAAAATAGTTACCATGCAAATGGTAACTGCTAAAACAAAATTGAATATAGTTTTATAAAACTTTGCAACCTCTTTACATAGAGGATTACAACTAAATCCGTAACTTAATTGTAATTCAAAAAAATGTAGATTGCAATAGTTTTATTTCCTATACCCTTTTTTAAGAGTATATGTGAGGATAAGTGGAAGCTGGCACCACTTGAAATAAAAACAAGGAATATGGCTATCCGATGCAAGAACAAGCCTTAGCAATATATTTATAAAGCGAATTACTCTTATTATAGCTTTATACAAAAGGTAGTATATTGTGGTGGAGCGTGTATCGGCTTATATCCTTTAAACAACAGATACGGTGGTATTTTGGCTAGATAATTCTAGGGTAAAACTAAGAAATTCTACATTGTGGACAAAATTGCAATGGTAAAACTTAGTGCAGAAATGCGTAATAATAAGAGTTTTTAATGGGATTCTTTAAACAGTAAACCAAACAATTAGTTATTTTACTTATGTTTACAATTCGTTTTTTGTTTTGTAAATGTAGGTAAAATAATTTTATTCAAAATAGCTTTTTCAGTTCCCAAACATTGTATTTTTTTAATCCAAAAATAAAGTATAATTATGAATAAATACTATAAAAAAGAGGTGAAAATTATGGATGAAATAGATATAGTAGTACAACTTTTACAAGACAATAGAGAGTTAAAATTAAAAATAGAGCAATTGAAACAAGAGAAAAAACAATTAGAACAATTGGTACAAGAGCACAAAAAAGAAGAAGATACTGATGCAATATTGAGTGATGCTGATTTCTTTAGATTTTAGAAAAAAATTATTAACATGATTAGCAGATTAAGGTGGACAAGTTATAACCTGACTTTTATTTTGCTATAATTAGCTTTATAGAGAGGCTTTATAGTTGTGAAGGAATTAGTGTCCTAGTGTCCTATGAAAAGTAGATGGGGCTTAAATTGGATGTATTGATTTTAAAAAAATATTTTAGTAATATATTAATAAATAGGAAATAAGTACAAATTAATATTAAGAAGAAAATATTGTTAATATTTTTAACTACAGGAATATAAACACTTGCATCTGCAATTAGTTAATATTTTTGTTTAGATAAAATATTATCAGAATTAACAAGTGTTCATACATATTTAGCCTATTTGGAATATAGAAATAATAGATTGATGGAAAATGGTATGATGTGAATAAGTAATAATATATTATAAAAATTTAGTATTAGTTGGGTAATTATAACTAATACATAAGATTATTAGCGTACAATGACAAGGAATGGGGAGCAATATGAAAAAAGCAATAATATTAATTTTAATATTAAGTAATCTAGGATTAATGGGGTGTTCTAATAAAAATACAGATTCAGTCCAATTAGATGAAATTTCAGACCAAACAACTATAGAAAAAGTTGAAGAAGAAAATAACGTAATTCAAGAAGATAGTAATACGATTATTGAAGATGAAGAAATTGAAGAAGAGGACGATATAAATAGGAAATTGGAAGATACTTTAAAACAAGCAAGTTCTTATTATTCTAATAAAGTATCTAAATATCTTACAAAACAAACAGGAATTGCAATAGGAGTAATCCCTGCAGGTGAAAGTATATTAGAAGAAGTTGATTATTCATATATGGATAGTGATAATAGTTATGAAGGAATAATTCAATATCATGCTTTATGTAATGATGGTAAAACACATTTTTGGTATAGTTTACTTGTGTGTATAGATACACAATTTGATGTACCGGTAGGTATTACAATAGAAGCTGATTCTGTTAGAGATAGTCTTTTTAAAGAACATAATTGGAATTTTATAGATATAGAAAAAGACAAAGATATGTACCAAACAACTTTTATTTCTCCGAAAACCGGGTGGAAAGAAATAGAAAGAGCAAGCTTTAAACCTTATGTAAATGATTATGCACATTTTGGAGCAAATTATGATGAAGAAAGCTATGGAGGATATTTTGGATTCGATAAAAATGGTAATGTAGAATTTCAAAGTGATATAAGAGAAATTCCAAAAGAACATATTCAAGATTGTATCAATGAATTATATGCAATGAAAGGATATAAATTTAAAGAAGAGCCATATAAAAGCAGATACGCAAAATATAATGGATATATTGAAGATATGGATAAAGTTCCATTAACTAAAGAAGAGAAAGCGTTATTAGATGAACTTATTGCAAGAAAGAATTTTTAGCTAAAGTAACGTAAGATTGATTTATAAATAATATTTTGATAATATGTAAATATATAATTAAATAAGGAGAGGATTTTATGAAAAAGAAAATATTGGGAATTTTATTGGGAGCATTATTATTGAGCAATATTTCTATTCCTACATTTGCATATGTAGATAATGGACAATTAAATATTTATAAAAATAAATTAGATATGATTAGAAATGAGTTTAATTCTGCATCAAGTAGTAGCAATACAGGTGAACTTAATAACTCAACAATAAAAACCAAAGCTTTTTTAGATGAATTAAATAATTATATTAAAGCTAATACAATTGATGAATTTCAAAAACAATGTAACGAAACAATCACAGTAATGGAAAAATACAACCAATATCAACATTCTAAATTAAAAGAGCAAGAAAAACAAAGTGGTTTTGGAACTATGTATGGAAGAGAACATAATAGAGTAAGTTCTACAATGTATTTAGATACTTGTGCTTTATTATTAGATGATTTGAAGAATTATAATACTTCTTTTGATTGGTATGTAAAAGAAGCTAATAGTAATAATAAAATTAAATGGGAAATAGAAGAAGATGGACAATGGCGTTGTTATAAAGATGGAGAAATGTTAAAAAATACTTTTATAGATGGATATTTTTTAGGGGCAGATGGTAGTTTAATAATGTAAGTCAAGCAAATAGCTTGGCTTATTTTTTATTTCTAGGTATCAGAATCCTAATGATTATTGTTAGTGTATATCAAGAATGTTAATAAAAAATGAAAATTTAAGTTTCATATATAATAGAGGCATTAAAAAATAAGAACTATAAAATTATTTCTACATTTTTATATAAACACAGTATTTTTAAGTATAAGAGTGTTAAAGTGAGTTCGGATATGATAGATATTTTATAGAGGGAAATATTAACATTGGTGTTCTTACTATAATCAGCTTTGGGATATGTTTAAAGGGAATAGACCAGTTGTATTGACTGCATATTGTGGCACTATTAATGCCCTTAAAAAGTTAGGCAAGGACTGGAAAGATATTTCATTAAATGATATATACAAAAACGCAACTAATTCAGAAAGCCGAGAATATGCAGGCAGAGTATTATATGCTTATAAATTACTTAAAGAAAGCTTTACAATAAAGAGGCACTTCGATTCTGACAAAAAAATAATTTGAACGCACTCTAACTCTTACAAATACTAACTTGGAGAGGTTTTAACACGCTCAAATTTTCTAAAATATTAAAATTTACTATTGACAACATAATAAAGATGTGGTATAATAGCGGTACAAAGTATAAAACTTCCAATATATCACATCTTTATCTCTAAGTACATTATATAACAGCGTATAAGGTGTGTCAATCTTTTTTAATATTTTTTTAACTAATTTTTTATTAGTACCAAAATAATTGTATAGAAAGGAAAGATACTATATGACATTAGCAGAAAAAATAATTTATTTAAAGAAAGAAATGGGTATAGAATACTCTTTTATAGCAAAGAAGATAGGAAGTTATCCAGACAGAATCTATAAGTTTACACGACCTAAAGACCATAAACTATATAAAAATCTTGGGCAAGAACAACTCAAAAGACTAGAAAAATATCTAAGCGGATTCGATTTCCCACAAAAATAAATAACATAATTGAAGGGAGGTAATAAAATACAAACAACAAGAGGTAAGAGCCTCTACACATAAAATAAATGATAAAGGAGAAATAAAAACATGACAAACTATATTAAAAGATTAGAAGACTTAATTATTACAGAAAACGGACATATCGCAGGACACTTCCTTGCAGACTTGGAAAAGGTAAAACAAATAAATGCAGATGAATTAAACAAAGATTCACTATTTTATTATACTGTTGCCCTAGAACATCTTAATCTTCGGCTATAATTACATTATTGATGCTACCGCAGAAGTAGTTACAGAGAGTTTATATCTTAAAGATGCTTACTTAAATTATGGCGGGTGGCAAACAGTATTGGAACTTATCCAACTCGGCAAAATGAACGTCAGAGATTTTAACAAAGCCTATGATTGCCTAAAGAAATATAATCGTATTATGGAAGAGGTAGAATCAGAACGCCTCACAGAAGACGATTTGGCTAGTATGTGGACAAGTATTTTAAAAGCTACATCAGAAGAAGTTGAAGACTTATTAAACATAATTAAATTAACAAAAGGGGAAATGTAAAAATGAAGTTTTATTCAATAGCACAATTAACAGAATATGTAAATGGTTTAAGAATTGGGGGTGCAATCACTTTTATTGCAAATGAAAATATTAATAATGAAGAGAGGTTACAAATGATAGATTGCCCACTATGTAAAAAAGAAAATAGAAAAAAAGCTAATAAACAAAAATATAAAGCTGTTGTAAACACAGAACAAAATGCAATTATTTGTAAAAATCCAAAATGTAAATTACACCCACATATCAGTGAAGATAAAAAACATATTGTATTCTCTAAAACATTAGATTTTATACAAATTATGGCAAATGAACATAGAATAACAGAAAATATCGAACTTATAAACCATATGTATAAGACAGAGATAGAACCATTGGAAAACTATAGGGTGGTAGATTATAAATCTATCATTCCTAAATCTCCAAAAGAAGATGAAACAATAATTGTTGAAAAATATGTATCAGAACAAAATAATAATTTATTAAATATGATAAAGGAAAATAAACATATATTATTAAACGCACCTACTGGATTTGGTAAAACTAAAGCTATGGTTGATTTATTAGACCAGTTAGAAACAAGTGTAATTATTTTTGCAGTACCTTATAGAAGTATTGCTGAAAATGTAGCAGAGGAATATAAGAAACATGGATATCAATTATTTTATGGGAAAATGACTACTGTAGACATAAATCTATCTACTAAGAAGAATAAGCCTACAAAAATTGTATGTACTTATAATAAGTGTGGGCAACTAATAGAATGGTTGGATAATTTATCCTTAGGTTATATAACTCCAGTTGATTTAGATAATTTATTTGGAACAGAATCATTAAATATAGATGATTCATTTGCTAAGAATTGGAAAGGATACACTCTTGTAATTGACGAAACACACGCACTTATCCAAAGCAGAGGTTTATTAAATTCTAACAATAGATTAAATGCTATCAAGGTGGAACAGTTAGAGGCTAAGGCAGAATATTCTATATTTATGTCTGCAAACACAGACGAATTTAAAGTGGCTTGGGATAAAACACAAGAGGCGAAATACAATAATGATAAGAAATACTTAACAAATATTAAGAAAAGAACAGATAACATCTACAAAAAAGGCACAAAATACAAAACATATGAAGATGAAAGCGGAAGAAAAGCCGAATTTAAAGACCTTTATTATGTCAAGGTTGTTTCAGAAAAAGAAAACTTTTCTGCCAATAATTTAGATATTTACAGAGTTCCTAGAATGGAAGTTGAAGACCTAAAAGAAGGGGTTGACATAGAAGATTATAAAATATCTGTTATTTGCAATATAATAAAAGATAGTCTTAAAAACCACAAACACGCTATCTTTACAGAAAACAATATAAACCACCTTAACAAATACAAAGAAGGACTTATTACATTAGGTTTTGATGAAAAAGAAGTCGTTGTTATTGATTGCAACAGTAAACAATATGAAGAAGAGGTTAAGCAGACATATGAGGAAATAGTAAAAAATGGAAAACTAATTGTTAAAGTTGTTTTGACTACATCTACAATAAATAGTGGGGTAAATATAACAAAAGCCAAAAATGTTGCCACTATTGTATATCAGAACAAAAATACTTTTAATAGTTGTTTATTAGAACAATTCTTTGGAAGAATAAGAACTAAAGGCGAGGACTGGCAAAAGAACGACAACATATTAATCCTAGATTCTAGCGAAAACGAATACTTTGGAACTGCTATAAGTTTTGAAAAGGAATATAAAAGTCTAAAAGAAAAGGCAGAAGACAAGGCTCAAGAAGTTGTTACACTTTATCAAAAAAATAGAGTATTTGACAATCAAAACAATATCGAAAAAATATTCAATGTTATTAAATACAATGATGGATTCAATGATGTTAAAGACTGTTTATATGTAAGAAATTCAGATATTATCGAGGTAGATATTAACCAAGTTGTGGCAAAGAGTAACAATATCGTTGAAAAAGAGCTTTACTATGATAATAACTATATAAATTATGTTTGCAGAAATGTTAAGGCTAGAACTAAAAATATTCCAGTCCTTTACGATATAACTGATTTAGAATATGTAAAAATTGAGAAAAAGGAAAGACTACCTATCCATACTTACATGAGAGATATCTTAAAAGATGCAGAGGCTAAGGCAGAATTTGAACGCTATCTAACAGAAGATATTAACCCATATGAAATAGAAAACGAACTAGTTAAAAACTGTATTATTGATTGTTCTGCCCAAATACACTTCTTAAAAGTTGATATGAAAAGATTTAATACTATTGATATTTACAAGGATTATTTTAAAACTATTCCAGACCAAAAGGCTTATAATGAAATGTTATATAACAAATATGCTACAGACAGAACTAATAAAGAAATTGCAGAAGATAGACTAACTTTAAAATATAGTATATATAACGTAAGGTATGACAATTTATATGATGTTAAAGAAAGAATTTCTACAGATATAAATAATCCAACTTATACTCAAGATATTTATTATTCAACTATTAGAAATACATTAGATAATACTGCAAAAGCTAGAAATAAACTTACACAAAATCAAGTAGAAAAGATTGCGGAAGATATTATTACACAACAAGGATATAAAAAGACAAGTCTATATTGCTATGAAACTAAGACAAAAGAAGACTATTTTGTTAAGGGTGATAACACAGATAAAAAATCAGCTAAAAAATATTTAAAACAAATCTGTAATAAAGTACATCAACATATTAATGCAATTTATAACATTGGTGATACTGGCAGACTTAATGGACTTAAATTTTTTGAAATGTAGGTCTAAAACTTCGAGAGTTTATTAACAAAATCACAAAAATGCAAAAAACTAAATAACAATTATTTACGTTAAATTACACAAGAATTAAGATTTTGCCTCTCCAAAAATGACTTCAAAAAATAAAAGTGAGTAAAAATTAGAGGGGTAAAATTAAGATTCTTCGAGAAAATATCGAGAAACGTTGCGATTCAAAAAATAGCAAAAATGAGATTTTGTTAAAACTTACGTTAATCATCGAATGTTTTAAGGGTAAAAATGACTAAAATTGAGTTTGCAAATACGCAAAAGTGGTCAAAATGGGGTTCAAAATGACCAAAATGCGTATTTAAAATATAGTCAATACGCATGATAAAATATCGTATAAAATAGCTGAAATCACAAAAAAAATCTCTTATATAATATAAAAATAAAATAATTCTCAAATTTGATAAAATTGTTAAAAGTATCATTAATTATCTATTGTTTTAACAAAATAACAACTATATCAAAATATTTTAGAAATGAGATAGTAATGGTATTTATCGGTGATATTATTATTTTTACAACTTGCGTATTGGTGGCTGACACAATCAAGAATATAATAAAAATCAGAAAGGAAGTTATAAATACATGAATAAAATAGATAAAAGATTTGAAGGAATTGCAGGAGTTTATAAGATATCTAACACCTTGACACGGTAAAGTTTATATAGGGGAATCCACAAACCTCTATATTAGAGCATTGAGCCACAAAAAATACCTCATTAATGGTGAACACAATAATAAAGAATTATTGGCAGATGTACAGACTTGGCGGTTTAGAGGTTTTAGAGTTCGAGGTGTTAAAAGAGTTGCCATTCTTGGATTGGTACGAGGATAAAGAGAAATTAGAGTTAAAATTGTTATACTGGGAAGATTATTATATCAAACAATATAAGGCGGTGGAGAATGGCTATAATAAGGAATATACTTTAAGAAGAGTTATGTGTCGGAGATAAGCCTATACAATTTGCCCACACAGGAACTACTTTGGAAGACATACAGAAATTTGTTATTGCATATGCACAAGAAAATAGCGGGAGTTCCAAGGTGGTGCACACTAGTGCCAAAATTGGCACTGATGAAGAGGCACAGAAAAGAGCGGAACTGGAAGAACAGTATAAGCTTAATCCATATAAGGATATGTTTGTGGACAGAGATTTACGCAGATGGCGAGAGGAAAGAAATTTAGCAACTGGAAAAGTTAAGAAACCATTTGGATTATAAAGAGGGCGTTTGTCCCTCTTCTTTTATTGTGTAAGAGCCATACGTCAACTCTAAGTGCGTTGTAAAGTTTTGGATGACTAATTTATCATTGGCAAACAAAAGCCTCTTAGAATTAGTGTGTGGAGATTATAGAATGGTGTCGAGAGTTCGTATTAAGGAAATGCGAACAATTATAGTTTTGGCTTGGTAGTCCATTCGTACTCCCTTAATAAATATTTGGTTTTGCAAGAGTTTATAATACACAAGAATGTAGAGCGAAGCGATAACATGATTGTTAATGTATTATCCCTAGTGGCTACGTAACACCGTAGGTTCTATTACTGGGTTACCACGGACTGTAGAACCACGTAAATTATCGTAACTGGACGTAGTGGACAGAAAAGTTCGTTCCGTAAATATATGCGGACTGAATCTTTAGTTGTTTAACGGTGTTGTAAATGGCGTACAGAAATATTTAGTCAGCTATGAAAAGATATGTCTTTTAGTTTGAAATGATATAACCATCTGCAAACATATGTTCATTTATTGTACGAGTTGAATAAAAACGAAAATTTTTTTTGAAGAGTTTCCGAAAGTTCCCCAACAAATAGCCTTAAATACGAGTAACATAGTCGGAATTGAAAATAAATGATAAAATATCGAAACAATATATTTGGCAAGTTAGAAATAAAGCGGATAATAATTATTGTATTAATATTATATAAGATAGAGGAAAGTAATCGAAACTTTATTAGCTGAATAGATAATTATTACGAGTTCAATGTAGAGTAAGTTAGTCGGATATAAAGGTATTGTAAAAGTGTTTAAATAAACCATACCTCAAAACAATAGTATTATATATGTTATTATCTGTTTGTTTGAAATTATAATATGAATTAATAAACAATTGTTTGCAAAAGTTATTGACTTTAAACAAACACTATTATATAATTAATACATAAGATAAATAAAAAGGAGCGGATATTTTATGAGAATAGCATATGTAAGAGTTAGTACAGTAGACCAAAACGAAAGCAGACAAATTGAGGCTTTAGAAAAACATGGAATCGAAAAGTGGTTTACAGAAAAAATAAGTGGTAAAAACACAAATAGACTACAATTAAAATCAATGATTGAATTTGCTAGAGAAGGTGATACAATTTATATTCATTCATTAGATAGATTAGCCAGAAGTACAAAAGATTTACTTGATATAGTGGAAAAGTTAGAAAATAAAGGAATACATTTAGTAAGTAATAAAGAAAATATTGATACCTCTACAGCTACAGGAAAATTAATGTTAACAATGATTGGAGCAATTGCAGAATTTGAAAGAGCAAATATGTTAGAAAGACAAAGAGAAGGAATTGCAATTGCAAAGGAACAAGGCAAATATAAAGGTCGTAAGAAGATTGATTATCCTAGTAATTGGGAAGAAGTTTATACTAAATGGAAAAGTAGAGAAATTACTGGTACAAAAGCTATGGAAGAGTTAAATTTGAAAAGAAATACATTTTATAAATTAGTTAAAGAATACGAGATTGTTGAAGCAGAATAGAAAGGACTGATAAGATTATGAGTAATAGAGATAATATCAGATTTTGAAGAGGTGATTTTTAAATCCTCTTCTTTTCAAGTGCGAACGTTTACATAACCAAACAAATACTAGTTTGAAACGAGTTCAAATCTTAAATCGTGTCAGAATCGAAATGGGTATGGGGGGGGCTTTCCAATGTAAGGCGGGTTGTTTTTCGTGAGATAAACGACATCTACTTAATATACACACATTTTTAATTTTGGGTCGAGTAACACACGAAGGATATTTTGTAAGAAAGCATGTAAATAAAAACCACAAATATAACAAGCTTTATCCTTTGCTGTAGATTGTTTAAAAAAGAGTAGGTTAATTTAGGTTTTAAACTGTTATTCTTAAATTTTGTTAAATAAATTAATGTATAATGTTTATAAATTAAAGGAGAATATTTTTCTCCTTTAATTTAGTTGTGTAGTTATTGGGAATATAATAATTGTACTGAACTCTTTATTTAACTCATCATATTTCCAAGTCATATTTCCAGAATATTTATTAACGGATTTTTTTATATTGTCTATTCCATAACCATGATAAGTTATATCTTGTTTACTAGATATTAATTTATTATTTTTTAGTATGGGATTTTTATCACAGCTATTTATAAGCTTTATTATAATAAAGGATTTATTGAAACAATGAATTTTTAATAAAATATTTTTATTAGAACTTTTAATACAGCTTTCTATTGAATTATCTAATAAATTACTCATTATAGAACACATATCTTTATTTTTTATAAAATCTAAATTAACTAATTGAACTTCATATTTAAAATTAATATTATATTTGTTAATTAAATGAATTTTATCATTAATGATAATATCAAGTATTTTATTATTAGTTATAACAATATCTGATAATTGACTTATATCTTCATTTATACTTTTTATGTACTCTATAATCTGTTTTGATTGATTATATTTTGCTAAAGCATTTATACATATTAAATGATTTTTTATATCATGAATAATTTGATTAGTTTTATCATATTTACGTTCTAATATATTATAATGATGAGAAATAATATCATTTTTTTGTTTTATCAAAGATATTTTTCGTATTTTTTTTGATTCTATTAGTACAAGGAAAGTTAATCCCAATATAACTAAGCCAAGTATTGCTACTATTATAGTGATGTTAGCTTGCAACTGTATTTTTTTACGAAAGAGTGCATTTTTTTTACTAATTAATTCTTCTAAATCATCTAAATATAATCCAGAAGATATAATCCAATTATATTTACTATATAGTTTTGCATAGCTTAATTTATGACTAATACAGTTTGAATCTTTTTTTTTAAAATAATAATCATAGAGCACTTCACCATTTTTTTTGATTCCTTGTAATTCGGTTAAATATGGTAAATTACCTTTTATATCTTTAATATTAGTAGATAATTTTTCACCTTCTGTTTCTACAAGGTTAGGATGTACCAACCTTATAGCATAATCATCTCCACCATTATAATTTAATACTTCATTTATCCATATATAACCGTTTGAAGATAAATTTGTGTTTCTAATTCTATCCTTTATTCTACTTTTTACATCATTTTCAATGCTATCATCAGAAATACATAGAGCTATAATATTATTGTTTTTTTGAATATATCTGTTTACTTTATAGCCATTTATATAATCCATAAATTGCTTTTCATTTTCAAGAGTTTTAGCATTTATTTTTATATTATTTGTATATATTAATTCATTAGAGGATTTATTCCAAATTAGGATTTCTAATTTGGAATAAAGTTTGATATATGGAGAAAAAAATTTTTTTAAGGATTCCTTATTTTCAAAATCTATATTGTCTAATTGAACAGAGTCTATATTATCACTAAAAAATTGAAGTGATTTTGAAGACTCCTCTAAAATGAATTCTCTTTCTATATCAATTTCTTGAATTGTTCTATCGATAATTTCTTTTAATCGATTTTCTTTTAATTCAATTATAGTATCATTTAGCTCTTTTAAACTAATTTCATGTACTTTTTTTATATTATATACATAACAGAATAAAAAGAATATCATAAATATTATACAAATTATTATTATGTAACTACACTTTCTTTTAAGTTTAAATTTCATCATAATAGGCTCACATTCTTTATTATATTAGGTAATATGTATGAATTAGATATCTATAAATTTGATAAAAAGTCAATAAATCTTTTTTTGAAATCCTTATATTTTCTTTGTGAAACGTAGATGGTTTCTCCATCTATAAGAGTTACTTTTTCTTTGCTAAGTTCAACAACGTAATTTAAATTTACTAAAAAACTATTATGTGGATTAGCAAAACCAAATGGTTGTAATTTTTCGTTCCAATACTTTAATTTATAAGAATTAGTGTAATTTTTTGAATTATTAGTATGAATAATTACTTTCCTATTATAAATTTCTAAATATTTAATATTAGATATTAATATTTTTTTTAGACTTCCATTGTTTTCGATAGTGATAAATGCTTTATTTTTGTTTATTGCTGCAATTACGTTCTTTATTTCATTATAAAAAATATTTTCATTTAAAGGCTTCAATATATATCTAAATGCATTTACATTATATCCATCAGGCCAATATATATCTAAAGCTGTTATAAATATAATTTTTAAATGTTCATTTGTTTTTCTAATTATTTTAGCCACGTCTATACCATTTAGTTGTCCCATTTTGATATCTAGAACTACAATATCATAGTGATTATAGTCATGAGCTAATAAGTCTTCTCCTGTAAAAAATGTATAAATGTTAAATTTAACATTTTCATTAATTGAGAATTGAGTAAATAGATTACGTATTTGTTCTAATTGAACAGCATTATCTTCACAGATAGCTATATTGTACATGGTATCCCCCCAGTATAATTATGTTAGTATAAATTATTTTTAAATAATATAATAAAATAATAAACTATATTAAGGTTTTAATTACAAATCATTTTTGCAGTTAAAATTATCGTTTTTGAAAAAAATATAGAATTTTTCAAGAAAAATTATAATAATAATTGATAATAGGTGCAATATACATGGTATTACTTTTGTTTTAGAAAGAAGTTCAACATATATTCTTGAGTATAGTTAAACAAAGCTTTGGGATTGGAGGTAGTAAAGGAATTTATGAATAATAAAACTATTGATATAAGAAAAGATGATTTTTATGGTAAGAATAGAGAACTTATTAATGTCATTGTAAAAATGAGTAGATTAATTAGTGAGGGTAAAGGCAACAAAAATAAACATGCTTGTATAGAGGGGCTGAAATTTATAAAAAATTATATAAAAGTTAATTTGATAGACGAAAATGTGAGTAACATATTAAACGAAAATATTTCTAGGGAATTTTATAAATATAATCTGGAAAGGTTGAAGGATATATTTATAAAATTAGAGAATAGATTGATGGAGGTTGATTACAGTAAAGAAGCAATTGAAGAGTTGTTTGGAGTTGGAATTTCAAATTTAATAGTATTTCTTAGAAGTGATTTTACTAAAGATATGATTGTAGTAGAAACGGACTCTTTATGCATACGAAAAGAGGAAATACTTAAAGAAATTGGGGAAATAATTAAAGAAATTCTTGAATATCTATTTCTTATAAATATTAAAGTGGAAAATAAAGTCGATTTTGAAGAATTTACATATGATAGTGTATATTATGGAATAGAAAGCAAAGATGATAATAAAGAGGATATTATTATTTTCATGATAGGTGCTAGAAAACAAGTTTTTTTACAAATAATTAAATCATTTTTTAAGGATGATGAACTTAAAAATTTAGAAGGGGTTTCAATTTCTGCTATAGAAGAATTTATAAATATAATTTCTATTAGATGAATTAATTATATAAATAATGTTATGGGGTGTAATTATAATATTATAGATACTTGCTCAATAAGTTGTAGTGATATATATTCAACAATTGGATGCAAACAATGCAAAGGTTATATTGAGTTTAAAACGCAATATGGTTCAATAAATTATAGCATTAGTTTTATATAAATAATGAAAAGTATTTACATATGAAGGAAGTAATGTGATGAGTTGTTAAGATGCTTAAGAATATATAATGACAAGTGTAAATTATTTAAATGTACAAACTGTGATAATGATAGCACTTATAAAAAATATTGTTGAAAAAGGTGAAAGGATAATGATAAAAGAATTTAAGAATTTAAGAATTGGAAGTCAGTTAAAAATTGTAACTTTAATAATAGTGTTATTTACATCACTAATTATTTTAGTTGGACTAGGTAGTTTGAAAATATTAGGTTCAGAGATTAAGAATTTTATGAATAGTACTGAAAAAGCAGATGATGCTATAAAAAACATTATTACAGATACTAATATAGGTGCAAGAAATTTACGAGAGATGTTGTTGAATGACGATAGAGGTACAATTCCTGGATATGAAAAAGATATAGAGGAAAAAGAAAATAACATAAAAAGTTATTTAGAAGTGTTAAAATTATCATTTAAAAGCGATTCCGAACAAATGCAAGAATATGAAAATGATATTTATAAATGGTTAAAGATAGCGAAAAGTTCATTAGATGAATATAAAAAAGGTGATTCAGATAAAGCAAAAGATATATTATTAACAGAATGTGTACCAGCTTTAGAAAATTTATCTAATTTATCAGAAAAAATTGATAAAAAAATTGATATTCAAAAAGATAAAGTATTAAAAAATACTATTTTAATTCTAAGAATATCTGCTATTACAATAGTTATTTTACTAGTTGTATTTATTGTGAGTATAATAAATTTATTAAAGATATTAAGGAAATATATAGAAAAGCCAATTGGAGAAATAACGAATGCTTGTAAAAATTTATCAGAAGGTAATTTGAGTACTGAAATAGAATATGTTTCAGATAATGAAATTGGAATTGCATCAGAAAGCATGAGAAATAGTTTGAAGACATTATCATTATATATTAATGATATTTATAGATGTTTGAGTATAATGGCAAATGGGAACCTTAATATCAAAGCAAAACAACCTTTTATTGGAGAATTTAAACATATAGAAACTAGTTTTATGGATTTTAGTTATAAATTATCAGATATATTAAATAATGTAGGAAAAGAAGCAGAAAATGTTACTGTTACATTAAAAAATATATCAGACATAAGTAGTAGTATAACTGAAGGAGCAGTTCAACAAGCAAGTCAGATTGAAGAATTATCAGCTTCAAGCAGTGAGATAAAATTAGGAGTTAAAGAGTCAGCAAAACATGCTGAAAAGGCAAATAAAATGGTTGGAGATTTAGGAAATGATATAAAAGATAGTAACAATAATATGAATCAAGTTATATTAGCTATGGAAGAGATATCAGAAACATCAAATAATATAATGAAAGTTATAGACACTATAAATGATATTACAAGTCAAACTAATTTATTGGCATTGAATGCATCTATTGAAGCAGCAAGAGCTGGTGAAGCGGGAAAAGGATTTGCAGTTGTTGCTGAGGAAGTAAGAAAATTGGCAGAAGAATGTACAATAGCAGTTAATAGTACGACAGAGTTAATACATAATTCAATGAATGCAATAGATAAAGGAAAGAAGATTGTCAATGAATCATCTAAATCACTAGAAAGTGTGCTTGAAAAATCTACGGAAGTAATTAAAGCAGTAGATAGCATCTCTGAGTTATTACAGGAACAAGAAAGTGAAATTAGTAATTTTGAAGAAGGTATTAATCTTGTATCGCAAGTTGTACAAGCAAATGTTGCCGTTGAAGAAGAAAATTCAGCAAGTATTCAGGAACTGAATAATCAAGCATTGTCGTTAAAAGAACTATCAACTCAGTTTAACTTAAGAGAGAAAGAATAGACAAGAGTATCTTGTTTTATATTTTTTATTTGATATATGGAATGCATGTATATCAAATAAATTTTTGTAAAATAAAAGTATAATACATAAGCAAAGCATTGAAAAAGAAACATTGCCTTAAATTTGTTTTTTTATATCAGTATTAACTTTAGAAATATTAGATTGTATTTATAAATTAATCAATTCAGTTAGTAGTTTTCAATAAGTTCAAATTCAAGTACATGTTATTATTGAAATAATATATATGTAATTAAGGGGGCTAATTAAATCGAGGGAGGGATTGTAAGCTACAACAGAAAGATGATAATATAATACTAGCATTATTTAATATGGATTTTTTCGATTACAGGATTTTAAGTGAATAAGCATCTATAGAATAACGCGTTCGAAAAGCTTAATTGTAAAATAGTTATTTTGAAGAGAGAGAAATCTCTCTTTTTTTATATATAGAAATATTAAGAATTATAAAAAATTATCAATATATATTGCAAATTTGTTAAAAATATTATAATATTAAACCTATAAATATTTTAGGACTTAAGCCGATAAACATACGGCTAACAATACAGTAAAAATTTATAGATATGAAAGACTTCTTGAAACAGAAATTACAAACATAATTCATGAAATCGGTGTACCTGCTCATATTAAAGGATACATGTATTTAAGAGAAGCGATCACAATGGTAGTAAACGACATGGAACTTCTTTCAGCTGTAACAAAGGAATTATATCCTTCAATAGCTAAGAAATATAATACAACAGCTTCAAGAGTAGAAAGAGCAATCAGACATGCTATAGAAGTAGCTTGGGGCAGAGGACAAATAGAAGCAATTAATAAACTATTTGGATATACTGTTCATAACGATAAGGGCAAGCCTACTAATAGTGAATTTATTGCAATTATTGCAGATAAATTAAGACTTAAAAATAAAGTGTCTTAATCGCAGTGATAGTGTCAAGGTTTGAAATGAAAAGATAGCTAGGACGACAAATGTTATGTAGATTTTAACGATTTATATCTATAAATATAATATTGAATTATTTAATAAACACCTGTTGCAGATTAGTGTATTTACTAATGCAGCAGGTGTTTTATTTAAAATAAAAAAATATATATACACAAATGAATTATTTACCATATTACAGGCATGTATAACGCCATAGATGTTATAATAAAAATATAATAATTAATTGGTCAAAAGAGTTATCAAACAGGAGGACTAATATGTATAAGAATTATATTTTTGATCTTTACGGAACATTAGTTGATATTAATACTGATGAAGAAAGTTTTGAATTTTGGTACAAGTTATCTCTATTTTATTCTTTCAAAGGAGCAAAATATACACCTGAGGATTTAAAAATTACTTATGATAGTAAAGTAAAAAAACTACAAGAAAGTTTTACTAATACTAGATATCCAGATTTTCCTTTAGAAAAAATTTTTAAGGAATTGTATGAAGATAAAGCTGTTGTTCCATCTGATGAACTTATTGAAGATACGGCACATGTTTTTAGAACTTTATCAATAAAATATCTAAAGCTTTATGATGGAGCTATAGAATTATTGAGATGTTTAAAAGAAAGTGGTAAAAAGATATACTTATTATCTAATGCTCAAAGGATATTTACATCATATGAAATGAGAGTTTTAGATATTGAAAAGTACTTTGATGATATTTTTTTCTCATCTGATTATAATATTTGCAAACCAGAAAAAATATTTTTCGATGCTTTGTTAACTAAGCATAATATTAATGTTAATGAAAGTATAATGATTGGAAACGATTCTATATGTGATATAGATGGAGCTAAAAGTGTAGGATTATCTTCATTATACATACATTCTAATTTGTCGCCAGAAATAATAGGACATGTTGATAGCACATATACTTTTATGGATATGAATTTAAGAAACGTAATAAAAACTATAATAAAGAATGTATAATATATTTTTTCATATGTAAATGATATTAGAATTTAGATAAATACTATAGAAAATTAACATATCAGATTGTGCAATTGCACAACAAATATTATTCAAGTGTCATATTGAAATTTTATATATGTGAATATATAATAGGAATAAGTAGAAAGCAGCGAAGCTTATGATTATCATAAGCTTCGCTTATTTTTTTACACATTTAAAGCAAAATATTTGAAATAATTACAAGCAATGGTGTTGTGTATAAGTATATTTATATGTAATATCATTGCTTGTTTTTATATATAAGTACATTTATTTGCAGTAAATGAAACGAAGTCATAAAGAAAGAAGGGGATTCTTATGAAAAAGGTATTAACAAAATTAGCAGCTGCATTAACTGTAGCATCAATATGCATGATGTCATTTACAGGATGTAGTGAAACAGCTGAGACGAGCAGTGGAGGAAGTTCTACAGGAAGTCAGTCAGATACTATCAACTTAGGGTTCGTACTTCCCATAACAGGAAGTGTTCCTAATTTAGGAAGTGCTATGAAGAATGGTGCAGAACTAGCCATTGAAGAAATTAATGATCAGGGTGGAATCAATGGTAAAAAAATTAAGGCTGTTATTGAAGATGATGAAAATAAACCAGCAACAGCACCAAATGCAATTACTAAATTAATAGATCAGGATAAAGTAGATGCAGTTTTAGGAACATATGCAAGCAGCTGTTCAATAGCAATGGCTCCAATTGCAACTGCAAATAAAAAAGTAATGCTTTCTATTGGATCTACAAACGCAAAGGTTACAACAGAAGGCGGCGACTATGTATTCCGTGCATGTTTCATAGATCCATTCCAAGGAAAAATTGCAGCAGAATTTGCATATGACGATTTACAAGCAAAACAAGTTGCACTTTTATATGATGTTGGAAAAGACTACTGTGTTGGTATTTCAAGTACATTTAAAGATACATTCCAAAAGTTAGGTGGAGAAGTAGCTTATGAAGGAAAGTATAACACTGGTGAAAGTGATTTCAAATCTTACCTAACAGAAATAGGAAACAAAGGTGTAAAAGTACTTTTCATACCTGATGATTATGATGTTGTCGGATTAATTGCAAAACAAATTAAAGAACTTGGTTTAAATATTCAACTTTTAGGTAGTGATTCATGGTCAGATCCAGGGCTTATGGCAGTTGGTGGAGATGCAGTTGAAGGTGCTTATTTTACAGATCACGTATCTATTAAGTCAGAAAATTTAAAAACATTTGTATCTAACTATAAGAATAAATATGGACAAGACCCAGGTGCATTTTCAGTACTTGCATATGATTCAGTTTATATTATGGCAACAGCAATTAAGAATGCTGGAAGCACTGACTCAGATGCAATAAAAGATGTGTTAAAGAAGTTAGATGAAAACTGTGGAACTACTCACTATAAATTCGATGAAAATAGAGATCCAATAAAGAGTGTTGTAATCAACAAAGTTTCTAATGGACAATTTGAGTTTGTAAAGGAAATTCAACCCAAATAGTAATTATATAAAATATGTTGTAAAGCCTGCATTTAGGATGAAGGTATAATGCAGGCCTTTGATTTTTCATTATAGAGGGAGGCGGAAAATATGAATACTTTACTTCAGCAGATAGTAAATGGAGTCTGTCAGGGAAGTGTTTATGCACTTATAGCAATAGGATATACAATGGTTTATGGAATTATAAAATTAATCAATTTTGCACACTGCGATATTTATATGTTTGGTGCTTATGCAGGATATTTTGCAGTTTCAGTATTAAGATTTGGTTTTACAGAAACACTTGTATTTGCAATGGTAGCATGTGCTGCATTAGGAATGCTTATAGAAAGAGTAGCCTATAAGCCATTGCGTAATTCACCAAAGGTTACATTATTCATAACAACTATGGGTGTTGAATTATTATTACAAAATCTTATAAAGACAGACATGCTTGCAGGACCTAACACAAAATCATTTCCAGAAATAATACCTTTGAAATCATACAACATTGGAAGTGTTATTATAAGTAACTATCAGATTATAGCAATTCTTACAACTGTTATCTTTTGTATATTACTACAATTTATAATAAAGAAAACAAGCGTAGGAAGAGCTATGAGAGCTACATCATATGATATGGATGCAGCATCTTTAATGGGTATTAATACAAATAAGGTTATTTCACTTACTTTTGCATTAGGTTCATTATTAGCAGGAACTGCTGGAGTACTTGTAGGACTTTTATATCCAAAATTAACACCAGCAATGGGAGTTATGCCAGGATTAAAATCATTCGTAGCGGCCGTTCTTGGTGGTATCGGAATAATACCAGGTGCTATGGTAGGTGGAATTATTATGGGACTTATTGAAACTTTATCTAAAGTTTATATCAGTTCTGGTTTATCAGATGCCATTGCATTTTCAATATTAATAATAATTCTTTTAGTAAAACCAACTGGATTATTTGGTAAAAATTCAAGAGAGAAAGTGTAGGTGAGAATATATGGATATTAATGTTAATAAAGCAGAGTTAAATAGAAATATAAAAAAGACCTACATTAGATATGCGATTACTACAGGAGTTTTATTAATAATATACTGGATGGCATTATTACTTATTCAAAAAGGAATAATGGATAACTATACATTGAGAATTGTAAAACAGATAGGTATATTTATGATAGCAGCACTTGGATTAAATTTAATATTAGGATTTACTGGACAGCTTACAATGGGACACGCTGCATTTATGTCTATTGGTGCATATGGTTCAGCAGTAATGACTCAGAATTTCAATATGCCTTTTGCAGTTTCTTTAGTTATGGGAACAGTTTTATCATGTATCATGGCAGCATTAATTGGTTATCCAATTTTAAGATTAAAAGGTGACTATCTTGCAATATGTACTCTTGGATTTGGTGAAATTGTTAAGGTTATTATTCAGAATATAGATTATGTAGGTGGTGCAAGAGGGATGACAAGCATACCTACAAAGTCAAGTTTATTGATTATTTTCTTATGTGTAGCAGGATGTTATGCACTTCTTAAAAATCTGCTCCACTCATCAAAAGGACGGGCTATAATGTCAGTTCGTGAAGATGAAATTGCTGCAGAAGCAATGGGAATAAATACTACAAAGTATAAAATGATGGCTTTTATTATAGGAAGTGGTATGGCTGGACTTGCTGGAGGATTATATGCTCATTTTAATACATTCATTGACCCTGTAACATTTAATTTCTCAAAATCTTTTGAATTGATTACGTATGTTGTACTTGGTGGAATGGGAAGTATATCAGGAACAGTATTGGGTACATCAATATTAATATTCCTTCCTGAATCATTACGCGGATTAAGTGATGTATTAAAGGAAAATCGTATGCTTATATATGCATTTTTACTTGTTGTAATGATGATATTCAGACCAGATGGAATTTTAGGATCTAGAGAGATAACTGTAAAAGGAATAAAAACATCAATAAAGAAATTACTATCGAAGAAGAATTCTTCTAATAAATCAGATAAATCAGAAACAAAGGTAGGTGTGTAGGTATGGCTTTATTAAATGTGGAGAATCTAACAATAAAATTTGGAGGACTTACAGCAGTATCTGAAGTTAATATGGAAATTGGAGAACAAAAACTTGTAGGACTGATAGGACCTAATGGAGCAGGAAAGACAACTTTGTTTAACATGCTTACAGGAGTATATAAACCTACATACGGCAAAATAGAATTTGACAATGAAAGAATAGATGGAATTAAACCCTATGATATAGCATCTAAAAGAATTTCAAGAACATTTCAAAATATTCGTTTGTTCAAAGATTTTACTGTTTTAGATAACGTAATGACAAGTTTTGATTTTCAGACAAAGACAACTTTACTTGGATCTATTTTACACACACCACACCAGATAATTGAAGAAGAAAAAATGAGAGAAGAAGCAATAAATTATCTAAAGATTATGAAATTAGATCATAAATTTAATGAATTTGCAAAAAATTTATCATATGGTGAACAAAGAAGATTGGAAATAGCAAGAGCTCTTGCAATAAAACCTAAACTTTTATTGCTTGATGAACCAGCAGCTGGAATGAATCCACAGGAGACTAAAGAACTTACAGAAATGATAAGATGGATAAAGGATGAATTTAAGATTTCTGTACTGCTTATAGAGCATGATATGAAATTGGTTATGAATGTATGTGAATATATTTATGTATTATCCTTTGGACAAATTATTGCAAATGGAGTTCCAGAAGAAATACAGAAGAATCCTAAGGTAATAGAAGCGTATCTTGGAAAGGGGGCAGTATAATATGCTTAAAATAGAAAATATAAATGTATATTATGGTGCAATACATGCAATTCATGAGTTGAATATTGAAGTAAATGATGGTGAAATTGTTACACTTATTGGAGCAAATGGAGCAGGAAAAACTTCTACTTTAAGAGCTATAAGTGGTTTGAATCCAGTAAAAAGCGGAGTTATAAGCTATGATGGAAAAGTAATAAGTAATATTCCACCTCATAAGATTGTATCATCAGGAATAAGTCAGGTACCAGAAGGCAGACGTGTTTTTGGAGATCAGACATGTGAGGAAAATCTGCTTTTAGGTGCTTATTTAAAAAAGGATAAAAAGCAGATTAATGAAACCATGGAAAAAGTTTTTACATGGTTTCCACGTATTAAAGAAAGAAGAAATCAATTAGCAGGGACACTTTCAGGTGGTGAACAACAGATGCTTGCAATTGGACGTTCATTAATGGCATCACCTAAATTGTTACTTCTTGATGAACCTTCAATGGGGCTTGCGCCTATAGTTGTTGAAGAAATATTTGAGATTATAAAGAGTATAAGAAAAGAAAATACTACAATTCTTCTTGTGGAACAAAATGCAAATGCAGCTCTTCAGATTGCAGATCGTGGATATGTAGTGGAAACAGGAAATATAGTATTAGAAGGACGTGCTATTGATCTGCTTCATGATGATGCAGTAAGAAAAGCATATCTTGGTGATTAATATAAATTTAAGGGGGGAGAATAATATGGAACGATTTGTAATAGCAATTACAAGACGTGCAGGAAGTGGAGGAACAACAATTGGTGAAATGCTTGCTGATGAGTTTAGTATAAATTTATATGACAAAAAACTTCTAAGAATAGCATCAGAAGATAGTGGTATTAATGAAGCTATCTTTCAAAATGCAGATGAAAGAGTGAAAAATAGCATATTATATCGTGTATCAAAAAAAGTATATAAAGGAGAGTTAATACCTCCTGAAAGTGATAATTTTGTATCTGATGAAAATTTATTTAATTATCAAGCAAAAGTTTTACGAGAACTTTCAGAAAGAGAGTCTTTTATTGTCATTGGAAGAGGGGCTGACTATATATTAAAAGACAAGCCAAATGTATTTAAAATATTTTTATATGCATCAGAGGAATTTTGCATTGAACATGAAATGAGTCATTTGTGTACAGATAGAAAAGGTGCAATAAAATATATAAAGAAATGGGATAATTATAGAAGTGAATATTATATGTATCATACTGGTAAAGAGTGGGAAAAAATGTCTAATTATGATTTGTGTATAAATACTGGAGAGTTAGGAATTGAAAAAAGTGTAAAATATATAAAAGAGTATATTAAATTAAGAATGGAAACCTTATAATTAGAACATTATTTTTGAAAGTAAATTATTATGTAAAGTTCTCTATAAACAGTAGGATTTATTATATAAAATTCATTGAAATTTATAAGATGCTGTTCAATCAATGTCAGAAAAGACGGATGATTGAACAGCATTTTATTTTATGTAAAAAAAATAGTAGATAATATTACATAGTTATATTAATAAGATGAATAAATTATGGATATTAAACATAGTATTAATTAGAGTAACAGAAGGAGGAATAAGAGATGAATATTTCAGGTAAGAAAGTGAATATAGGTTTTAACAGCAGAAAGGGTTACTTTTTTATTGTACTTATAATGTTTTGCTTGGGACTGTCTTTTGGACTTTATACAGTAAAATATATGGGACCAGCAGATAAAAACGATTTGATAAATTATTTTACCAGTTTTGCTAATTCTTTAGGAAATGATCAAATAAATTATGGAAGTTTACTAGTTGAGGTTGTGAAAAAAAATGTAATCATTATTTTACCTATATTTTTAGTTGGGTTAACTTTTTTTGGTGGGCCTGTAATATTAATTATTGATTTATTAAAAGGCTTCATACTAGGGTATACTTTTTCATTCATGGCTACTGTATTTCAAGGCAAAGGATTTGGACTAGCTATGATAAGTATTATTCCTCAAAATCTAATTTACATTCCATGCATTATTGGATTAAGCATAATTGGTCTTTCAATGTCTACTGAAAGTTTCAAAAGAAGGTTCTTTAAGAAAAACAAAGGTGATAGTCTATTTTCTGAAGGGATAGTAAAAAAGCTGGCTGTAATTGCAGTATTGTTTATAGCTGGAATATTGGTAGAAACTTATATATCACCAATGTTAATAAAATTTGTGGTTACAAAATTCTATTTGTAAATTCATATTAGAACATATGAAGAATATAAGCAGAGAGTGTTTTAGTTAGTTTGTCGAATGCTAATCAGAATCAATGGTATAGGAGAGAACAATGATAAATAGTATAAATAATTACAAGGATTATTTGTTAGAGAGTGGTAAAAGTGAAAATACTATATATGCATATGTAACAGATGTAACTCTCTATTTAAAATTTTTAAATAGAAAAAAGGTTGATATATATAAGAGTGATAATCTTACAGTGGCTTCTTACATTCAAAATCTTTTAAATCAGGGGAAATCTGAAAGATCTATAAATAGAATAGTAATAAGCTTACGTAATTTCTATTCATATCTTAAAAGTCAATCACTTATACAAGAGGTACCTAAAATAGAATATAAAAGTTCTAAAAACAATAGAAAACTGCCACAAATATTAACCATTGAAGAAGTAGACAAAATCATAAGAATTGTAGAAAAAGATTGTCCTAAGGGGATAAGAGATAATGCATTGTTGGAATTAATGTATGCTACAGGAATGAAAGTGTCCGAGCTTATTAATTTGAATGTTGAAGATGTCAATTTGGAATTGAATTTTGTTAGATGTACGGATAATAAACATTATGAAAGAATAATTCCAATTGGAAGAAGTGCTTGCAAAGCCTTATCAGAATATTTGAGCATAAGATATAAAATTGCTCAATGTGGAGTATCCAATCTTTTTGTTAATTTAAACGGAAATAAGTTAACAAGACAGGGCATATGGAGAATAGTTAAGGAATATTCAAGAAAAGCAGGAATTGATAAGGATGTAAACCTTAATACCTTCAGACATTCTTTTGCAGTTCATCTTCTTCAAAATGGAGCTAATGTGAGAGCAGTTCAAAAACTTCTTGGTAATCAGGTATTAACATATATGGACACTTACTACGAGATAATAAATAACGATAAAATCAATTACATTTATATGCATACACATCCAAGAGCTTAGCAAAATCAAGAAAAAAACAAATAGCTTGCAGGTTCCGGTCAGTTGCCACCAAAAGAAATTTGGTGGCAATTTTTATGTTATTATATTTTCAAATATAAGTAGGATAAGTTTGAGAATACCTGTTATAATATTAGTATTACTTTTTATTATTTTATAAAAATACTGAATATAATAGTTATAAGGGGGAAATAAAAAATGGTAAGAAGATATTTAGTCGTAATGGATTATGAGGATAGTATAGGAGATAGACACATATCAAATGATGTTATGAATTGGGAAGGAGATAAACCAGTTCTATCTGTGGATGATATTAGAGAAATAGAAGAAATGTACGAAAGAGAAAATTATTGGAGAAATGTAATAATAACGAATTTAGTATATTTAGGAGAGGTTTAGTAATGAAGAAAAAAATATGTATACTAGTAGCAAGTATATTTTTTATGACGCTTGTAGGATTTAGTGGAATTACAGCTTATGCAAAGTCATCATCTAGTCGTAGCAGCAGTCACTCAAGCAGCCGTTCTAGTGGCTCAAAAAGCAGTTCTTCACCAAGTAGCAGTAAATCATCTGGAAGTTCAAGTTCTAGCAAACCATCCAGTGGCAGTACAAGTACAAAAAATAGTAGTAACACATCACCAAGTTCAACTAAATCAAGTGGTTCTAGTAGTTCAAGCAATAGTAGTAAGTCATCAAGTTCAAGTAGCAGTAGTAGTAAAACATCTAGTTCATCAAGCAGCAGTTCACCTAAATCAAGCTCAGGAACAACTAGCTCATCAAGTAAAAATTTTAATGGTTCAATTCCTGATAGCTATGCATCTCGTTCTGTAAGTAATAATTATTATTATAATAGTGGGAGCAGATGGAGCAATTTATTGAGTAACTATATGCTTTTTAGAATGTTAACTCCTAATAATAGAGTTTATGTAGATAGCTATGGAAATACAAGTTATGCACCAGCTTATAATGGATTTAGATCATGTATTGCTGATATAATTACATTTTTAGTCATAATAATTATAATATTTGTATTAGTTAGAAAATTTAGAAAAAGAAATAGGTAACAATATACATTTTAATAGAAAATACATAGAAAAAAGAGTATAATAGTAATTGGGGTAATTATAAGTTATGCCAATTACTATTATGTATTTTTGTACAAAGGAATAAATTTTGTATAAAGAAAACAGAAGAAATATTATGTTTTATGAAGGGGGAAATAAATATTATGAACAAGAGGACTTTAGATATAGCTATAATGTCCATAATGTTATTTGTTAGTACACTTATTCCAAGTATTTTAAACTGGTCTGTAGGCGGGGCTGCAGCAGTTGCAGTATGTGCTTGTGTTATATCAGGAATTTACTTGATTTCAACATCATCAAAGGAAAAAGAGGACAAGACAGTTCAGATTAAGGAAGAGATAAATGATGATCCTACTAATGAAATTAAGCATGAGGATGAAGATATTATACATTTTGATGAAAACAATATCATAAATTCTGATGAAATTAAAACTTTAGCAGAGTCACAAGAGAAATCAATGCATAGCATTAATGAAAGTTTATTAAAGGTGAATGATAATGTCACTAAAATTGAAAGTGAAGTTAAAGAATTAGATAATGTATGTACTAAAGCATCTGATGATAGCATGAAATTAGCAGAAGCCATATGCAAGACTATGTATCTTGTAAGTGTTGGAAGTGAAAATATGACTAATATGGATACATCAATAAAGAAAATTGGTGAAGCAAATACACAGCTTGACGAATCAATCAAAGCTGCAAATAACTCTACTAAGGAAGCAATTGATATAATTCATCTAATTGGAAGTATTGCAACACAGACAAATCTTCTTGCTCTTAATGCGGCAATTGAAGCAGCTAGAGCGGGAGAAGCTGGTAAAGGATTTTCGGTGGTAGCATCAGAAATAAGAAAACTTGCTGATGATGTTAAAAATGCTGTAAACAGTGTTGATGCAATAATTAATGATATTACAGCAGCAATTGAGATGATAACAAGTAATGCCAATGAAAGTGGAGAATTAATTAAAGAAAGTATAACTAATGTTTCAACAACAGAAGAAACATTCCAGTCAATAGTTACTGAAGTTGGAGAAATAGATGGAAATGCAAATATAATTGCTGAATTAAGTACAAGCTGTCAGAATCTTTCAAGTGCAGTATCAGGCATGACAAGTGAACAATTAAATTTTGTAAACAATACATTAGATGAATTAAAAAATGCTCTAAATATAAATAAAGATATAATAAATGAGTTATAACAGTTATTAAACATATTTTGTAAATCTTTTTTTTAAGTTTAGGTATCTTATGGTGTTTTTTGTATATGAGATATAAATTATAATATATAAAGCAAGTTGAATTATAAAAATACTTCAACTTGCTTTTTATTATACACTGAGACAAATAAACTATGATTCATAATATTTTAAAAATTTATTAGCTTTATAGAATTATTTGAATGAAGTAAAAATAATTACAAATATTCCATTATTTGAAGTATAATAGTATTGAAAGGATATATATAATAAAGGTGGTAGAAAAAGTAATAGGATTGAGAATGGGAGGAAAGTTTATGAAAAAAACTAATAAAAATAAAGTATTAGGAGTTTCATTGGCAGCGCTTGCAGCAGTTGGGGGGACTTTTATACTGAAGAATAAATGGAAGAAAATAAAGAAACAAAATGAAATTGAGAGTAGTATATATGTAACAGGGAGAGTACGAAAACTAGGTTCTTTATATTTAAATAACATAAAGCAGGATATTCTTTCTCAGCAGTTAAATTGTGAAGATGTAATTTCTTATGATGGTGGTGCAATTGAGATAAGAGATGCTGATAAAAATGATAACAATAAAATTTCATGGGTAGAAATAAATGAAGATGGTAAAAAGCTTCTTATATGTGATAGAAATTTAATAATAGGAATATCATGGAGTGAGCTTGATAACCAGAATCTTGCTTATGGAAAAATTATTAGACTTGGTGGCAAAAAGTACTTGTTAAGACTTTTAACAGGATCACCAAATGAAATGGAAGAAAACCCTAGTGAATGGGATAAGTATATATTAAATTTAAATGAAATTGATGGATTACCAGTTTCTACAGATGAAGATAAAAATAATACAATAGAAGAGGAAGATGGAGACAAAGAAAAAAGCGAAAACAATCAATTATGGCATTGGAGCAGCTGTTGTAGTTTTACACAAAGTGAATACGGGAAAAATAATAAGTTCTGCATAATAAGAGGGTTGTACTCAACAACTTATAATAATTACTGTGACAAAGATATAACTTATGAAACAGTAGGATATAGACCTGTATTAGAATTGATGGAATAAAAATAACAGGATACATATACTAAGATAAATATGTATCCTGTTATTTTATTTAAAATTTATAAAACACTTAATTAGCCTGTTTTACGACATTGTCTTCTGAATAATTAGGAGTGCATATAATGCCTCTTTTTTCATCAATTTTACTTACTATATAAATAGCTAGTAATGCCATTAAAAATCCAGGAATAATTTCATAAAGTTGAAAAATTGAACTACTGAAATGTACTTTTAAAATAGGCCAGAATCCTGATGTTATTCCTCCGGCAATCATACCTGCAACTGCACCATTTCTTGTCATCTTGTTCCAAAAAAGTGAAAGAATTATAACTGGTCCAAAGGCACATCCAAATCCAGCCCATGCATATGATACAAGTTTTAACACTGAACTATCAGGGTTAAGGGCTATGATAAATGCAATAACTGAAACTACAAGTACAGTCAGACGACTTACTCTTACAAGTTCTTTATCAGAAGCATGTGGTTTTAAAATTGATCTGTAGAAGTCTTCAGATACTGTTGATGATGTTACAAGAAGCTGTGAATCAGCAGTGCTCATAATTGCTGCAAGAATTGCAGATAACAGTATTCCTGTAAGCAGTAATGGTACACATTTATGTACAAGTAAAATAAAAATTGTTTCAGCATCAGCACCACTTAAATCTGGGAAATAATAATGTCCAACAAGTCCTATTGCAGTAGAAGCTGTAAGAGTAAGGATAACCCATACAGTTGCAATTCTTCTTGAAATTTTAATTTCCTCAGGATTTTCTATTGCCATGAACTTTGTAAGTATATGAGGTTGTCCAAAATATCCAAGCCCCCATGCAAGTGATGATATAATTCCAATAAAAGCCATACCAAAATTTCCAGAAGCAGAACCAGTAAGGTGTTCAATGTTAAAAGGATTTAAGAGTGATGCATCAATAGATGTTGAAATGCTGCTTAAACCACCTGCCTCAACAACAACCATTACAGGAAGAATTATAAGAGTAAAGAACATTAATAATCCTTGAATTATATCTGTATAACAAACTGCCATAAATCCACCTAGATAGGTATAGCTTACAACAACAATAGCACAGATTATTACAGAAACAATATATGGTGTACCAAAAACAGTTGTAAAAAGTTTTCCTCCAGATACAAAACCTGATGCAGTATATGGAAGAAAGAATAAAATAATGAAAATTGACGATGCAATTTTTAATATTCTTGATTTATCTCCAAATCTGTTTTCAAGATATGAAGGTATAGTAATAGAATCAGAAAATTTCTGAGTATCAATTCTTAATTTCTTTGCGATTATTTTCCAATTTAGATATGTACCAATAGCTAATCCACCAGCCATCCATACGGAACCAGATAATCCGGTCAAAAAGGCTGCACCAGGAAGTCCAAGAAGAAGCCAGCCACTCATGTCAGAAGCCTGAGCGCTTATAGATGTCCCCCAATATCCAAGCTTTCTTCCCCCTAATGTATAATCTGATAAATTCTTAGTACGTACATAGAAGTACCATCCTATTAGAAGCATAACAAATAAATATAATGTGAAGGTTATGCCTATAATTAATTTTTGATTCATAATTTTTCCCCCTTTTTTTATGCTTATAAAATTTTATCAAAAAATAGCCGCTATGGCAAATAAAATGATTAATTTTAATAGGAAAAATTAATAAATGTTTAATAATTATCTTGTTTATATATGGTCGTTTATTGTATCAATTTGAAAAAATATGCATATAATGGTTATCGTGAAAAAAGATGAAAAACATATTAATAAGGATTAATAAACACCACAATATGTGTATGAATGGAGATGAGGATATGATAAGTATTGAAAAATTAAAAGAACAAGATAGTGAATTAATGGACATATGGAAAGGTAATTATGAAAATGAGCATAACATTAAAGGGGTTATTAAATATGACAAAAAATACTGGCGAGAAAAAATAATGGGATGCAGCAATTGTCAATATTGGATCATAAATAATGGTGGAATTAAAATTGGTGTTGTAGATATAAATCATATAGATGATGATGGATGTGTTTTAGAATATTATATTGGAGATATTCATTTTAGAGGAAGAAATATAACTTCATCAATTTTATGGAATATGTATAATTATCTATTCCATGAGCTAAAAATGAAATATGCAATTACTGTTGTTTCAGAAAATGATGAAAAAAATCTTAACACCCATCTTGCAATGGGATGTGATATAAAAGGACGTTTTAAAGAGAACGAACATAGGAATGAGAAATTTAATGATATGATTTATGTATTGATGAAAAGTGAAAAATGGAATAATATAAAAGGTGGATTTGATTTTGAACAAATTTCTATAGAAAAAATATAAGTGACAAAAGAAAGGGGCAATATGAATAAAAAAAGAAAAGTAGCAATTATTTTAGCATCAGTAGCAGTTGTAATTTGTTCAGCAGCATTTATATATTCTGAGAAAAATAAGATTAAAAGTGCAGTGCAAAATTCATCAGATAAAGAGCCTAGTCAAGAAAATATAGAGGATATACCTCCATCAATTATAGATAATGTAGCTCCAGATGTAGAACAAAAGTTTAAAGCTGAAGCCAAGGATTTTGAGGTTCATGATAAAGATGGAAATGAGATAAGACTTTCAGATTATAAAGGACAGTATGTGATTTTAAATTTCTGGAACAGTAGCTGTGCCTCATGTACAAAACAACTTCCATATTTTGAAGAAGCAATAAAAAAATATGAAGGACAAGTAACGTTTTTAATGATTAATATTGTAGATGGAGAGAGTGAAACAATAGGAAGTGCTCTTAAATATTTAAAAGATAATAATATTAACATCAATACTACATTTGATGATCATTATGATGTTAGAATAAATTATAAAATCGCAACTCTTCCAAGAACAATTTTTATTGATAAAAATGGGTTGATTCAAAAAGATGCAAAATTTGAATTGAATGAAGAGACCCTTGAAACGCAGATACAAAATTTAATTAATAGTGAAAATTAAATAATAATATTTAAAAATATTAGGACTGCTTTAAATAAATTTAAAATTCAGGCAGTCCTTAAAATATAAAAAATAACTTATTACAAAAAGGAGGAAAAGATGGATTTTAACAAATTGAGTAACAGAACAAAAGGAATAATTTTTATTATAATGTCAGCTTTTGGATTTGCTATGATGTCAGCATTTATAAAACTTTCTGGAGACCTGCCATCATTTCAAAAAACATTTTTTAGAAATAGTATCTCTGTAATAGTTGCTCTTACATTAATAGTAAAGAATAAGGGAAGCTTTTTTGGAAAAAAAGATAATCAAAAATTACTTATATTAAGATCAACCTTTGGAACAATAGGAATACTTTTAAATTATTATGCAATAGATAGGCTTGTTTTATCAGATGCAAACATGCTTAATAAGCTAAGCCCATTTTTTGTTATAATATTTTCAGCAATTTTTTTAAAGGAAAAAATAAAACCTAATCAGTTTTTTGCATTAGCAGTAGCATTTTTAGGAGCATTGTTTATAATAAAGCCTTCATTTAGCTTTGAAATGATTCCAGCACTTGCAGGGACATTAGGTGGAATAAGCGCTGCAGCTGCATATACCTGTGTAAGGTCTTTAGGAGGAAAGGAAAAGCCAGATACTATAGTATTTTATTTTTCACTTTTTTCTAGTATTGTTACCCTACCATTAATGCTTATTTCATATAAGCCAATGTCAATAATTCAGTTTACATATTTAATTCTTGCAGGTATTTTTGCCAGTCTTGGTCAGTTTGGAATAACTTTTGCATACAAATTTGCGCCAGGCAAAGAAATATCAATTTTTGATTATACAAATATAATTTTTTCAGCTATTATAAGTTTATGTTTATTTGGCGTGTTACCAGATTATTTAAGTGTAATAGGATATCTTATAATATTTGGTTCATCACTATATATGTTTATCAATAATAAGAAGCTTGATAAAGAACAGAATAATAAATAATTTTAAAGATAAAACAATAAGCCTGTTTTATATTACACAAATACTGTGAATATAAAATGGGCTTATTATATTTTGCACAATAATATGAGAATAAATGAAAATGTATCTCAAATAAAAATTATTTTCAAAAAAAATCTTGACAAAAGTACTAGGGTATTATAATATACTAATTGAGAATAGTTTTCAAATAGAAGGGGGACAAAAAAATGAAAATAGTATATTGGTCAGGAACAGGTAATACAGAAGCAATGGCTGAAGGAATTGCCAAAGGTATAAAAGAAAGTGGAAAAGAGGCAGAATTAGTTAATGTAAGTAATGTTAATATAGAAGAATTATTAAAAGAAGATGTACTTATATTAGGATGTCCTGCAATGGGTGATGAAGTTCTTGAAGAAGGTGAATTTGAACCATTTATAGAAGAGATAAGCGGAAAGATTTCAGGAAAGAAAGCAGCTTTATTTGGATCATATGGATGGGGAGATGGTCAGTGGATGAGAGAATTTGAAGAACGAATGATTAATTATGGATGCACAATTACTTTAGATTGTTTAATAAATCAGAATGAAGCTGATGAAAATGAGTGCATAGAATTTGGTAAGAAAATAGCTTTATTATAATATGACAAGGTGGATGATTTTATTATGAAGTATCTGGATTTTTATAAACGATTAAATTCAATGGAAAATAAAGAATATATAGAAAATTTTCTAGTATATAAAACGTCATGGGTAATTGCAGGAGTTAAGCCAGCAGTTACGATTGGTTTTAAAAAGAAAGATGAAAAAATATATGAAAACTGGAATCTATATGGTAAAGATTTTTTAGCAGACATAAACTTGAAATATATAGAACTTAGAGAAAATGATGATTCTATAATTTTAATGATTTATGATGAAGAAGTACTTACAAGAGAATTAAACAAAGAAGAACAAATAGATTTTCTTATTAATCTTGGATATCCAGAGCAAATTGAAATTAATCAATATGTAAAAACATTAAAAGATAGATATGAAAAATATCATTGTCCACATGAACTAGGGTTATTTTTAGGAATACCTTTTGAAGATGTTAAAGATTTTATGGAATGTACTACTAAGAAATGTCTTCTTTGTGGATATTGGAAAGTATATAATAATTCTGATGAAGCAAAAATGATATTCAATCAATATGATGAGGTAAAACATTATACAATAAAAAATATGCTTGAAGGAAACTCATCGCGGATTTTAGTATCAAGCATAAAAGACTCCTTTTACAATAATTATATCTGCATATAGACTCCACACACCTTATGCAGGTAAAAATAAATCGGTAAAGTAATAACGTATTAAATAGATGATAAGATTTATTCTTGACCTCCACACAACAAGAATAAATCAATATATTAGACGCATATAAAATATTAATTCAGTCCTACACACACTGAATTAACTTCTTTCAAATAGAAAAATAATACATTTTAGGCACACTATTATATAAATATCATGTTGATTTAGTAGATACATATCATAAAATTATCATAAGACCTGAAAGGATTTTTATTCTTTCAGGTCATTTTAAATTTCATCACAAAATTGACTTGTATTAACTTTTTTTTACATTATGCAATAATTGAAGTATAATTTATGTTATAGAATAGTTAAATTATGAAATAATAATATAAAAGGATTATATACAGGAAAGGATGTGAACGATATAGGGATGGTATTCAATAAACTGTTTCAAATCGATAAAGTTAGTGAATCAGTTGGCAATGTAAATTATAGAGAAGCTGTAAGAGCAATAATAATAAAAGATAAAAAAATATTAATGGTTCACTCCAAAAATAAAGATTATAAGTTTCCCGGCGGAGGAATAAAAAAAGGTGAGGGAAAGATTGAAGCTTTAAAAAGGGAGATTGAAGAAGAAACAGGCTATGTTGCCAAAAGAATTGGTAAACAAATTGGCATGGTCACTGAAAGAAGCAAAGACAAATATGTTCATAACAGAATATTTAAAATGATTTCATATTATTATATAGCTGAAGTTACGGATATAATTAGAGAACAGAAGCTTGACGCATATGAAGCAAAATTAGAGTTCAAACCTGTATGGGTTGACATAAAAGAAGCAATAGAAAATAACACTAAAATAATAAATTCAAATGATGAAAATAAAGCTAACTGGATTGAAAGAGAGACTTATGTATTAAAAGAAATATACAAAAATATATCAAGTATAATATAGAGTATATATTTTAATTAACAAGTATCGGTTCATAAAAAATATAAATTTGGGGCTATAATTTGTGACTTGTATGGTTACAATAGATATATATGTTAAAGAACTTAGTGAATTTATGGTCTAGTAAAATTTTTAAAATTGTATTATATAAATTGGACGAGTTTCATTATATAGGAAATAGCATAAGGCTGTGATTTTTCACAGCCTTATGCTATTTCCAAATTATTATTTAGAACATAAACGATCTTGAACATCCATTAAAGCCTCTCCAAATCTTTGGAAATGGACTATTTCTCTTTCTCTTAAGAATTTTAATACATCTTTTATATCTTGATCATCAGTTAATTTTATTAAATTCTCATAAGTAGCTCTCGCTTTTTGTTCAGCAGCCATATCTTCATGCAAATCTGCTACTGGATCACCTTTTGCTTGAATATAAGTTGCTGTCCATGGATTTGCTAAAGTTATCAAAATACTTAATTTAATGGGTATTAAATATTATTTCCACATTATTGTTATCACTGTCCCATACTGCACTTTTAATAAGTGTTTGAATTAGAAATCTTTTTTGAGCAGTATCATCTATATATTCAATTGTATCAGAGAAGCTATTTAGTACATTAATAATATTTTTTATATCAATATTAGTTTTTTTATCATGTGACTGTTCCAGTTCTATAGTTTCAAGATGTTTTTTCAGACGGACAATATTTTTATCAAGAAGGTTTATTTCATTCATAAGTCTGTCAGATACTGTTGATGAAGCAGATTTAGCAAGCTGTTTAATAAGATTATCCATTGAAACTTTATTTTCATGTATCTCATATTCTATGCTAGAAATTTGGTTGTTTTTAAAATCACAGCAGATATTATCTATTGAATCTCTCAAAGTTTTCATAAGAGCTGTCTTATTATGGATTTTTAGTTTTCTAGTTAATAGTTTATCAAGTTTATCAACCCTAATATTTTTTGTAGTACATTTATTCAAATATTTATTTTGTTTTCCTGAACATACATAATATTCATAAGGTATATTATTTTTATTTTTTCCAGAAAATTTTACAATCATATTTGAACCGCATTTTTTACATTTTAATATTCCAGAAAATAGTGAATGATTTTTTCCTGTTCCTATTCTCGGCATTTTTGATTTGTTATTATCAAGCTGGTATTGGACTTTGAGCCAGTTATCAGAAGTTATTATTCCTTTATGATTGGAAACTGCTACAATCCATTGATTAGAATCTGCAGATATATTTTTTTGATTACTTTTATTATAAGTAATATATCCATTTCCATTAGGAGATCCAAATACATTCAATCCTTTTTTTATAAGATATTGGTGAGATTTATCATCTGATATTACATAAAGAGGATTACGAAGCATTCTCCTAATTTGTGTAAGATCAAAACTTCCACCATTTTTCCCAATTATTGAATTTACATTAAGAAGTCGTGTGACTTGGCGTATAGAGTGAGTCTTAATATAATAAGAATAAACAAAGTTAACAGTTTCAAGCTCTTTTTTATTAGGAGAAAGAATAGAAAATTCCTTTTCTTTAAAATCGCTAATATAAGTTTTTCTGGCTATATTAAATCCATAAGGAATATTTCCTCCAAGCCATCTTCCGGATTTTGCAAGTTGAATCATGTTGTCTCGAACTCTTTCTGCAATTGTCTCTCTTTCAAGTTGTGCAAAAACAGATGCAATATAAATCATAGCTCTTCCAAGAGGAGTACTTGTATCAAATCTTTCTTTTATACTTATGAAGTTTACATTATATTTTTGAAGAAGTTCAAGGGTAGATGAGAAGTCAGCAACATTTCTTGAGATACGGTCAAGTCTATAGCATATAAGAGTATCAATTTTATTTTTCTTTATATCATCAATCATATGTTGAAATTCTGGTCGGTTTGTATTTTTTCCACTGAAACCCTCATCTTCATATATTATATATTCCAAATTACTGCCACTATTAACATACGTGTTGCAGTAATTCTTACATAGTTCTATCTGGTTTTCAATAGATTCTCCTTTGCCTGTAAAAACAGATTTACGTGAATATATAGCTATTTTTATCATTGTGTCAGCTCCTTATTAACAATTTACATTCTTGATTAAGCATAATAAGATGCGTTAATTGAAGAACTTTTCATATTAATTTCTACTTTATATATATGTAAGAAATAATGATTAACTGAACTAAATTAATTTACTTTAATTGTAGATGAAGAACACAATTTAAAAGAGTGAATAGTATATAAATGAGAACTACTATTCATTTTGGAGAAATTTCTTATGAAAAAGGATATTACGGTAACTATTACTGAGGAAATAAGTGAAGAATTACTTGAAAAGTATTATAAACAGTTATGGAATGCTTTAAAAGATCAATTTGGAAATGAAAATTTAAAAGAATTTTACATTGAATTGTGTAAAGATCAGTAAAGGAAAGTAGAACAAAACAATTCTTATCTAATGTACATTTTAAATAGATGTGTATGCTTTATAAATTGATTACCATACAAAGTAACTAAAAAGTAACTGATTAGTAACTAAAAAGTGCCTAATTGTTCAATGGAATCACTACTGATAAAATAAATTCAAGTCACAAATAATTAGATAATTTTTAGAAACAATATATATTGTAATTTGAAGTTGAAGAAGTAACCTTAAAAATCACATTAGGGAGGATAAAAATATGAGCGAAAGATATGATATAGCGATAATAGGAAGTGGTCCAGCAGGACTTTCAGCTGCCCTTAATGCAAAAATAAGAAATAAATCATTCATAATTTTTGGGAGCAAGACTTTGAGTCCAAAAGTTGAAAAAGCACCAAAGATAAATAATTATCTAGGATTTCCAAATTCAAATGGTATGAAGCTTGGTGAAGCATTTAAAGAACACATTGATGCAATGGGAATAGAAATAACAGAGGAAAGAGTTAACTCAGTTTATTCCATGGGAGATTATTTTAATATTATGGTAAATGATAAGATGTATGAATCAAAAACTGTAATAGTAGCAACAGGTGTTGAATTTTCAAGGCCATTAGAGGGAGAAGTTGAATTTTTAGGTAAAGGAGTTGGATACTGTGCAACATGTGATGCACCTTTATACAAAGGAAAAACAGTAGTTATAGTAGCATCAAGCAAAGAAGGTGAACATGAAGCAGATTTTGTAAGTGAACTTGCATCAAAGGTGTATTATGTACCATTATACAAAGGTGAGTATAATTTAAACGAAAAAATTGAAATTGTTAATGATAAACCTTTAAAGATTTTAGGAGAAAATAGCGTAAAAAAAGTGGTATTTAAAGAACGTGAAATTGAAACTGATGGAGTATTTTTATTAAAAGATGCAATTCCACCAGCACAGTTAGTTCCAGGTATAGAAGATGAAGAGGGACATATTAAGTGTGATAGATCAATGAGAACAAATATAAAAGGATGTTTTGCAGCAGGAGATTGTGTTGGTAAGCCATATCAATATATTAAGTCTGCTGGAGAAGGGAATATTGCAGCATTAAGCGCAGTTTCTTATTTAGATAGCAATAAATAAGTTGAAAGTAATTCTATAAAAAATATCAATTAAGGCAGTAGTAACTTAAAAGTGCCTAATTGTTGAAATAAATTTAAAAACATATAATAAAAACAAGCAAAAAACAAAAGTATTCGGAGGTAGTAAAAATGGTAAAACATATAAATGAAAAGGAATTTGAAAATGAAGTATTAAAAGGAAATGGAGTAGTAGTGGTTGACTTTTTTGCAACTTGGTGTGGACCATGTAAAATGTTAGCTCCAGTATTAGAAGAAGTACAAGATGAAATGAAGAGCGTAAAAATTGTTAAAATTGATATAGATCAAAATCCAGATGCAGCAGCAGAGTATGGTGTTAAGAATATACCAACAATAAAGATATTTAAAGATGGAAAAGAATTGACTACAAATGTAGGATTTATGCCAAAAGAATCATTAAAAGATATGATAAAAAAGACACTTTAAGAGAATTTTAAAATAATATACATAAGATAAATTATAAAAATTAGAATAAGATATAGGAGAATTTTATATGAGTAGATATGATGCAATTATAATTGGATTTGGAAAAGGTGGTAAAACATTAGCAGGTTTTTTAGGAAAGAGCGGTAAAAAAGTAGCTTTAATAGAAAAATCAGATAAAATGTATGGAGGTACATGCATTAACATAGGATGCATACCAACTAAATCTTTGGTACATTCATCAAAAGTTTCTTCGTATAAGGAACTCAATACATTTGAAGAAAAAGCAGATGAGTATAAAAAGGCAGTAGAAAAGAAAACAAATTTAATAACAATGTTAAGAACAAAAAATTTTAATATGTTAAATGATAATGAAAATATTGATATATATAATGGAAAGGCTTCCTTTATATCAAATGAAAAAGTAGAAATTCAAATGAAAGATGGAAAAAAAATAATAGAAGGTGAAAAGATATTTATAAATACAGGAGCTCAGTCTATTATACCTAATATTCCTGGAATAAATGACAGTAAGAGAATATATACAAGTACATCAATAATGGAACTTAAAGAATTACCAAAGCATTTAGTTATAGTTGGTGGAGGATATATAGGACTTGAATTTGCATCTATGTATGCTACATTTGGATCAAAAGTAACAGTTATTGAAACATCAGGAAAGATTGCAGGAAGAGAAGATGATGACATTTCAACAAATGTAAAGGAAATCTTAGAAAAGAAAGGTATCTCATTTATATTAAATTCAAGTGTAAAATCTTTTAAAGATATAAATGAAGAAGTTGAAGTTAGTTATCTAGAGCTTAATGATAATTCAGAAAAAACTATAAAAGGAGATGCTGTACTTCTTGCAACAGGAAGAAAACCTAATATAGATGGATTGAATCTTGAAAATGCAGGTGTTAAAGTTACTGAAAGAGGCGCTGTTGAGGTTGATAGCAGATTAAAAACAAGTGCATCTAATATATGGGCTATGGGTGATGTTACTGGTGGATTACAGTTTACATATATATCTTTAGATGATTTTAGAATTATAAAAGATAACCTATTTGGTGATGGAAAGAGAACAATTAATGATAGAGATATTGTCCCATACTCAGTATTTATTGATCCAACTCTTGCAAGAGTAGGGCTAAGTGAAAAGGAAGCAATAGAACAAGGCTATGATGTTAAAGTTGCTAAATTACAGTGTGCAGCAATTCCTAGAGCAAGAGTTATTGAAGAAATAGATGGAATGATGAAAGCTGTAGTAGATGCTAAAAGTGGTAAGATACTAGGATGTACACTATTATGTGCAGAAGGTAGCGAAATAATTAATATTGTGGCAACTGCAATGAAAGCAGGAGAAGACTATACATTCTTAAGAGATAATATTTTCACACATCCAACAATGAGCGAAGCATTAAATGATTTGTTTTCATTAATATAAGTAGGATAAATAAAGTTTGAATAAAAAAATAGTAATATTTTATACTTTACTAACATTAGTAATTGGAGGCGTTATAGGCTTTTTAATTACATCAAAAACTCAGAATACAGTAAGCTCTACAGACACAGTACAAGAAAATTTAAATGACAAAAAAATAGTATCAGGCTATTCTTTTGAAAAGACAAATAAGAATATTATCAATAAAGAGTTTGATGGAGACTATTTAGATAGTTTTGTTACAGTAGCTCAAATTCAGGATGAATTTACTGTGAATTTAAAGGGAGTAGATACAGATAATGTATTTATAATTGACCCAGTTACTGGGGAAATGACAAATATGAGCAAAGAAAATGAAGTTTATACTGTAAATATGAAATTTAATAATGATATAAATTATGGTATAATAGTTGACTATAAGCTTGTTGGATCAATAAGAGAGTTGTGAATGATTTAAATGATATTGATGAAGATAAACTTTTTAGAGATATATTGATAAGTTTAGGTTGTGGTCTGTAAAGCTTAATATGTATATTTGGAGGTAGAGTATGTATAGTGTAGATGAAATTATATATGGTTGTCCTGTAGAAGCCTTATCTAGTATATTGGGCAAGAAATGGGTTGCCGAAATAATCTGGCAGATAAAAGAGCAGAAAATAAGATTTGGAGAATTACAGAGACGTGTTGAAGGGTGTAGCAAGAAGGTCCTAACACAACAATTAGAATTGTTAATTGATAATAATATAATAATTAATGATAAAAAAACTGTTAACAATATAGTTGAATCTACATATTATCTAAGTAATTCAGGATTAGCATTACTTCCTATAATGGAAAAGATGATAAAATGGAGTAATAACAATCTTTCGTGTGGAAAAGAACAATAACCTTAAAAATGGCTACTCTTTTGAAGTAGTCATTTTTTTAACAAAAATATAGTTAATAAATACTAATTAAAATTATAATTTAGGAGGATTTATACATGGAAAATGTAAATTTCTTTATTGTTTTTATAGAAGGAATATTATCGATTTTTTCACCTTGTATATTACCAATATTACCAATATACCTGAGTATGCTGTCTAATAGCAGTGTTCAGGATATGAGAGAATCAAATTTTAGAAACAGTGTTCTTTTGAAAAATACCATATTCTTTACGTTGGGGATTTCTTCAACATTCTTTATATTGGGCTCATCAATAAAAGCCTTAAGTACATTTTTAAATGCTAATAGAAATATAATAATGATAATTGGTGGACTATTGATAATAATAATGGGATTATTTTATCTTGGAATCATCAAATCACAGTTATTAAGTAGAGAAAAGAGATTCAATGTAAAATCTAAGAATATGTCACCAGTATCAGCATTTGTTTTAGGGTTTACATTTAGTTTTGGTTGGACTCCTTGTATAGGACCAATACTTGCATCTGTCCTTGTTATGGCTTCAAGTTCAGATAGTGTTTTAGGTGCAAATTTATTAATTTTAGTATATACAATAGGTTTTATACTTCCATTTATAATAGCAGCATTATTCTATAGTAAGCTTTATAAGAAATTTGATAAATTAAAAAATTATATGGAAGTGATAAAGAAAATCAGTGGCATTATCATAATTATTTCTGGTATAATTATGATTGTATCTGGAGCAGTTAATATAAATAAAATATCATCAAATAATAATATGAATTCATCTCAAAACAAAACAAATACTGCTAATAGCAAAGAAAGTGCTAATGAAAAGCAGGAAGAGAATATAGATCAAGCAAAGAAAGAAGAATCGCAAAAGAAATTAGAACCTATAGATTTTACTTTATATGATCAATATGGAAATAAGCATACACTTAGTGAGTATAAAGGTAAAACTGTATTCTTAAACTTCTGGGCAACATGGTGTCCTCCATGTAGAGCAGAAATGCCTCATATTGAAGAATTGTATAATGAGTATAATAAAAATTCAGATGATGTAGTTATACTTGGAATAGCAACACCTAATCTTGGAAGAGAGGGTTCTATAGATGATATTAAAGACTTTTTAAATAAAGAAGGATTCACATTCCCAGTAGTCTTTGATGAAAATGCAGCACAGGCTTTTGGATATGGAATAAGTTCTTTACCATCAACATTTATTATAAACAAAGAAGGATACATTACTAAGTATGTTCCAGGTGGAATGTCAAAAGAAACGATGAAAAATTTAATTGAAAATCCTTAAAATTTTAAGTGAAATAAAATGAAAAAGAGGTAGTTAATATTATGAATCCAGTTGCATTTAATATTGGAAACTTCGAAATAAGATGGTATGGAATATTAATAGTTTTAGGTATTTTTGTTGGTATGTTCATAGCATATTATAATTCTAAAAAGTTAAATTTAGATTTTGAAAAGATAATTGATGGTTTTTTAGTAGCTTTTCCATGTGCAATAGTAGGGGCACGTGCATATTATGTGTTTTTTGAGTTTGATAATTTTAAAAATAACATATGGTCCATATTTAATTTAAGAACAGGTGGATTAGCTATACATGGAGGGTTAATAGGAGCTCTTATAGGAACAATAATCTACTGTAAGTTAAAAAAGATTGAAATGATGAAATACCTTGATGTAGTGGCTCCATCACTTATACTTGCACAGGCAATTGGGAGATGGGGAAATTTCATGAATGGTGAGGCGCATGGTGATGTAGTGTCATATGAATTTATAAGTAAATTTCCTGAATTCATACAAAAAGGAATGTATTTAGATGGACATTATTACAACCCAACATTTTTATATGAATCAATGTGGAATTTACTTATTTTTTTAATATTAATGATTATTTTACATAAGAAAAAATCAAATGAAAATGGAGTTGTCATAGCCAGCTATGCAGTTTTATATTCAATAGGAAGATTATTTATAGAGAGTCTTAGAACTGATAGCTTAATGATAGGAAATATAAGAATAGCTCAATTTATGAGCATTTTAGGAGTTGTTATTGGAATTACATATATTATATATGTAAAAAGTAAGAAACATTTAAATTAATAAAATGGAAAATTAAATTTTAAAATCGTTAATAAATAATAAAACAGAAACATATGGATTAAACTGTTCTCATAAATATGTAAGCTAGATATTTATGAGTGGAATTTTCTATTAGTTTCTGTTTTTTTATAATATGTCTATTTATATTGAGTTTAAGAGTTGTGTTTTGCTGAATCATCATAATTTTTTAGTAGTTCATTTGCTTTCTCGATGTTTGACATTAATGTAGTAAATTCTTTGCTTCCTAATTCTTTACGAAGAATATAGATAGGAGCTAAATAATATTTGTATATTTTATTTAACTTATCTCGCCCAAGCTCAGTGAGATTTATTTTATAACTTCTTTTATCATTTTCATCTTTAGTTTTATTTACATAACCGTCCTCTATTAATTTATCTAAAATTCTGCTTATTATCGTTTTACTTACGCCCATCATTTTACTAATATTTAGTGGAGTCATGTTTTCATCATGCAATGCAAGACATGATAGTAACTCTAAATGCTGTGCTGGAATTTCATATTCTTTAGAACCACGTACAATCATATTCCTACTGAACAATTTAATATTCTGCATTTTTTCCATCATATAAATCCAATCCAAATCATCCATACTTTAAATTTTCCTCCAGATAATATATTCTAATTATTTTTAAATTTCTTGTCAAATTATTATGTTTAAATACATTATGTAGTATTTTTAGGTAGTTGTCAGTAAGAAATAATTTTTTATAGTATATAAATTATAATTTATTAATTGTAAGAGCAAATTTTAATGCTAAAATATGTATTTTGTAGTGTGATGGCTTTCCTGTTGCATCAGTATAAAATACTGCCTTGGAATGGTCCGCATAATGTCCACCTAATCCAGCTTTTTCTATTTCTTCTATACTTGCATTTTCTATAAGTTGGTGGAACATAGTAGCAATCATTTCAACATGAGCTAATTCCTCTGTACCAATATCTGTAAGCAATCCTTTTGTTTTGCCTGTAGGCATTGTATATCTTTGATCAAGGTACCTTAAAGCAGCACCAAGTTCACCATCAGGTCCTCCATATTGTGTAATAAGATATTTAGCCATTTTAAGATCTTTGCTTTTTAAGTTAATTTCATGTTGTAAAGTTTTCATATAAACCCACATATATTAATCCTCCTTGCGTTCATTTTCCCATGGCCAGCTTTGTTCTACCCATGCTTTTGGATTTTCAAAAAAAGAATGACCAAAGTTTGTTAAAGGGCCATAACTTTTTTCATAGTCAGCAATTAAGCTTTGTAATTTAGCAGATACTTTACAATAATCTTCTGTTGCATTTTTATCCTCAGGAAAATTATCAAGGTAAAGATTTAGGTCTATAGCACAAAAGTGGTATATTCGTATGCTATTTAATATATCTTTTTTAGTCATCTCATATCACTCCTTTAACATTTACTTTTCTGTTTATCATCATAAGGAATAGCTAAATCTTTAAAGATTGTTCCTTTGCTAAAGCCTTCCTTACAAGAAAAAAGATTTTCATATTTTTGAAGTAATATATATGATCTTGCATACTGTGTCATTTTACATCCACTATCTTCGTGTTTGTACATAAAATTTTCATCCCTTCAATAAGTTGTTCACTTAGTAAATATACTATGAGAAAATAAATGAAATGTGAGTAAAAATATATTATAAAGAGGAAATATATACATATTTAGAATCTATATGAGTAACATTGTTATTATTTAGTCTTAAATTTATAGATATAAAAAAATATATATGTGTAAAGATTGATGGAGCTAAGAAATATATTTACAAAACTTAGACTGAGATGTAGTATGATTATAATTAAAATTTTTAAATGATATAAAGCGAAAGGGAAAATGGAGCATGAATAAATTATTAGTTGTCGTAGATTATCAAAAGGATTTTGTTGATGGAGCGTTAGGATTTAAAAAAGCCGAAACACTTGAAGAGGGTATTTATAAAAAGATTAAGGAATATTTAGAGAATGGAGATAAAGTAGTATTTACTTATGATACTCATTATGAAAATTACCTTGAAACAAGGGAAGGAAAAAATTTACCAGTTCCACATTGTTACATAGGAACTGAGGGACATGAACTTTATGGACGACTTAAAGAATTTAAGCAAGTAAAAAATGCATTTCATTATAACAAAGAATCATTTGGTATGTCACCAAAGAATATGATTAAGCTCAGTGAAGATATAGGAAATAATATTGATCAAATAGAATTTGTAGGCGTGGTGAGTGATATTTGTGTCATAAGTAATATAATTACATTTCAATCTCAATACGTTAATGCACAGATTATTGTGGATTCTAATCTTTGTGCAAGTTTTGATGAGAATTTACATGAGAAAGCTATGGATTTAGCAGAATCTTTACAGGCTAAGGTTATAAGATAGATTAATGAATTTTACAATAGTAAGCTGCCTCAAGTTTGTTTGGACAGCTTACTATGTATAATAAGAATAATTTTATCTGAAAACGAATCTTTTTTGAACAACAAAACTAAAAATAAATAAGGTGCATTCAGTTAAAAGTTTAGCTATGACTAGGCTTACCCCTAAACTACATAGATAATCTAATATTATATAGTTAAAAATGAGAACTGTTATAACTAAAAAAATATATCGTGGCAAAGATAATGTTGTATTAAATTCTTCTTTATTTCGAGAGAATACGTAGTTTTTATTCATAACATAATTAAAAGATGAACTTAAAAAACGAGCAATAACAACAGAAAGTAAGAGATTAGAAGTAAGTGCTTTGATTATTAATAAAAATATGAAATCTAGGATACCACTTAAAATTGAAGACATACTGTATTTTAAAATTTGAAAATATATTCTTAAAGAATCAATCAAAGGATTAAAATGAGAAGATGTATTATTTTCTATATAAACAGTTTCTATAGGTACTTCTTTTATGCCATATCCATATTTTTCAGATTCCAGAAGCATATTCATTTCATATTCATAACCATTTCCTTTAATACTGCAGAGCCATGGAATCATGCTTTTTGAGAATCCCCTTAATCCAGTCTGGGTATCGGAAATCTTTTCACCATTTATAAGTTCAAATATTCTGCTTGTGAGTTTATTGCCAAGAATACTTCTAAAGGGAACTTTGCCAGTAAAATACCTAACTCCTAAAATTAATTTATTTTTATTATTTTTAATACATTGAGCTATTTTTATAATATCCATTGGAGTATGCTGTCCATCACAATCAGCAGTGATAATTTCTTCAGCATCGTCAAAATTTTTTATTATTGAGAAAGCAGTTTTTAAAGCAGCTCCTTTTCCCTTATTTTCATTATGGTGATATACGGAAGCACCGAGATTTGATGCTTTATCAAATATACTCTCGTATTTTTCACCACTGCCATCATCTATAATTAGAAGTTTAAAATTACATTTTGATTTTAAATCTGAAACTAATTTAATTAATTTTTCATCAGGTTCATATGCAGGAATAATAACAATCATAATTCATTCTCCTTTTAATTAATATAGATAATATCACTTACTTTACGTTCAGAATCTTTACCACCGGGATTATTAACAACTCTTCCATTGAAATACATTGTTGATGAACCACCACCATCAAGGTTGTATGCATATGTACAGCCAAGATCTTCAAAAAGCTGTGAAAATTCATTAAGTGTCATTCCTCTGCTATAGCCATTATCTCTTCCATCAACTACAACGAAAACAAAATTATTAGGAGATATCATTCCTATTCCTGTTCTAGGATTAGAATTATCAATATTTCTATTGCCAAAATTACTATCAATTTTTACATTATCAAAATTAGTTATAGCTTTGCCATTATCTAATAGAGATGGTCCAAATGAAAATGTATTAGTAACACCTTGAGCTAATAGATCATTACCATTTGTTGCTGTTTCATCATATATGTTTATTGTTCCATCATTAAAGAAAGCAAGTCCATTTCTTGCAGGGGCATCTCTATAGAGAGTTCCATTTCGTATAATGATTCCATCTTCACGAAAACCATAATAGTCACCATTAATAGCAAAAATGGCATTATTAGAAGATGCAATGTTTGAGGTGGTTTCAGTAATATTTCTACCAAATCTATTTTGAGCAAAAGCAGATTTTATACTTGAAATATCTTTAACATTTAAGTGAGCAACATAGTAGGTTATCTTATTATCGCCATCTCCAGTTTCTTTTTTTTCAATATTTATAGAAAAATTATTACAAGAATAATTCCAATCATCATAAGTTACGTTATTTTTTGCAGTAGATGAGGATGAAATTGAATTTGTAACTGCTTTTTCATCTCTTTCAATTAAATAGCGATATGCAAGTGAGTAGAGCAAGGAAGAGATTAAAATTACTATTAGAGCCGTAAAAATTATTATCTTATTTCTTCTTTTTATCATGATCTCACAACCTTTTATAATTATTAATTGATTAGATTATAAGAAGCTAACCTTAACATTAACTTAATAAATTGTATAAAAATCACAATAAAATTACTTAAAGATGTGGACTTAGCGTAGAATCTTACTAATTTCTTTAGAATTTCTTTAGAATTTACCAAAGTTTATTTTTAAAAAATAAAGTTAAACTGTGTTTATAGTCAGTGAATAGGGAGGATTTAAGATGTGAATATATGATGAGCAAATACTTTATGGGGAAAGAGAAGTGATTAATTGTAGAAATTTTGTAAAAAATTTTTTAGTACTATATAATTAGTGTGAAAATATAAAAATCAAAGAATTAATTTAGTTGGATTTATAAAGCAAATATATATTTAATAATTTATTAGTATTTTAATTTGTTAAATACTAATACTGTAGAGTATTGAGATAATAAAATTTATGAATTCGATTAAAGTTTAGGAGTGGAATATGAACTTATATAGTATTTTAATAGTTGAAGATGAAAAAGAAATATGTGACGGAATAGAAATATACTTAAAAAATCAAGGATATACAGTTTTTAAGGCTTACAATGGTATTGAAGGATTAGAGATTATAGAAAAGGAAAAAATACATCTTGCAATAGTAGACATTATGATGCCTAAAATGGATGGAATTACAATGGTTATGAAGCTTAGGGAACAACATGATTTTCCCGTTATAATGCTTTCTGCAAAGTCAGAAGAAATGGATAAAATTATGGGACTTAATATAGGTGCAGATGATTATGTTACGAAACCTTTTAATCCTATGGAACTTATTGCTAGAGTTAATTCACAGCTTAGAAGATATGCAAAGTATTTAAAAGTACTTAAGAATAATGAAAAGAAAACAAATCTATTTGTAGTTGGAGGTATTGAACTAAATACAGATACAAAGGAAGTAACTGTAGATGGTGATATAGTAAAAATGACCCCTAAGGAATTTAACATACTTCATTTACTCATGAAAAATCCAGGAAGAGTTTTTTCAGCAGAAGAAATATATGAGAGAGTATGGAAAGAGGATGCTATAAGTACTGAAACTATAATGGTTCATGTAAGAAATATAAGAGAAAAAATAGAAATTGATAGTAAGAATCCTAAATATTTAAAAGTAGTGTGGGGAGTTGGATATAAAATTGAAAAGATTTAATAAATTAAATAAAGATAATAATGAATTAACTGAAGAGATAACTGAAAATATAGAAAGAGATAATGAGAACTTAGCAAATAATAATAAAAGAATAAAAAAAGATAACAAATTTATCATTAATGTGATTGCATTTATTTCAATATTAATAATGTCTTTTGGAATAATATTTTTCTATCCTAAAATAAAGATAATTTCAAATAATGAAAAGAGAACACCATATGAAGACTATAATTTATTATCGGATATAGATAGCTGTAATTTTCTTCTTTATAAAGACATAGTTGAAAAGCAAAGTGGATCAGAAAAGAGTTTAGAAGAAATATATATTAAATCATATAGTGACAATTATGCTACACATGAAAACTATGAAGTTGACTCAAATTCTGGTTATGATAAAAGAACAATTTATGAGGAAGCAGTATTAAATCCTCTTCAATCTCAGCTATATAATTTACAAACAAAGTTAGACTATGATTTGAAAAATTTAGAGTATGCAGCTATGGATAAAGATGGAAATGTAATAATAAATAAGGGATTAGAAAACATTGGAGAAGTTTTATCTCAGAATTCAGGAAGTTATGAAAGCTTAAAAGATTTATATGGATTTTATGTGGTAATAAACTATGACAGTAATGGATATGCTCAAATTAAAGATTACTATGGAACAGATTTCAGCTATATTAGAAATATATTTAGTAATAATATAAATTCTCAATACTCACATTCTTATGATGGAGTTAAAGTAACCTATAATACTATGAAAGATACTACAATAGTTTATGGTATACCTAAAGAATTGAAATATGATGATAAAATATCAGATATAGTAGAAAATATGAATGATAGATATATAAGCCATAATGCTATTATGATTTTTGGTCTTATTGTTGGATGTATAACTTTATTTTTAGGTCTTATAATACCTTATAAATTTGAAAGAAAAATTGTAGGTTTTAAGAGTCTGTTAAAAATGCCTTTTGAAGTAGCGTGCATATTTTATGGAATATTCTCAAGTATTTTAATTATGTCTGCCATTGGAATGATAACAGTTACTTTAACTGGTGAAAGTAACGAAATACTTAGATTCTTAGGTATTAATGGTGAATTTAACGATATATTAATATATCTATCTAATGTGGTATTATGGTCTGTTATAATATACTTTATCATAAGTGGAGTAACATATCTTAAAAACATATTCCAATATGGCTTTAAAAAGTATTTCAAGGAAAAAGTAATAGTAATAAGAGGAATTAGATATATTATAAGAAAAGCTGAAGATGGATTAGATTATCTTAATCATATAGATTTAAGTGACAAATCTAATAAAGTAATAATTAAAGTTCTTCTAATTAATTTTGCTATACTTTCAGCTATAAGTATAATATGGTTCTTTGGAATATTCGCTGCAATTGTTTATAACATAATACTATTTGTATTAATAAGAAAATATTATGATAAGATAAGAAATGATTACAGTAATTTATTAAATGCTACTAATAAAATAGCAGAGGGCAATCTAGAAACTGAAATAAGTGAAGATTTAGGATTGTTCAATCCTTTTAAAGATGAACTTAAAAAAATTCAAATTGGATTTAAAAAAGCTGTGGATGAAGAAGTTAAAAGCCAAAAGATGAAAACAGAACTTATTTCTAATGTATCACATGATTTGAAAACACCCTTAACATCTATAATAACTTATATAGATCTTTTGAAAAATGATAATATTACTGATGAGGAAAGAAAATCATACATTGATACCATAGATAACAAGTCTCAAAGGTTAAAATTTTTAATTGAAGATTTATTTGAAGTAAGCAAAGCAACAAGCGGAAACATTAAGTTGAATCCTGTGAATGTAGATATTATAGAGCTTATAAGACAAATAGAAATTGAACTTTCTGATAAGCTTGATAATGCAAAAGTAGTGGTTAAGAACAATTTTCCAGATAATAAAATATTTTTAAATCTTGATAGTCAAAAAACTTTTAGAATATTTGAAAACTTATTAAATAATGTAGCTAAGTATTCAATGGAAGGGTCTAGGGTTTATGTTGATATAACTGAAAATGAACAGGATGTAACAATAAATATAAAAAACATGTCTGCTGTAGAGATTGATTATAAGTCTGATGAAATAATAGAGAGATTTCAAAGGGGAGATAAATCAAGGAATACTGAAGGTTCTGGTCTTGGGCTTGCAATAGTAAAGAGTTTTGTTGAAGCACAGGGAGGAATTTTTAAAGTAGAAATTGATGGAGATTTATTTAAATCAGTAGTTATTTTTATGAAAAAACAATAACATTAAAGTAGATTATTTAACTTAAATTACTTACTAAAAATATAAAAACAAGGTTGTCTTATAAGGCAATCTTGTTTTTTGTTATAAAGATTATATATCTTTATAACATATATTTTAAAGATAAGTTTTTATTGCTTTAATTAAAATTAGACTTATAGTATACTATACAATAGACTATAAATTTAAAAAGTATACGATTGGAGAAGCATATGAAAAAAGTATTTCAAGTTAAAGATTTAATATTTTATGAAGAAGATTTTTTAGAAGATATAAAGGATTTTGAAGATATAATTGAAATAATACAGGAATTAAGTCCATCACTATCATATGAAATGATAGAAGTAGCTGGAGATAATGGATGTTGTGATAAAACAAAGAAGAACTTATTAGTTGAAATTATAGGTTATATTGATGAAAATGATGAGTTTATTACAAAGGAAGAACGTGATGCTATGGGAAGTTTAGCTGATGGAAAGAACTTTGATTTATTTGTTATAACAATACACAAATGCACTGCATGTGGAAAATGGGTAATTTCTTTATTGGAAGAATAGATTATAAATATGAGTTTTCATATTTATCCAAAGATAAGGATTTGATGAACTTTTTATATGGATAATAATTAAAATAATAAAAAGTTCATTAAGTAGCAGTTAAGGAGATCATTGTATGAAAAATAATTTTTTGAAATTTGGTATATGTATTTTGGCAGCAGGAACAATTTTCTGTAGTAGTATTGGATTCCATAAGACAGTATATGGTACTGATACTAAACGTAGTGAAGATAATTCTGATAATGGAATTAAAGAAAGTTTAAATGAAATTTCAGATACAGAAATTAAAAGAGATCCTGATAGTGGAATAAATTTAGATAGTTTCTATATTTCAGAAGATAATTATAAAGAAAATATGAATAATATTGTTATGCCATATATAGAAAATAGAATGAAAAGTGGATATATTGATGGAATTGACAATGCTAAGCTATATTACGAATTATATAATGCAGATGATGCAAAAGGAAATATTGTTATTTCTCATGGATATACGGAATCTTTAGAAAAATATCATGAAATGATATATTATTTTTTGAAGTCTGGATATAATGTATTCGGAATAGAACATAGAGGTCATGGAAGATCGGGAAGTCTTGGTGTTGCAGATAAATCTCAGATATATGTAAATTCATTTTCAGATTATATAGAAGATTTTAAAACTTTTATGGATGAAGTTGTTGTTCCAAATAGCAATGGAATGGAATTATATCTTTATGCACATTCAATGGGTGGTGCTATTGGAAGCAGATTTTTAGAAGTTTATCCACAGTATTTCAGTAAGGCAGTCTTAAATGCTCCTATGATGGAAGTTGACACTGGAAATATACCTGATTTTATTGCAAAAGTTGTAGTTAAAGCAGCTGTAGCTTTTGGACAAGATGGAAAATACGTTATAGGGAAAAAACCTTTTTCGCCTTGTTATTCCTTTAATTCAGTTGGGACAAGTTCAGAAAATAGATGGACATATATTAATGAATTGATAAATGAAAATGAGGAAATTCAAAGAGGTGAAGCATCATATAAGTGGACTGATGAGGCATTTAAGGTTACTAAGGAAATAACAAAGAAAGAAAATGCGTCTAAAGTTACAATTCCAATTTTATTATTTCAAGCTGGAGATGATGCATATGTAAGACCTGGTGGTCAGAATAAATTTGCAGAATATGCACAGAATTGTGAACTTGTAAAAATGGATAATGCAAAGCATGAAATATATCTAGAAAATGATGATATTCAAAAGCCTTATATTAAACAGCTTATTGAATTTTATAATAATTAAGAAAAAATAGTAGTATAATTGTTGACAGATATTAAAAAATAAGATAAGCTTTTATTCAGGGAATGAAGTCTCCCATGATATAATCTAAAGTGCTATTAACGCTGATGACTTCTGTGGTTTATTTTCCGCAGAATTTATCAGCTTTTTTGTGTACATTTGTAAATACTAAATAATAATGACTCAAAATATATAAAATAACTTTAGAAATACAAATAGAGAAGAGGGATAATACGTATGTTTAAAAAAATTTATAATCAGAATAAGGATATCATCTTTATGGGAATAATATCAGTTTTCATAGGAATAATTGTAGGTATAATAGATACGTTTTTTGGTAAAGTATTGATTTTTATAACAGATTTTAGAAATGAAAATCCATTGAAATTAATTCCATTTTTATCAATAGCAGGAGTAGCAATTGTTTATATTTATAATAAAATCGGAAAGAATAGTATAAAAGGCATGACTCTTGTATTCGAAAGTGCTGATAAAGAAGATGCGGTGATACCAAAAAGACTTATTCCATTGACAATATTAAGTACATGGATAACACATTTATTTGGTGGTAGTGCAGGAAGAGAAGGTGTGGCAGTTCAAATTGGTGCAACAGTAGCACATAATATTGGAAGAAAGATAGATATTGAAAATAGTGGAAGGATATTTTTAATAACCGGAATGGCGGCAGGTTTTGCTGGATTATTTCAAACACCTATTGCAGCTGTATTTTTTGCATTAGAAGTTTTGGTGGCAGGAACACTTGAATATAGTGCATTATTTACAGCACTAATCGGTGCATTTTCAGCAAGTACAACATCTCATTTACTAGGATTAGAAAAATTTACATTTGCTTTAAAAACTAATATTACAATAGATCTAAATTTCATTATTAAATTAGCTTTAATTGGGATTATTTTTGGTGTGGTTGGAGGATTATTTGCCCATATTCTTGGAAAGATGAAAAAAATTCTTGGAGATTTAATAAAGAATCCAATCTTGAAGATATTTGTTATAGGTATAATTTTAAGTATTCTATTGATAGTAATGCATACAGGAAGATATTCAGGGCTTGGAACTAATCTTATCTCAAGTAGTTTTAATGGAAGTTCTATATATAATTATGATTGGATATTAAAATTTATATTCACAATAGTAACTCTTGCTGCAGGATTTCAAGGTGGTGAAGTTACTCCGTTATTTTCAATAGGAGCAAGTCTTGGAGTATTTTTAGGTAATCTTATGGGGCTACCAATAGAACTTGTAGCAGCTTTAGGATATGCATGTGTGTTTGGAGGTGCAACAAATACTTTTATTGCACCAATATTTATAGGTGCAGAGGTCTTTGGTTTTGAATATGTACCGTTATTTTTTGTAGCATGTTCTCTTGCATATATTTTCAATGGGAATAAATCTATTTATTCAGCACAAAAAATTTCATATATAGTAGAAGAATTATAAAAAACAACTGCTTAAGAACTTATGTGAGATATCACAATTCTTAAGCAGTTTTTTTAAAATATTTATAAAATAAATATTTGTGACTTTTTATAAAATATTTAAATATTACAGATTATTACCATATAACCTTAAAAGAGTTATAAAATACACAAAATAAATACTAAGAAATTTCAGAAAAATGGTGATAAAATAATTTAAACGCTTACATTGGCGTGATATCACATTATTAAATGAAAGGTCTGGTGTAAAAAATGAAAAAAAATATTACAAAAAATACGTCTATATTGACATTGTTAATGTATCTTATTGCATCGAATGGAGTTCAAGCAATAGTAGATGATGATTCTATAAATAATTCACAAGAGCAAACTGAAAAAGTCATAAATGAAAATTATTTTATCGATAATAATGAAGACGAGCCTTCTGAGAATAAAAAGGGTACTTTTTATAACAGTGATGAAAATAATGTATTACTAAACTCAAAAAACAAAGAAGATATTTCAAATTATATGCAAACTAAGGTCACGACTGAAAGTCAAGTTATAGCTAATGAAGATAGTACGGATAATTATGTTTTAAATGGAGATTTTACTGATGGAATTAATAATTGGACTATAAATGGAGAAACAAGTTCTGCCAATGTTAAGTGGATTGATGATGAGTATGAATATGGATTAAATTACTGGATGGATCAAAAACTGGACAATGATCAAAAACCAACAATGTTTAATATAGATACATATCAAACATTAGTGGGACTTGAAAAAGGTTCATACGAATTAAGTTTTTATGTGAATAGTGGAGAGTTTAATGAACTATATGCATATGTGAAAGATGGAGAATTAGTAACAAAGAAAGAAATAAGCCCATCAGGAAATATGACAAAAGTAACACTTCAATTTCAAGCAAAATCAAATAATCTAACAATAGGATTCTATGGAAAAGGAGCATCTGGCTTATCATGGGCTAATTTTGATAATGTTGAAATAAATAAAGCAGAAGTAATTGATAATACTGGGAAAATTATAAATCCTGATTTTGAATATAACCTTGATGGGTGGGAGACTACAGGGACATCAAGCATTGTAAAATGGAATGGTGATTGGGGTAATTCAAATACAAAAGGGTGTCTTAATTATGGGTGGTATGATGGAGATGGAGAGTATGAAACAGATACACATCAGACTATAACAGGATTGGAAAATGGAACCTATACTGTTAAGGCATATGCACAGTCTAGTGGAGAACAGAAAGAACTGTATTTCTATGCAAAAGGGTTTGATAAAGATAATAAGGAAAAAATAGTGAGAGAAAACATCACGGATGCTCATAATTTTAGAATTACGCTTTTAGAGGTAGAAGTAACAAATGGACAGATGACTATAGGTTTTTATGCTAAAGGGGGAATGGAAGAATGGGCTAATTTTGATGAAATTACAATAAGTAAAAAAAGCGAAGACAAAAGAAAAAGTTTAGATGTTATTGAAAACTTTACTTTTGAAGATGGACTAAAAGGATGGAATGTTATTGGCAATAAGGATTCCGTTCAAGCACTTAAAGGAAGTGGTTATAATGATAGTTCATATTTAAAATTTGAAGATAGTAAATCCTATGAAGGAAAAGTTGAACAGACTATTACTGGGCTTGAAAATGGTCACTATAAATTGGAGTTTTATGCAAAGAGCAACGGTGGTCAGCAGAATATATATGGATATGTTAAAGATACAGGAAAGAGTGAAGCAAGGACAAGTGTGCCAGTAGATAACAATTACAGAAAAGTTGTAGTAGATTTTGAAGTGTTAGACGGACAAGCTACTATAGGATTTTACTCAAAGTCTTCAAATTATAGCTGGTCAATAATAGATAATGTGAAGTTATATAAGGTTAATGAAGGATATACAATGCTTAAAGGTGGAGATCTTACAGAATTAAATTATGTTGAAAGTACTGGAGCTGTATTTTATGATCAAGACGGAAATCCTAGAGATCCATTTCATATACTTGCTGAGAACGGATTTAATTTTGCTAGGTTAAGAATATACAATAAAACAGGAAGAGATAGCAGTCATAAATATGAAGATGGAAGTGAATTCTACCTTCCAGATGGATATCAGAATAAAGAGGATATGTTAAAGTTAGCTAAAAGAGCAAAAGATGTGAATATGCAGATAGAACTGACTCTTCATTATAGTGACTGGTGGACAAATGGTCTTGTGCATGATATACCAGTAGAATGGGAGGAAGCAATAAAAGGATTAGATGAGGAAGAGGCTGTTTCAAAACTTGAAGGATTTGTATATGATTTCACATATGATGTGATGAAGTCTTTAAAAGATCAAGGAACACTTCCAGAGTATATTTCACTTGGAAATGAAATGCAAGGAGGTCTTTTATATCCTTTTGGTAAAGTAGATAATATGGAAACGTTAGCGAAATTTCTTAATGCAGGAGCAAAAGCAGTAAGAGATGTAAGCGATACTACAAAAATAATTCTTCATTTGGATGAAGCAGGTGATAATAACAGATATTATAAACTGTTAGATGGATGTGAAGAGTATAATGTAGATTATGATATTATTGGACCATCATATTATCCATATTGGACAAGAAATTCAGTAGAACAGATAATACCATGGTGTAATGATTTATATGCTAAATATGGAAAGAAAATAATATTTATGGAAACAGGATATAACTGGAATCCTACAGTTCCAGATGGCAGTAAGCCAGGTCAGCTTGTTGATAATGGAAATGAAAGCCATGCTTCAACACCACAGGGACAGAAAGAATTTATGGATGAGCTTTTTAATGGAATGAGAAATGCTGATGACAATTGTATTGTTGGAGACTTATATTGGGATCCTATAATGATAAATCATGAAGGGATAGGATGGGCAATAACAAAAGGTGCTGCAGATGATGGTAGCGAAGATATTGTTGATGAAAACGTAGTTAGTAACACTACTTTGTTTGATTTTAATGGTAAGGCCTTAAAATCACTTAACTCATATAAAGATAACACTGAAGGTACAAATTATGGTATGATTTCTGGAATTATAACAGATTCAAAAGGAAATATAATTGATAATGCAGAAGTAACTGTTAGTATAAATGGCGATATTTATAAAAGAACGAGTGATAAATATGGAAGATTCTTTATAAACAATCTAAAAGAAACTGATGATGGAACTATAGTTGTAACTAGAACTGGTTATATATCTGCAAATGATAAATTTAAAATTAAATCTGGTGAAATTTCTAGTATAGAACTATCGTTAAAGAAAAAGAGCAGTTCTTCATCTGGTGGAAGCTCATCAGGAAATAGAGATAGTAGCACTATTCAAGATAATAGTGTAGATAGCTCTAATACACTATCAAATAATATAACAGAATCAGAAGGAAAAATAGTAATAAATGAAAATGGAAACAAAGAAATATGGATCAATGGAGAAAAGAAAGTTAATGCTTGGGTTGAAATTGATGGAAAATGGTATAGAACTGGAGAAGCTGGTGAAGTAATTAAAGGATGGATAAAGGATAATGATTCGTGGTACTACTTAAATAACGAAGGAGATATGCGAACAGGCTGGCTTAATGATAATAATAAATGGTATTATTTAAATAAGACTGGTAATATGAATACTGGCTGGTTCAAAGAAGATGAAAAGTGGTATTATTTAAATGAATCAGGAGAAATGAAGACGGGTTGGTTGAATAAAAATGATAAGTGGTATTACTTAGGTGAAGCAGGGGATATGAGAACAGGTTGGGTAAAGGATGGTAGCTTATGGTACTATTTAAATGATGATGGAAGTATGAAGACTGGATGGATTAACAGCAATGATAACTGGTATTATCTTGATGAGAGTGGAAAAATGATTATTGATAGTATTATAGATGGATATAAAATAAATTCACAGGGAGAATTGTTTAATTAGTTAAACGTTAAAAGTTAAGCAACTGTCAGTATAATTATTGACAGTTGCTTTTATATGTGAATTGTATATAATTTTTTTATTTTATTGGAATAATATTTTTTTTATATGAGAATCAATATGAGAAACTAATTAGAATTTAATACTTATAAATTTATGATATAATATATAAAAATATATGAGATAGGTAAGGTAAAAATATGCAAGTTAACTTAAGTGATTTAATAGAAGCAATAGAATTTGAAAATGATATGCTTAGTCATTATTATAATAAAGATACAGGTGTAATTATATATAAAGAAGATATGGAGACAGCTTCATATTTTGCAGAGGATATAGATAGAGTTGATTCTATGGAAGAATGGGAAAAGGAACTCATAGAGGGACTATATGATTTAAAGAAGAATCCAGAGAACTATATTAAACTTCCAGATAAAGAAGAATTAAATGAACTAAAAATAATGATAAATTTTTGTAGTTCATTTAGCGATATTGAGTTACCTAAATTAGAAGAATTTAATGATGAAGGAAAGATGTTGCATGAAGTGAAAAATATTATTAGAAATAAAGGATTAATTAATGAATGGTATGATTATAGAGAATATTCAGAAAGAGAAATTGCTATTGAATGGTGTAAAAAAAACAATATACAATATATAGAATAAATTTAATGCTCTTATTAAAAAAAATTTTAATAAGAGCATGTTTCTTTGTTACTATAAAATTACCCTTTTGGTTAATATAAAAATTTTGATGTTTGGATAAATTTTATATAGTATAGAAGTATTAATTATGCACACGTGAACAATTAACGGTAAAAATTATTTTATATTGTCTATATCCCCTAAATACTCAATTGGATCAATGTGTACTTTAACTTTAACTACAGTTTTGTGTCCATCAACACTTAATTTTTTCTTTGCTTTTTTTACATCATCTTCACTTTCATAAATTCCAAGCAATTGAGATTCGATTTCTTTTCCGTTAATAACACTTGCTTTTAATACAGCATACATTTCTTTTTCTTCATGAACTTTGCTAAAATTAATTTCCATAGTTCAGCCCCCTTTTTATAAAATATTGATAATTATATTTTGAAACTTTTTACCTTTATTGTCAATATATTTTAAGTTAAAAAATGTTAGATATTAATATGTATAATATAAAAACAGGAGTAAATAGAAGAAAAACAGAGAAAAAGCTTGTAACTTTAAGGCAAGTTTCAATATTTAATAAATTATACAGTTAAAATAATATAGTAAATAGTATTTTAACTTTGACTTTCTTTGACCTTTAAAATATAATATAGTTGTACAAAAGAAAAGAGTAGATTTTAAATTGAATAGCACTATAGTGTGTAATTGGAATATACGCTATATGATAACTTGAAATTTAGAATCAGTATGCTAATTTAAATTAATTCAAATTATAATAAAAAATAATAATTAAAGGAGGTCGTTTATATGTTTGGATTAATACCAATTAGAACAAATAATGCAACTGATAAAGGAGGAGCTTTAAGTGATTTCTTTAACGATTTCTTTAATGATGACTTTTTATCACCAATGGGAATAGGCATTGATATGAGCAAATTCAATGCAGATGTTAGAGAAACTGAAAATGAATATCTTGTGTGTGCAGAGCTTCCAGGAGTTAATAAAAATGACATAAATCTTGACTTTAAGAACAATAACTTAATAATAACTGCTAAGAGAGAAGAGGTACATGATGATAGTAAAGATAGTTATATAAGAAAAGAAAGAAGTTATGGGCAGTTTTCAAGATCATTTTATTTTGATAATGTAAAGCAAGATAAGATTCGAGCAAAATTTGAAAATGGGGAACTTAAAGTGATTTTACCTAAGGAATTAAAATCAAAAGAAAATAGTTCTAATATATTTATTGAGTGATTTAGATATAACTTTATATAAAAGTCTATGAAATTTATTAAAAATTTAATTTTGACTATTTGACTTTATTAATAACCATTGCATTTCTATGTGATGGTTGTTTTTTATATTAAGGAAATATCATAAAAATATATTTTATATGATCATGTTAAAATAATAGTGGTTTAAATAGTACATAATAATTTAATATGGTATAATTAAGTAATTTAAACTATAAAGAAGTAGGTGTGATTAATGGAAAATAATGAAATTCAAAAGAAGATTGATTTATTTTTAAATGAGCATAAGATAAAAATTCAAGGTGGACAGATAAATACAGAAAAAGATATGTCATTACTATTGAGCAGAATTGCAAAAAGTGAAATAGATAAAGGAAATTATGAAAAAGGACTCTATTTTGCAGTTAATTCTTTTAAATTTGACAAGAAAAATTTATATTCAGTGTTTTTACAGGGATTAGGCTTTAGGTTTACAGGTCAATATGAAGATGCTATAAAAGCTTTTAAATATTGCAATAGTAGAAAACATGACTTAGCAAGCTTAGCTAATATTGGTTTTTGCTTTGCTGAACTTAAAGATAGTGAAAAAGCACTTGATATTTTCAATAAGATTATAGAAAACATAACAGAAGAAGAGGAAAGTAATAATGCACAATTAATGGCTTTAGTTTATGAATGCATGGGAAATATATATTTATCAAGAGAAGATGTTTTAGAATTTGACTCTACAGATAAACTTAAGATAAACTATAAACTGGCTGTTAAATATTATAAGAATTCATTAAGATTAAATAGAGTAAATCATGTACTTCTTAATAAGCTTGCAGCATGCTATTATCATTTTGATGATGAAAGAAAAGCTTTATACTGCTATGAAGAAGCAGTAAAAGTAGCTCCTGAAGAAAAGAATTATGAAGAAGCAGTAAAGGAATTAAGAAATGCAGGAGTAATTCCAGATGTTGTTGAATTTTAACTTTATTGAAATATAGGATAATAAAATCAATGCCCATTGTCATTTGTGACAGTGGGCATTTTTGTAAAATAAAATTTATACCTAGTATAATAAGTTAGCAGTTATTATAAATTTGTGTTATTGTAGTCTTTAGAAAAAGTATGACAAGCATTCTGTAATTAATGTATATAATTAAAAAAATAAAAAGTAGATGCCAATTATTAATATATTAGGGTGATATGGGATTTACAACTTTAGATATATTGAAAGAGTGTTTTTGTTATAAATATAAGGAGGGATAGATTATGGAAAATCTTGCACTTAAAAATGTAGTTGTTATAATAAGTTATTTTTTAATTTATATTTATGTATTAAGATACATACAATGTTATTCATGGGGAGCTCTTAAGATGATAAGTAGGAGTGTTTATAAGATATTCTCAATGATTGGAGCACCAGCACATGAAGCGGCTCATGCAGTGGCAGCACTAATATTTGGTTTTAGAATTACTAACATTAATATTTTTAAACATGTTAAGTTTATGGCTCCATCAAATTTAAGAGGAATTATTGGAGGTTTTGTTGTTTCAATAGCCCCAGCAGTGTTTAATATTATAATTTTTACAGTTATATGCTCTAAAAGTGATAATATATATTTTAATTTTGTAATGTTTTTAATATTAATAAGCTGTATTGCACCTAGTAATTCAGACATAAAAGGTATGCTGCCAGTAATGATAATAGGAATTATAATTATAGTAGTTGTTACATATGCATTAGGATGGGCTGTGCCTTCTATTAATGTTTATATAAAAAATTCAATATTACTTGTAGGAAAATTTTATGCTTTATATCTTGCAGTATTGACCATTATAGTTACGATAAAAGGATGCTTTATAAACAGGACAATTAATCCATTTTATATTTTAAAATTATATAAAAATCTTGTTGTTAATGGATTAACTATTATGGCAAAAGCTAGTTAAAGTAATCTTTTTTAGAATTGACAAATGATGATATTTTCTCATTTTTCAATTCTTTTTTATTTATTATGAAATTGTAATGCAGTCAAATATGTATATAACTTTGAAATATTAAAAATGTGTATTATTAAATCAAGCGCCTAAATAATAAAAAATATGTAATCTTTGATTATGAGGAAAAACAACTGTTTTAAAGGCTAGGAAAATTGAAGTTTTAAGAATTAATATGGATGTTTATAATTTTACTAGAGAAAATTATGTGAATTTGTTGTATAATATATGGAAATAAATGTATATTTTAAATGTAGAGGAAGAGGCAGTTAGATGAAGTATATTAAAAGGTTTGTTGCATGGGCAATATTATCATTAATTATTCAAGTTGGTGCACTATTTATATTAGATAGAGTTATATTTAAACAGTCATCAGCATTTGAAAGTAAAAAAATAGAGTTAGATAAACCATATGAAGATAAGATCAACATAAAAATACCAAAAGATGCAGATGAAATAAAAGTATCCTATAACGGTAAGTATATGTCTTATTCTAAGGGTGATAAACTTAACATGATCGAAACAAAAAGTGGAAAGGATAAAAGTATTGAGACGGAAAACAAAGGAGAAGTCATGTATTATGAATGGTTATATGAGAGAGATATGATTGTAATTTTAGAAAAGGTTAATAAAAAGGGAAAGGATAAAATACAGCTTGTAACATATAATCCTAAAAATTCAGCCACAACATTAGTAACTGAAATATGTGATTTTAAAAGTGGAATGAAGATAAAAAACGTTACTGAATCAGTATTTACAAGTGTGTACTATGTTTATGTATCAAATAATGAAGGATATGACAGATGCTATAGAATAGATATAAATAATGACAAGTTTGATGTTCCGCTTAAGGGAGCTGGTATGGAAAACATGAAAGTAATACCTCATAAAGATAGATTAATTTATGACGATGTTGTAAATAGTAGTATTTATGCAACAAGTCCTAATACAAAATTAAAATTCAATACTAATAATAAATTGAGGCTTATAGGAATAGATAGAAATGATGTTATTTACATTGGAGAAGTTAGTGGAGATAAAATTTGTGGTATAGTGTATGGAAAAATTGATGAGAGTACATCAAAGTGGAATTCTATTAAACTTGATTCACCAGCAAATTCAAGTGATATATTTTTTAATTCAAAGAGTGAAATTATGGTGAATAATATTTTAGAAGAAAAAATTAAAAATATAACTACGGGAAAAGAATATCCATATACAGGTAAGTTTATTGATGTAAAAGATGACTTTATTGCACTAGATGATAATGGAAAACTTGTATTTCAAAAAATAAAGGATAATTAAAAGGTATATTAGTTTTAATTAATATAGGAAAATGTAATTACCATAGAATGCAACTGTAGCATTTTATGGTAATTTTATTAGTAAATAGTTTTGGGAGATTTAAGTGCTGTTATAAATTCTGTTTTAAAAATCTATGTGAAAGTGAAATGAATTCTTTTAAAGCTGGTGAAATCCATTTATCTTTGTGATATATGACCTGAGATATTATATTAAGATCAGGCCCTGCCCAGTTTAAGGGGATTAGTTTTCCAGCTTTAACTTCATCTTTTACAGCTATTTCTGGGAGAAAAGTTATTCCAAGACCACTCATTGTAAATTGTTTTATTGCTTGCACACTACCTGTTTCCAGAGTAATATTTGGTTTTATACCATTATCTTTAAGTATTCTTTCAAAAGCAGCTCTATAACTGCATCCAGTTTCTGTTAGAATAAGTGATTCATCTTTAATATCTATTGGAAATATTTCTCTTTTCTTTATTAAGTCATGACCAGGATATGCTAAAAGGAGCATCGGTTCTTTTAGTTCAACATCAGAAATAAATTCATCAGAGTCTATCTTAACACCTAAAGAAAATGCAACATCTATTAAGTTTTCAGATAGATAATGTCTGAAATCTGCACAACTTCCAAATTTTAATGATACATCAACATCAGGATAAAGGTGCTTATATTCTTTAAGGATTTCAGGTAATCTAAGAACACATAAAGATTCAGCAGCTCCAATAGTAAGTGTTCCTGTAGGTTTGTTTTCATTAGAAACAGTTGATTTTATATCAGTAGATAGTTTTAGGATTTGTTTAGCATATGGTAATAATTTTTTACCTTCGTGTGTAAGTGTTGTAGTTTTTCCTATACGCTCAAATAATTTTACATCCAGTTCACATTCAAGGAGCTTAATTTGAGTTGTAATTGTGGACTGTGCATAACCTAAAGCATCGGCTGCTTTAGTAAAACTCTGTAGTTTGCTTATTGTTAAAAACGCATTAAGCTGTTTAAAGTCCAAATAAATCACTCCTATCAATAAATTTGATTGATTTAATTTAAATTATCAATTTTACTAATGTATAAATTTATGATATCATAATTTTGACAGGAAAACAAAAACTTACTTATTGGGGTTAACAATTATCATTATAATATTGCAAATTTATAAAAATGATTATATATTTGAAAGAGGGGTTTCATGTAAATTATATTTCATTAATTAAAAGATAATGTCAAAAATATTTGCTTTAAATATTAGTTTGATTTTATTTAATATTTAGTTAGAAATATTATAAATATGATAGTAAGTATTTCAATATATTATATATAGAGTTGCAGTATGTAAGTAGTTTATGTTATTACTACAATACAAAGAAAAGATATTAGTTAAAGGTGGTTTTAAAAATGGAAAAGAAATTAAGAGTTGGTATTATTGGGGCTACTGGAATGGTTGGACAAAGATTCGCTTGTCTTTTAGAAAATCATCCATGGTTTGATATTGTAGCACTTGCTGCTAGTAAGAGATCAAGTGGACTTACTTATGAAGAAGCAGTTGGTGATAGATGGAAAATGCCTACAGCAATGCCAGAAAAGTATAAGAAAATGGTTATAATGGACGCTGATAATGTTGAAGAAGTGTGCAGTAAAGTTGATTTTGTATTCTGTGCAGTTTCATTAAATAAAGAAGAAACAAAGAAATTAGAAGAAAGATATGCTAAGTGTGAAACACCAGTAGTTTCAAATAACTCAGCTAATAGACACACTGATGATGTTCCTATGATTATACCAGAAATCAATGGAGAACATGCAAAAGTTATTGAAAGTCAAAGAAAGAGACTTGGAACTACAAGAGGATTTATAGCAGTTAAGCCAAACTGTTCTATTCAAAGTTATGTTCCAGCATTAAATGCATTAAAAGAATTTGGTCTTGAAGAAGTTGTAGTATCAACTTATCAAGCTATTTCAGGTGCTGGGAAGACATTTAATGAATGGCCTGAAATGTTAGATAATGTAATTCCATATATTGGAGGAGAAGAAGAGAAGAGTGAAATAGAACCACTAAAAATCTGGGGTACTGTTGAAAATGATATTATTGTTGATGCAAAAACTCCAGTTATTTCAGCTCAATGTATTAGAGTGCCAGTTTTAGATGGTCATTTAGCAACTATTTCTGTTAAATTTAAGAATAAACCAACTGAAAAGCAAATAATAGATGCATGGAATAACTATAAAGCTTCAGATATGGTATTAAATCTTCCAAGTGCACCAAAACAATTTATTAGATATATGGAAGAAGATAATAGACCACAAACACATTTAGACAGAGATTACGAAAATGGAATGGGAATCTCTATGGGTAGACTTAGAGAAGATAAAATTTTCGACTATAAATTTGTAGGTCTTTCACATAACACATTAAGAGGAGCAGCAGGCGGTGGAGTTTTATCTGCTGAATATTTAACAGCTGCTGGTTATATCACTGCTAAGTAAAATTTAATATAGAGAAAAATATTAAGTTAAAAAAACATTCTAACTAGAATTTATTCTAGTTTAGGATGTTTTTTGTTATTTTAAAGAATAATAGAAAATTTATATTATAAATATTACTAAACTGTGAACTGATTTTATACCAAATGAATAATATATACTATGTAGAGTATTAACAAATGAATAAAAATAAATCAACGATGAGCAGGTAAAAATATGTTTATAGATTTTAATGATATCATGTTTGGACTAAGAAACGGAAGATATGTTTATATTGGTTCTGGATCTTCAAGGGAAGTCTATGATTTAGAAAATGGCTATGTTGTTAAAGTCGCTAAAAATAAAGCTGGAATAGAACAAAATCGTGCTGAATATTATATATCAGCTAATGATTCTTCAGGAATTTTTGCAAAGGTAATAGAAGCATCAAGTGATTATGGTCTTCTTATAATGAGAAAAGCAAAAAAAATAAAAGATATAAGATTTGTGTGGAATTACTTTAATGCAGGAAATAAGCATGAATTTTATGAATCACCTCATATGCAGAGACTTAAAAATAAATACAAATTACTATTAGGGGATTTCGAAAAAGCAAGCAGCTGGGGAATCATAAAGGGACGACCTGTAATTATAGATTATGGCTTCACACGATATGTAGAAAGAAAATACTATCGTAGATTCTATGAGGAAGACTTATAAATTAAATAATCTTTTTATTAGAGAAGTTTTTTAGTTTAAGAGTTTTATAGATTTAAAGTTCTATTATTTAATGAACTTTAAATCTATATCCTTTAAGTTTTAAAGATTTTTACTAAAGTTGATTTATTGCATATTAAATAAGAGGAATATAGTACCAACAAGATATCATATAATTAAAGCCATAGTATTTTAAAAATATTATGGCTTTAATAAAAAATTTAAAATATATGGAGAATATTTTGAGATTTTAATGACGAAGTTTTTGAAATGATTAATAATATTATCTTTAATCATATCACTTTTGTTATTGATAAAATAATAATAAAAAGTTATAAAAATAAATAAAATTCTATAAAAATAAGTTTAAATATGATATATTAATAATAAAGGGGCGGTTAAAATGAAAAGAAAAATTTTAACAATAAGCATAGGAGTATTGCTGTTATTTTCTGGAGTATATTATTATAATTGTAAAGAAATATCTGAAAAATATGATGAGAATTCTTGTGAAAGTAATATCAATAGAATAGAAATGCATCCACTTGATTCATTAAAATATAAGTTTTTATGAGGTATGAAATTATATTAAAATTAACCTTAAAGTCTGATTACATCAAATTTTGAGTATAATAAAAATAATGTAGTAAAAAGTAATTATGTAGTATTAAAGCAATTAAATTGAAAATAAATTAAAAAAGTTTCAAAAAAACTATTGATTTGTAAATAAATTTGAAATATAATGAATACAACATCAACGAAATGATGAAAGCAAAAAAATGAAATAAGATGCGATGATGCATTGATGAAGAAAAGTAAATTCTATTGACGATTTTTAGAGAGCAGATGATGGTGGAATATCTGTATGAGTCTTGAATTGAAAGAACACTTTGGAGCAGTTAACCGAACATTAATTTTACTTGAAATTAATTAGTAGACTTAACCGGAGTCACACCGTTATATGTGAAGGATATAGAGAAAGTTAGAACATTTTATTACGTAAATTCAACTTTTAAGGTATTTTGAATATTTGCAGAGTTTAATTTATAAAATAAAAGATTGTTTAATAAATTAAGCTCTGTGTCTGTTGAGGCGAACTTTTTAAAAGTTAAATTTGGGTGGTACCGCGTGTTATATAAATATATAATCTCGTCCCTATGCAAAGTGCATAGGGACGAGATTTTTTTATTCTGTTTTATAATCTTTATGCATTAATAGAGAACTTTTTGCAAAAACGGATGTAAATAAAATACAAAAATTACTAAAACACTAAAAAATGTAAATAAGAGAGATTATATTATAAAAAAAGGAGCGATAAATATGGAAAGAACATTTATTAAAGATTTAGCAATTAAAGGTGAGGAAGAAGTTTTATTAAGAGGATGGGTTCATAAAATAAGAGATTTAGCTCATGTATCATTTATAATGCTAAGAGACAAATCAGGAATAATTCAACTTGTATGTAATAAGGAACAAATTAAAGGCTTGAGACTTGAAAATTCAGTAGAAGTTAGAGGAATTGTTAGAGAAAATGAAAAAGCTCTAAAAGGAATTGAAATAGAAGTAAGTAGTATTGATGTAACTGGAAAAGTTTATTATGACAAGCTTCCATTTGAAATTCAAGGATATAAAAACAAAGTATCACTTGAAACTCAGTTAGATTATAGAACAATAAGTCTTAGAATTCCTAAGAAAAAGGCAATTTTTAAAATTCAAAATGAAATTGAAGAATCATTTAGAACTTATTTTAAAAGCAATAATTTTGAAGAAATTCATACTCCTAAAATAATAAACTCAGGTACTGAGGGTGGATCAGAAATGTTTACTGTAGATTATTTTGGAAGAAGAGCATTCCTTGCACAAAGTCCTCAATTCTATAAACAAATGATGGTTGGAGCAGGATTCGAAAGAGTTTTTGAAGTAGGTTATGCATACAGAGCAGAACTTCATAACACATGGAGGCATTTAAATGAGTATGTGAGTCTTGATGTAGAGATGGGATTTATTAAAGATGAAAAAGATTTAATGAATGTTGAAGAAGATTTCTTAAGATATATGTTCAAGCATGTTAAAGAAACATGTGGAGAAGAGCTTAAGTTATTTAATATTGAACTTCCAGAAAAATTAGAAATTCCAAGAATTCCATTAGCAGAAGCACAAGATATATTATTAAGAGAATTTGGTAAAAAATCACCAGTTGGTAATATTGATAATGAAGGTGAAGCTTTATTCCATAAGTATGTAAAAGAAACTTATGATTGTGATTTTGTATTTTTAACAGATTATCCAACAGCAAAGAGACCAATGTATGCTATGGAATGTGAAGATAACAATGAAATGACAAAAAGTTTTGACTTAATTTATAAAGGCGTAGAAATAACAACAGGTGGTCAAAGAATTCATGATTATGAAATGTTAAAGGAAAAAATGGAAAGATGGGGATTAAAACTTGAAGATTTTGCATTCTATCTTGACACATTTAAATATGGAATGCCACCACATGGAGGATTTGCAATTGGACTTGAAAGAATAACAATGCAAATGTTAGACCTAGGAAATATAAGAGAAGCATCATTATTCCCAAGAGACATGAAGAGATTAATGCCTTAAGTGAGACTCCAAATTTTATATTTGGCTAGTCGAACTTACCCAGGGAACGAATGTGAGTCGGGTTTCCTTATAAAAAGGAGCAAAGCGACACTCCAAATTTTATATTTGGCTAGTCGAACTTACCCAATGAATGGATATAAGTTAAATCAATTAAAAAATAATATAAAAAGAAAGGATGGTTAGTAATATATCAGTTAAAGAACGGTCAACAGTAACAATTGATAAATGAGCTTTGAGTTGAAAATTTTAATATCAACTGTTAACTGTTAACTGTTAACTGTCAACTAACTAAATGGTGTATTTATGAAAGTAACTATTGATGAAGTAAAATATATAGGAAAGCTTGCAAAATTAAATTTTAGTGATGAAGAAGCAGAAAAATTTGCAGGTGAATTTGAAGGAATATTAGAAAATTTTAAATATCTTAATGAACTTGATTTAGAAATAAATGAAGATGAAAAGAAGGAATTAAAACCAATCGTTAGAAAAGATGAAGTAAAGAAATTTGAATGTACCGATTTATTTAGGAACGTTAAAGATAAGCAGGATACTTATATCAGAGTACCAAAGATTATTGAGTAGGATGGTGAAAATGTAATGAAATTAACATTAAAAGAAATGGTAAGTAAAATAAAAAGTCGTGAATTAACAAGTGAAGAGCTAGTATCTTATTACTTAAAAAATCTTTTAGAAAAAGAACCAAAAGTTAATGGATTTTTAACTGTTATGGCTGATGAAGCTTTGGCTAAAGCAAAAGAAATAGATAATAGAATAGCAAATGGTGAAAAACTTGGAGCACTTGCAGGTATTCCAATTGGAATTAAAGATAATATTTGTACAGAAGGTGTAAAAACTACATGTGCTTCAAGAATGCTTGAAGATTTTGTTCCACCTTATAATGCAACAGTTGTAAAGAAATTACTTGAAGAAGATGCTGTTATAATTGGTAAAACTAATATGGATGAATTTGCAATGGGATCTTCAACAGAAAATTCAGCATTCAAGAAAACAGCAAACCCAAGAGATTTAAGTAGAGTACCAGGGGGATCTTCAGGTGGTTCAGCAGCGGTAGTTGCAGCTGATATGTGTCCAGTTTCTTTAGGATCTGATACAGGTGGATCAATAAGACAGCCAGCATCATTTTGTGGGGTTGTAGGTCTTAAGCCAACATATGGACTTGTTTCAAGATTTGGACTTGTGGCATTTGGATCATCACTTGATCAAATAGGACCTTTTTCACAAAATGTTGAAGATAGTGCATATATGTTAAATATAATTGCAGGTACAGATCTTTATGATTCAACAAGCATAAGAGAACTTAAACATATAGACTATACTGAATCTCTTAAAGATGGAGTTAAAGGAATGAAAATTGGTGTTCCTGAAGAATTTTTTGGTGAAGGATTAGATGAAGAAATAAAAGAAGCTGTAAAGAAATCCATTGAAATTTTAAAGGAAAATGGTGCAGAAGTAGAAATGTTTTCACTTCCTATAATGAAAGATGGGCTTGCAGCTTATTATATAATGTCTTCAGCAGAAGCATCAACTAATCTTTCAAGATATGATGGTGTAAGATATGGATATAGACCTGAAAAATTTGATAGTGTTGATGAACTTATGGAAAAGAGTAGAACAGAAGGCTTTGGCCAAGAAGTTAAGAGAAGAATAATGATAGGAACTTATGCTTTATCATCAGGTTACTATGATGCTTATTATAATAAAGCTGATAAATTTAGAACAAAACTAAAACATGATTTATCAAAAACATTTAAAAAATATGATTTAATACTTGGACCAGTATCACCTGTTTTACCATTTAAATTAGGTGAAAAGAATTCTGATCCATTAGCAATGTACTTAGCTGATATATATACAATAAATGTGAATTTAGCAGGGATACCAGCAATATCAATTCCAGGAGGAGTTTCAAAAGAAGGTCTTCCAATAGGTATTCAATTAATGGGAGATATGTTATGTGAAGAAAAAATATTCAAGGCAGCTTACAGTTTAGAGCAGTCTTTGAAGGTAGAATTATAGGAGGATAAAAATATGAACTTAGAAACAGTAATAGGTCTTGAAATACATGCCGAATTAAAATCTAAAACAAAAATATTTTGCTCATGTTCAACAAAATTTGGAGCAAAACCTAATGAAAATACATGTCCTATATGTACAGGGGTTCCTGGAACACTTCCAGTTTTAAATGAAGAAGTTGTAAATTTAGCAATAAAAGCAGGAACAGCACTTGGATGTAAAATAAATAAGTTCAATAAAATGGATAGAAAAAACTATTTTTATCCAGACCTTCCTAAGAACTACCAGACTTCACAGTTTGATATTCCAATATGCAGTGGAGGAACTGTTGAATATGATTATGAAGGAAAACATGTAAAAGTAAGATTGAATAGAATTCACATAGAAGAGGATGCAGGTAAGTTAGTCCATGTTGAAGGTGAGCCAATATCATTAATAGATTATAACAGAGTTGGTGTACCTTTAGCTGAAATAGTTACTGAACCAGATATGAGAAGTGTTGGAGAAGCAGTAGAATTTTTAAGAATATTAAAATCAATACTTGAATATTCAGAAGTTTCAGACTGCCGTATGGAACAAGGGTCATTAAGATGTGATGCTAATATTTCTTTAAGACCAGTAGGAAGTCAAGAATATGGAACTAAAGTTGAACTTAAAAATATTAACTCTTTTAGAGAACTTGAAAAAGCCCTTAAAAAAGAAGAAAAAAGACAAAGAGAGTTAATAAGCTTTAATGAAGGACATAAAATTGTTCAAGAAACAAGAAGATGGGATGCAGCAAAAGGTAAAACAATATCAATGCGTTCTAAAGAACAAGCTCATGATTATAGATATGTTGTGGAACCAGATTTACCACCAATAATAATTTATGATAATCAGATTGAAGAGATTAGAAAATCCCTTCCTGAAATGCCAGATGAAAAGAGAGAAAGATTCTTAAATGAATATAAACTTAGTGAAAAAGAAGTTGAAATACTTATTTCAGATATTGTTCTTTCAAGGTTCTTTGAATCTGTAGTAAAAGAAGGTATAACACCAAAAATGGGAGCAAACTGGATTCTTGGAGATATTTTAAGAATTCTTAATGAAAAGAAATTAGATACGGATCAAATGCCTTTAAATGCAGAAAATTTTGCAAAGCTTCTTAAAGTTGTTAATGAAGGAAAGATAAGTAATAATATAGGAAGAGAAGTTCTTGATGAAATATTTGATGAAAATAAAGATCCTATGAAAATTATAGAAGAAAAGGGACTTATGCAGATAAGTTCTACTGATGAACTTGAAAAGTTAATTGATGAAGTAATTGCTGCAAATCCTCAGTCTGTTGAAGACTATAAGGCTGGTAAGACACAGTCAGCAGGCTTCTTGATGGGTCAGGTAATGAAAAAGAGTCAAGGAAAGGCAAATCCAAAAGTCTGTAAGGAACTTATAGATGAAAAATTAAGCAAACTATAGTTTATTAATAAAAAAGAACTATCTTGAAAATTTGGATTTTCAAGATAGTTTTCTATTTAAATAATTTCTTTTCCAAAAGGCATTAATGATAGCTTAGCCATTTTTAAAGACTGAGCTGCAAATGGAATTCCTACAATTGTAATGCATAACAATAATGCACTTAAAAGATTAGCAATACACAATTCAAACCCTCCGAAAATTATCCATAGTATATTAAGAACAAAGCTTGTTAATCCAGAAGATTCTGAATCAATAACCTCTTTTCCAAAAGGTGCAAGTTGAAGCTTGCCCATTTTAAAACATTGTATACCTATAGGTATCCCAATTATGGTGATACACCAGAAAATTCCACAAGCAAACCATCCTAGAGCATTAAAAAAACCTCCAAATATGAACCATATAATATTACCTAAACAACTCATTTAATTTACCTCACAATATTGAAAGAATATATTAGTCATATTATATCATAGAATATTTCAATAATTTCTAAAGATTATTGAAATAAAATCTTAAAAACTCTAGCTATCTCTATTGGTAAATATTTAATAGCTAGAGTTTAATTTAGTTTATTTTAAGAACTTTATCTAAATTTTTAAATACAGATACATCATAATCTTGATGTATGGCAACTTCAAGAACATCATATAATTTTTCAAGTTGCTTTATTATTTGATCAAGAACAAAATCATTTTTTACAAGAAGAAACATTTTACTTGTAGTTCCATCTCCAACTTGTGCACATAAAATTCCTTCCAGATTAAATGCACGTCTTGCAAATAATCCTGTAATGTGACTCATAACACCTGCATGATTTCTTACAAGAAGCTCAATAAGATAAAAATTTGTATTAATCATTTAATTCACCACTTCCTATCATTTCAAGATTAGATTTTCCAGGTGCAACCATTGGAAGCACGTTCTCACATTCTTCTATAGGAATGTTTATAACCCACGGACCACTTTTTGATAGTATTTCATCAAGTTTTTTTAGTGGATCATTTTCAGTGGCAAGATCACATGAATTTATGCCAAAGCCTTTTGCAATAGTCGCAAAATCAGGATTAGATATAAACTGAGAAGCTATATAGTGTTCATTATAAAAAAGATTTTGCTGTTGACGTACAAGACCTAAATGATGATTAGTCAAAATTATTACTTTCACATTAAGGTTAAAGTCAGCCAATGTTGCAAGTTCTTGAATGTTCATTAATATAGATCCATCACCACTAAAACAAAGGATGGCTTTATCAGTATTTACAAGTGAAGCACCTATTGCAACAGGAAGACCAAACCCCATTGTTCCAAGACCTCCAGAAGTAAGAAGAGTCTTTGGCTTTTTGAATGGATATCTTTGTGCTGTCCACATTTGATGTTCACCAACATCTGTTGATATAATAGTATCTGATGAAACCTTTGATGCAATATAAGGAATAATATTTGCAGGATGTAAAGGATTTTCATAAGATGGAAGAGGATACTTTTCCTTAAAACATCCAACTCTTTTTATCCAAGATAATCTTGTTTTACTATTAATAAGAGGAATCATTTCTTTTAGAAACTCTTTTATATCAGCTACCATAGAAAGATTGCTATTTTTAACTTTATTTATTTCAGAAGGGTCAATATCAACATGAATAATAGAAGCATTAGGGCAGAATTTTTGAATATTCCCTGTAGCTCTATCATCAAATCTTATACCAAAAGCAAGAATTAAATCAGCTTCATTCATAAGATAGTTTGTATAAGGTGCACCATGCATGCCTAGCATGCCTAGATTAAGAATATCATCACTAGGAAATGCACCAAGTCCCATAAGACTTAATGTTACTGGAATACTGTTCTTTTTAGCAAATTCACAGAGTTCTTCAGAAGCATTAGCACGAATGACTCCTCCTCCAGCATATATTATTGGTCTGTGAGAATTATTTATAAGTTCAGCCATACATTCAAGAGTTGAACGTTTAAAAATTTTTTTATTACATTTATTTATATGATCATTATTTATTGTATCATCATAGTTTTCAGTTTCAGATCTATTAGACTGAGAATATGCACTATGAGGAAATGTCTCCAATTCTATAACCTGTGTTTGAATATTTTTGGGAATATCTACAAGGACAGGACCAGGTCTGCCCTCAAGTGCAATTCTAAAAGCTTCTGGAATAATGGTAAAAAGATCATGTATATTTCTTACAAGAAAATTATGTTTTGTAATAGGAATAGTGAGTCCATAAGCATCAACTTCTTGGAAAGCATCTGTACCGATTGCAGAAAGAGGAACTTGTCCTGTAATTGCAACAAGAGGTATAGAATCAAGTTTTGCATCAGCAATGGCTGTTAAAAGATTTGTTGCACCAGGCCCTGAGGTTGCAAAACATACTCCAGCTGTATTAGTAGTTCGTGAAATTCCTTGTGCTATAAATCCAGCACCTTGTTCATGACGTGCAAGTATATGCTTAATTTTGCTCTTATATAAAGCATCGTAAATTGGAAGATTAAAGCCCCCGGGTATTCCCGATATATATTCAACGCCTTGATTTTCCAATAGTTTAATAACTATTTCAGCCCCATTATATTTCAAAAAAATCACTCCTTGAATAAGTTTATATTGTATTAATTTTAGATATTAAAAAACTCTTCATCCAAAACAATAGGACGAAGAGGGTTCATCGCGGTACCACCTAAATTTGTATAATAATATACACACTTTATAATATTAGTTCATTAAGGCAAGTATTACTATAAAAAATTAACTTGAAAAATATTTTTCAAAAAGTTCAATAAATAAGTACTTTTCTGAAAAATTGTATATTCTGATTATTAGAAAGTTAATAATTTATACTACCAATAAAATCGAACTAATATATACCCTTATAACGGTGGGTATCCGTTTAAGTCTACTCTCTATAAAGATTTCTTTTAAAAGTCAAAGGCTAGTTCCATAAATATCTCATGAGAATTTACACCATCCATTCTCTCTCTTTGCTTAAATAATTTATGTACTTCTCCTTATCATACTTGTAAATATATAGAATTTATATTAATTATATTGATAAATATAGGTAAATGTCAATAAGTTTTAAAAAAAATATTATAAAAGATAGGAAAATGATAATAATAATTAAGAAAACATGATATTAGAATAAATTTTAAAATTTGATATGTTTATACTAATAGTATTATGATGTCAAAGGAATTTAAAAATATTGTATAAGGATGGAGGTAAATATATCTGAATTTATTCAGATATATTAGAGGTATGAAAAAAAAGATTATATCAAAAACATTAACATTTATATGTATTTTGCTATTTATTAGCTTATTTAAACATATATTTGGAGATGCAAATTCTCCCGTAGGAATTACAACGGTTATAGCTGTATTAATTTTAATGTCTGAAAATTTAACAGTTTCACCTATAAAAAACTTTATGAAATTACTATTAATAAATATCATAATAGGCATGGGAGCATTTATTGCAAGTCAAAATATATATTGGGGAGTTATTATCGATTTTTCAGTTCTTTGGTTTATTGGATATTATTTTAGTGTAAATTTAACAAAAACTATAATATTACCTTTTGGTCTTCAATATTTATTTATTTTATATGATCCAGTATATGGAGAAAACTTAATAAAACGATTTGGAGCATTAGCATTTGCACCATTTTTAATTATGTTAATTCAATATTTGATATATGGAAGAAATAAAAAAATAGAAGTTGAAAAAAGTGATATACTTGAGTTTAGCAAAAGTGATGACACTTATGAGAAAGTAAAAATTTTAGGAATAGAATTTAAGGTTAATAAAATAAGAGCTTATTATGCTTTAAGATTGAGTCTTCTTATTGCAATAACAGCTTTTATAAATGGAAGATTTTTATTGCCTAATGGAATACAAGAAGGTAAATGGATGGTGTATAGTATATTTTCATTAACAGAACTGTTTGGAGAGAATTGCAGAATAAAATCAAAGAAGAGAATTCAAGGAACTATTATAGGAGCATTAATTGTTTTAATTCTTTTTATGTTTATTAAATCAACACCATTAAGAGGATTGATAATTCTTATAGCAGGATATTTAAACTCTTATTTTGAAGATTACCGTGATACAATGGTATGTGTGACAGTTTCAACTGTAGCATCAGTTGCACTTACAAATGGAACATTATTAACAGCTATTGAAAGGATTTTATTTGTATCCATAGGTATTTTAATATCGTTGATTGGAAATAAATTAATATTCAGCGATTTTAAAAAAGGAGAAATTGAATAATAAATAAATGTTTTTTATAAAACATGTTAAAATAGTAGTAAAAGTATTTTTAATGTTGGGGAGATCGGTATATGGAGGAAATGATTGATATTTATGATGAAAATTTCAATAAAATTGGAGTTAAATCAAGGTTTGATGTACATAAATATGGATTTAAACATAAGGTAGTTCAATGCTATATTATAAATAAAATAGATAATTCAAAATGGATATATTTTCAGCAAAGGTCATTTGATAAAGATAATTATCCTGGATTTTATGATATTGCATGTGCAGGACATATTGATAGTGGAGAACAAGCTTCAAGTTCAATGATTAGGGAACTTCAAGAAGAGATTGGATTAAGAGTGGAGAAGTCTCAACTAAATTATGCTGGTACAAAACTAGAAAATAAAAATCATGGTAATATTTTGGATGATGAAATATGCGAATTATATGTATTAAGCATTGAAAATGAAAATTTTGTTCTTGGTGAAGAAGTTGAAGATATGGTGAAAGTATTATTTAATGATTATAAAAGTTGGATTAATGAACAATATAAAGTTTTAAAGGTGTTTTCAATAAAGCATAAGAAGTATCTTGAACTAAATGAAAAGAACATATGTGGACATATAAGAGACTACAATAAAGATTTTTTGAAAGTAATAGAAAATATATAAAATTAGTATCGATTTTTTATTAATATAAAAACAATAGCTTTGGAAATTATTAAAAAGTTTGTATCTGAGCTTTATTTTAAAACATATATTATCATATAGGTTATTAATGATAATATATGTTTTTATTTTATGAAAATTTATAGAAAAATGAAAACAATGTAAAAAGGAAGAATGCTATGAGCAAAGATATGACAATAGGAAATCCGTCAAAGATATTATTTTATTTTGCAATTCCAATGGTACTTGGAAATATACTTCAACAGCTTTATAACATAGTTGATTCTATGATTGTAGGAAATTTTGTAGGGGCAGATGCACTTGCTGCGGTTGGCGCATCATACCCAATAACATTTGTACTTATAACAGTTGCAAATGGAGCAGGTATAGGATGTGGAGTTGTAATATCACAGTATTTTGGAGGAAGGATGTTAGAAAAAGTTAAAACATCAATATTTACTTCAATTATATTTATATCAATATTTAGTTGTATTTTAATGGTGCTTGGAATTATTTTTGCAGACTGGATTTTATCTGTAATGAATACGCCAAAAAATATATTTTATGATTCTAGTTCATATATGAAGATTTACTTTATGGGAGTAGTATTTTTATTTATATATAACATTGTAACATCTTGTTTTAATGCTCTTGGAAATTCAAAAACTCCACTTATGTTTCTTTTATGTTCGGCAATTTTAAATATCTTATTAGACTTATTGTTTGTGATTAAGTTTAATATGGGGGTAAGAGGTACTGCTTTTGCAACATTGATATCTCAAGGTATTTCAGCTTTATTATCTTTAAGTTTTCTATTAAAAAAGATTAAGATGATTAAAACAGATACGACTGTTAAAAAATTTGATATAAGAATTTTAAAAAAAATATCAAAAATAGCAGTTCCATCAATACTTCAACAATCAATAGTTTCAATAGGAAATTTATTTGTACAAGCTCTTGTTAATTCATATGGTGCAGTTGTAATTGCAGGATATGCAGCTGCAACTAAAATTGATTCAATGACCATATTACCAATGTCTAATATGAGTAATGCTGTATCAACTTTTACAGGACAAAATATAGGAGCTGGAAAGATTGAAAGAATAAAGAAAGGATATAAATCTGCTCTTATAATGATCGGTATTTTTTGTGTTTTTGCAGCATCATTATTATTTTTAGCTGGTCATCAATTAATAGGAATGTTTGTAGATTCAGTTTCAAACCAGGGAGTAATTACTATTGGAACACAATACCTAAAAATTGTATCGGTCTTTTATTTCTTTATGGGACTTATGGTTATTACTAATGGAGTCCTTAGAGGAAGTGGAGATATGAAAATGTTTTTGGCAAGCACATTAACTAATTTATCTACAAGAATTATATTTGCATATGGATTGGCATCATTTATTGGTCAAGGGGCTATATGGTGGGCTGTTCCATTTGGTTGGATATTTGCTTCTACAGTCTCAGTTATAAGGTATAAAAGTGGAAAATGGAAAAATAGCACTGTTATAAGATTCTAATTAATTAAAAATTTATTATTAGATAAATTCAAATTTTTGCATTTATCATATAAATGTTAAAAATTTGAATTTGTTTATAGTTGTAAGCTTAATTTATAATTTAAAATACATTTTATAAAAAATAAAGAAAATATTTACAAAATAGAAATGTGGGTGTAAAATAAGTTATGTAAATTATGCATAATATTATATATAAAATTGTTAACGATAACAATAATGAAAAGGGAGAGGTAAATTGTATGAAAAAAGTGAGAAATTTATGTTTAATTGCAGCTTTAAGCTTAATTGCAGTTGGAGGAAGTAGTTTTTATCAAATACCTGTTAATGCAGCAACAACCATAGAAGTAAGTAATAGTGGAACATCTTTAAAAGATGCATTAGCAAAAGCAAAGTCAGGAGATATAGTTAATATAACTGGAACTGTAAAATCAGGAACTGTAAATGTGCCAGCTGGAGTTACAATAACAGGGGAAAAGGGGAAGAGTAAAATTGATTTTTCTTCAACTTCAGGAAGTTCAGGAAAAGGATTTGTGATAAAAAGTGATGGAGCTTCAATTAAAAATTTAGATGTTTATGGTGCAGCTGATAATGGAATATATATTGAAGGATCAAAAAACAATATTACTAATGTAAATGTATACAAAAATAAAGACGCTGGAGTTCAACTATCTAATGGTGCAGCTAATAATACATTGACAAAAGTTTATTCATATAGTAATGCAGATCAAACTGGTGAAAATGCAGATGGGTTTGCAATTAAGCTACATTCAGGAGAAGGAAATAAGTTAATTGAATGTACTGCTGAAGGAAATTCTGATGATGGATATGATTTATATGCAGCACATGGAGCTGTTACTTTTATAAGATGCAAGGCTATAAATAACGGAAATTGTGATGGAATTAAGGGTGATGGCAATGGTTTTAAATTAGGGGGAGTAGATAATAAAACTTCAGGAGTAGCTGCACATCTTGATCCACTAAATCATGAACTTACTGATTGTATTGCAATAGGAAATACAGGAAGCGGATTTGATAGAAATAATCAGAATGGTGTGGTTAAAATGACAAATTGTACTGGTGAAAATAATGGAGAATATAATTTTAATTTTCCTCTTAAAGGTAAACCATCAGCTTTGGGATATGAAGTTACTTTTGGAAAAGCAATTATGAATGGATGCACATCAATTAATGGTGGAAATGTAATTACTGGAGCATCTCTAACTGATTGTACAGGATTTTAAGAAATAGATAAGTTATACTTGGGACCATTTTCTAAACTTTTAGAAAATGGTCTCTATAGTTTTATGCTATAAAGATAAATGTTATAAACATTGATTAAGCATTAATACTATTTTTTATATTTCTATTTATTAGGAATAATATGTTTAAGCAATTTATGCATATAAAGAACATTGTTTGGAGATAATATTAAATAGGAAAATTTATAAAAATTAATAATGAATTTTTACTTGTAATTTAGAAATTTTGGAGGAATATTATGGGTAAATTATTAGAAAAGATATTTGTTATTGAAGGTATATTATTTGCTGTGTTAGGTATACTTTTTGTTTTCAATCCTATAAATTCATTGGTAGTATTAACAAATGTAACAGGATTGATTCTTGTAAGTTTAGGAATATTATATCTAATAAGAGACAGAAGAAACATAGTAATTAGTATAATAAATATAATTCTAGGTGCAGGATTAATTGCCATGCCAACCGAAAGTATTAATTTAATAATAAGCTTTTATGGTGCATGGTCTGTTGTAAGAGGAATATATATTGTTGTAGATGCATTGAGAAATGATATGGATAATAATAAGTTTAGTTTAATTTATGGAGGCATTATTGTTTTACTTGGATTGTTAATACTATTAAACCCTATTATAAGTTTTATTTCAGTTCCATATATAATAGGAAGTTACTTTATAATAAGTGGATTGTGTGAATTATATATAGGGTTTAGAATAAAATGACAAAGCTCTAGTTGATTTAATATTATTAATCATATTGGGTTTTGAGCTTGTCATTTATAAAAAATATTTGCTTAGTTACAATAACTTATATATTAAATAGGTAAGTTATCATTAGTATGCTTTTGTATTATTTGAAAAGAAAATCCTTTCTCTGAAACATAAACTCCTAATAAAATTAATACAGCACCGATAAAAGAATATGGAGTAAGTTTTTCTCCAAGAACAAAATAAGAAAGTATAAGGGTAATTACAGGAAGGAAATAAAGATAGTTATTTGTTTTAATTACACCAAGTTTATCTACAGTATAATTCCAAGCTACATAACATATGCTTGAAGCAACTACACTTAAAAATAATAAATTAATTATTACATCACGTTGCATTAAAGTTGATAAATTAAAATTAAACTGTGAAGTAAACAATAATGGAATCATTGTTAATAAAGCATAAAAAAAGATTTTTCTTGTAAGGTATATTGTATTGTACTTATTCCCAAAATATTTTATACATATTGAATATATAGCCCAACATAGTGAAGAACCAAGTGCTAATATATCACCTAAAGGATTTAGCTTTAGTATAAAATTTCCATTAAATATAACTAAAAATACTCCTGTAATTGCAATTATAAATCCAATAACAAGATCTTTAGTTAACTTTTCATTTTTTGTAAAGTAGTGAGCTAATAGGGCAGTTAGTACAGGTGCAGTAGAAAGAATTAAGCTTACATTTGAAGCTAAAGATATTTTTACTGCAGTATTTTCTCCTAAAAAATATAATGATCCACCTGTTATTCCACATATAAGAAAAATAAGTTCTTCTTTTAATGAAGAAATTTTGTGAAATTTAGGATATATTATTAAAAGTATAAAATAGGCAATTAAGAACCTATAAAACATGCTTTCAAATGGGGATAGACTATTTAATAATATTTTACTTGAAATAAATGTAGTAGCCCATATTGTAACAGTTATAAATGCAATAATATTAAGAAAAACTATTTTTGTATTATTAGCTTTGTTCATTTGTATATATCTCCTTTTAATGTTATTAAATCCATATTTAAGTATATAAAAAATAATTATTAAAGGCAAAGGAAATATAGTGATTTATGCCTTAATGCTATAAATTTAAATTATGTGTATAATATAAATGAACTATAAAATTTAAAATAGAGCTTAAATAAGATAAGTTTTAAGTATAGGAAAATAAGGCTTATATAATAAAGGAGGACAAGCAAGTGAAGAAAAAATTTGATGGCTATGTTATTTATAGTGATTTAGATGGAACTTTATTAAATAATAATAAGGAAGTATCTGATGAAAATAAAGAATTTATAAATTATTTTATTGAAAATGGAGGAAAGTTTTCAATCGCAACAGGAAGAGCTTTTGAGGCAACAGAAAAATATATTAATGGAGTAAATATTGATATTCCTGCTATTGTATATAATGGTGGGGTTATATATGATTGTGTGAAAAGAAAGCCTGTAAAAGAAAAGTGCCTGGAAAGAGAGAAGATGAATATTGTTCATAAAATAAATACTGATTACGAGAATCTTGGTATAGAAATTTATTGTGGAACAGATATATACATTTTTAAAGACAATAAAACAGCAGAGAGACCTGCAACTAAACTATTAAATATTGTATATGATTATAAAGAAAATTTGTTTGATTTAAAATGGAATAAAATACTTCTTGTAGGAGAGGTAGAAAGAATGGATTCTATTCAACATGACTTAAAAACTAACTATGGTATTTACGCAGTACGAAGTGGTGATAGATTCTTAGAAATACTTCCAGATGAAACATCAAAAGGTCATGCACTTTCAGAAGTAATAAATATATTTGGACTTGATAAAAGTAAGGTCATCGCAGTGGGAGATGATATGAATGATGCTGAAATGCTTCAAGAATGTGGAATTGCTTTTTGTCCAGAAAATGCCTCAGACGCAGTAAAAAAATATGCAGATGTCATCACAAATAATAACGAAAATCATGTTATAAAAAGTATTGTAGAGTGGATAGAGAAAGATAATAAATTTATTTAAAATATATAAGATGATTGAAGGTGTGTATTCATGAAGTTATTAAAAACTGAAAAAGAAATAAATGAGATAATTCATACTAGCAATATATCAGTAATTTATTTTACAGGAAGAGATTGTGGAGCATGTGAAGCAATAAAATTCAAAGTTGAAGAAATTTTAAAAAGCTTTCCAAGAGTAAAAAGTGGAGAAATAGATGGTGAAAAGCATCCAGATATATGTGCCGAATTTAATGTTTTTTCATTGCCACTGCTTATTTTATATGTTGATGAAAAAGAGAGTATAAGAATTGGAAGAAATATAGATCTTTTATCTCTAGAAAGAAATATAGAGAGATATTACAATATGATTTATGAAAAATAATTATATATAAAATCCAGAAATATTCATGCAGATATATTTCTGGATTTTATAATGAATGAAATATAGGATTTCTTCTTTGAAATTAATTAAAAGAATTTAGATTTTCCTAATTTATTGTTGCGAGAATTACTTTTCTTTTTAGGAGTTCTTTCATTATACGCTTCACTAGGAATGTTTTTATCTAATATCTTGCCTCCAAAGGCTTCTTTTTCTTCAAATTTTATATTAAATTCTTTTTCATATTTTTTAATTATGTTAAGTTGCTTAACTGTGGCAATTGCAATAGAAACACCAGTATTGTTACCTCTTGCAGTTCTTCCAGCTCTATGTAAATATTCGTTGACCTTTAAAGGAAGATCTAAGTGGAATATATGTGTTACTCCTTCAACATCAAGACCTCTTGCAGTTACATCAGAAGAAACAAGAATTTTTATCTTTCCATTTCTGAAACTCTCTATAGCAAGCTTTCTATCTTCTTTAGAAATGTGTCCGTTCATTGCAAAGCAGTCTTTACTGTGGAAGTTAAGCTTTGCAGTAGTCATTTCAATATCTTCATTACTATTTACAAATATGATTGCCTTTTCAGGTTTTGCAGCGACTATAATTTTTCTTAAAGTTTCAAATTTATCTCTTCTATCACAGACAAAAAGCATGTGCTCAATATTTGGATTCATTTCAGCTTTTTCTTCAGATTTTATTATTACAGGTTCTTTCATTAGTCTTTCACATGTTAATAGAGTTTCTGGTTTTATTGAAGCAGAGAAAACTAGAAGTTGACGATCTCTCATAGTAGTTTTTATTATATCTTTTGTAATTTGAGCTCTTTTAGGATCTAATAAATTATCACCTTCATCAATAACTATTGTTTTAATAGTGTGTGCAGTAATTTTTTTCTTTCTTATTAAATCAAGGATTCTTCCTGTGGAACCTACTATTATATGTGGTTTAATTTCCTTGAGCTTTTTAATTTGATTGTTTATATTAACATCACCTATTACAGAAAAAGAAGTAACAGGAACAGAAGAATTTTCTGCAAGAAGTTTTATCTGTGCTTCAATTTGAAGAGCAAGTTCATGAGTAGGTGCTAAGACAATAGCTTGCATTTCTCGTTTTGATGTATCAATTTTATGAAATATAGGAAGAAGGTAAGCCAATGTTTTACCACTTCCAGTAAAAGCTTCACCAATAACATCTTTATTTTCCATTGCAGGAGTAATAGCAGTAGCTTGAATTGAAGTAGGATCAGTTATTCCTTGTTTTTTTAATCCCTCTATTATATTTGAATCTAAGTTTAAATCATTAAAAGTAGTCATAATATCTCCTTTGTATTTTATATTAATTAACAGTCTATAAATAAAATTATAAAAAGACTGGACTGATTGTCAATTAATTATAACTTTATTATGCCCACTTTACCAGTTAATAGTTTAGATCATGTATATATTTAAAGATAAAGGGGTGCTTTTTGATAAATAGTATTTTGAAATTAAATTTTATTGTTAAAAATTTTCTGTTTTACACAGTTTTGTTTTTAAAAATAAAAAATGGTAAAATATACAATAGGGTTTAATAGATTAAAATATAAGGAGAACGAAATGACTGATTTAATTAAAGGTGAATTTAAGAAAATAAACATAACGAATCATATAAAAAACATAGTGATTGCTAATATTATAATATTTGGAGTTTTGCTTGTCTCAACATATACTACAAGAGCATTTAAAATATGGAATATCACTAGTATTTTTTATGTTATAGACTGTTTAGTAAGAGCGACATTTATGATTTTCTCAAGTATGATTGGTTGTAAAATTATTATCAATGAATTAAAATATGGTTCAAATACCCAAAGAGACAAATATGAAAGAAATATAAAAACAAAAATTATTATTATATGTATAATTACTTTTTTTTCTATAATATTATCTGATATCATTTTGGAAAGTAGTTTTTGTGCTTTAAACAAAATGTTCAATATACTACCCTATGTGTTGAACTTAAATATTATAAAAACAAATATATTTTCCATAGTAATATATGGAGTTACATCTTCATTAATTAGTATAATACCTATATACTTTGGGATATTAGGAAAATCAAAATTTATGACAATTATAGTATCTATTATTTTAATGATTATGTTTTGTTCCTATGATAATGGATTTTCATTAAATTCAATAATTATAATACCAATATCATTTGCAATATTAGGAATATTTGCAGCGTATTTATCTATAAGAAAAATTAAGTTTATGAATAAATAAGACTTAATTTGTGGTTTAATAAGAGTGTAAATATTTCTTAGGAATAATCATTAAGATAAAAAATCCCTTAAAGCAAAATTAACTATATTGCTTTGAGGGATTAATAGCTTTTAGATCATAAAAAATTATTTTAAAGAAAAAAATCTTCTGGATTTTCAATATTCATAAATCCAGACATTATGCATACTCCAAAAGCCCCATAATTTATAACAGAACCTATATTAGATGATGCTATTCCTCCAATTGCAAATACAGGAATATCTACTGAATTTACTATATTATTTAAAAAAGCAAGTCCACGAGCAGGAATATCTTTTTTGCAATCTGTATTAAAGATATGGCCTGCTGTTACATATGTAACGTTCATCTTTTTAGCATCCAGTGCATCACCTACAGAATGTATTGAAACTCCAACTACATCAAATATTTCAGCAATATATGGTTTGCTTTTTAATATATGAAGTGGAAGATGAATTTTTGAACATCCAAGCTTTCTTGCAACATTATAATAAGTATGAAGAATACACTCAGTATTGTATTCTTCACAAATTCTAATAACTTTTGAAGCAAGAAGTTCATAGTCTCTTTCATTTAAATCTTTTTCTCTAAGAACTATTGATATTGACCTTATATTATTGACTGATTTTTTATTATAATTTTTTGAAGAGTTAATATGTTGGATTTTATTATTAAAAAGACAGATTTTTTTTATCTGTTCTAAAAAATCACCTTTACACAAATGACGATTTGTGATTGCAAGTATATTATACATAAACATAATCACTCATTACAGGTTGAAGATCATGATTTATTATAGCATTATATACTTCATCAACATTTCTAGGATCTGAAATTTCAAATTGTTCATCACCTTTTTCTTCTTCAGAAGCATGTCCGCCGATTCCAACAGACACTCCTGCAGAAATTTTTGTGGCAGCAAGTCCTATAACATTATCTCGAAAGTGAGCCTGTTCACGAGTAGAAATTGTCATAGCTGCATATGGCATAAATATTCTGTATGCACACATGACTTGAAGTAGTTGAGGTTCATGTACATCCTTAGGATTAATCTTATCATTATTGATTATGGGACGTAGACGAGGACAAGAAAAAGCGATTTCTGCATGTGGATATTTTTTTTGAAGAAGATAAGCATGCATACCAGTTGCAAATGCGTCTTTACGGAAATCATCAAGACCTAGTAGTGCGGCAAAACCAACACCTCTCATACCACCTTTAAGAGCACGTTCTTGTGCATTAAGTCTATAAGGGAAAATACGCTTGTGCCCTGCAAGGTGAAGTGTTTCATATTTATCACTATTATATGTTTCCTGGAATACAGTAACATAATCAACGCCGCATTCGTGTAAATATGCATATTCATCGCTATTCATAGGATAAACTTCGACTCCAATTACCTTGAAGTATTTTCTAGCAATTTTACATGCTTCACCAATGTATTTTACATCAGACATGGAACGGCTTTCACCAGTTAGAAGCAATATTTCTTGAAGTCCTGTTTCTGCAATTACCTGCATTTCTTTCTCTATTTCTTCTGCATTTAATCTAGCACGTTTAATTTTATTGTGGCAGTTGAATCCACAGTAAATACAATAGTTTTCACAATAATTTGCGATATAAAGAGGAGTGAACATATTAATAGAATTTCCAAAATGCTTACGTGTTTCTATTTTTGCTCTTTGTGCCATCTGTTCTAGAAATGGAAATGCAGCAGGAGATAGTAATGCGGCAAAGTCTTGGGGATTAAGAACATCCTTATTTAATGCAGTCATAACATCTTCTGAAGTATAGTTTTCATAATCATAAGAATTCATTCTTGTGATTACTTCATTCATGATATTAGATTCTTCTAAAACCTCCATATTAGGGAGGTATTTCATATGATCAATACGTTGTTCCATTTTATAATTCCTCCTAAATTAATCCTGTAAAAATCCAGTTAATGGTGATGATGCAGAAGCTTTTCCTTCAAGAACTCTTCCAAGGCCTGCAAGATAAGCACATCTTCCAGCTTCTATAGCATTCTTAAAAGCACCTGCCATTGCTGCAACATCTCTACTAGTTGCAATTGCAGTATTTGCCATAATAGCGGCAGCACCCATTTCCATTGCTTCACACGCCTGTGATGGTTTTCCAATACCTGCATCTACAATTATAGGAAGTTCAATTTCATCAATGAGTATTTTAATAAAATCTTTAGTAGATAATCCTTTATTTGTACCGATTGGTGAAGCAAGAGGCATAACAGCAGCAGCACCAGCATTAACAAGATCTCTTGCAACATTAAGATCAGGATACATATAAGGCATTACTACAAATCCTTCATTTGCAAGAATTTCAGTAGCTTTTATTGTTTCAAAGTTATCTGGTAGAAGGTATTTTGAATCTCGCATTATTTCAATTTTTACAAAGTTCCCACAACCTATTTCACGAGCAAGACGGGCAATTCTAACGGCTTCTTCCGCATTACGTGCTCCTGATGTATTAGGAAGCAAAGTTACATTTTCAGGTATATAATCTAAAATGTTAGCTGTACCGTTGGTATTTGCACGTCTGACAGCCAAAGTTATTATTTCTGCACCAGCATTTTCAACAGCTGCATTTATTAAATCTAGAGAGTATTTGCCACTTCCTAATATGAAACGAGAATTAAATTCATGTCCACCAATTATTAATTTGTCATTATTATTTATCATTTTTATATCTCCCTTTTTATTGCATTATACTTATTGGTATTTAATTATTTAAAAACTTACACTTCTTCAATTCCAAGAATGAGTCTTAGTATTGTATTTGCCTCATGTCCAGCACATATGCTAACACGTGGGGACATAAGACCTCTTCCTATTTTTGCACTAGTTGTCCCATCTCCGCATAAGTAAAAATTATCTGTGATTTTTTTTGTTAAAATAGTATTGTTGCGTTCAAATCCAGCCATTCCAGAAGCTGCAACAAGTTTTTTATCTGGAAATTTTTCTATGAAAGTATTAACAATCATAGCTTTGGCTTGAGGATTATCAAATGCTTCACAGACAATATCTTCATTTTTAAACAAAGTTTCTATATTATCTGAAGTTATCTTTACAGTATCTACTGTTACTTCTATAAAAGGATTTATTTCACTAATTTCATTTTTAAGAGCTTCAGTTTTAAACATGCCTAAATGTTTAATTTTGTATTGTTGACGATTTAGATTACTAGGTTCAACAATATCAAAATCAACGAGATGAAGATGGCCAACACCAGTTCTAGCAAGACTTATAGCTACGTTAGATCCAAGACCTCCAAGACCAGCAATTGCTACATGGGCTTTTTTAACTTTTTCAAATACATGAGGAGTATGTCTTGCACACATTAATGCTTCAAACTCATCTTGACTAGGCATTTGACCCTTTATAATAAAACTTATATTGTCATTTTCCTTAATAATAAAATCATCATAAGTTTGAAATCCGTTAAAAATTGTTATCAAATTTTTTGTATTTTTATAATGCTTATCACGTAATTCATAAAGAGTAGAACATTGTGTAAAAACAGGTTTACCATTAATAAAAATATTCAAATCAGCCACCCCCTACAAAACTCACAACCTCTAGTGAATCTCCATCTTCAAGTAGTTTTTCTTCATATGATGTTTTAGGAACTATTGAACCATTACATTCAACAGCTATCATAGAAAAGTTATATCCTTCTCTTTTTAAGAAATCGCTTAATTTAAGATTATCAGCGTCTACAATTTTATTGCCGTTTATAGTTATCACATACTCACCTCCTAAAAAATGGGAAATGCAAAAAAGGCCACACAAAGACTTACACCCGTGGTGGTGTACCCCTTCGTGTGACCTTAATCAACACTCTGTAGAATATTATAGTAATTAACTTAAAAAATGTCAAATTAAAGATAAGAATTTTTTAATATTAACTTAATTAGTTATTAAGCTATTATACAGAATTAAATCGTAAAATAAACACATAAACAATACAGAGGTAGGAAAAAGATTAATAGATAATATGAGAATGTAATTGTAAATTACACTAAGGATATAAAGTTAAATATTGATTAGAAAATTAAGAATGAGGATTATAAACGGATAAAATGGAAATAATGTAGAACATAAGTATAGATAAGATAAAAATATGGAAGGGTGATAAAAATGGATAAGGGAATAGCACCATTAGAAATAAAGAATGAAGTAACAGATTATGATAAGGAAATATTAAGTATAGCACTAGATGGAATATATGGGTGGAAATTCAATCCGGTAGCGGTTATTACCAATGGCATAGAAGATTATTACTTTATATGTAAGGTAAAAACAATGATTGAGACAATTCAGATGAAAATGGCGAAAATATATGTTCAAATACAGAAAAATAAAAAACCAAGACTTCTTGCAATTGAAGAAATATGTTAATATAAGCAAAGATTTAGACAGAAATTAAAACTAATATTTATAGAAGATAATATATAGTGTGCACCTGTAAAAAATAAAATATATACAGGTGTTTTTATTTTGAATGGAAATAATATATAATGTACTAAGCGTTATATATTATGCAGTCACGTTAGGAGATAAAATAGATATGAAAAATGAATTTAGTAAGTTCAATATAAGTGAAGAAATTTTAAAAGCAGTTGATGGATTGGGATATAAAAAACCATCAGAAGTACAGGAAAAAGTTATTCCAGAAATTATATTAAATAAAGACGTTATCGTAAAATCACAGACAGGAAGTGGAAAGACAGCAGCATTTGCAATTCCTATATGCGAAAAAGTAGATTGGAATGAAAATGCTCCACAAGTACTTGTTTTAAGTCCAACTAGAGAGCTGGCTGTACAGGTTAGTGAAGATTTTGTGAATATTGGAAGGTTTAAAAGGATTAAATCTGTTGCAGTATTTGGAAAGCAGCCTATAAGTGAGCAGGCAAGAGCTTTAAAACAAAAGACACATGTAGTATGTGGTACTCCAGGAAGAGTGCTTGATCATATTGACAGAGGAAGTCTTGATGTGAAAAAGATAAAATATTTTGTAATTGATGAAGCTGATGAAATGTTGAATATGGGGTTTATAGGGCAGGTTGAAGGTGTTATAAGAAGACTTCCTAAAAACAAAGTTACAACACTTTTTTCAGCAACTATTTCAGATGAAATAAGAACTTTATGTGAAAAATACATGGATAGACCAGTGGACATTTCAATAGAAAAGCAGAAAGTGGTAAATGATAATATTGAACATGGTTTATATTATGTTGATTACAATGAAAGATTTAAATTATTAAATGAACTTCTTATATGTGAAAAACCTGAAACGGCAGTGATATTTGGAAGAACAAAAGAAAATGTTGATGAGATTTATAATTTCTTAAAATCAAAAGGTTATTCATGTGGAAGAATTCATGGTGGAATGCTTCAAAAAGAGAGGTTATCTGCAATGGATAGTTTTAGAAAAGGAGAATTTAGAATTCTTTCAGCTACAGATGTTGCTGCAAGAGGAATTGACATAGAAAATATAACACATGTAATAAATTTTGAGCTTCCAGTTGAAAAAGAAGCTTATGTACATAGAATAGGAAGAAGCGGAAGAGCAGGAAAATCAGGAAAGGCCATATCAATATGTTCTAAACATGGCGATAGATACCTTAAAAATATAGAAGAATATATTGGATTTGGAATACCTGTAAAAGAACACTTTACAAAGGAATTTATAAGTGAAAATTTAGAATCTGGAATATCATATCTTAAGTCTAAGCCTAAGAAAAAAACAGAAAAAGCCAAGGCTATCAATAATGATATAACAAAAATATATCTAAATGGAGGCAAGAAAAAGAAAATAAGAGCAGGAGATATTGTAGGTGCTATTTCGAGAATAGATGGATTAACTGGAGATGATATCGGAATAATAGATGTTCAAGATAATATATCTTATGTTGATATATTAAATGGAAAAGGAAAAAAAGTACTTGATGCATTAAAAAATATTACTATTAAAGGTAAAAAACTAAAATGTGATAGGGCGAAAAAATAATGAATTTCTGAAAAATTTGATTATACATTCTCTTTTACGTTATAATGTATAGGAATTAGTAGAAATTTAAACTTAAAATTAAAAAAATTAACAAATTTTTATTGAGAAAATATTATTAGTTATAGAGATAATAGTATTTTAAAAATGAAATTTTAAAAAATATAACAAAGAGGTGCAAAGTTAATGTCATTTGATAGAAATGCAAAATGCTGGTGTGGAAGTGGGAAAAAATATAAAAAATGCCACTTAGAATTCGATGAAAAAATAGAGTCACACAAAATAAAAGGTGATTTAGTTCCAGACAGAAGCATTATAAAATCTGCTTCAGATATTGAAGGAATAAAAAAGAGTGCGGCTGTAAATAATGCTGTTTTAGACCTTGTTGCAAGCAAAATAAAAGCTGGAATGAGTACTGCTGAAATTGATAAGATAGTGTATGATTATACAGTGTCACAGGGAGCTATTCCAGCGCCTTTAGATTTCTGCGGATTTCCTAAAAGTGTATGTACATCAATAAATGATGAAGTATGTCATGGTATTCCTGATGAAAATGTAATATTAAAAGATGGAGACATTGTTAATGTTGATGTATCTACAATTCTTGATGGATATTATTCAGATGCATCTAGAATGTTCATGATCGGTGAAGTTAGTAAAGAAGCAGAAAAGCTTGTTACTGTTGCAAGAGAATGTATGATTAAAGGTATTGAAGCTATAAAGCCATGGGGATATTTAGGTGATATTGGTGCTGCTTGTGGTGACCATGCTCATAAGAATGGATATTCGGTAGTAAGGCTATTAGGTGGTCATGGGGTTGGAAATGAATTCCACGAAGAACCATTTGTACCTCACGTAGGTAAGGCTGGTACTGGAATGCTCCTTGTTCCAGGTATGGTTTTAACTGTTGAACCAATGGTTAATGAAGGAACTTATGAAGTTTATGAAGATGCAGATAATGGTTGGACTATATATACTGATGATGGAAAACTATCTGCACAGTGGGAACACACAATATTAATTACAGAAGACGGAGTTGAAATTTTAGCTTACTAAAAATAAATTTATTAAGAAATAAATTATATATTCTATAAAAGATTAAATAAGTACATTGTGAGTATTTTACAAAAATATATAAATTTGAAAAAATACTTGACAAATTTATATTATTTAAGTATTATATTTATAAAATGAGTAGCAATGGAGCTGTTCTTTAGTATAACTAAAGAATGGCTTTTTGTTTTTTATAATCAATGATGATTATAAGTAAAATTAAAAGTGGTTTAATCATTTCACTGTGAAAACTGTTTTTGATAAATTAATTAGTTGCATCAGCAATGGAGCTGTTTTATGAATTTCATGAAATGGCTCCTTTTTATTAAAATTCCAAAATAGAGGAGGGAAGGTACTAATGATATTAATGAATAAAATAAACAAAAATTTTGGAAATCTTCATGTTTTAAAAGATATTAATCTTGAAGTAAAAGAAGGTGAAAAAGTTGTTGTTATAGGTCCAAGTGGTTCAGGTAAATCAACGTTAATAAGATGTATAAACTATCTTGAAGAACCAACATCAGGAAGTGTAGTTATTGATGGATACAATCTTAGAGATAAAAGAACTCTTAATAAGGTAAGACAATCCACAGCAATGGTTTTTCAACAGTTTAATTTATATCCTCACATGACTGTTTTGGACAACCTAACTCTTGCACCAATAAAGCTTCAGAATGTGAGTAAAAAGGAAGCAGAGGAAAGTGGGCTTAAGTATCTTGAAAAGGTAGGCCTTAAAGAAAAAGCAGATGCTTATCCTACTCAACTTTCTGGTGGTCAGCAACAGAGGGTGGCAATAGCAAGAGCACTTAATATGCATCCAAAAATAATGCTTTTTGATGAACCAACATCGGCTCTTGATCCTGAAATGATTCAAGAGGTACTTGATGTACTTGTAGGATTATCAAAAGAGAATATTACAATGGTAGTTGTAACTCATGAAATGGGCTTTGCAAAACAGGTTGCTGACAGGATTATATTTATGGAAAACGGAAATATAATTGAAGAAGGAAATCCAAAAGAGTTTTTTGAAGCTCCTAAAACAGAAAGAGCAAGAAGTTTTTTAAACAAAATAATAAGATAATGAAAAATATATAAAAAAGCAATTTAAAGGGGGAATATATTATGAAATTAAAGAGATTAATAATAGCATTAGGACTAGGGGCATGTATGCTTATGACAGGATGCGGAAGTTCTTCATCTACATCACAATCGCAAGGTACAGATACATCATCAAAGGCATCAGCAAGTGCTGAAGGGGCAGATATTCAGAAGATAAAGGATAATGGTGTTTTAAAAGTTGGTGTAAAAGTTGATGTTCCAAAGTTTGGATATAAGAATCCTGATACAGGTGAAATAGAAGGATTTGAAGTAGATCTTTCAAAGCAGATTGCAAAGAAAATATTAGGGGATGAAAATAAAATTGAACTTCAAGGTGTTACGGCTAAAACAAGAGGTCCTCTTCTTGATAATGGTGAAATAGATATGGTAGCAGCTACATTTACAATTACAGATGAAAGAAAGAAGAGCTACAATTTTTCAGATCCATATTTAACTGATGGTGTTGGGTTATTAGTTAAAAAAGATGCGGGTTATACAAGCCTTAAAGACTTAAATGGAAAGACAATTGGTGTAGCTCAAAGTTCAACTACTAAAAAGGCTCTTGAAGAAGAAGCAGCAAATCAAGGAATATCTCTAAAATTTTCAGAATTTGGAAGCTACCCTGAAATAAAAGCAGCACTTGATTCTAAGAGAGTTGACTGTTTTGCAGTTGATGCATCTATTTTAAATGGTTATGTTGATGATAATTCAGTAATCTTAGATGATAGATATAATCCACAAGAATATGGTATAGCAAGTAAATTAGACAATAAAAAATTGGCAAAAGTTATTAATGAAGTAGTAAATGATATGAAAACTTCAGGCGAAATGGATAAGTTAATTGAAAAATGGGGAATTAAATAATGAATGGACCTTTTGCATGGTTCAAATGGGAAGCTTTATTTACTGATTACCATATATTCTTGGAAGGATTAATTGTTACAATAGAAGTTGGACTTTTAGGACTGGCTTTAGCTATAGTTCTTGGAACAATTTCAGGTGTAATGTCTACTAGTAAAATTAAATTATTAAGAATAATAAGTAGAGTATATGTTGAAATAATTCAAAATACACCGTTAGTAATTCAGGTATTTTTCTTATTTAATGGTCTTCCATATATAAATATAGTACTTCCAGTATTCTTAATAGGTATTCTTGGAGTTGGTATTTATCATGGAGCATATATATCTGAAGTTGTAAGAACTGGAATTACTTCAATATCAAAGGGACAGTTTGAAGCATCATATTCTCAAGGTTTCTCACACATTGAAACAATGAGGTATATAATTCTTCCTCAAACTATAAAGATTATAATACCACCTCTTACAAATCAGCTTGTTAATTTAATAAAAAATACATCTGTTTTAGCTATGATTGCGGGTGCAGATCTTATGCATAATGCAGACTCATGGTCAAGTCAGAATATGTTTTACGGTCCAGCATATGTTGTCACAGGAATATTATATTTTGTATTATGTTATCCTCTTTCTGTCGTTGCAAGAAAGATGGAACTTAGGAAAAAGAAGTTACCAAAGCTTGAATTAGAGGCAAATCAAAAAGCTGATTTAGCAGGTCTTGAAGGGGGGGTGTAATATGGATATGATTTTTACAAAAACAAATATATTATTTCTTTTTCAAGGTCTTAAGCTTACCCTTACCATAGCGGTTATTTCTATTTTTTTGAGTATGATTTTTGGTACAATTTTAGCTGTTTTAAGAAACTATTCTAAAGGTATATTCGGAAAATTAGCTGCAATTTATATAGAAATATTTAGAAATACTCCATCATTATTATGGATACTTTCTATAAGGTTTCTTATACCTATAAAACCGATGTATTCAGGAATTTTATCCTTTACTCTTTTCACAACAGCAGCAATAGCAGAAATAGTTAGAGGCGGAATGAATTCTGTGAACGCTGGACAGTATGAAGCATCATATTCACAAGGTTTTTCAAAGATCCAGACACTGAGATATATTATACTTCCTCAAAGTTTTAAAAACTGCATACCTACAATTTTATCTCAAAGTTCTACTGTAATAAAGGATACATCATATTTATGGGCAGTTGGAATAGAGGAGTTTACAGGAAAAGGTATGATTTTGATGGGAAGTTTTGCTACTTCAACTCAGGTATTCTTGTTATTTGGAACAATTGCAGCAAGTTATTTTATAATTAATTTTATATTGTCATGTACTATGAGAAGCATAAAAACTGTATATTAAATAAAAAAGCTATCTTAAATCAATTTTGATTTAAGATAGCTTTTTCCAATTTATTTAAAATTTAATCTTTTACTGTTTTTAATTTGATGACATGAGTAAAATAACATATAATTAAGTGTTATACTTGTTATATGAATATAAAATTAGATATTAGTCAATAATTCAATTAAATATGCAAACGTATGTTTGTGAAATTGGGACTATATTTTTGATACGAGATACGTAAAGGAGAGTTTTTGTTAATGATAAATAAATCACCTCAAAGTGTATTGGAAAAATATTATGGATATAAATCATTTAGAGAAGGTCAGGAAAATATAATAAATTCAATAGTACAGGGTAGAGATGTTCTGGCTATTATGCCTACAGGTGGTGGAAAGTCAATATGTTATCAAGTGCCTGCACTTATGCTTGAAGGTCTTACAATTGTTATTTCACCTCTTATATCTTTGATGAAAGATCAAGTTGACACATTGAAAGACATGGGAGTTGAAGCGGAATATATTAATAGTACATTAAGTTCAGCAGAAGAGAATGACATAATAAATAAAATTGAAAGAAATGAAGTGAAAATACTTTATATAGCTCCTGAAAGACTTGGCTCATCAGGATTTTTGAATATTATAGGAAGATGCAGCATATCACAAATTGCAGTTGATGAAGCCCACTGTATTTCACAATGGGGCCATGATTTTAGATCAAGTTATAAAAAAATATCACACTTTATAGGTATTCTTAATAAAAGACCTACAGTTACTGCTTTTACAGCAACAGCATCAGAAGAAGTACGAGATGATATTATAAGGTTATTAAAACTTGAGAATCCTAAGATATTTATAACTGGATTTAATAGAGAAAATCTTTTTATAAATATAATAAAAGGTGGAGATAAAAAGAATAATCTTTTAGATTATATTAATAATAACAGTGATGTTTCGGGAATAATATATGCTTCAACAAGAAAAGAAGTAGATAATATTTATGAGTTACTAAGTTCTAAAGGATATAGTGTTGTGCACTATCATGCAGGATTAAGTGAAGAAGCTAGAAGAGAGAACCAAGAAGGTTTTATATATGATAGAGCAAATATTATGGTTGCAACTAATGCATTTGGAATGGGGATTGATAAACCAGATATAAGATATGTTGTACACTATAATATGCCTAGAAATGTGGAAAGTTATTATCAGGAAATAGGTAGAGCAGGTAGAGATGGTGATAAAAGTGAATGTATATTATTATTTTCACCACAGGATGTTCAGATTCAGAAGTATTTAATTGAAACATCAATTGAAAATCCTGAAAGACAGAATATACAATATAAAAAGCTCCAACAAATGATAGATTTTGTATACAGTAATGAATGTTATAAGAAATTTATATTAGCTTATTTTGGAGAAGAGCTTAAAGATGATTGCAACAGTTGCAGTAATTGTATGAATGAAGGTGAAGTTGTTGATAAAACAGTAGATGCACAGAAAGTTTTATCATGTATATATAGAATGAATCAGAAGTTTGGTTCTGGGATGGTAGTAGATGTTTTAAGAGGATCAAAAAATAAAAAAGTATTGCAATTTAAATTTAATGAACTTTCTACCTATGGAATAATGAAAGAATTTTCAGCAGATGAACTGAAAACATTTATAAATACTCTTGTATCTCAAGGATATATAAGAGTTGTTGAAGGAACGTATCCTATTTTAGCCTTAAATTCAATGTCAAGAAAAATCCTTGTGGGTGAAGAAAAAGTAATGCTTAAAGAATTTGCAGCACACAAAAAAGTTCGTGACAATAATGAGTTATTTGAAATTCTTAAAGAACTTAGAAAAGAAATTGCACATGAAAATAATGTTCCACCATATGTTATTTTTGGAGATATTACCTTAAAGGAAATGTCAGTTAAATATCCAGTTTATAAGGAAGCAATGCTTAATATTACTGGAGTTGGTGAACTTAAATACAGTAAATATGGTGAGCTATTTGAAAACACAATAAGAAAATATTCTGAAGATAATAATATAAAAATTTCTGGCGAAGGTACTTTGGAAATAATAACATCTAACAATGATAATGATCTGAAGCTTGAAATAGAAACAGATGATAAATTATATAATTTATTATTTGAAGCAAGAAAAAAATGGGCGGAAAAAGAAAAAAATGCGTATCCTCAATCTATAATGCACATGAATATTTTGAAGGAGATAAGTGGAAGATATCCTGTGAGTATTGAAGAATTAAAAGATATAAGTGGATTTGGACCTAAAAAGATAGAAGCTTATGGTGATGAAATAATAGAAATAGTAAATAATTATATATTAGAAAATAATATAGAACATGTATGGATACAAAAAAATAAAAGAAAAGTGATAATTGATGGAGAAACAAGAAATAGTGATCAAATTGCGGTAGATATGCTTAAAGAAAATGTAAATATTCATGAAGTATCTGAAAAACTTGAACTATCAGTTTCAACTATACTTGGGTATGTTTCTGAATATATTAAAGAATTTGGAGAAATTAAGTTTAATATAAATTTTGAAGAGTTTTATAATGAAGAAGAAGAAAGTGCCATTTTAAATGCAATAAATGAAGTTGGTTTTGAAAAAATATCAGATTTAAAAAAAGCTCTGCCTAAATATACAAAATATGAAAGTATAAGAGCTGTTATATTGAAACATTGTATTTTAGCTTAAAATAATTTGTAGACACACCCTATTAATTGGAACTAATATTATTAGAATTATAAACTGCTAATGTAATAATATTTTATCTTTAAAATATATTTAATAATAAGGATTAGAAGATAATGATATAAGGAGTGTGAATTTATATTGAATCCTTATGAAATTTTAGGAATTGAAGAAAATGCTTCAGAAGATGAAATAAAAGAAAAGTATCAATCTTTAGCAGAAGAATACACTTTAAATCAAGATGAAACAACACAGGAAAAATTAGAAGAACTTAATAGAGCTTATGATTTACTTATGAATTCCAAGAATATATATGCAGAAATAAGAAAATTAATAGAAATTAAAAATTTTCCACTTGCAGAGTCTAAACTTAATATGATAAATGAACGAGACAATGCTGAGTGGAATTATCTTGAAGGTTTTATTTGTGTTCAAAAAGGATGGTTTGAAACTGGATTAAATTATATAAAGAAAGCATTAGAACTAGATCCAGGCAATACTGAATATATAAGCAGTATGAACACTCTTCAGGCTAGAATTATAGAATATGCAACTAAATATGCAAATCAAGGGGTAAGACCAGCTGCTGCAAATAATATGAATGCTTGTGGCGGTGGTGGTGGAAATAATGGCGGAATGTGTTAAAATTTTATAATGCAGAGTAAAAAGATATTTTAAAATGTAGATATTTTAAAATATCTTTTTATTTTGCAACAATTTTATGTTCATAATTGTATTATATATGCAGATAAATAAATTTGTCATATTATTGGAAAGTGATATAATATTTGAGCATATTAAAAAGCTGAAAATCAATTTTTGGTGGTGATAAAATGAAAATATCTGATTTGGAAAATATAATTATACGAAATACATCTAAAATAAACATGACAAGAGGGAAAAAGTTATTAGATGATAAAGCATTCACTATTGACGTTCATAAGGTAGATAATTTTTATAATATTTATGGTAATTTTAAAAGTGAGAATAATTTTAAAAAGTGTAATCCTCACTTAAGAATAGATATGAAAAATAAAAAAATATCTTTTACAAAATGCAACTGTAATATCTTTGAGGGTGGCGAGTTAGAAAATAAGATTTATATGTGTGAACATCTAGTGGCAGCAGCAATGAAGTTTGTTGAAGGAATAAAGAAAAAATTAGCTCTAAAAAGAATTGAAGAAGAGAGAATTGACAAAAAAATAATAAAGGAATTAGAAAATATATATTTGATTCACAGTGATGAGAAAGAAAAGGTATTTGATAAAAAAGAAAAGCTTGTTCTTAATGTATCAATAAAACAGGTAAAAGAAGAAAGTAGTAATGATTTTGATGTGAGTATATATATTGGGAATACTCATATGTATCCAATTTTAAATATAAAAAACTGTGTATGTTCAATTATAAAAGATGAAGAGTATTGTATAGGAAAAGGTCTTGTTTATGACAAGAACAAGTATTATTTTAGTGAAAGTGATGAACAATTTATTAAATATATATATGAAATTATATTAATTAGTAGAAATAATGAAAGCACAAGTTTTATAAGAATATCTTCAGAATTATTGAAAAAATTTCTTGAAAAATTAAATAATAAGAAGATTAAATTTAACTATAATTATCAAAGTTATACAAGTGTCATATTAAATTCTGATCTACCATTAACATTTACTATGAAGAAAATAAATGGAGATTATGTTCTAAGTACTAAGAAAATACTTCCGATACCTTTAAGTAAAAATAGAGATATATTTTTATATGATAGAAATATATATATTCCCTCATTAAAACAAGTGGATTTATATAGGATTTTATATAAATATATAAAAGAAGACAAAAAAATTATTTTTAAGAGTGATATAAATAATAGTGAGTTTGGTGTATTAAATAAAGTATTAACATCTATATCTCAAAATATATTTTATGATGAAGCAATAATAAGTAAAATGAATGAGGATGTTAGAATTAACTTTAATTTTTCAAGAAAAAAAGGAAAATCAGTATGTGATGTAATAATCAAAAATAATATTATAGATATGAACTATTCTGAGGCTATTAAAATAAATAATGATAAATTCAATTTTTCAAAGAAATTAATGAATATTGAAAGTATTTTAAATAAATATAGATTTTATTATAGAAATGAGAATTTTGAATTTTTAGGAGATGATGAAGAATATTATTTGTTTTTAAAGAATGGAATAGATGAAATAAAGAGTATAGGAACTATATTTACAGAAAGATCATATATAGATTACTTTAAATTAAATAATGGAAGATTTAAGGATTTGTCAATTAAAGAAAATTCAAAAGGAATGTATGAATTTTACATGCAGTTTGAAAATATATCACCATATGAACTGAATGATGTAGTAAAAGCATATAAAGAAAAGAAAAATTTTATAAAACTTGATAATAATATATATGTTGACTTAAAAAGCAAAGAGATTGAAAAAATTATGAAAATTATAGATACTTTAAATCTAGATATTATGAGTGGAAAGGATAAATTTTACCTTTCAATTGATAAATTATATTATTTAAAAGATAAAATAGAAGATGATCAAATAGTATTTAAGAATAGAGAAAAAATACTGGATTTAATAGATGCACTTCATAGAAAACAAGATAATGTCTATGAAATACCTAAAAACTTGAAATGTAATTTAAGAGATCATCAGATTGAAGGATATAATTGGTTTAAAAATCTTAGTGATCTTGGTCTTGGAGGAATACTTGGAGACGAAATGGGTCTTGGAAAAACTATTCAAACAATAGCATTTCTTGCTTCAGAGAAAAATGGGACTTCCATGGTTGTAGTACCAACTTCTCTTTTATATAATTGGAGCGATGAATTTAAAAAATTTATTCCAGGTTTGAAAGTTTGTATTATCAATGGTGAGAAAAAAGAAAGAGAAAAAAATATTGAAAATTATTGTGATTATGATGTTTTAATTACTACTTATGGATTGATTAAAAATGATATTGATCTTTATGAAAATATAGAATTCAAAAATATAATATTAGATGAAGGTCAGAATATTAAAAATTATAAAGCACAGATAACCACTACAGTAAAAAAACTTAAAGCTAATAATCGATTCATTCTTACAGGTACACCAATAGAAAATAATCTTAATGAATTATGGTCATTATTTGATTTCATTATGCCAGGATACTTATATACATATAAAGTGTTTAATGAAAAGTTTGTAAAAAATGAATCCAACCTTGAAGAACTTAAAATACTAATAAAGCCATATATACTAAGAAGAACCAAAAAAGAAGCAGCGGGAGAAATGCCTGAAAAATATGAGAAAAAAATATTGGTTAATATGCCAAAAGAACAAAAAGATGTTTATGATGCTTGTGTTAAAGAAATACAAGATAAGATTAATAGCGAAAAAATGAATAATATAACGATCTTTTCATTCTTAACAACTCTTAGACAATTATGTCTTGACCCTTCATTAGTTACTAATGAATACAATGGAGAAAGTGGGAAATTTAACGAAGTGTTAAATATCATAAAGAAAGATCAAAAAGAAAATAAGATTCTGTTATTTTCTCAATTTACAAAGGCTCTCAAGAAACTAGCTTTAAAACTAGATAAAGAAAAAATACAGTATTGCTATCTTGATGGTAGCATATCATCAGCAGCTAGAATTAAGCTTGTAGAAGAATTTAATAATGATAAGAATAAACGAGTATTCCTGATTTCTTTAAAAGCAGGTGGGACAGGATTAAATCTTACAAGTGCAAATATGGTTATTCACTTTGATCCGTGGTGGAATCCATCAATAGAAGATCAGGCAACAGATCGTGCACATAGAATAGGTCAGAAAAGGGATGTTGAAGTAATTAAGTTAATAGCAAAAGAAACCATAGAAGAAAAAATAGTTCTTCTTCAAGAAGATAAAAGAAATCTAATCAATGATGTATTGACAAATGAATTAAATGATAGTGAAGTATTCAATTTAGTAACAAATAGTGAATTGATTAACCTTCTCAAATAAATTAACAGTATAAAAGCTAATGTTAATTAAATGGTAATATATCTCATATTATAAATATATGAAATATATTACTATTTTGATGGAAACATATACCGTATAAAATATTAAAAAAGATATTCGATTATAATATTATAAAGATGTAATTTAAATATTGTATAACTATTAATAGTGCATTATTAAATGAATCATAAATTTACAGTTAAATGTTAATTAAATATGATTAATATGTTAATATTAATATGTGGACAAGTTAAAAAGGAAAAAATTAAGTTTTGTAGTAATTTTGGAAGATTAATAAAAAGGTACCGAAATACATAACTTTTTTTGTATATAATAATGACCGAGGAAGGGAGCGCAGGTATGCTCGAAAATGTTTTAATAGATTTAAATATTGAAGGACAAACTACAGTTGACAGGCTGATAGAAAAACATATGCCATTCATAATAAAGAGTATTTCAGATGTTACAGGGAGATATGTATCATGTGAAAATGATGAAGAACTAAGTGTTGGTCTACTTGGCTTTAACGAAGCAATTGAGAGATATGATAATGAAAAAGGACATTTTTTATCTTATGCTAAACTTGTTATTTCAAGTAGAATAAAAAATTATTTGAAAGGCGAAAATAAGCATCAACATTCATCTCTAGAAGAACTTACGGAGATGGGGTTAGAATTTAAAGATGAAAACTTTGAGCAGGAAGAAGACAATAGTTTGTTAGTAGAACAGATTGAAATGCTGAAAGCTGAAATCAATTCCTTTGGTTTTACTTTAGAAGATTTAATGGAAGAAGCACCAAAACAACAGGCAACAAGAGAAAATGCTATAAATTTATCGAAACAGATATGTGAAGAAGAGGAATTTATATCATTCATGTATTTAAAAAGAAGGCTACCAATAAAGAAAATAGTTCTTAGATTTGGAGTCACGGAAAAAGTTGTTAAACGAAGTAAAAAATTTATAATAGCAGTTGTTATAATTATTAACAAAAATCTTAGCGCCTTGAAAAATTGGATCAGGAAGTAGGTGATATTTATGAAAAAAGGTTTAATAATGGAAATTAAAGATGAATATGCCATTATGTTAAATGATGACGGCAGTATGGATAAAATCGTAGTTAAGCCACAGATGGTAGTTGGACAAAAAATATTTTACTTTGAAGAAGATATTGTAAAAATTTCAACGACGACTCAAAGTAAATTTAAATATAATGTATTTATGAAATCATTTGGATCTATTGCAGCATTATTCTTAATTGCATTTACGTTTTTTTATAATATACATGTAAACAAAACTTATGCAGTTGTTAGTCTTGATATTAATCCAAGTATACAGTTAGAAGTTGGAAATAATAAAAAGATAATTAATGTTGAAGGTATGAATGATGATGGAAAGAGTATAGATTTTTCTAGTGTTAAAGGATGTAATATAAATGATGGTATTAAAGCAGTAAAAGACATTCTTGTAGAAAAAGAGTATTTGAAAAATAATAAAGATGTATTAGTTGGATTTGCATTTGTTAAAAATGAAGATAAGACTGCTTATGAAGATAATATAATAGATGCTGTTTTAACAACATTTGATACTGAAAATGTAGCATACATTAAAGTAGACGATAAGAATGATGTTGAAGAAGCTAAGGAACAAGGTATAAGCTTAGGTAGATATGAAGCGTCTAAAGTAGTTGATGAAGAAACAAAGAAAAAAATAGTAAGTGCTCCAGTTAAAGATATTACAGAGCAAATTAAAGATAAAGAAAATGTAAAATACTATAATGCTGATGAAGATAAAGCTGAAGATGTAAGTGCACCTAAAGAAGAAAAGGTTGAAGATAAAATCAATATGATACCAGCAGACAAACCAGCAGACAATAATAATAATACAAATAATGCTACAACTAAGGAGACTAAGGAAAACGGGAATAATGCAAATCATAAGCCTGATATTGTAGCTCCATCTGATGAAAAAACTCCAGCACATTCTGATAAGAGTGAAGAGAATAATGATAAGTCAGAAATTAATAATGGAGTATTGGAACTTAATCCAGAAAAGCCTGCTGAAGGTGAAAATAGTAGCAATAATCAGGATGGGGATAAAAACACTGTTATAGATCCAGATAAGAATGTTATAGAAAATAACACAACATCAGGAAAATTAGAAGAAGATAATAAAGTTCAGGAAGTTGTGCCAGATAGTAGTGTTGAAAAACCAAAACAAGGTAATATAAATTAATTTATGAAGATGTAGATGAAAAGTCTACATCTTTTTTTCATAAATATGAAAGATTAAATATAGTTAAATTTTGTGTTTAGATTTGGAAGGGCATTTTAATAAATATATAAAAAATTAAAGACTAAAAAAAAAAATTATAGTATACTTACAATAGAATTATTAAGAAAAATTGGGGAGATATACATGATAAAAGAATTTTTAAACAATAATATATTAATATGTGATGGGGCAATGGGAACATATTATTCTGAAAAAACAGGAAATGACATATCCTACTGTGAATTTGGGAATTTAAACGATAAGAATACAATAAGAAGAATTCATGAAGAGTATATAGAAGCTGGGGCTAAGCTTATAAGAACAAATACTTTTAGTGCAAATTCAAAAGAACTTGGAGTTTCTAGAAAAACACTTAAGGATATAATTGAAAGTGGAATTGAAATAGCAAAAGAGGCTGTATATAATAAAGAAGTTTTTATAGGTGCAAGTATAGGTCCTATAAGAGAAAATGGAGCAGATGAAAATTTTGTAGAAGTATTAGAGGAATATAAGTTTATAGTTGATTGTTTTTTAGATAATAATATAAATGTATTTATTTTTGAAACATTAAGTAATTTGGATTATTTAGAAGAAGTAAGTACATATATTAAAAATAAAAAACCTGAAAGTTTCATATTGACACAATTTGCTGTGAAGCCTGACGGATTTACAAGAGATGGGTATAGTGTATCCAAAATTGTTGGCGAAGTAAAAAAAATAAATACTATAGATAGCTATGGTTTTAACTGTGGTTCTGGTCCTACTCATGCTTTAGAATTAATAAAAAAGATAGACATAGGAGATGATATTGTATCATCACTTCCCAATGCAGGCTTTCCAGAGATAATACATGAGAGGACTGTTTATCCAAATAATCCTGTGTATTTTGCACGAAAAGTAAAGGAAATAAAAAAATTAGGTGTATCAATAATAGGAGGATGCTGTGGAACAAATCCATCTTATATAAGTAAATTAAGAGATACAATAGATAATAAGCCAGAACCTGGAGATAAAATTAAAAGATATGAACATGAAACATATAATGAAAAAAATATAATAAAGAATACATTTAAGGAAAAAGTAAAGAATGGAGATTTTGTTATTGCCGTTGAATTAAGTGCACCAGTAGATACAGATATAAATAAGATAATGACTGGAGCTAAAGTATGCAAAGACAATAATATTGATATTGTAACAGTTCCAGATTCTCCAATGTCTAAGGTTAGAGCTGATTCAGTAGTAATGTCATCAAAAATAAAAAGAGAAATTGGAATCGAAGCAATGCCTCATATGTGTTGTAGAGATAAGAATACTAATGCAATAAGATCAAGCCTTATAGGAGGTCATATAGAAGAAATAAGAAATATTCTTGCTATTACAGGCGACCCTATAAGTGATGCAAGTAGAATTGAGACGAAAAGTGTATTTAATCTGAATTCTTTTAAATTAATAGAACTTATTAATGATATGAATAATGAGGTGTTCACAAGTGATGATATATTTATTGGTGGTGCGCTTAATTTGAATGTTCTTAACAAGGAAGTTGAATATGGTAGAATGATGAAAAAAGTTGAAAGAGGTGCGAAATTCTTTTTAACACAACCAATTTATGATGATTCTGCGGTAGAATTTTTAAAAAGTATAAAAGAAAGAACTGATGTTAAGATACTTGGAGGCATACTGCCAGTGGTAAGTTATAGAAACGCAATGTTTTTAAATAATGAACTTCCAGGAGTAACAATACCACAAGAAATTTTAAATAGATTTTCAGAAGATATGAGTAGAGAAGAAGGTCAGAATATTGGTATAGATATTGCAGTTTCAATGGGCAAAAAATTAAAAGGTATATGTGATGGATTATACTTTATAACACCATTTGGAAGAGTAAATATGATAGTTGATATTGTAAATAGAATAAAAGAAGTATAGCAAATTTACAAAAGAGCGGCATTTATAGATAATGCCGCTTTTTCTGTATATATTGTGTTATAAAGTGTATAATTAAGATAAATAGTATATGTACATATATTTTTTAAAGATGATTATTCCAATATAATAGTATGAGATAAATTAAAATTTATTAAAGTAGGAATATATGATAAAATATACATTAATAAAATGTAAGGAGTGTTAAAAATGAGTGTGACAATAAAAGATATTGCAAAACTTGCTAATGTTTCTCATACAACAGTTTCAAGAGCTCTTAATAATAGCCCATATATAAATGAAGAAACTAAAGCAAAGATTAAAGCATTGGCTAAGGAGTTGAACTATGTTCCCAATTATAATGCTAAAAGTCTTGTTTTGCTTAAATCTTATGTAATAGGTGTATTTTTCTCATCAATAAGCGAAGGAACATCAGATACGTTCTTCCATGAAATTGTTAAGGGTGTAAATAAAGTAATGGACAAGGAGTATAATCTTGTCATAAGAGGGATTGATAATTATGAACATTCTCATCCTATTGATAATAAAAATTTTGATGGAATTATAGTTGTAAGTCAAAGCAAAAATGATGATGAGTTTATTAAAACAATAATAGAAAAAAATATTCCAATGGTTGTTATTAATAGAGATATTAGTGTAGATGGTGTTATAAACGTATTATCAAATGATACAAAGGGTTCATATGATGCAGTACAGTATCTTATAAATAATAATCACAAAAAGATAGGAATGATTCAGGGTAACTTAGAGTTTGAATCAAGTACATATAGAAAAAAGGGATATATTATGGCTCTTGAGGAAAACAATATTAACGTTAACAATGATTATATTTTAAGTGGAAAGTATACACTTGAAAGTGGATATCATAACATGAAAAAACTTTTAAATCTTGAAGATAAACCAACAGCAGTTTTTTGTGCAAATGATGATATAGCTGTTGGAGCTATGAAAGCAATATTTGAAAGTGGTCTTAGAGTTCCTGATGATATATCAATTATCGGATTTGATAACAGTAATTTCTGTAATTATGTTACACCAACACTTACTAGTGTAAAAAAAGATTCTCTTACGATGAGTGAAATAGGGGGTATTAATCTTCTTGATATAATAAATAAAAAATTAATAAATCAAGAGAAAATATTTATAGAATCATATCTCGTTGAAAGAAATTCTGTTAAAAGAATTTAATTTTGAAAAAAATCGCCAAATAATATAAAAAAATAATATTATTTGGCGAAAAAATCTGTTAACGTTAACAAAAAAGGACTTGCATTATCTTTGAAATAAGATTATAATAAGTTTAATTAATGATAATAACAAATTGTTCACGTTAACTATTACTTGCACACTCAATTGTTAACGTGAACAATAAATATAATAATAAGGGGACCTGTAAAATGAAAGAATTCATGGATGAAAATTTTTTATTAACAAATTCTATTTCTGAAAAGTTGTATCATGAGCATTCAGAAAAAATGCCGATTATTGATTATCATTGTCATATAAATCCAAAAGAGATATTAGAAAACAAGAAATTTAGAAACATAACAGAAATATGGCTTTATGGCGATCACTATAAATGGAGAGCTATGAGAAGTTATGGTATAGATGAAAAATATATAACTGGTGAAGGGTCTGATTATGAGAAGTTTTTAGCTTGGGCCGATACAGTTTCCCATGCAATTGGAAATCCACTATTTCACTGGACACATTTAGAATTAAAAAGATACTTTGGAATAGATGAAGTATTGAGTAAGAAAACAGCATCAGATATATGGGAAAAGTGTAATGAAATGCTTCAAAAAGATGAGTTCACAGTACGAGGATTAATTAAGCGATCAAATGTTAAAGCAATATGTACTACAGATGATCCTGTGGATTCATTAGAATATCATTTGGCATTAAAAGAGGACAAGAGTTTCCATGTTAAAGTATTACCAGCATTTAGGCCAGATAAAGCTTTAGGTATTAATAAAGATACATTTAAGGAATGGTTCACAAAGTTAGAGTCAGTTGTAGGTAGAAAAATAACTAATTTTGATGAATACTTAGAAGCTTTAAAGTCAAGAGTTGAATTCTTTCATAGTGTAGGATGTAGGGTTGCAGATAATGCGTTAGATTTTGTTCCAAGAGGAAAGGCTACATTAGAAGAACTAAGAGAGATTTTTGCACATGTTTTAAAAGATGGACAAGTATCTTTTGAAGATGAAAATAAATTAAGAGTTTATATATTAAAGTTCTTTGGAAAATTATACTATGATTTGGGATGGGTCAATCAATTCCATATGAATTGTGTAAGAGATAATAATACTACAATGTATAATAAATTAGGTCCTGATACTGGATTTGATGCTCTTAATGATACACAAGTAGCTGTTCCATTATCTAATTTATTGAATGAATTAAATGAAGAAAAAGCATTATCTAAAACAATAATATATAGCTTAAATGCTAATGATAATGCAGTTATAGGTACATTACTTGGCTGCTTCCAAGGCGATGGAATAAAAGGGAAGATTCAGCATGGATCAGCTTGGTGGTTTAATGACCATAAGTTGGGAATGGAAGCACAAATTAAATCATTAGCAAACTTAGGAATGTTAAGTACATTTGTTGGAATGCTTACGGATTCAAGAAGTTTCTTATCTTATACAAGACATGAATATTTCAGAAGAATATTATGTAATGTAATTGGGGAATGGGTTGAAAATGGTGAATTACCAAATGATACTGAATTCTTAGGTGAAATAGTAAGTGATATAAGTTATAACAATGCTAAGAATTACTTTAATATGTAGTTAATAAATATTTATTTATTAATATAGCAGCAGTTTTCTGTTAATTGGAAATTATCCTTTATACCTTGATAACATTGAGTAAACCATACCATATTTTATTTACAATCATACAATTAATTGAAAGCTGCGCTTTTTAAAATAATGAGATTTTATATAGATATTAATTAAATTAGGCATATGAGAGAAAATAGGCAGATAGATTGAATTGGCATTTTTTTATAATGCCTTAAATTAGAGAGAATAGTAAAAATCTTTATTGAGGTGAAGAAATGAAAAGAGAAGAAGTATTAGGAAGAGTAAAAGAAGCTGGAGTTGTTGCTGTTGTAAGAGGAAACTCTAAAGAGCAAGGCCTGAAGATAGTTGAAGCAGCAGTTAAAGGTGGGATAAAAGTAATGGAACTTACAATGACAGTTCCAAATCCTGTTGATTTTTTAAAAGAAGTTGTAGAGCAATATAAAGATACAGACATTATTGTTGGAGCAGGAACAGTCTTAGATTCAGAAACAGCAAGAGCTTGTATATTAGCAGGAGCACAATTTATTGTTAGTCCAAGCCTTGACGTGGATACATTAAAATTATGTAACAGATATAAAGTATGTGTTATGCCAGGTGTTATGAATGTTAAAGATGCGATTACTGCTATGGAGTATGGAGTAGATGTTGTTAAAATATTCCCGGCAAATCTTTATGGACCATCAGTAATTTCATCATTTAAAGGGCCTCTTCCACAAGGAGATTTTATGCCAACAGGTGGAGTAACTGTTGAAAATTTAAATGAATGGTTTAAAGCTGGCGCTGTAGTTGTTGGAACAGGTGGAAGTTTAACTAAAGGCGCTGCAACTGGTAATTATGATGCAGTAGAAAAAGAAGCTAGAAGATTTATGGATGCATATAGAGAAGCGAAGGGGATTTAAAAATGGATGTAGTAACTTTTGGAGAATCGATGATTGTTTTTAGCCCTAAATCACATGGACCATTAAGGCATGTTCATACATTTGAAAAAACAATAGGCGGAGCAGAATCAAATGTTGCAACAGCTCTTTCAAAATTAAATCATACTGTGGGATGGTTTTCAAAATTATCAAATGATGAATTTGGAAGAGATGTTATAAGTTCTATTAGAGCTGAAGGTGTAGATACATCACGAGTTATTTTAGATGAGAATAATAATACTGGATTAATATTTAAGGAATATTATCAAAGAAGTAATCCTAATGTTTATTATTATAGAAAAAACTCGGCAGCAAGTACAATTTCTCCAGATGATATTGATGAAGAATATATTAAAAGTGCAAAAATACTTCATCTAACAGGAATAACACCTGCTTTATCCAAAAGTGCAAGAGAATCAGTTTATAAAGCGATAGATATAGCAAAATCAAATGGGATTTTAGTATCTTTTGACCCTAATATAAGATTAAAGTTATGGGACTTAGAAGAAGCAAAAGAAATTTTGGTGGATATTGCTAATAAAGCTGACATTGTAATGCCAGGTCTCGATGAAGCAGAGATTCTTTTAGGGTTAACGGATAAAGATGAAATTTGTGATTACTTTTTAGGAAAGAATGCAAAAATAGTTGCTATAAAGCTAGGGGCTGAAGGATGCTACATAAAAAGTAAAGAAGAAAGTTGTATGGTACCAGGATACAATGTATCTGACATAATTATTGATACTGTTGGTGCAGGAGATGGCTTTGCAGCAGGGTTTCTTTGTGGATATCTTGATAATTTATCTTTAGAGGAAATTGGACAATATTCAAATGGAATGGGAGCTATGGCGACTCTTGCAAGTGGGGACATGACAGGTTATCCGAGTTTTGAACAACTTATGGAGTTTATTGGGAAAAAGCATGGAGTAGATAGATAAGCATAAATAATGGGATTATTAAATAGAAAGTAGAGAGTTTGTATTGAAAATATTAATTATTATATGAACTCTTGGCTTTCAAAAATGTTAACGTGTTCTTGGTATAATTTAAATTTGACAATACAATTTTATATAGTTGTATAGTATTGTGAAATTTAAATTATTATATAGATAAGAATTTGGAGGAGTAAAAATGAAATTAAATAGAGAATCATATAAAAATCATAAATCATATCCAGTAAAAGTAATCCAATTTGGAGAAGGAAATTTCTTAAGAGCTTTTGTTGACTGGCAAATTGATAAAATGAATAAAGAAGCGGATTTTAATGGAAGTGTTGCAGTTGTTCAACCTTTAGAAGGTGGATTGATTCATATGCTTAATGAACAGGATTGTTTATATACATTATATTTACAAGGAATTCAAAATGGTAAAGCAACTAAGACGCATACAGTAATTGATTGTATAGATAGAGCAGTTGATCCGTATAAAGATTATAATAAATATTTAGAACTTGCAGAAATTCCAAGCGTTAGATTTATAATTTCAAATACAACAGAAGCTGGGATTGTTTTTGAAAATGATGATAAATTAGAAGGTGGATGTCAAAAGGGATATCCATCAAAATTAACGGCTCTTTTATATCATAGATTTAAGACATTTAATGGAGCTTTAGATAAAGGATTAAATATTATCCCATGTGAATTAATTGATAGAAACGGAGAAAAATTGAAAGAAATTGTATTAAAATATGCTGAAATATGGAACTTAGGAGATGAATTTATTACTTGGATCAATACTGCCAATACATTCTTTTGCAGTTTAGTAGATAGAATTGTTCCAGGATATCCAAGAGATACAATTGAAGAAGTAAGAGCTGAATTAGGCTATGATGATAATTTAGTAGATGTAGGAGAAGTATTCCATTTATGGGTTATAGAAGGGCCACAATGTCTTAAAGAAGAGTTACCAATAGAGAAGGCAGGTCTCAATGTTAAAGTTGTTGATGATATGACACCATACAGAACTAGAAAAGTTAGAATTTTAAATGGACCTCATACTGCAATGGTTCCAGTTGCTTATCTTTATGGTTTAGAGACAGTTGGAGAAACTGTAGATCATGAGATTATGGGCCAATATGTAAGGGAATTAATATTTGATGAAATAGTTCCAACATTAGATTTACCACATGATGAATTAGTTCAATTTGGTAATGATATAATTGAAAGATTTCAGAATCCGTATGTAAAACATTATTTAATGAGCATTGCATTAAATTCAATGTCTAAATATAAAACAAGAGACTTACCAAGCTTAACTGAATACTTAAAGAGAAAAGGAGAACTTCCTAGAAAATTAGTATTCTCTCTTGCAGCATTAATAGAATTTTATAAGGGAAAGAGAGGGAATGAAGATATTAAGCTTGCTGATGATGAGCATATATTAGAATTATATAAAAATTTATGGCCAGAATGTGATGGATCTGAAAGTGGATTAAAGACATTGGTTACTAAAGTTCTTGCATATGATAGAAACTGGGGTATGGACTTAAATGAAATTGAAGGCTTAACTCAAGCTGTAACTGATAATTTAATTTTAATTGAAAAGGCAGGAATGAAAGAAGCTGTTAAATCAGTACTTTAATTTATATTAGAAGTAATAACATATATATTAGATAAAAAATAACAATAACTTAATAACCTATTACTCATTATTATAAAAAATAACAACTTAATTAATTGATAGATAACTTAAATATAAAATGGATATATATGTTGTTATAAACTGATAAAATTAAACTACTTTAATTTTAGCTGCTTATTAATTTGTTTTTAGTTCATAAGCAGCATAATATCAAGTGTAATTTTAAAATATATAAGGTTACACTTAACCCTAAATAAATTGATTAAAAAATAGCAATTAGTTTAAGGAAAAGCAGGTAGAAAAAATGATGAATTTTATAAAGATAAATAATAAGGATAATGTTGTTGTAGCTCTTAAAGATTTTAATAAGGGCGAAACAATCAAAACTGATGAAAAAGAAATAACTTTAAAAGATGATATTAAAAGAGGTCATAAAATTGCAATTGAAGATATAAAGGAAAATTGTGATGCCATAAAATATGGATATCCTATTGGATATGCAACTAAAGATATAAATATAGGTCAATGGGTTCATACACATAATATAAGAACAAACTTAAAGGGGATAAAAGAGTATGAATTCAACCAGTCATTGAATAAATTGGATATACCAGAAAGAAATTTGACTTTTGAAGGATATGAAAGAGAAAATGGATCTGTTGGTATAAGGAATGAGCTATGGATAGTTCCGACAGTTGGATGTGTAAATGGAATTGCAGATAGAATAATTGAAAAATTTAAGGAAGAAGTGAATTTTGAAGGAATTGACGGTGTTGAAGCTTTTAAGCATAACTATGGATGTTCTCAGCTTGGAGATGATCATGTAAATACAAAAACTATGCTTGGAAATCTTGCAAAGCATCCAAATGCAGGTGGAGTATTAGTTTTAGGATTGGGCTGTGAAAATAACACCATGATAGATTTTATACAATCATTAGGTGAATATAATGAAAATAGAATTAAATTTTTAGTATGCCAAGAAGTTTCTGATGAAATTGAAGAAGGCGTTAAAATCTTAAAAGAACTATATTTTCAAATGAAGAGTGACAAGAGAGTTACACTTCCTATATCAAAATTAAAAATTGGTTTAAAATGTGGTGGGTCTGATGGATTATCTGGAATAACAGCTAATCCTCTTGTTGGAAGTTTTTCAGATCTTTTAGTATCACAGGGAGGAACTACAATACTAACTGAAGTTCCAGAAATGTTTGGTGCTGAAACTATTCTTATGAATAGGTCTAAGGATGAAGAAACATTTGATAAGGTTGTACATTTAATAAATGACTTTAAACAATACTTTATGAAATATGATCAGCCAATATATGAAAATCCATCACCGGGAAATAAAGCAGGAGGAATTACTACACTTGAAGATAAATCACTTGGGTGTACTCAGAAGTCAGGAAATGCTACTGTTGTAGATGTTCTTAAATATGGTGAAACTCTAAAGACTGATGGCCTTAATCTTTTAAGTGGTCCAGGAAATGATTTAGTTGCTGCATCAGCATTAGCAGCAGCAGGATGTCATATGGTTTTATTTACAACTGGAAGAGGCACACCTTTTGGTACATTTGTACCTACAATTAAGATATCTACAAACTCACCATTATATAAATTAAAACCACATTGGATGGATTTCAATGCAGGATGTCTTGTAGAAGATAAAACTTTAGAAGAAACTACTGAAGATTTTATGAAATTTGTAATTGAAGTTGCTAATGGTAAGCATGTGAATAATGAAATTAATAAATTTAAAGAAATTGCTATACTTAAGCAGGGCGTAACACTATAAAATAAAGCAAAAAATATAAATATACTATAATATTTTATTTTAAAATTAGGAGGGATGTAAATGAGTGAAGAATTAAGAAGTTTTTCAATGGACTTTTTTTCGTTAAAAGGAAAAGTGGCCATAGTAACAGGTGGAAATAAGGGTTTAGGACAAGCATATGCAATAGCCTTGGCTAAAGCAGGAGCAGATGTTGTAATTCCAACTCATGGAAAGGAGTGGGATGAAACAAGAAAACTCATAGAAGACACAGGAAGACAAGTTACATTTATTCAAGGTGACATAACAAGCAGAGAAGATAGAGAGAATATAATAAGAATCTCAATGCAAGTTTATGGAAAAATAGATATTTTAGTTAACAATGCCGGCACAATAAAACGAGCACCTCTTTTAGAATATAAAGAAGAGGATTGGAATGCAGTAATGGAGATAAATTTAAATTCTTTATATTTTTTAAGTCAAGATGTTGCAAAAATAATGGCAGAACAAGGCAGTGGAAAGATTATTAATATTGCATCAATGCTTTCTTTTCAAGGCGGAAAGTTTGTACCTCCATATACGGCAAGTAAACATGGTGTTGCAGGAATTACAAAGGCTTTTGCTAATGAACTAGCATGCAGAAACATACAAGTTAATGCAATAGCGCCTGGGTACGTAAAAACAGCTAATACAAAGCAAATAAGAGATGACAAAAAGAGAAATAAAGAAATACTAGATAGGATTCCAGCAGAAAGATGGGCTGAGCCTTTTGACTTGATGGGAGCCGTAGTATTTTTAGCAAGTAGAGCATCTGATTATATAAATGGACATATACTTACAGTTGATGGCGGTTGGCTTGTAAGATAAGGAGTTTAAAATAAGCTTGTGAAAAGATGAAAAACTTATCACAAGCTTATTTTATAGAACTTATATATTTATTGAAAAGCTTTTAGGAAAATAAAATTTTTTATGGAGATTCTTTTTGAGTAATAAAAAAGTTAACAAGTGCGCTTCCTGAAATTATTATATATCCTAAAATAGATAAAATATCAGGAATTTCTTTAAAGAGAACGAGTCCGTAAAGAGCAGAAACAATTAATCCTACATAATCATACATAGCAATACTTGAAGCAGGTGCATTTTTATATGCTAGCGTAAGGCTGATCTGTCCAAAAGCAATACAAAATCCTGCAAGGATCATGAATACAACTGATTCTTTATTTTTAAAATTACTAATATTTATAAATATAAAAGGTAAGCTTGCTATACAAGCAAAAAATATATTATAAAAAATAATAGTAAATTTATTTTCTTTGTCGCCTATTAATCGTATCATTGTAAATGCAGTTCCAGCACAAGCAGCGCCGCATAAACCGATTAATGATGGAATTATGCTGAAAGAGAAACTTGGTTTTATTATTAAAATAGAACCAGCCAGAGTCAAAATGAGAAATAAAACTTGTTTTTTGTTAATTTTATCTTTTAAAAATATGCATCCAAACAATACAGCAAAAGATGGTCCGAGTTTTGAAAGCATTGTGGCATCTGATAGAATCATATGGTCTAGTGTATAATACAAACAAGCTAGTGATAAAGTACCACATAAACCTCTTATGTTAAGATGTTTACGGTTTTCTTTTCTTCCGAAAAAAGATATGTTGTTCTTTAGCATTACAATAGCTATTATTAAAAAAGCTATACTGTTAGAAATAAAAGCTTTCTGATAAAGAGAGACATCAGAAGCAAGTTTGCTTAAAAGGTTCATTGTCGTAAAAAATATTGATGATAGTATCATAAAGCAGATTGCTTTTAATCTTTTGCTTAACTTCATAAAAATATTCTCCTTATAAAAATATATGCCGTATTAGAATTACCAAAAAAGTTCTAGCTTATTCATATATTTTGATAATGCAGAGTAGACATTATTGAAGGAAAAGATATAATACATTGAATGTAAATAATTCAATCATATATAAATTAAAAAATAATTTGGAAAACGTGTTCAATTTTCTCAAAAAAGGTATTGAAATTGTTTAAATAACATTATATAATAATATTATAGTCTTAAGCACACGTGTGCAAGAACATAAATGTGCACGTGTGCAAAAGATGACAACAATGTTGTTGATAACTACTAAACATACGAAATTTGAATTATACTTATTTATATTAGGAGGATGGATAATGAAAGATTATGCAAAGTGGATGGCTGATTCAGTCATTGCTAGAAAAACTGATTTAACTAGTTACTGGGCTTATGAATTTGGGTTAACTTTAGATGGTATAGCAGAGGTTTGGAAACAAACTAAAGATTCCAAGTATTTTGAATATATTAAAGAGTGTATGGATACTTTTGTAAATGAAGATGGTACAATAAGAGGATATAGTGTTGATGAATATAATATTGATCATTTAAATAATGGAAAGATATTATTAACAATATATCAAGAAACTCATGAAGAAAAATATAGAAAAGCATTAGAGTTATTGAGAACTCAAATAGCTAAACATCCAAGGACAAAAGAAGGAGTGTTCTGGCATAAAGAAATTTATCCTGAACAAATATGGCTAGATGGTTTATATATGGGAGCAACTTTCTATGCGAAGTATGTAAACGAATTCGGAGATGTTTCAGAATTTGATGATATTGCAAAACAATTTATAATTGCAAGAAATCATACAATAGATCCTAATTCAGGACTATTATATCATGCTTATGATGATGCTAGAGAACAACCATGGGCTGATAAAGAAACTGGTTTATCAAAGCATTTTTGGTCAAGATCTATGGGATGGTTTGTAATGGCTCTTGTTGATACATTAGAAGAATTGCCAGAAGATAATAAATATAAAAATGAAATTTTACAGATATTTAATGATACAATGAATGCATTAATTAAGGTTGCTGACAAGGATGCACACGTTTGGTATCAAGTACTTGATTGTGGTGATAGAAAAGGAAATTATCTTGAAGCATCAGGTTCTTCAATGATTGCATATGCACTATTTAAGGGAGTAAGACTTGGATATTTACCAGAAGAATTGAGAGAGTTTGCTAAGGAATCATATAGAGGGTTAATTGATGAATTTATATTAGAAACTCCTCTTGGATTAATTAATCTTAATAAAATATGCTTTGTAGCTGGTCTTGGAGGAAAGGATAACTGCCATGGTAAGAGAGATGGATCTTTTTCATACTATATCAGTGAACCTATAGTTTGTAATGAACCAAAGGGGCTTGGACCATTTATCTTAGCTGCATCTGAAGCTAATTTACTGTAACAGTGTTGTATTATCAGTTTCATAATACATATCTTGTGAAACTGATAATAACTATAATATTCTATGTAAATAATTACAAGAATTTAAAAGTGCAGTATTTAAGAAGGGAGAATAACAGTGGGAAAATTAGCATCTATGGATGAAGTGAAAAAGTGGCATAATGTTTGTAAGGCTAAAGAAATAGTTGAAATATTAAATAAAAAGCATTACAAAGCTCAGTATGTTGAAACTATAGACGAAGCAAAAAAACTGCTTTTTAGCATGATAGAGGAAGGAAGCAGTGTTGCCCTTGGAGGTTCAACTACATTAACTCAAATGAATGTTGTTGAAACACTAAGAAATGGAAATTATAAATTTTTTGATAGATATCAAGATCTACCATTTGATCCAGATATAATAGAAATTCACAGAAAGTCTTTGAGTGCAGACTATTTAATAAGTAGCACAAATGCAATAACTAAAAATGGTGAGCTAGTAAATACAGATTGCACGGGGAACAGGATTGCACCTATGATATTTGGTGCTAAAAATGTAATTATTGTTTCTGGAGTAAATAAGATAGTTGAAAATTTGGATTCAGCAATGAAAAGAATACGAGAAATTGCACCGATGAATGCAAAGAGAATAAAACATGAAACTCCTTGTGCTGAACTTGGATATTGTGTTGACTGTGACTGCAAGAAGAGAATGTGTAATTTTACAAGCATAATTCATAATGGAATTAAGTTTGAGGGAAGAATAAAAATTATTATTATTGCTGATGAATGTGGTTATTAAAAAATGTGCCATAGAGATGATATTTGGTATGAAACTAATATAGAAATTATAGATTATATGAAGGCATTTGAAAATTTGAAATTTTCTATGGATGCAAGTTTTGTATATAATCCATCAATTCAATCTGTTTGGCTTAGTGTTGATGGGAACATAGTAGAAGTAAAAGGTGGACAAACAGTATAAATGTAAAAGTATACATTTAAAGGTGACTTATTATTTTAATTAAAAGTAGTAATACTAGCTTAAAATTGTTTGATAATTAGGAATTATACTTGACTATTTATTATTAAAAATTGTTAAAGTTGAATTGAAATTTATAGAAATAAATAATTTTATGTACACTATTAAGTACAAATATTTGGAGGGTAAACAATGAAAAGAAAAATAACTTTTATGAATATGATTGGTTATGCATGTATAAATTTTTTGGGTAGTGGATCTCAAGCAATTATTTCAGCGTTCTTAATGTTTTTCTATACTCAATGTTGTGATATTGATCCACTTAAGGCAGGTTCAATATTTACGATTACAAGATTAATGGATGCTGTGTTAAATCCATTAGTTGGATCTATTAGTGATAACTTTGGTAAAACTGCAATTGGTAAACGATTTGGTAGAAGAAGATCATTTACATTGATAGGTATTCCTTTAGTAATTGTAATTTTCCCAATATTATGGACAACAGGTCATTCGTTCTCATTCTACTTTGTAATGAATTTAATTTGGGAATTAACATTTACATTAGTAGTAGTTACGGGTACAACATTACCAGCAGAAATGGCTACTAGTGCAGCTGATAAAACAAAACTTGTATCTGCAAAACAATATTTTGGACAATTTTCAAGCGGTATAGCTACTGCATTCCCAGCATTCTTTGCAGCAAGAATGGGTGATGATAATCCAAGAGCTTATTTCTTTGCAGGTGTTACTTATGCTGCAATAATGGTGTTATCTTTAGTAGTGTTCTATGCATTTACTTTTGAAAGAGATCCTAAAGATGTTCATGTAACTGAAACTAAGAGTTTTGCTGAAACAATGAAGAAAATGCTTGCAGATATTCCTTCAGCAATGCAAATAAAATCATTCAGATTACATTCTGCAATGATGCTATTAATAGGTATTTACAAAAACCTTGCAGCTGGTGTATTCACTTATTTTGTTGTGTATTGTTTAAGTTTATCAAAAGTAGAAGCAGGATATATTACAGGTGCTTCACAAATAATTTCTATAGTAGCAGTTACAGTTACTATTGGATTGTGTTATAAATTTGGTGGACCAAAAGCATTTAATTATGGTGCAGCTGTTGTTTGTATAACTTGCTTAGGATTTGTTGGATTAACTAAATTTGAAGGTTCTTCAATGTTAGTAACTATGCTAGTTGTAGTTGCTGTTGCAAACTTCATGGGAAGGGCTGCTTTAGATTATATTCCAGTATTCCAATTACCATTTATGGCTGATATTGATGAAGCAGTTACTATGCAGAGAAGAGAAGGAATATTTACTGGAACTAACGGTTTATTATCAAAAGTTGCAGGAGCTGTTGAATCATTCTTATTAGGTGTTATATTACAATATTCAGGCTTTGTTAAAGGTGAAGCTGTACAGCCACAATCAGCTGTAACAACTATTACAATAATGACAGTTGCGGTTCCAATGATATTATTATTTGTATGCTTCTTAGCAGCTAGAAGATTAAAATTAACTAAAGAATCTCATAAATTATTAGTTGATGAAGTTAATAGAATAAAAGCAGGTGGAGATAAAGCAGCTGTTACTCCAGAGGCTAAGAAAGCTATAGAAGAATTAACTGGATATGCTTATGAAAACTGTTTTGGTAACAATAATGTTGGATATCATGAAAAAACAGCACTTAATTCATAAAATTATTAGTTAAGTGAATTACTATCTATAATAATCTATATAAAATGCAGCAGGAGATTTGTAAGAGTACTGCTGCATTTTTAGTAAGTTCATCTGTGGAAGAGAGGATTTTTATATGTTTAAAGAATTTGAGTGGAATCAAAAACTATATGATTCAATTGAAAAGAAAGTTAATGAAAATATAATAAACTTTGAAAATATGGACAAATATAATATTGAAGATGAAAAATATAAAAAATTTATTAGTGATGTTGAAGAAGTTTATCTTACACATCCAGATGGACCTTATAAAGGTGATAAAAAAGAACTTAAAAATGATAAAGAATATATAAGTAAATCTTTAATAAAAAATATACAGATTGTAAAATATTATGGTGATGTAATACAAAAGGCAATTGATGATGCCAATAAAAATGGTGGGGGAAAAGTTATAATTCCAGGAGGAACTAAAGAAGAACCTAAAATTTATTATAGTGGATCAATAACTTTAAAAAGCAATGTAGAACTTTATATTGAAGAAAATGCTATTATAAAATTTTTAAGAAATAAATCTAATAGATTTTATCCACTTGTATATACAAGATGGGAAGGCGTTGAAATGATGAACTTTTCCCCTTTTATATATAGCTATGAAGCTGAAAATATTGCTATAAGTGGAAAGGGCGTTCTTGATGGATGTGCAGATGAATTTAACTGGATGCCTTGGAAGTTTGGGTATTTTAATGAAGAAGATCAGCAGATTCAAAGGGAAAGATTATTTAATTTGGGTCAGGAAAATGCTTGTGTAAGAACAAGAAGAATATTCAATGATGAAATTTCAACAATAAGACCACCATTTATTCAGCCTTATAAATCAAAAAATATACTTATTAAGGATATAACAATTTTAAATTCACCATTTTGGGAAGTAAATCCTGTACTTTGTGAAAATATAAAAATAGATAGTATTACAGTTGATAGTCATTTATATAATAATGATGGTGTTGATCCTGAATCATGTAGAGATATGATAATTGAAAACTGTCATTTTACTACTGGTGATGATTGTATAGCAATAAAGTCAGGAAGAAATAATGAAGGAAGAAACATAGGTGTTCCTTCTCAAAACATAATAATTAGAAATAATAAGTTTGAAGATGGTCATGGGGGAATAACTATAGGAAGTGAAATTTCTGGAGGAGTAAATGATATATTTGCCCACGATAATTACTTTGATAGTTCAGAACTTGATTATCCAATCAGATTTAAGACCAATGCTGAAAGAGGAGGAAAGCTTGAAAATATTTATGTAAAGAATAGTGTGGTAAATAAATCCAAGATTGCAGTTATCCATGCAGATTTCTTCTATGAAGAAGGAACTAATGGAAATTATATGCCAATACTAAGAAATATTACTTTATCTAATATAAAAACTGTAGAAGGTGGAAGTATAGATGCAAATAATGCATTATTTTTAAAAGGGTTTAAAGATGCTCCAATTGAAAATATTTTAATTGAAGATGTATATTTAAATGGAGTTAAGGGTGATGCTGTATTACAGAATATAAAAGGAATTGGTTTTAAGAATGTGTCTATAAACAATAAAAGAATTGATGATAAGATTATAGATGTTGAAAATGATTTTAGAGTTAAGGAATATAGCTTTCAATAAAAAATATATTTCTAAAGTTGCAAAAGATATATATTAGAAAGGCTAAAACTTAAATATTAATTTTTTTATTGAACTAAAGTATTATTTAAGTATATAAATATTTTGAAAGAGAAGAATGTCTGAATAAATTTTAGACATTCTTTTTTTATGAAATACCTTAAATGTCATAATGTAGTATAATTATCTATGAGTGTACTATTTTATGATGAATTATAGATTTATTTAAATAAGAATGAAAAAAGTAATCAAAGAGGTGATATATTATGAAAAAGCCAATAAAAAGAGCGGCAGTCATACATGATTTATGTGGTGTTGGAAAAGCGGCACTTACAAATATAATACCAGTTTTATCAACAATGGAAATTGAAACATGTCCAATTCCAACTATAATATTATCTTCTCATACAGGTGGACTTGGAAAACCAGTAACTATAAAATTAGATAATTATATTGAAAAAGCTATGAATCATTATAATGAACTTGATTTAAACTTTGAAGGTATTTTTATAGGTTATTTAGGTAGTATTAAGAATGTAGAAGAATGTATAAACTATTTTGAAAATATAGAAATGAAAGAAGAGTCAATAGTTATATTTGATCCTATTTTTGGGGATAATGGGGGGTATTATAGCAATTTTAATAAAAGTTATTCAGATAAATTAAGAGAAGTAATTAAATTTGCACAAATAATAACTCCTAATTATACAGAAGCATGTTTATTAGCAGGAGAAGAAATTCATGAATGCTTAGAAAAAAACCATTTATATAATATATGTAGAAAACTATCAGGTTTTGGATGTAACAAAATAATAATAACAAGTGTACCACTAGGCAAGGGGGATTTAATTGGAACCGTTGTATATGATAATGAATATGATTCTATTTATATAATAGAAAGTTTAAAACAAGAAAAAAGTTATCCAGGAACAGGTGATATTTTCACATCTGTTCTATTAGGGAATTTGATGAATGGAATAGAGCTGTTGAAGAGTTGTGAATGTTCGTGCGCGTTTGTGGAAAAGTGCATGAAAATAAGTAGCCAATATGATTATCCTAGTAAAGAGGGGGTATTGCTTGAAAAATGCCTAAAATACTTACGTTGTTAAAGATAAATGAAATATAAAATTTAATTTAAATGATTAAGAACTATGTGTTTTTGTTATAAAAATGAAAAAAAGTGATTATTTTTGAAAGAAAATGATTGATTTATTTTAAAAAATGATTTATTATTATATCAGAGGAGTGGTGATAATGTTTACAGAGGAAAGATATAGTATCATTCTTCAAGAATTAAATGCTAAAGGGATTGTTTCAGTAACTGAACTAGTTGAGCTGCTTGATGCATCAGAATCTACTATAAGAAGAGATTTGAATTCCCTTCATAATGATGGAATGCTTAAAAAAATTCATGGAGGAGCAATTTCAATTGGTGATAACACTTCTAAACATGATTATAAAGTTAATGTAAGAAAGACTTTGAATACAGAAGAAAAACATCAGCTTGCAAAATACGCAGGCAGTCTTATAGAAAATGATGATGTAATATATTTAGATGCAGGAACTACTACTGAAGCAATGATTGATTACATTCAAAGTGATAGGATTCTTGTAGTTACTAATGGTATAGTCCATGCAAAAAAACTTCTAGAAAAGGGAGTAAAGACCTTCATATTAGGTGGTGAAGTTAAAGCTGTAACTGAAGCAATAGTTGGAAGCAGTGCTGTGGACGACCTTAAAAAATATAATTTTTCAAAAGGTTTTTTTGGGACAAATGGTGTAAGTAACAAAAGTGGATATACAACTCCCGATGTTAATGAAGCAATGGTTAAAAGAGAAGCAATAAAAAGATGTATGGAATCTTACATACTAGCAGATGAATCAAAACTTGATGAAGTAAGCTTTATAACATTTGCAAATATAAGTGATTCTACACTAATAACAAGTAAAACAAACGGGAATAGTAATTATGATACTAAAGTGATAGGAGTGGAATAATATGATTAATACTATAACTTTAAATCCTTCATTAGATTATGTTGTTAAAGTGGATAGTTTTAAAGCAGATGCTTTAAATAGAATTAACAGTGAACAAATTTATGCAGGTGGAAAAGGTATAAATGTATCAATTGTTTTAAAAAACTTAGGCGTTGATAATACTGCATTAGGGTATGTAGCAGGATTTACAGGTGATGAAATATTAAGACAGATAAAAGATCATAATGTTGACTGTGATTTTGTTAAACTTGAAAGTGGTATGTCAAGAATAAATGTTAAGCTTAAAAGTGATGGAGAAACAGAAATAAATGGCGCAGGTCCAGACATAAGCGAAAAGGATTTAGAATCTCTTTATGAAAAGATAAATAAGCTTGGAAAAGGTGATTTCTTAATATTGTCAGGAAGCATTCCAAAGAGTGTTCCAGATGATATTTATGAAAGAATAATGAAAAGTCTTTTAGATAAAGAAGTTGAGTTTATTGTAGATGCTACAAAAGATTTATTATTAAAAGTCTTAAAATATAGACCATTTTTAATAAAGCCTAATCATCATGAGTTGGCAGAAATGTTTAATGTGGAATTAAAAAATGATGAAGATATAATAGCATATGGAAAAAAACTTCAGGAAATGGGAGCCAAAAATGTCTTAATATCAATGGCAGGAGATGGGGCAATATTATTACCTGAAAATGGAGAACCAATAAAGAGAGAAGTACCTAAGGGAATTTTAAAAAATTCAGTAGGTGCCGGAGATTCAATGGTTGCAGGATTTTTATGTGGGTATCTAAAAAATAAAGATTTAGATGAAGCATTTAAAATGGGAATAGCAACAGGAAGTGCTAGTGCTTTCTCAGAAGAACTTGCAACAAAAGAAGAAGTAGAAAATTTATTATTACAAATGAAATAAGTTAAGCATAAAGTAAATTTTATATGAATTTGAATTTTTAAGTGTCATGCATAAAATGCGTGATACCTAAAATTACAATTATAGTAAACCTTATCATTAATCGATATCAATTTAAGGTAGTAATTTATTTTAAGGAGGAAGAAAAATGAGAATTGTAGATTTATTACATAAACAAGGAATGAACCTTAATATTAAACCATCTTCTAAAGCAGAATGTATAAATATCCTTGTTGATCTTATGGACAAAACTGGAAATTTAAGCAATAAAGAGGAATATAAAAAAGCAATACTTGCTAGAGAGGATTTAAGTACAACTGGTATAGGTGATGGAATAGCTATACCTCATGGAAAGACAAATGCAGTTAAAAAGGCAAGTCTTGCAGCAGCAGTATGTAAGGATGGCGTTGATTATGATTCTTTAGATGGAATGCCTGCAAATTTATTCTTTATGATAGCTGTTCCAGATAACAGTGATAATTTACATTTAGAAGTATTAGCACGTCTTTCAACTATATTAATGGATGAAGAGTTTAGAAAGAAGTTAATAAACTGTACGAATAAGGATGAATTTTTAAAATTAATAGATGAAAAGGAAGCAGAAAAGTTCCCAGAAGAGCCTCAAAAAGATGTTAAATCAGGAAGTGGTTCTTACAGAGTATTAGCAGTAACTGCATGTCCAACTGGAATAGCACATACTTATATGGCAGCAGAAAGTTTAGAAAACAAAGGTAAAGAAATGGGAGTTTCTATAAAAGTTGAAACTAATGGTTCTGGAGGAGCAAAAAATGTTTTAACTAAGGAAGAAATTGAAAAAGCTGAATGTATTATAATTGCAGCTGATAAAAATGTTGAAATGGCTAGATTTAATGGAAAGAAAGTCATAAAGACAAAAGTAGCAGATGGAATTCATAAGGCTGAAGAATTAATTAATAGAGCTACAAGTGGAGATGCCCATGTTTATAATCATGAAAGAGGAAGTGAAGATACTTCAGATTCAGGTAGTGATGAAAGTATTGGACGTCAAATTTATAAACATTTAATGAATGGTGTATCACATATGCTTCCATTTGTAATAGGTGGAGGAATATTAATAGCTTTAGCATTCTTATTAGACGACTATAGCATTGATCCAAGTAATTTTGGTATGAATACTCCGGTAGCAGCATTTTTAAAGACTGTTGGTGGTGAAGCATTTGGATTTATGCTTCCAGTACTTGCAGGATTTATAGCAATGAGTATTGCGGATAGACCAGGTCTTGCAGTTGGTTTTGTTGGTGGAGTTCTTGCAAAGATAGGAACTACTTATGCAAGTGCTTTTGATTCAAGTATTTCACCAATAAGTGGTGGATTTTTAGGTGCATTGTTTGCAGGGTTTGCAGCAGGTTACTTAGTTCTTGGTTTAAAGAAGGTATTTGATTTATTACCAGATGCTTTAGAGGGCTTAAAGCCAACATTATTATATCCTTTATTTGGAATAGGTCTTATAGGACTAATCATGATACTTGTAAATCCATTCTTCGGTTCAATTAATACTGGAATTACTAATGTACTTAATTCAATGGGTGGAACAAGCAGAGTTCTTTTAGGAATTGTTGTTGCAGGAATGATGGCAATCGATATGGGTGGTCCTTTCAATAAGGCAGCATATGTATTTGGTACAGCATCACTTGCAAGTGGAAACTATGAAGTAATGGCAGCAGTTATGGCTGGTGGTATGGTTCCACCTCTTGCAATAGCACTTGCTACAACATTCTTTGGAAATAGATTTACTGATAATGAAAGAAAATCAGGAATAACTAACTATATAATGGGATTATCATTCATAACTGAAGGTGCAATACCATTTGCAGCAGCAGATCCATTAAGAGTTATTCCATCTTGTGTAATTGGTTCAGCAACAGCAGGTGCAATTTCAATGATATTCAATTGTACTTTAAGAGCTCCTCATGGAGGAATATTCGTGGTACCTGTTATTGGAAATCCATTAATGTATCTTGCAGCAGTAGGTGCAGGTTCTGTAATTGGAATGATATTATTAGCATTATTAAAAAAGCCAATTAAAAAATAATAAATAGCACACTCATTTTAGTCTTTATATATACAATACTGTATCAGAAGTAATTTTATTGATTGCTCTGATGCAGTATTTTTTATATCCCCAAAAGGTTCCCTAATAAAAAATAAGTTAAGTTATTGTTATAGAAATAGTTCTTCAATCATAGAATGTATAAATGAAATTTATTTATAAGGAAGGTATATTATTATGAGAAGAATACAGAAATTTATAATAAGTTTTTTTATGACAATAACATGTGTTACAACTTTGCCAGCATATGGATGGACAAGCGAGGGGAATGGATGGATAAATGGTACCATGGGATGGTCATATATGATAAATGGTATTTATAGTGATGGATGGAATAACATTGATGGAAAGTGGTATTATTTTTATAAGGATACAAACTTTATGGCACATGATACCATAATTGATGGATATTATATAAACAGTGATGGAGTTTGGATAGAGAATGCACCATATCCTATAGAACAGATAATTAAAAATGATAAAGATTATTTAGATAATACATTTAAAGATATTCAGTGGAGCTTTTATACTGATGAAAATGTAAGTTTAAAAGAAATTTGTAATGAATACTGGGATGTTCCAGATATTGTTGGAAATATGTATTGGATACAAGATAGAGAAATTGATTTGTTAGGGTATTTTGTAAGTGGAGATAATGTTTACTGTCTTGCAAATCAAGGTGGAACTGATATCTATAAAATTGAAAACGGTAAGATTATTGAAAGTATACCCTATGAAATTTCAAATAGTTATAGTTGGAGAAAAATATAATCTAAAATATAAAAATCTGTAATTTTGAAAATAATTCAATTACAGATTTTTTGTTTTATACAATTAAAAGTATAACTTATTAATGATTTTTCGAGTTTTTAAATACATAACATTAAGTTAACTTGTAAACAATAAAAACTATGAAAGTCAAAGAGTTAAGCTATTTACAATGACTTGATGTGTTATGGACATTGATTTTAAATATAGCCATATGAAAGGTTCGTAACAAATAAAAAATTATTTCATTTGATTAAACTTATTTTATTAGAGAAAACGAGGGATGAAACATGAGAAAAACTAAAACTATGGATGGTAATACTGCAGCAGCATATGTTTCTTATGCTTTTACTGAAGTAGCAACCATTTATCCTATTACACCGTCATCTCCAATGGCAGAACATGTTGATGAATGGGTTGCAAAGGGTAAAAAAAATATATTTGGTCAGCCTGTAAAGGTTGTTGAGATGCAATCAGAAGCAGGCGCAGCAGGTGCACTTCATGGTTCACTTCAAAGTGGAGTACTTACATCAACATATACAGCATCTCAAGGATTACTTTTAATGATACCTAATATGTATAAGATTGCAGGGGAATTGCTTCCTTGTGTAATTCATGTTGCAGCAAGAGCTCTTGCAACTTCTTCTTTAAGTATATTTGGTGATCATCAGGATGTTATGGCAGCAAGGGCAACTGGATTTGCAATGCTTTGTGAAGACAATGTTCAAGAAGTAATGGATTTATCGCCAGTAGCACATTTAGCAACAATAAAGGGCAGAGTTCCTTTTGTTAATTTCTTTGATGGATTCCGTACTTCTCATGAGTTGCAAAAAGTTGAAGTATTTGATGATGAAGAACTTGCAAATCTTGTAGATTATAAAGCACTTGAAGAGTTTAGAAATAGAGGCTTAAATCCAAGCCATCCTGTTACAAGAGGTACAGCACAAAATCCAGATATATACTTCCAGACAAGAGAAGCAGTAAATAAATATTATGAAAAAATTCCAGAAGTTGTTGAAGAGTATATGGGTCAAATTAAAAAACTTACAGGAAGAGAATATCATTGTTTTGATTATTATGGAGATAAGGATGCAGATAGAATAATAATTTCAATGGGTGCAGTTAATGATGTTATTGAAGAAACAGTAGATTATCTAAATGCAAACAAACAAAAAACAGGTTTGGTTAAAGTAAGGTTATATAGACCATTTTGTATAGAAAGACTTCTCAAGGTTATTCCTAAGAGTGTAAAGAAAATTGCTGTATTAGACAGAACAAAAGAGCCTGGATCAATTGGAGAACCTTTATATCTTGATGTTATTAAAGCTTTTTACAAAAAAGAAAATGCACCATGTATAATTGGAGGAAGATATGGACTTGGATCAAAAGATCCTCTACCATCTGATATTGCAGCCGTTTTTGATAATCTTACCCTTGACGAACCAAAGGATAGATTTACAATTGGAATTATAGATGATGTAACAAGTACATCATTAAGACCTCTTGATATAGATGCAACCCCTGAAGGATGTACAGCATGTAAATTCTGGGGACTTGGATCAGATGGTACAGTTGGAGCAAACAAGAGTGCAATAAAAATTATTGGTGATCACACAGATATGTATGCTCAGGGATATTTTGATTATGATTCAAGGAAATCAGGAGGAATTACAATTTCTTATTTGAGATTTGGTAAAAATCCTATAAAATCGAGATATTTAGTAGATAAAGCAGATTTTATAGCGTGCCATAATCAGGCGTATGTAGATAAATATGATGTTACAAAGGGACTTAAAAAAGAAGGAGTATTTTTACTAAATACATTATGGAACTTTGATGAACTTGAAGAAAGACTTCCATCTAATATAAAAAGATATATTGCACAAAACAATATCAATTTTTATACTATAAATGCAGTGAAAATAGCACAGGACATAGGTCTTGGTGGAAGAATAAACATGATAATGCAGGCTGCATTTTTTAAGTTAACTAATATCATTCCTGTTGAAGATGCTGTTAAATATCTTAAGGAAGCTGTAGTAACGGCTTATGGTAAAAAAGGTGAAAATGTTGTAAAAATGAATCATGATGCTATAGATGAAGGGGTAAACGGAATAGTAAAGATAAATATACCAAGTGATTGGAAAACTGCAGTTGATAAAAGCGATAAAGAGAAATTTGAATATCCAGAATTTATAAATAAGATAGTAGCACCAATGAATAGACTTGAAGGTGATAATCTTCCAGTATCAGCTTTTGTAAATTGTGGAATGGAAGATGGTACATTTATGCATGGTACAACAGCTTATGAAAAAAGAGGTGTTGCAGTAAATGTTCCAGAATGGATTCCAGATAGATGTATACAGTGTAACCAGTGTTCATATGTATGTCCACATGCAACAATACGTCCATTTTTATTAACTGATGAAGAGAAAAATAAAGCACCACAAGGGTTTAAATCTGTAATTCCAAAAGGAATAAAGAGTGAAGAACAATTAAATTATACTATTGGAGTATCACCTCTTGACTGTACAGGATGCGGAAACTGTGCAGAGGTATGTCCAGCACCTGGAAAGGCGCTTATAATGAAACCACAGGATAGTCAGCATGATCAAGTTGAAGTATGGGATTATACTGTGGAAAAAGTTAAGAATAAAAATCCTATGAACAAATCAACTGTAAAAGGAAGTCAGTTTGAAGTTCCATTACTACAATATAGTGGAGCTTGTGCAGGGTGTGGTGAAACACCATATGCTAAACTTGTAACACAGTTATTTGGTGATAAGATGATGATTGCAAATGCAACAGGATGTTCATCTATATGGGCAGCAAGTACACCTGCATCTGCATATTGTACAAATGCTAATGGCCATGGACCAGCATGGGCTAATAGTTTGTTTGAAGATAATGCTGAATTTGGACTTGGAATGTATGTAGGAGCAAAAACAATTTATGAAAGAATAGCTCACAATATTGAACTTGCTTTAAGTGAAGATATAGACGATGATACAAAAATAATTCTTAAAGAATGGCTTGAAAATAAAGATGTTCTTGAGGGAAGCAGAGAAAGAGCAGAAAGAGTTATAAGTGTGTTAGAAGAGGATAATAGCGAATTTGCAAAAATAATCCTTAATGATAAGGACTTTTTTGTTAAAAGATCACAGTGGATATTTGGAGGTGATGGATGGGCTTATGATATTGGCTACGGAGGCCTTGATCATGTACTTGCAAGTAATGAAAATATAAATGTATTAGTATTTGATACCGAAATATATTCTAATACAGGAGGACAGAGTTCAAAAGCGACTCCTACTGGTGCAATTGCTAAATTTGCAGCAAGTGGTAAGAGAACAAAGAAGAAAGATCTTGGAATGATGGCAATGAGTTATGGATATGTATATGTTGCACAGATAGCTATGGGAGCAGATAAAAATCAGACAATAAAGGCCATAACTGAAGCAGCAAATTATGATGGTCCATCACTTATAATTGCATATGCACCTTGTATAAGCCACGGAATAAAAATAGGAATGGCAAATTCTCAAGAAGAAGAAAAGAAAGCTGTTGAATGTGGATATTGGAATCTTTATAGATATAATCCAGAACTAAAGGGAAGTGAGAAGAATCCATTTACTTTAGATAGCAAAGATCCAAAATCTAACTTTAAAGATTTCTTGATGGGTGAAGTAAGATATGCATCACTTGCAAAAGCTTTTCCTGAGGAAGCAGAAAAGTTATTTACAAAAACTGAAAAAGATGCAGAGGAAAGATTGAATACTTATAAAATGTTTGCAGAAAATAAGTGATATAAATAAAAAATAATTAATAGGACTGATAGGGTAGTTTCAGTCCTATTAATTTTTAATAATAAGTCAGAGTGTGATGGGGCTCTGGCTTTATATTTTTTGTTGGGTTTATAAGGTAGTGTAATATAAGTTTATTTAATAATAAGATAATGATATAAGACAGGACTAAGGTTTATTTACAATAAGAAAAGTAATAATAAAGGGAAAAACCAGTTACAGCCTCCACCAAATCCGCCATATCCATAATTTCCATATCCATAATAATTATTATATCCACAGTAATTATTGTATCCGCGGCAATTACAGTTACATCTGTTGTTGCAACATTGATTATTTATTCTACAACAATTCTTTGACATTGAAGATACCTCCTTAGAAATTTAATATTTCTATACTGATAATATATTCAACATAACAAGATGTGTTACACACTTATGTGAATAATTAAAAAACTATTGCAATATGTGTTGAATGTTATTGTACAATTGCTATAAAATACTAATGACAGGTAATATGTAATATTATTATTACAAGTAAAAGAAGTTTAATAGTAAAGTAATGTTATGAGAAAATCATATATTGAAATTTAATAAATAGTAAGAATAATATTTATATGTTAAAAAATTTAAAGGAAAAATTTGTACTTAATTGAAGCTTAGATATAATTAATATTTATTGGGTTGATTAATTGTAAATTATAAGGAGGCATAATTATGGAATGGTATTGTGCGGTATTTAATAGTGATAAAGTAAATAGTGCAATAGGAGCACAAGTTTTATATGAGAGATTATGTGAAGGTGATGAATCTCTTGTAGGTGATATAGAAATAATAGATGAATTTTATAATGAACTTATGAAAAAAACAAAAGCTGTGAAGTGTAATAAATGTAGAGGATATATTATTATAAGCACTGAATTTGAAAATGCAGAATTTATAAATGAAGTTGTAATGAAACTTGCTAAAAAGCATGGTTTGTCATTCTATGAACCACAGAATATGGTTTATGTATTTTAAGATTTAACGAGGTGATAAGAATGGCAGTTTATGAGTTGAGTAATGAGCTTATTTTTCCAAATCCAGAGCTTGGTGAAGAGGATGGACTTCTGGCTTTTGGAGGAGATTTGTCTATGGAGAGACTTCTTCTTGCATACAGTAATGGAATTTTTCCTTGGTACAATGAAGGCGAGCCTATAATGTGGTGGAGCCCTAGGCCTAGATTTATAATTAAACCTGATGAAATTCGCATTTCAAAATCTATGAGAAAGATAATTAGAAAAAGTCAGTTTAAAGTAACGTTCAATAATGATTTTGAAGGTGTAATAAGTAACTGTAAATCAATGAGAGAGAATAATGAAGGTACATGGATTACTGATGATATGAAAGATGCATATATAAATTTATTTAAGAATGGATATGCAGTTAGTGTTGAAACATATTTAGATGATGAGCTTGTTGGAGGACTTTACGGTGTTGTAATAGGCAGATGCTATTTTGGCGAAAGCATGTTTTCAAGAGTAAGCAACGCATCAAAAATAGCACTAATAACTCTTGCAGAAGTATTAAAAGAACAGAAATTTGAATTCATTGATTGTCAGGTATATACTGAACACCTTGAATCCATGGGGGCTAAGATGGTTCCGTTTGATGAATTTAAGGCAATGTTACATAGGGGGATTTATGATTAGGGTTAAAATATATTTGGTATTTTAATCCATGATATTATCCAATTAAATGGTAACGTCAAAAATCCGTCAAAAGTCAAATTTAACAAAAATGTGAGTACTTTCTTGAATGCGTTTTATTGAAATACTCACATAATCTGATTAATTATTTTAGCAGCTTTTTGAATCATATCGTCAGTAACATGGCTGTATGTTCTCATAGTCATTTCAACTGTGTGCCCAAGTAATTGGGCAGCAGTTTTAAAATCAATACCATTTGATATTAAAAGAGTAGCATAGGTGTGTCTTAATTCATGGATGCTGATTTCATATCCAACTTTTCTAAAGATCCTCTGAATATTACTTCCTACACCATTAACGCTTTTTAAGCGCACAACTCTATTATCTATATTTCTTGGTTTTAGTGAATCATATTGAATCAGTACTTTCTTTACAGCAAGGGGAAGAGGAACATCTCTTTTAGAATTAAGTGTTTTTAACGGACCAAAGCCGTAATGTTCTTTTTCATCAAGCAATTTCCATTGCTGTCTTACCAATAGAACATTATTTTTAAAATCAATATCACTCCATTTTACTCCCATGGTTTCACCAAGTCTTAATCCACATTTACCAGCGAAAAGTGACATAATATAAAACTCTTGATATTCTTTTATTTTGGACATTTTAATAAGAAGATCTTCAAGTTCAGCAATTGTAAGAGCTCTTTTATCCAATGGATCTTTATTTCCTTGAAAAATAATATTTCTTGCTGGATTTGTAATGATAATATTATATTTGTTTATAGCAGCATTTAATATTGATTTTACTTTTGCAAGATATGATTTTATACTGCTATGCTTTAAGTTACTTTGTACAAGGACATCTACACAGTTTTGTATATGGAATGGCCTGAGCTTAGAAATTTCAATATCATTGAGATCCTCAAAATGTAATAATGAGAGTTTATAAGCACGTATTGTTTTTGGCTGCATATGTACAGTTAAATGTTTTATATAGATGTCACAAAAATCTTTCCATGTAATATTTTCATAATCTAGGTTGATATCATTTGCAAGATTATTTTTTATTGTCTGCAATGTTTCATCTGCCCATTTTTTAGCTTTTCTCTTTCCTTCTCTTGAATTGGGGAAGCCCTGTTTGCTTTTCTGTTTCCATTTTCCAAGTTCTGTTTTATAAGAAATTATAGCCTGCAAACCAGCATTTTTTTCTCTATAAGTAATGTTATATTCCAAAATATCAAATCCTTTCGATAATCTTGTTTATTTTTTATCATCAGATTTATTAGCACCTTCATCCAAGTTGTTACAAAGATTATGAATAATTTTAATTATCTCATTGAAATTATTTGCAAAAACCTCTGCATTAATTGCTTTATCAGTACAAATATATTTGATATTACAGTTTAAATCATTACTATATTCTATAAGTTTATTTTTACCAGAATCATTTAATTTATTAAAATTTTCAAGTAATAATTCTTCGCTCTTTGTAAGATTTCTATTAGTTGAAACTAGATTTTCTTTATTCAGTCCAAGCAATATTTCAGGATCAATTTCTAATGCATCTGCAAGTAACTGAAATTTATCTAAGGGTATATTTTTTATTGCGCCACTTTCATATCGTTGCAATGTTGATTTGCTTAATCCAGTTTTAGATGCTAAATCCTGATAAGAGAGTTTTAATTCAATTCTTCTATGTTTTACATTTTCAGCTATGCTATTAATTTTATCTATATGTTTCATATAATCATCTCCTATACATATATTATCAAATATTATTTCATATATGCAATAGAAAATGTGAAAAATTTGCAAATAAGTATAAATAAGGTTGACTTAATGTTGCGTAAATGATATTATTCTTTTTATAAATATGCAACGAAAGGAGGAAACTTCATGGATTCATATAGGTTAAAAGGGAAAATGATTGAGAAAAAATATACTCAAAAGAAAATGGCTTTAGAATTAGGGATAACTCAACAGAGCTTAAGTTCAAAGATAAATAATCGAACACAATTTACTTTGAAGGAGATAGTTCATATTGTGGAAAAATTGGAGTTAGAAAATGACTTGGATATCTTTATTGAAACTAAAATATCAAAAATGCAACGACAGGAGAATAATTAATATGAATATATTTAGATATTCTATTAGTATGAAATATATTAAAGTAGATTAATTATATAAAAATTATTATGTGTTTGAGGGGTATTATGGATGTTAAATTATTATCTGTAAAAGATTTAAGCATAAGATGGCAGAAAGATGAAGGAACTATAAGAAGATATATTAAGGAAGGGATTTTATCTCCATGTAATGGAGTTCCAGGAATGATGTTTCATCCTAAATATATAGCAGAACTAGAGGGTATTCAGATAGAAAAATTTTCACCATTAGAAAAAAGACGTCTTGAAAATGAAAAGAATGAGTTGCAGAAAGAAAACATGGAGCTGAAGGAATTATTGAGAGAATATAACATGATAAGTGCAAAGAGTTTAAAAGTATTTGTAATTTGAGTAGTTATATAATTTATATTATAAGAAACCAAGATAGGTCTTAATTATTGGAATATGTGAGCAACGATAATAATGATAAATTTAATGAAAAAAAGTGTAGTTCAGATACAAGTTTTTGGAGGATTCACAATGGATTTTAAAATTTTTACTTATTATATATTAGTATGTAATCTAATTGAAATTACTCCATCATTTAAAGGATTAGCACAGTTTAAAAAGTTTTATAGCTGGGAGTGTGAGTATAATGGCAGATGCAAAGTGGATTAAAATTGCAATTGATATGTTTAATGATCCAAAACTTAAGATAATAAATTCAATGGAAGCTAAGGACTTGATAAATTATGTATGGATGAGATCTTTATTACTTGCAGGTCAAAGTAATATGAATGGATGTTTATATATAAATGAATCAATGCCATATACAATGAAAACTCTGGTTATAGAATTTGATAGAGCTTTTGAAGAGGTGAAACTTGCATTTAAGGTATTAAAAAAATTAGAAATGCTTGAAGTAACAGAAGATAGAATATTTAGAGTAAAGAATTGGGCCAAGCATCAGAATGTTGATGAGTTAGAAAAACTAAAGAAACAAAATTGTGATAGAGTGGCCAAGCATAGGGCAAAGAAAAAAGAGAGTGAAGAAAGTAACAAGAAGAACGTTACAGAAATTAATATAGATGAAGATAAAAATAATTCTGAGATTATTAGTACACAAAATAATGATGATATACAGGATGAATTTAAAGGGGCTACAAATGATATTAATTGTGATATTACAGGTAATGTTACGGATATTCAAAGTAACATTACAGTAATGGAACAGAATAAGAAAGAGAATAAGACTAAGAAGAAGAATAAGATAGAGATTGAAAATAGCGAAGGAATTGATGAAAAAAATGCTTCTCGAGATACTGGGAAAGTTAAGTCTGAAAAAGAATGCAATTCAATTTTGAGTACAGCGGCCATAAAGTTATTGCAGCATTATGAACAGGTTACTGGAATAATGGGAGGTCTTGACATTGGAAGCTTAAGGCTTGCCATATCTACTCATGGTGAGGAAAATGTGAGAAAAGCAATTGATGAGGCTATAGAGACTGGAAAGACTAAGGGGAATATGAGATATATTAATGGAATACTTAGAAACTGGAGAAAAGAAGGGTATCCAGAAGATGATGTGGGAGGAATAAACAATGGGGCAAAGTCAAATGGAAAGGGTAGTAGAGCAGATTCAAAACAATTTAAAGGAATCAAACCAAAGAAATGCAGAGAGCTTACGGAAGAAGAAAGAAAAAATCTTGGATCAGCCCTCATATAAATGCAATAGATGTAGAGATAGTGGATGGATTCTTAAAAGACAGGATCATGCACAGCCTTTGGCACTTCAATGTGATTGTCAGAATAAGGAGAGGATTAAAGATCATTGGAGATCATGTGGTATTAATCCTGAAATGATTAACTATAAATTTGCAAATTTTGAAGTATGGAATGAAGCGTCAGGAAATATGAAAGATACTGCAACAGTTTATTTTAATGAGTTTGATGAGATCAGAGAAAAGAGAAGAAATAGCATTATGTTATGTGGACAGGTTGGTAGTGGCAAAAGTCATCTTACTATAGCACTCGCCATAAACTTTTTAAAAAGAAAAATTGATGTTATGTATATGCCTTACAGAGATGTTATCACAAAGATTAAACAGAACATGATTGATGAAGAATATTATAGAAGAAGTATTTCAAAATATCAGACTTGTGAGATTCTTCTTATTGATGACCTCTTCAAAGGGAAGGTAAATGAAAGTGATATTAACATAATATTTGAAATCATCAATTATAGATATTTAAATTTTATGCCTATTATAGTAAGTAGTGAATTTTCAGTAGATAAGCTTCTTGATTTTGATGAAGGGGTAGGGTCTAGAATTTATGAATTGTGTAAGGACTATATTGTTGAAGTAGAAAAAACAGTACTTAATAATTATAGATTGAAATAAATAAATTAAATAAGTGTACAAGCAAGTACATGATATATAAAAGGAGAGATTGATATGTTTGGACCAGGGATTATAAGAAAGTTAGATGATTTAGGAAGAATAGTTATACCAAAGGAAATAAGAAAAAGGCATGAAATCAATGATAAAGATTTTGTAACAATTATTGATGCAGGAAGTCATGTTATTGTTAAAAAATATAGAAATGGTTGCATATTCTGTGGTGGTGAACAAGATATAAGTGAATATAAAAATTTATATGTATGTAGGGTGTGTAGAAAATCCTTGAATAAATAAAAATATGAGAGGTGATGTTATATGGAGAACAATAATATAATAAATGTGTTTACTTCAGAAGAATTTGGGGAAGTTAGGACAATACTCAATGATGATGGTAGCATATCAATTAATGCTGAAGATGCTGCAAGAGGATTAGGGTGGGTACAAATAAAAAGTGGTAAAGTCTATGTAAGATGGGAAACTGTAAATGCTTATTTAAATGAATTACACTTTTCCCAACTTGTTGGGAAAGATGATTATATTCCTGAATCATTATTTTATCTACTTGGAATGAAAGCAAATAATGAAGCAGCTCAAGAATTTCAAAAGTGGCTTGCAGTAGATGTGCTTCCACAGATAAGAAAAAAAGGAAGTTATTCAATTAGTGATCAGGATATGTCACCAGAACTTAAAGCTATATTTTGCATAGATAAACGTACACTTGAAATTACAGATAGAGTTGAAAAGTTGGAAAATAATATGACTATTGATTACAGTCAGCAGGAAGAACTTAGAACATTAGCAATCAAGAAAGTTGTTGCAATACTTGGTGGAAAGAATACACCAGCTTACAAGGAATTAAATAAAAAAGCATTTAGTAGTATATGGCGTGACTTTAAAAGAGTTATGGATGTTAATTCATATAAGAATACTTCGGTAAAGATGTTTCAAGCTGCTAGAAAGATAATAATTGAATGGCAGCCAGATAGGGAATTGGAACTTATGATTAAGGGAGCTAATAGTGTTATAAAATAAATTATAGGATTATATGGATGTAAGTAATAGACTTATGTCCATTATTTTGTTAAATTTAACTGGCACAACTAGTAATATAATTAAAGATATAAAAATGACACCAGGCTTACGCCTAGTGTCATTTTTATTGTGACAACTATTCAGCATCAAAAGTTGTGATTTTTCTTTCAGTAAGCTTAGCCTCAACTTTGCTTACATAAGCACCATTCTTTGTCTCAAAGATATCATTAGCAATAATGTTATCCATAAGAGCATTAGCCTGCTCTGAAGTTACATCTTCCTTAACACCAGAGATAGTAAGAGAATTTTTCTTACCAGTTTCAGTCATGAAAGTTAAAGTTAAAATATATTCCATATTAAATTTCCTCCTCAAAATAATTTTATAGATTGTAGGTTTTAAAGATAATCAATAGATTATCAACTGTTCATAATTAATACCCACAAGGGGTATCAATTGAATTATCCTTGTACTAACTTATCACTTACAGTCATATAGACATTTCTAGTTTCATCAGCTAAAACTGATTTAACTGCATTTGCAACAGTAAGTACCTTTTCAGGATCTGCACCATCTTTTACATTAGAAAAAGATTTTTTGCTGTAAGTAGGATTACCAAGTAAATCAGTACCCTTTCTTACTTCGATTGCAAAACTTGCACTGTCTGCGATTTTATTAACTGCCATATTACATTACCTCCTTGAATTAATTTTCATTATGTATATATGGAGAAATAAAAAAAGTGGTACATGTATGTTTAAAAGTTCTAATATGGCAAGTAATATAAATAATAAAAAAGTTTATAGGAGGATTTATGGAAGAGATGTTAAATACTTTGAATTCATTTTTATTTATAGGGTTTTTGGTTGCTATATTTATTGCAGGTGGAGCTGTTGGATATATGATTGGTTTTTTAAATTGTAGTAAGAGTTATAAGGGATTAATTTCTTATGTTGAGAAGGATTTTATTAAAAATATTAAGAATGATATTATATAAAAGTAAAGAGAAATCAAAAAAGAAGTCACATCTACCTTGAATATAGAGCCTCAATGAATGTATGATATATAATGTTATGATTTATTTGGCCTCTATTTAATTAGAAATAAAATGAGAAGATTAAGATATGATATATAGGTACTTATATTTTGTAATTTAATCTAAATTACAAAACAAATTAAAAATAATATAAGTAACCTAAAGAAATAAAAACAGAATATGGAGTGTAGATATGACAAATAAATCATTTATCTTAACATTAATAATTATTTTAAATTTTAGGTTACTACTAAAGTATCTAAAAAGAAAGATTGAGAAATATTTCTTTAATATAGGTTACCAAAATAAATTAAAAATAAAGATAAATAAAAAAGAAGTCACATCAACCCTAAATATAGAATCCAAATGAATGTATGACATGAGATATGATATAAATGTTATGATTTATTTGGATTCTATTTAATTAGAAATAAAATAAGAAGATTAAGATATGATATATAGGGTACGTATTTTTTATCTAATCTAAATTACAAAATAAATTAAAAATAATATAAATGAAGAATAGTTGAAAACTAGTAAAATAGGGCTTTACAACATATTTTAAATGTGATATTATTAAAAAAATAAAATCTAGATGTACATAAATAATCTAGAGAAAAAATAGAATATGGAGTAGTAGATATGACAGATAAAGTATTTATTTTATCTTTAGTAATTCTTTTAATTTTCGTGTTATTGCTAAAATAATTAAAATTACTAAAATGATTAAAGTAAGATTAAAAAATCTTTCTTTAATATAGATTACCAAAATAAATTAAAAAGAAAGATAAATAAAAAAGGAAGTCACATCTAACTTGAATATAGAATCCAAATGAATGTATGACATGAGATATGATATATAATGTTATGATTTATTTGGATTCTATTTAATTATAAATAAAATAGAAATGCTTTAAAGCTAGTAAATGAGACAGCATTACAAGAGAGTTAAAGTAAGTATTTATACATGAAATAAAAATAGAATAAGAAGATTAAGATATTATATATACGGACTTATATTTTTTTAATCTAATCTAAATTACAAAATAAATTAAAAATAATATAAGTAACTTAAAGAAATAAAACAGAATATTGAGGGTATATATAACTTATAAATCATTTATCTTAACATTAATAATTATTTTAAATTTTATGTTATTACTAAAGTATCTAAAAGGAAAGATTGAGAAATCTTTCTTTAATATAGATTACCAAAATAAATTAAAAATAAAGATAAATAAAAAAGAAGTCACATCAACCCTAAATATAGAATCCAAATGAATGTATGACATGAGATATGATATAAATGTTATGATTTATTTGGATTCTATTTAATTAGAAATAAAATAAGAAGATTAAGATATGATATATAAGGTACTTATCTTTTTAAAATATAATCTAAATTACACAATAAATTAAAAATAATATAAAATTAAGAATAGTTGAAAGCTAGTAAAATAGGGGTTTACAATACATTTTGAATATGGTATGATTTATTTGCTTAAATCTAGATTTAAGTAAATAATATAGAAAAATAAAAACAGAATATGAGGTGTAGATTTGACTGATAAAGTATTTATTTTATCTTTAGTAATTCTTTTAATTTTCGTGTTATTGCTAAAATAATTAAAATTACTAAAATGATTAAAGTAAGATTAAAAAATCTTTCTTTAATATAGATTACCAAAATAAATTAAAAAGAAAGATAAATAAAAAAGGAAGTCACATCTAACTTGAATGTAGAATCCAAATGAATGTATGACATGAGATATGATATAAATTATTACAAGAGAGTTGAAGCATATGTTATATCTAAAATTAATTTAGGTGTTATTAGTAGTGTAACTTAAGGAATTAAAGTTGGGTTGCAAAATAGTTTCTTAATCTAAATTATTAAAAGAAAATAAAATGAGTCAAATGGACTATCTGCTTGTAAAGTATATGTGTAAAAGAAGTATACTTAATCAGAGGTCCATTTCTTGTGCTTTTAACTCACTTCACATATTCATATTATGTTCGGACAAAGGATTAAAATAATTCTATTGTTTGTGTAGTCATGTTGTTTTAGTCTGCATTATTTTGCAGGCTATCTTTTTTTATTTTACTTATAATTATTTTATTTATTTCTAACTCGCTATGCTCAGACAAAGGAAACCTTTGAGCTGGTGCTCAAAGCTTGATATATTGATGAAGCTAAAGCTTCATTAAAGCGGATATGTATTCTAAAGTTTACTTTAATTTTTAAGAAATATATATAGAAACTTAAAGTTAATTCATTATAGTATCCGATATAGGTGTATATGGTATACGTGATTTTTAAAGGACATGTTATTTTATTGGTAATATTAAAGAAGATCCTTTGGGCGCTTTAACCACCACCCGAAAAAGTACTGGTTATTAGCTACAATTTCTAAGTCCACATTTCTTTTACGGCAAGCTTCAAAGAAATATTGACAAAGAAATTCTATGCATTAAACTAGTTCTTTTTAGGGTACCCGGTGGAGCGCATCTTGGCACTATAGTAATAGATGCATATGCATGTAGTAGGATATGTATTATTAGGAAATATTTAATGAAGTTAATGTTTTGTGCTGCACATATACTTGGAATATAGAACTTTGTATTCTTTATATGGTCTTAAAGGCAAGTACACTTACGCTAAACAAGACGTTGTTCCGATAATATACAAGCCATAATTATTTATAAAAATATTAAAAGAAAAAGTTGTTAAAAATGAAACTTAATATTGAAATAAACTTATAGGCATGCATACTTCGGAAAACTTTGTTTAGCGAAATGTACATGCCTTATTTAATGTAACACTTAAAGAAGATAATGTTTTCTGCTTCAGGTATGTAGTGAAATTATAATTTTGTTAATCAATGAGACAGGACTTGTCTCACTTCACAATTGCACTTTCAATGTCCTGCGGACCTTTACAGTAGCATTGTTACATAAAACAAGTCCCGTAATATCATAATTTTAGTGTTCAATATTAACGCACTACGTGTAGGCGGTAGAGGTTGGGGGGCTTGGAGTTGCTGTAATAACAGCAGTTCCATCTTGTACTAGCAGGAGCAGTCCACCTTCATGCATAATGCCTCTTACTAAGTCAAGCTATACCATTGACCATATGTGGTATTCCTATATGGCAGTCAAAGGCATAGCATTGTTTCGTAAGAGACTTTTTATGCATTTCAGTATACAAGCTCCAGCATGTACAAGAACGCCCCCGGATTTTACTTCTAACGTTTTAATACAAAATACTGAAAAGGAATTTTAACACTTGAGGTTACGGTGCAAGGCCTGCCGGCAGCAAGGAATTTTTAGAATAAATTATTGCAATTAAATTAGGAAGGTTAGAGAGTTTGAAATTAGATCATACACACTATGCAGAAATTGCGAAGAAAGGAATTTGAAAAACATGTGGGGAGAATTTTGTGAAGAACATCATCCTGTTGGAAAAGGATATACAGAGAATATGGAAGAATCTAAAAAACATATTATAGAAGCTGTAAGAGCTTTAAGAAAAATAAAGTGTGAATGTGATAATACAACAACTTGTGATAGGTGTGTTGTTATTTTAAAACTTAATAGCATTCATAATTTTTTTAGTCAAGATTAGTTAAAATGCAGATTTGACGAAGTAACTTAAATGAAAAATGATCTTTGAAAATTGAATAGTGTTATATTTTACCTACTATGTTACAATTATAGAAAATATATTAATGGGAGAATATGTATGTTGTTTGTTATATGTGGTATTATTATGCCAATATTATTTATTATCTATAATATTATTTATTATTTAAAAAGAAAAGTAATTTACACAATAAAGGATAAGAATTTTATTATAATTGATGATAGATTTTTTAAAATACAGCTAAGTTTAAGCTTAGTTAATGCAATACTTGTATCAATAGTAGTTTATGCCTGGGATAAGTATAATTTAAAGTTTGGTTTATTATTTTTTATGTTAATTTACTGGGGAATTAATTACTCAATAAAATATATTGGAATATTAAAAAAATATGCTGAAATAAGAAATAATATATAATATAAAAATATCACACTATTCATTTTCTAATTTGAGTAGTGTGATATTTTTTATTACACAGTACTTATATTGCATATATTGAGAACTGGTTAAGAGAAAATGTTCTTTGAAAATTGAATAATATGATTTTTACAAAATATGTTATAATTGATTTATAATAGTATTATAAGACAAGTTGCTTTAATTTTTAAACTGCTAGATAAATTAGAATTTGAAAGAGGGTCTAAAAGTGGTAGCATATAAAAATAGAGAAGAACTAATTTTAGAAATTTCAAAACGAGCAAAATTATTTATTAATGAATTTGATGATATCTCTGAAAAAGATAAAGATAAATTCATTGATGAAGTAGATAGAACACCAGCTCAAATGATTGCTCATCAAGTAGGTTGGATGAATCTTATTATTGATTGGGAGAATAAAGAAAAAGAAGGACAAAACGTTATAACACCAGCTCCAAATTATAAATGGAATAACCTGGGTGGATTATATGAAGATTTTTATAATCAATATGAGGGGTATAGTTTAGAAGAGCTATGTATTAGTTTTGTAAAAACTGAAGAAAAGATTATTGAATTAATAAATACATATACAGATACTGAACTATTTGAACAAGGAGGACGAAATTGGTCATCATCGATGCCCTCTAATTGGGCAATATGGAAGTGGATTCATATAAATACAGTTGCACCATTTAAGTCATTTAGAACAAAAATACGAAAGTGGAAAAAAATTCAGCAAGCATAAGAGTGATAAATTCAAATTTGTCGTTTAGATATTAAGAACAATTTTTTTATATTATGAATCAATAAAATTAAATAACAAATTGTAAAATCGTATTATTCAAGAGCGTGAATTTGCGATTTTTTTAGTGCGCAATTCTTTAAATTATAGAATTAACCTTAAACAAAGATACTTTAGGGCATTACAATTATAGCAGTAAAAAAATAAATGTTATAAAGGGCACTCACATGCGTTCAACCCTTTACAATATTTATTTTTTATGCAGTTTTATTTTCTGCCCCCAAAAGCACTATATGGCTTGTCTTGTAATATGGGTAATAAATCATAGTTTATGTAGTAGTTCATAATTATTATCTGAATTAACATAAATAAGATAGCTGAAAACATGCAGCTATCTTATCGGATCTTATATGATTAAAAAGAAAAATTGGGCTATATTATAATTCTAGACAGATTAAATTATTTTAAACATATTAGGTGAAAAATATAGAATTTATTTTATTAAGGGGTAAGCTCTTTTACTTTATACTTAATTCAATCTGTTCATATTTTTCTTGTGGGTGAGTTTTTATATAGTATCTGTATTTTTCAATATAATAAGACTTTACTTTTCTTTTTCCATCTGGTGGCAGGGTATCAAGTAGTGCTTCAAAATAATCTCTTGAAATAATGCTTTCTTCATTTTTTAACCATTCATTAAAATTCATATTCTCAAATCCCTTCATTGTTATATAGTTATTATTCCCACTAGGGAATTTTTTTATGCACTTTTATGTATAGAAATTAATGAAAGTGGAAATAATATAAATAAGGGAGAAATATTAAAGAGGGAATAAAAGGAGCTGAAATTTATGAGTTTATTGAGTTTTGATTTAATGCAGACAGAATTAATGTATGAAATGCAGTATTTTGATGAAGAAAAACAAGGTGTTATAACATATGAGTATTTTTACAAAGATTTAGAGAATGATGGTCAATATATACTTCATTTAGTTCCTGGAACAGTAAATGAAAAAATGATAAAAATGTCACATTATTTATTTTTTGAATGTGGTGAAGGTGCTTATTATATGGATGAATTTAATTTTAATGTATTAGCTAAGAATGCTCAAAGACAATCAAAATGCCATCCAATGAATTGCAAATTCATAAACTATGAAACATATAGAAAAATTGAAGAGTGGAAATAATAAAATAAGATGTATAAAAAGTTGAGATAATGGAAACACTACAAATAGGGAAGTTTATTAAGAGGGGTACAAAAAATGGTATAAAAGAAAGGGTTGTTCAAAATGAAGTTTGATTTGAAAAATTCAAAATTATTGTTTGAGGTAAGATACAAAAGTAAGAGAAGTGATGAAATTTATACATATGAATGGCTTTATAGAAGCAATGACGGAAAATATTTTATGCATTTTGATGGTGGTAAATATAGTGAATATGCAGTGAAAATCGGATATTATGATTTTGTGGCAAGAAGCGGGAATTTCTTTATGGAAAAAATTAATATTAATTCATGGAAAGAATCAGCATTAAGTTGTAAGAAGAAATGGCCTGAAGAATATATGGTTATTGACTGGGAAAAAGAAGAGGATGAAGCAATAACCGATGAAATAAAATTAAATGAAGAGTATATGATGACAATAGGAGATTTAGCAGAATCAAGATTGCCATTTTAAATAGAGGAGCAGAAGCTCCTTTTATTTATTTACAGAATTATGAATGACGGCTGCATTAAGCATTAAAATAAAAAACTAAAAGGACAAGCTATAAGCATAATTATCCTTAAACTTCCTAGCACCTAAAGAATGAAGCGCATGAAAATGTCAAAGGTGTGCAAGCATCTGCTTGTACAATTCACTTTCCTTTGACATTTTCAGGAGTGAAATTACAATGCTCATGGAAGTTTATAAAATAAAAAGAATAATATAGTGTTGTATAAAAATTATAAGATAATTCCTTGCTGCCGCAGGCCTTGCACCGTAATCTAATGTGTAAAGATTTCTTTTTAGGATTTAGTTTTTAAGGACTACAAGATTAAATTTGAAGAATACTAGTATTAAAAAAGATAGATTCCAAATTTAAACTTAATAATATATGATATTATTAAATATATATGTTGAGTTAAGGGGGGGAAGTAAAACAATGAAAATAATATCAATGATAAATAAAGTCATATTATCACTAATAATTTCATCGGTAGTTTTTTTGACACTTAAAGAAAGTGTTGATATAAATATGTACGCCACATTAACTGTATTAATATTAATTCTTATAGGTATAAACTTTAATATGAAAAAAAGTAGAGATATGTATGATACTTTTGCAGCTATTTATTTAGGAACTACACTCTCTTTCTTTTGTATAAAAATCATATGGAATATTAATAGTATCGATGAATTAAAGAAGTCATGTTTAAATATTTCTTGGATAGTAGTTATAGTAGTTATATTATGTATATTAGTATATTTATTTATTGGAAGTTTTATGGGAAAATCTAAGAATAGTATTGACTTAACTTTAGAGTTAATACCAAAACGAAAGAATGATTTAGAGCGAATTGTAGAATATTTGACTAGACTAAACATAGTATGTCTTAATGCTAAATGGGGTGATGGTAAGACTTTTTTGGTGAATAATCTAAAAGAACAGATAAAAGATGACTATGAAATAATAGAAATTGATGTTTTATCCTGTAATCTTGAAGAAATACAATTAGTATTAATTAAAGAATTAGAAAAAGTTATGATTCGAAATAGAATAGCTTCTAAATATTCTAAAAAACTTAGTGATTTTTTGGGCAGTGAATTTCGATTTAAAAGTATGTGGAGTATAAATTTTAACGAAAATATATCATACTTGGACATGATAAATGGATTTAAAAATGATTTGAAAAATTTAACCAAAAAAAAAGTTTTAATTATCTATGAAGATATAGATAGGATAAAGGATATGCAGATTATTAAAAATATATTTTCAATATCTGAAAAAATTTCAAGAGATACTAATAATATTAAGATATTATATCAGTATGATGAGAAAAATTTATTAGATATTGGATTTAAGAATGATTATTTAGAAAAGTATATGCCTTATAAGATTAATTTAACAAGATTGAACTTTTTTGAGGTATTAAAATTTGTATTAGATCAAATGAAAATTGAGGAGAATATACTAAAGTTTAAAGATTTTGAATTCTTAAAGTATAGTCAACAAATTGGTAATTTTAATATATTATACGAATGCTTTAAAATTGAAAATAATAGTACTATTAATATTCAAAACTATAGTATTAGAAAAGTTGAACATTTTTTTAATGAAATCATATTTTATCTAGATAAAAATAATTCTTGTGAAAATGACTCGGAAAAACAAATAATAATAGTGTTTTTTATTCTAAAACATTTTTTTATGGAAGAATATAATAAGATTGAGCCATTTAAAAGCATATTAGATACAATTAAATTTACAGATAGAGAATCAAAAAAGTATTCAATTATGGACTTAATTTCTTTATATAAATCTGGTGAAATTACTTATACATATATTAAAGATATTTTTAATAATCCTGATAATATAGAAAAGTATACTATTATTAGAATGTTTAATTATAAAATAAATAATGATGAAATAGAAAATGATAATATTTTTAATAAATCAACTAAAAAATTAGAAAATGAAGAATATAATGAAAAAATTGATAGGATTATTTGGAATCTTATGGAGAGTGGTAGGTCAAACAAAACGGATAATGAAGTGACATTGGTTGAATTAGTTAATAGAGTACTAAAAAAGCCTAAAGAAGAAAGAAAAGAAGGTTATTTTGAATTTGACAATTATTTTTCTAATTTAGATTATAATGAAGTAGATAATGAGACCACATCATTTATGGGAGAACCTCGATTTTCACAAGCATTTAGGGCTTTAAGTTTGAGTAAAGATAAAGATAAAATTTTACAATATCAACGAAAGTTAATAGATTTATATTTTGAAGCTGAAAAGATAGAAGAGCAAGCTGTATCTAAAAATGTACTAAGAATAATGAAGTATTGGAGTTTGTTCAATAGAGATGAATATACTTATATATTAAAAAGGTTCAATAAGATACAAGTAAAAGGAAATTTAAATAATGATAGGGAGTTTATTGACTTTATTGATAAATATGTTGGAGCTTTATCAAAGCAAAGTACTAAATATTGTAATACTCGTGGTTTAATTAATATTAGAAGTTTAAATAATATTAATGAAAATAAAGCTATAACTCTAAAAATAATTAATGATATAAAAGAAGAAATAGTTAAAATGGGAAGAAATATAAAAGAATATTTAGGTGATTTTATAATTATAGATGAATTAAATGTAATAGAAGAATTCCTTGATAAACTAATATGTATAATAAATCAAGAAGAAGAATATATGCATAAGAACAATAATAATTATAGTATAAATAATGATGTAAATAAATTTTTGAATTTTAATGATACATGTTTTTTAGAAGATATAAAAAAAGAATACTGTGAACAAAATATAGATGCATACACATTAAACAGAGATATAAAAGAATATAAAAGAAAATTGAAAGAAAAGAGCAAAAATGATTAATATATAGAAGTGTATTAATTAAATACAAATGAATACTTGAATAATAAATTAGATATAGGATTGAATTTTAAAGCAGTAAATAGTTTATTAATATTTGCTGCTTTTCGTTATGTACAATATTCATCTAATTATGATTTAAAACCATATAAAGCATAATTCCTTGCTGCCGCAGGCCTTGCACCATAAAATAACGTGTTAAGACTTCTTTTTAGGATTTAGTGTTTAAGAATTAGAAGTTTAAAAAGCTGGGGGCGGTCTTGTACACGCAGGCACGAGTCCATATATTAGAGTATAAAAAGTCATTATGGAGCAATGACTTACCTCTGCCATCCCTAGAGGAATACCACAAAGGGGCAGTGGTATGTCTTGACGGAATAATGGCATTATACTCGGATGTGGACCGCTTCTGCCAGTACAAGATGGAACTGCTGCCCTGGTAGCAAGTCCAAGCCCCCGCCACCATAACGCCTGCACGTAGTGAGCATAGAATTAACACTTACATTATGATTTTAAATGCTTGTTATACGTAGTAATGCATCTGGAAATACATGCATTGGAAGAGCAATTACGTAGTAAAACAAGCATTGACTCATTGATTCACAAAATTATGATTACACTACAGAACGGTAAAACAGGACATTAATTTTTATAAGTAATATATAGTGAAACATATGCCTCTGCATACATATTTATATGTATCTATCTAACTAGTGATAAGACTGCACCCCATCGGGACCTGAAAAAGGACTAGTTTAATCCTTTTGTTTCTTTTGTCTACATTTGGCTTGTGAACACTTGCAGCAAGACAATATGTGGACTTAGGAAACAGAGGTAATAACCTGTTCTTTTGTGGGTGATGGTTAAGGTGCCAAGAGAAATAGTATAAGTATATATAGTAGGTATGTAAGTAATAGTAGTAGCTTCAATATCAACAAAACTTGCCTTTTAAAAATTACGTATACCAGATACATTACTATATAGAGAAGTAAATATTTAAATTTAATACAAATGAATCTATTAAAGAGAATAAAATTCTTAAGTATTAGTAATTTGATAATAATAATTAGAACTTAATGCAGTCTTTGTGGGAATGAAGCGGCAGCTTCATCATATAATGAGCTTTGAGCGTAAGCTCAAAGGTTTCCTTTGTGTGAGCATAGCCAGTTAGATTTAAATGAAATAATTATAAGTGGAACAAAAGGAGAAAAGATTATAGATATTTAAGAGAAAATTAGAATAATAACAAGTAACATTAGAATTATTTCAATCCTTTTATTGTTTTAAAAATATGAAATTTCGGCTATAATTAAAGTAGAAAGCTGGTGATAACTATGAGTAAAGAAGGCGATGAAAACAGAGTAAAACTTGATGAAGTTCTGAAATCATTATTTAATGTATCTAAAAAAGTTCTTATTGAAATGATGAATAGTCTGTTTCATGAAAATTATGATATAGATAGTACAGAAATAACATTTGAAAACAATGAATTTGTTACTGATGATTACGATATAATCAGAGGTGATTTATTTTTAAAGATATCTAATGATAATAAACCATACCATTATCATGAGCAGAGAACCAAATCTTTGATTTGTGTGAATCGCTTACACCTATGAACATATGTGAATAGTGTGCTTCTTTTTTATATAGACGAAGAATGATAAGACGATGGTTATTAGAATGTTTGAATATGGCTTTAAGAAAGCTAAGGAACTTTCAAGGTGTGAAGATAGTTCAGATGATGAAACTATAATATATATTCCAAAGCAGCTGGTAATGTTTATTGAAGAAAACAGGAATATTAAAGATGAATTAAAAATGAAACTTGTATTTCCAGATGGTCAGATTGTAAATTATAAAGTACCAGTATTAAAATGCTGGGAATATGATGATAAAAGATTCATAGAAGAAAAAATGTATCCACTTCTTCCACTTCAGATTTTTAAGCTAAGATATGAGATGGACAGCATCAAGAGAAGAAGTAATGGTGATAAGAATAAATTAAATGAAGCAATACTTAATGCAAAAGAACTGGCTCAGATTGTTGCGAATGAAAGCAAATTTCTTTATGATGAAAAAAAGATTGATGGAGAAGATTTACATAAAATTCTCCTAGCTATAGGTAATTTATTTGAATATTTAAATGATAAATATGGTGATGATAAAAAGCTTAATGAGGAGGTAATGAATATGACTAAAACTTTGTATGATCCTGAAGTTGAAAAAAGAGGAATAGAAAAAGGAATAGAAAAAGGAGAAGAAAAAAAGGCTATTGAAACAGCAAGAATTGCAATAAAAAAGGGTCTTAATGATGACCTTATAAGTGAATTGACAGGATTAAGTTTTGAGGAAATTAATAGTATAAGACAGTCGGCTAGTCATTAAGAAGTTTTGTATGGCTTAATGAGAAGGTAGTTAAGATGACTAAGACATTATATGATTTTGAAGTTGAAAAAAGAGGCATGGAAAAAGGTGAAGAAATCAAAGCAAAAAAATCTGAGAAAATTTTCTAAGGCTTGGAGTAAGTGAAGAAATAGTGGTACAAGGAGTAGGACTTTCAATAGAAGAAGTAAGAGAAATAAAGAGATTACTTATTCATTAAGATTGACTTTAAGTAGTTTTGAATATATAAGGTAAAAAGATAGTAAACAAACAGAAATGATGTTTGTTTACTATCTTTTGTTTTATGCAACATTTCCAGAATCATTCTTACCATCTTTGGGATCAATAACAACTCCAAGTTTAGTGGAAATTATGGTATTTAGTTTATTAATTGAAGCTGATAATGAACTAAGCTGTTTTTCTAGTCTTATTAGCAGATAGCAGCTAACTGCAACTGGAAAGCCATTATTCACTATAAGATTTATTAATTCATTAATTTCCATAAAAATCACCTCCTGCAATGTATATATGTAGAAGTGAAAATTATTGGTTAGAATCATATAATAATCAGATGAAAATAAAACAAACATTTCAAAGTGTTGGTAGTTATGAAGTCTTTGTTCAGTATTCCAAGTGTTGAAAATATTGATATACATAAAAAATACTACTTTACTTTGACTGCATAAGAATAAATATTAACATACATAAAAAGCTTGTCTAAAATATACCTCTTCTTTTTAACGGCATAAGAATAACACATACCTTTTTCGTCAGTGTATGATTTCAGTGTTTTGTTTTCATAGAATAAATGATGTATAAGGTCAATTTCATCTTCAGTCAATTTATTAAGTGCATATTTAAGGCAATCAGAATCATATTGGCTACATAATGTATCTGTAATTTCTGGAGTATCAGCTTTATAGGTTTCCTCTACATAATTATCATAAGCAGCAGTTCCAGATCCATGAATATTATTAGTTTGTATATTTCTTCTTATTAAATCATTGATACTGTTTTTTATGCCGTTAGTAGCATAAGCAACAAATCGGTGGGATTCTATTTTATAAAGTAGAATGCATCTAAATAATATTCTGTAACATTCGTTTTTAAAATCATCATAGTCATATCCAGGGATGAAGGTTCTTTTTGAAAGATTAATTATAAAAGGCCTGAATTCTTCAATAAGCTTTTCTTTTGAAGTTTCATCACCATCTTTACATTGTTTAACTAAATTTTCAATATAATCGTAATTCATAGAAAACCTCCAGAAAATATAAGATTATAGAGGTAAAACAAATCTACAATTGCAGACATAAAATAGCTCTATACATGTATATATGAAGAAATAGAAAAGTTTTCTTATTCAAATACTTAAAATACATGATAAACGGGCAGTTCTTAATTGTATCATATTTAGATTTGATAATTTAAGATAGTATCAGACAAATATAACAAATTACTTGACTACCATATATACAATATGAAAATCAATAGTATATATGGAGGTATTTTTTTTATGAGCAATTTTGTTATAGCTGCAGGTCATACTGCAAGCGGAAATATTGGATGTGGAGTTGTTGCGAATCTTGATGAAAGCAATTGTACTAGAGAAATTTCTCAACTTGTTGGGAAAGAATTGAAAGATAGAGGTTATGGAGTTACATTATTAATAATTGATAAAGGTAATGGCTATACGTATGAAGATTGCTATGTTAGGGCAGAAGAAGCTAATAAATTAGCTAAAAACAGTAAGATTGATTTATATGCAGAGATTCATATTAATGCTGGGGGAGGAACTGGTACAGAAGTATTGATTACTAATATGGTTGATTCTCTTATAGCAGAGAAATATGCAGAAAGAATAAGTGCATCAGTATCAGGAACTTTAGGAATAAGGAACAGGGGAGTAAAGAAGCAAAGTCTTATTGTATTAAACAAAACAAGTATGCCAGCTATATTAATTGAGTGCCTTTTTGCAGATAGCAGTGATAGTAATAAATATAATGCTGAGATAATTGCAGGAGCTATAGTAGATGGATTAACTGGTGTAGATAGTAGACACAATAAACAATGGAAGCTTGGATGGAATAGAAATAGTATTGGATGTTGGTATTCTCCAGATAACATAAATAAAACTTATTATACTTCACAAAATGGATGGAAGTGCATTGATGGAGAGTGGTACATTTTTGATGAACAGGGTTATGCTCTTGAAAATTCATGGTATTATGATGAAAGTGATTGCTGTTGGCATTACCTAGATGAAAACTGTAGAATGATCTATGCAAGTGATAATAACCCATTGTGGAAATGGATTAATGGTGGATGTTATGCTTTTGATGAAGAGGGGAGAATGTATACAAACTGTGTAACTTCAGATGGATGGAGAGTTGATGAGAGTGGTATGTGGATAGAATAGATTATAAATGTAATTAAGATATCTAAATTCACCATAAATTCTTCAAAAATGAATATATATGCAAAAAATTTATATGTTCTCTTTACAAATAAACGTATGTTCGCTAATATATAAATAAGAACATATGTTTGAGGAGTGGCATATATGATTTATGATAATGACAGAATAGTATTTCATGTAGATGTGAATTCAGCATATCTTTCATGGACAGCAGTAAAGTTATTGCAGTATGGATCTAGTATTGATATAAGGGAAATTCCATCTGTAATTGGAGGAGACATTGAAAATAGACATGGGATTATTTTAGCAGCTTCTATTTCCGCAAAGGAGCTGGGAATAAAAACAGGTGAGCCTATTTTTTCAGCAATGCAGAAATGCAGAGACCTTAAAGTATATCCACCGGATTATGACTGGTATGTGAAATCCAGCAATGCAATGGTTCAATTACTTGAGGAATATTCACCAAAGATTCAGAGATATAGCATTGATGAATGTTTTATGGACTGTACTCATTTTAAGGATAATTACAAGAAGATGGCAGTTAAAGTTAAAATGAGGATAAGTGATGAACTTGGTTTTAACTGTAACATAGGAATTTCAACAAATAAACTCCTTGCAAAGATGGCAAGTGATTTTAAGCCAAAGAATACTGTACACACTTTATTTAAAGAAGAAATATCACAAAAGATGTGGCCTCTTCCTGCTGGTGATCTATTTATGGTTGGAAGGGCTACAAAAGAAAAGCTCTCTAAGCTTAACATTAACACAATAGGAGATATTGCAAAGGCAGATGTAAATCTTCTTGTGCAGAAAATGCATTCTCATGGGAAGCTTATTTATGAATATGCAAATGGAATTGATAATTCTGAAATAAGAGAATGCAATTATCTTGATATTAAGGGAATAGGTAATTCAATTACAATATCTTATGATGTAGAAACATATGAAGAAGCATGTAGAATACTTCTTGCACTTACAGAAAGTGCAACAATGAGGTTGAGGGAAAACAGAAGTCTATGTAGTCTGGTTGTTGTAAGTGTAAAGACAAATAATTTTTTATATTATTCACATCAGAAACCTCTTGAGAATTCTACAGATTCAACAAACATAATATATGAAGGGATCAAAAAAACATTTAGAGAAGCCTGGAAAGGTGAAAAGATAAGACAGCTAGGAGTACGACTTACAAAACTTTGTAGTAATGAATATTATCAAGAAAGTCTTTTTGATTTTGAAAATAATGAAAAACAGATGAAGCTTGATAAAACTGTTGATGAAATAAGAAAACGGTTTGGAAAACAAGCAGTCATAAGATCAACATTCCTCCATTCAGGCATAAAGCCAATTGAAGGTGGAACAGGATCTAATGGTGATTACCCAATGATGAGTAGTATATTATAAGGAAGTGTGAAATATGAAAGTTGTTGCTAAGAGTATAGAAATGATTGCTTATTTCAAAAGTGATGGAATGATAAATCCAATAAAGTTTAGGATGCAGGAAGATAATAGTTATGAAGTTATAAAAATAAATAAAATTATAAGTACAGATATTGAGAAATTATGTGGTAATAAAATGATGGTTTTTACCTGTAGTGCTTTTATAAATAATACTGAAAAGATATTTGAGATTAAGTACGATGTAGACAAGTGCAAATGGATGCTTTTTAAAATTTAAAGATATTTATGAAGAATGATTGTATTATGAATTTATAATATAATCATTTTTGTTATATAAAATTTACTATAGAGATATTAAAGGGATCAAGTTAAAAGACTTTTAATAATTGTTGCAAAAACTATTATGTAAAAATGTCCGTTTTTTTGTCCTGTTATACACGACATACGGTTATTATAATAAACATATCTAAGAAAGAAAGGAATGATCAGATGATATGAGTTCAGGAAACTACATAAGAGATAGAAGAAAAGAAAAAGGATTAACACAGGAAGATCTTGCCGAATTAGCTGGTTGCAATGTGAGAACAGTAAGAAGATTGGAAACTGAGGGATGTGTCAAAGAAACTAATACTATTAAAAAGATATTAGAAATTTTAGAGGTTAGAACGTCTAGGATAGACAATAAAGGTCGGCTTGTATTAAAGTTCGAAGCTGACGATGATGATAATGAGGAGATACTTAATGAGTTAGGATGCAATAATAGCAATGAAGTTTTTAATGCATTAAAAAATAATTTGATACAGGCATATCAGCTTGTAGAAAAGAAAAATTATTATGAAGCACTAGAAATTTATTTAGCAGTTTCTAAGCTGTTTGTTAATGAAAAAATACATTTAAAAATTGCAATTCTTTATTATAATATGGGCAGATATGAAGAATGTATTGATGCTTCAGATAAACTAATAAATGGTCAATCCTATATATATGAAGGGTTAAATATAAAAGGAATATGCCTTTCCAAGCTAGGAAAATATGAAGAATCTTTAGAAATATTAAAAGAAGCGCTTGAAATTAAAGGAGATTACATTGATTATTATAATCTAGGTGTTACATATGGAATTAAGGGTGATACATATAAAGCTATAAAGCAGTATAAGAAATGCCTTGAAATCAATCCGAATCATGCAAGAACTCATTTAAATATTAGTATCTGTTATTTTACTATTTTATCTATAAATAAATCATTATATCATGTAGAGGAAGCTATAAGATTGAATCCAGACATGTATGAGGCTTATGCTATAAAAGGAGAATGTTATAGGTTCCTTGATGATTTGGATTATGCTGCAGATAATTTTAAATTATGCTTAGATAAAGATCCACAAAATTATTCATCAATAATTGGAATGTGTATTATTTCAGCAGTAAAGAATGAATTAATAGATGGCACTAGGTATTTTAAGGAACTCTTTAAATTATATTCAGATAATTTTTTCAAAACGGATAAAGATAAATCATTAATAGTGGATATAGGATATAAGAGAACAACTGTTATAGAAATTGAGAAAATATCTGAATATGTATATAAAGTGACATTAGGAGATGAACATATTGAAATAAAAGTAGATAGTGAAGGCAGCTTTATTTATATTGGATGTTTGCCAATATCAGATGAAACAGGAACCATATTATATCCTACAATAGGAAAAGCATATACAGATAAATATGAATATGATAAATGTATTGAAGGAATTGAGAGAACAATAGAAGTATTTAAGGCTTCACAGAAGTATCCTCTTCATGTGAATTTTAAGCGAGAAATAGAAGTTATTCTAACTGAATTAGAAGATTGTGTAAAGATTGAAATTATTTTTGGATGTGCAGATAAATATAAAATTGTAAGTTATACAGATACTAAAGGACAGGGATTCGAAGGATTTATAGAATTTTTTAATAAATATAATCAGTTCAGAATTCAGGTAGAGTACTTAGACAAAGAAGCATTCATAATAGACTGTATAAAAAATGTAATTATAAACAGAATTAAAAGTGAAAACTGTACATACTATTAAATTTATGCAAAAGATAATCAGAAAGTGAGTAGAATATATGAAACAAAACTATTGTAATTATATAAATGATTTTTTGTTAAATATGGTTAATGAAAGAATGGATAATCTTGAAAATAATGATGAATATAAAGAAATAGAAAGAAACATTGAGATCCTGAAAAATGAAGTACGATATCATCTGGATGATAAAATAGATATTAAGCTTAACGAATTATTTGAATTAATTAATAAGAAGCAAATAATAAGTGAAGAATATTTATATAAAGCTGGCTTCCATGATGGAATAGTATTTTTATCTAATGTTAACTGCAGATAATATACTGCTTGTTTTACTTGTAAAAAAGAGAGAGTATATATGTTAAAATGCGTAAGATAGCGTTGCTATATTAAATAAGATTGTAATTATAAATGTGAAGTGCACATTATAAAAAAATATTGATGAAGAAGAGGCATATGCTGCATAAGGAGGAATGAGATTAACAGCATATGCTTAAATTATGCACAAAATTAGTTCATTTAAACTTTTCCAGCTTAAGATAATGTATTTAAGGATGTAAATATGGCAATGATATGCAAAGCAGGATTTACATAAGTTCTTTTTAGTGTAGCATTTTTTTAGATGAAGGCATATTAGTTTTCCTTTAATTTAGATGGGATTTATTATAGTATGCCATATTATTATCAATACTGGGGTTTAAATAATTAGTTCAGATTTTTATGCCAAGGTGCTATAATTTCATTATATAATCACATAAATTAGAATGTAATTACCTATATGAAAATATATGATATTATATGAAGTATAAATATAATACATTAAACAAAATATTTTGAAAACATATGTGGAAAGGAAAGATAATGGGGTTATTTGATTGGTTATTTAAACGAAATAATAAGAAGAATATGGAGAAAAATATAAAGACTGAGTTTGGTGTACAAAATGGTGATAATGTAGATTCTTCATATAGAATTTTAAGTAGAGGAAATGTTGTTACATATAAAATAGAATTAGATAATAATATTAATCAACGATTCATAGCATTTGATGTAGAAACAACGGGATTAAATCCTTCCAGTGATAGAATAATTGAACTTGGAGCAGTAGTATTTGAAAATAAAAAAATTATTAATAAGTTTAGTTCTCTAGTAAATCCACAAATCAAAGTGCCATCTAGAGCAACAGCAGTTAATCACATTACAAATAAGATGCTCAAAAATGCTCCAGATGAGAAAGAAGCCTTTAGCAGATTAATTGATTTTTTAGGAGATGCAATAAATGGGGCAACAATACTTTGTGCTCATAATGCTCCATTTGATATGAAATTTTTATCTGAAACATTAATGAGGTTAGGATATGATGGAACTATTTATTATGCAGATACTCTTTCTATTTCACGCAAATTAGTAAAAGGATTAAACAATTATAAACAGGATACAGTTGCATCATATTTCAATATAGTAAATGAAGAATCACATAGAGCTGTCACTGATGCTGAAGTATGTGGGAAAATATTAATTCAATTATTAGAGATTAAACAAGAAGAGCAACAGATAATAATTGGAAAATCTCAAAATAGTGTACCAGATTCCGAAGAAATGGAAGTATGTGCATATATACAGGATGCTATCATAAAAAATGGTGGAGATTCTAAACTAATGAGTTTTTATAAAAATAGTAGCAGATATATTGATGTACGTTATATGTGTAATATCGTTAAATTTAAGTTTGCTAAAAAGGGAAAATATATCATTGTAAAAAAGGAAGCTGCAGCAAACAATAATTATAAAATATCAGAATGTACTATGAGTGAAGGTGGATCAGATTATGTTAGATGTTTTTTTAATAATCCATTTGAACTAGAACCGTTAATTCCATATATATATAAATTATATAAAGAAGCAAGAAATTCGGCTTTGGATTATAATACTAAATATGAAAATGAGTATAGAAACAGTACTGTAATGCAGAATACTTTATCAGAAAATGATGTGGTTATATTATTAGAGTCAGCACAAAATCGTTTAAGTGATACACCAAAAGAAAAAAATGAGAAGATAATTAGTAATCAAGAAAATGAAATACGAATAGAGAGAAAAGATATAGAAATTCATCCAGTTAATAAAAGAGTAGCTTTATCTGAAATTAATAATTTGAATAACTGGGACAAAGGATTTGATGAAGGTTATTCGTATTGGGAAGAGGGAGATAAGCTAAGAAAAGACGGTAGAATTGAAGAAGCAATAGAACTATTTGATATGGCAAGGTATAAAGGATATAGTGCGCCAGTTTTATATCACTCATATGCAATGGCATATCATAAAATTAAAGATTTTGAAAATGAAATTGATATTCTTGATGAAGGAATAAAAAGAGCAAAAAAAGGAGATTGGAGTGATGGAAATCTAGAGACAAGAAGAAATAAAGCTATGCTGGCATTTGTTAAGAATCAGGAACAGACAAAAAAATCAATTGAAAAGAAAGAAAATATAAGTACAGCCAATAAAACTATAAAAAAGTCTAACACACGAGCCATTCTTCAATTTACTGATGATATGATATTAATAAAAAAATATGAAAGTATAGCACAGGCAGTAAGAGAAACAGGTGTTAATTCAAAGAGTATCAGAGATACAGCCAAAGGTATTCAAAAACATGCAGGTGGATTTGTTTGGAAATACTGCGATTAGGTCTTACTACTAAAGTAAATTGAATTCTGCTATAGTTATAAAAGTATCTATTAATAGTAAATGTTTAGATAAACTATCGTCTCTACACCAGAATGTGTTCTTAACATTTAAAATCACAGTATTATTTAATGTGAAAAAGCTCTCTTGAGATATTATAATAGTAATATTTTTTCTTAAGCACACTTTTTAACGATGAGCTAAACTATCAGTTAAATATTGCGTCAAATGTTGCAGTTACTGGGCTGAGGATTAATCGTTTTTGACGCTATGGAATATAATGTTAATAAAATAATATTAACCCAATATACTTGTGGAATGTTGGAAATTATTAAAATTAAAAATATCATGTTGAATATAGAAAGTATGTTTTTGACGTCAAAAATTCGTCAAAAACTAATGATATATTATAATAAATAATGCTATATGGAATATAATAACAAAACCTTGTAAGTGCTAATTTTACAAGGTTTTGATAGGCTTTGTTATAGAATATAGTAACGATTATTCATATTTTGGCGAAAGCATGTTTTCAAGAGTAAGCAACGCATCAAAAATAGCACTAATAACTCTTGCAGAAGTATTAAAAGAACAGAAATTTGAATTCATTGATTGTCAGGTATATACCGAACACCTTGAATCCATGGGAGCTCGCATGGTTCCGTTTGATGAATTTAAGGCTATGTTACATAGGGGGATTTATGAGTAGGGTTAAAATATATTTGGTATTTTAATCCATGATATTATCCAATTAAATGGAAATGATAAGTGTGATATATGTCAAATAGATTCTACAATAGGCAGATTTGAATAATTAGCAGTAATAAAAGGGGATATAATCATGAATGATAAAAGGATTTATTTTAGGATTAGAAATATTATTATATTTACTTTGCTTATGAACATGATATTTATATTTAATATCATGAAGACGAAAATTCTATGCTATATAATTGGAATAATAGTTTTATTATTATATCTATATATAAACATAATTCCATTAAGATTAAAAAAATTAAATAAAAGAGTGTGCATTATGGTATCAGGCTATGAGCTCATAGCTGACAGTTCTTTGGCAGTACTTATAGAAATAATACTGTATATTTTTTTATTAAATACAGATAATCTCACAATAAATTCTAAAGAATTTATAATTAATGGAATTACAGCAGTTTGCGTTTTGATAATTCCTGTTATAAACGGATTTATGAGAATGATGTTTACATCAAGAAATTTAGGAGTTGTTAACAGGCTTTTAATTGTTCTTTTATGGTGGGCTCCGATTTTAAATTTCATAATTTTAAATGGATGCTGTAAAAAAGTAAGATATGAGTATTTTTATGAACAGTCAAAGGAATTAAGAAATGATGTTAGAAAAGAAAATGAAGTATGCAGAACCAGATATCCAATTGTAATGGTTCATGGAATATTCTTCAGGGATTGGATGTTTATTAATTACTGGGGGAGAATACCAAAGGAACTCATGAGAAATGGTGCACAAATATTTTATGGAAAACAGCAGTCCTCAAATGCAGTATGTAAAAGTGCACAGGAATTAAAAGAAAACATTTTAAAGATAATAAATGATACTGGGTGTGAAAAAGTAAATATAATTGCACATTCTAAAGGTGGACTTGATTCAAGATATGCAATAAGCTGTCTCGGACTTTCAAAGTATGTAGCATCTTTAACTACTGTAAATACACCACATAGAGGCTGTAAATATGTAGATTTTTTATTAGATAAAGCACCTGATAAATTTAAGAATTATGTGGCGAAAAAGTACAATAGAACATTTGTAAAGCTTGGAGATAAGGATCCTGATTTTTTAGCAGGAGTAGCAGACCTTACATTAGAAAAATGTTCACAATTTAACATAAAGGTAAAAGATGTAGAAGGTGTTTTATATCAAAGTGTGACTTCTAAAATGAAAAATATGTTTTCATCAGGATTTCCACTAAATATTGGCTATATATTAGCAAAGATTTTCGATGGAGAGAATGACGGGCTGGTTGAAGTTTCTTCAGCTAAGTGGGGCAATTTCCTTGGCACACTGACTGCAGGAAAGAAAGGAATTTCTCATGGTGATATGGTTGACTTAACAAGACAGGATATAAGAGGGTACGATGTGTGTGAATTTTATGTGGATCTTGTCAGAAAGCTTAAGGAAAAAGGAAATTAAATATAAAATAGCATTTTAAAATTGGGAGTCTTGAAAATATCCATGGAAATTATGCGACCGACTATAAAATACTATTTGAATATTAAACATTATAATTGTATAATGTAAATAAATTATTTTAGGAGGGAAATTATGAGGACACTTAATATTAATAATGAAAACAAAATACATCATCATTACTAGAGACTTGATCTGTAAAAAACAGATACAAGTCTATCAGCATTAGGCTTGTATCTCTAGGTAATGATAAATTAAGTGAATTCATAATTTATTTACAGCCATGTGGGATATCTGCCTACATGGCTTTTTTTCATAAGAAAATATATAGGAGTGATTTAAATGAAGAAAAATATTATAAAACCAAGTATATTACCAGGATTTATGGAGCTTTTACCTAAGGAACAAGAAATATTTGATGACATGGTTTCTAAGATAAAAAATGTATATGAAGATAATGGATGCTTAGCAATAGATACGCCAATAATAGAAAAAGCAGAAGTATTGCTTGCAAAGACCGGGGGGGAAACAGAAAAACAGGTATATAATTTTCAAAAGGGAAAAAATCAGTTAGCTTTAAGATTTGATTTAACAGTACCATTTGCTAGATATGTGGCTCAATATTATAACGACTTAGTATTTCCATTTAAAAGATATCAAATAGGAAAAGTTTATAGAGGTGAAAGAAATCAAAAAGGTAGATATAGAGAGTTTTATCAATGTGATATTGATGTTATAGGAAAAGAAAAATTGAGCATAGGCAATGATGCATGGGTTATAAGTTTAGCATCTAAAGCTTTTAAATCAATAGGTTTAATAGATTATATATTTCAAATAAGTAATAGAAAGATCTTAAAAGGCATATTGAGTGAATTAAAAATAGATAATGTTAATGAGGTTATGATATTAATAGATAAATATGACAAAGTAGGTAAAGATGTATTTTCTAAGGAGTTAGAAAATATTATAGGTACTGAAAAGAGCAATTATATTAATAAAGTATTAGACTTAAATGGTACGAATAAAGAAAAAATAGAAGAACTTTCAAAGTTTAATATTGAAAGTAAATATTTTATTGAAGGAATAGAAGAATTAAAAAAGATATGTTATACATTATCAATATTAGGTGTGAATGAGGAAGATTTTGAAATTAATTTAAAGATTATAAGAGGTTTAGACTATTATACTGGAACAGTTTTTGAAACTATATTAGTGGGAAATGAAGGGTATGGTTCTATCTGCTCTGGTGGAAGATATGATAATTTAGCTGAAAATTATACTAATAATATATTGCCTGGAGTAGGTATTTCTATTGGATTAACTAGACTATTCTTTGTTTTAAAAGAAATTGGATTTATAGATAAATATGAAATGAAAAATAAATTAGATTATTTAATAATACCAATAGGTGATACAATTGAATATTGCATAGAAGTAATGAATTATTTACAATATAATGGGAAAAAGGTTACAGTTTATTTTGAAGAAAGTTCGTTAAAGAAAAAAATGAATTACGCAAATAAGTTAGATATTAATAATGTGATACTAATTGGTGAAGATGAAGTAGAAATGAAAGAAGTAAAAATAAAAAATATGATAACAGGTGAAAGTAGAAATATTGATTATAGACTTTTGTAAAAGAAATATACTTAATCAGAAATCCATTTCTTCTTAATATTAAGTATGTATCTTTTGTGGAAAATAAATCCTAATAAAGAAAAAATATGGTATAATTACAAGGGAGTTTATATTATTCTAAAATATAAAGATATATTTATGGAGATGGGAATATGAAGGAGAAAAACAATTCTAAAAATTGGGGAATAGGAAGTGTATCTTTAATTCTTTCTATATTAGCGACTATGTTTTCTTTTACTTTCTTTAATGGAAAATATTTTGGGGAGCATATTTTAAAGCTAATGGGTATATCATTACCTATTAACGAAATATCGTTAGTCATGTTAGTTATAGCACTGTTTATAGGATATAAATATAAGGAGAATTATTTAGCTAAACAAGGATTTATATTATCGTTAATTATTATATTATTAATGTTTATTTTAATATTAACAAGTAAATTATTTTAATATAGTAGTTTATAGGATGAACTGTTAACTTGATAAATTAAAAGAAAAAATGATTTAATAAGTATAACATATTAATTAAAATCGCAGATTCATATTTTGAATGATGCGATTTTTTTTGTCTAAATATTCACGGTATAATGTGGAAATTTTTCACATGTTAAGAGTGTTAAAAGAAAAATATGGAATTAGTTACTTTTTGTGTTATAATACTCACTAATAAATGTGTTTTGGGAGGTTATAATATGAGAAAAAAAGACAGAGAAATTATTGATAAAGAAAAAATTGAACAGATAATTCAATCATGTGATTGCTGTAGAATCGGATTAGTTGATAAAGATAAACCTTATATTATACCATTGAATTTTGCATATATAAATGAAGGTGACAAGCAACTTTTCTATTTTCATGGAAGTAAGATAGGAAAAAAAATAGATTTAATAAATAAAAATAAGTATGCAGGATTTGAAATGGATACAAATCATATGCTTAAAAAAAGTGAAGAAGCATGTAAATATTCATTTAAGTATCAAAGTATAATTGGGACAGGAATTATTACTATTGTTACAGATTTAAATGAAAAAATAAATGGGTTACAGTTATTAATGAAACATTATTCAGATAAATATAATAGGAGTTTTAATGAGAAAATCATAGAAGAGATTGCAGTTATAAAACTTGAAGTAGAAGAGATCACGTGTAAAGAGAATCAGTAGTGATTCTTGTAATTTATTAATAACTTTTATATGAAATTAAGGGAGTGTGGTAGATATGAAAACTTTAGAAACAGAAAGGTTGATACTTAGAAATTTCAAAGAGTCAGATTTAGATGATTTATATGAATATGCAAAGGTTCCAGGAGTGGGGGAGAATGCTGGTTGGCCACACCATGAAGATATAGAGAGTACTAAAAAAATTTTAAAGGATTTTATTGAAAAGGATGAAGTATATGCACTAGTTTTAAAAGAAAAAAATAAGGTTATAGGATCTTTAGGAATTCATAAAACAACAAAATTTAAAGAAAATAAATCTGATGTGAAAAGAGAGATTGGATATGTTTTAAGTAAAGATTACTGGGGAATGGGGTTAATGCCTGAGGCCGTAAAAGCAGCAATTAAATATGCTTTTGAAGAATTAAACGTTGATGTACTATTGTGTGGACATTTTAATTTTAATCTTAAATCAAAAAGAGTTATAGAAAAGTGTGGATTTGAATTTTATGCAGATGGTGTTTATAAGTCCGAATCTTTAGGAAAGACTTTTGATGAAAAAATATATAATATAACTAAGCAAAGATATTTTATAAATGAATAATAACTCTTTTATATGATTATAATTATTTTTAAAATTACTGTAAATTTGATTAAAAATATCAGTTGATTTGTTGGCGTAGCATTATTAAACCAATCCATAGAGATTATAATTTAACTTCAATAATAGTGAGTTATTAAAAATATAATCTACTATGGATTTTTTGTAAGCAATTAGTAATGTAATTTAATTGCTTATTTTAAGTAGAAATAAATTTTAAATATACTCTAATATTATATTAGAGTATATGAATGAATTATTTAGCTACAGAATAATTGTAATTAGCTGAATTATTACTATCCCAAGTGTTTGAATTATTCTTGAAACACATATTAAGTAGATAGCTTTCAGATGGTACAGTAATAGTTGCGGACCATGTTCCATCAGAATTTTTTGTCATTGGAGTATCTGTAGTTGTTGCCCAAGAATTATTTCCCCAATGTAATGTAATTGAAGATGAACTTGAAGCTAAAGTACCATTATAAGAAACTGTAACAGATTTCCCTGCAGTAGGCGCTGGAGAAAGTTTAACTGGTACAGTGCTTGACCATACTGGTAAAGTCCAGTTTTTACTACTATTATTATCCCAGCTACTACCGTCTGTAAAAGTAAAATTTAATGTGGTAGCAGAAGTTGGAATTGATATAGTTCCCTTCCAGAATCCATTAGAATCTTTAGTCATAGGGACATCTGTTGTACCTGTCCAAGAATTATATCCCCAGTGTAAAGAAACAGAACTAGAATTTGTTAAAGAACCATTATAATAAATAGTAAGATTTTTTCCTTGTAATAATTGGCTGCTATCATAATCTACTTTATAACCAGAAGTAGGTGCATAGCCAGTAGTATTAGATGAATCATTTGAATTTGCTTTTACAGGAATAGTCCAATTTGCTGAATTATTGCTATCCCAAGTTGTTCCATCTGTAAAGCAAAAATCTAAATCTTTTGTAGCAGTACTTGGAACTGTTAAAGTTGTAGTCCAAGTGTTATTTCCTGAAGAAGTCATAGTAGTATTTGTTGGATTAGTCCAACTGTCATATCCCCAGTGAACTTTTACAGTAGAAGAATTCTGTAAGCTTCTACCAGAAGCGTTATAAGTTATTTTTATAGAGTTACCTGCAACTGCAGTAGAAGGATCACATGAGACAGTAGTTGTACTATTATTATTGTTATTATCATTTGTACTTGTACCATAAAGTACAACAATAGAATTTGCAGGAATATTTCCTGAAATTGTTCCATTTGAAACTGTTAATGTACAGTTTGCACTTCCATGATTAGTATAAGTTCCATTTGCTAGATTTGTAGAACTATTTATTGAAGTGTTAGAACCAGAATTTACAATTACAGTACCAATAGTTCCACGATCTATTAACATAGTTTGATTATTATTTGTATATCTTATATATTCATTTTGACCAGCCATTGCATTGTGGAATTTATTTACAGCAACTACATCAGGATCTTTCCATAATGAATCACCTTCATTTCCAATACTGCTTGTTGGTCTATCGAAGAATAATGGAACAGCATTAGCTCTTGATGCAGCCATAGCCCAACCTAATTTTCTTTGTGTATCAGATAGTCCTTTGCTTGTACCATCTTGATAAGTATCATGAGTTTCAACAAAATCTACTGCTTTATTGGAATCGATACCGGAAAAACCATTGCCAATTGAACTTAAATTTGAAGATGTAACGGCATTTCTTAAAGAATATCCAAAATTACTAGCTGTAACATTCATGAAATTTTCATATGATGAGATATTGTCTACTGTACCATCTTGAAGAATTTCTCCATATATAAATAAGTTTGATTTATTATGAAGATTACCTAAAACATTAGTCCAATAGTTTCCAGCCCAAGATTGATTAGAATCTAAGCCAGTATTAGTTTCAATATGTTTTGCAGCATCGAAACGGAATCCATCAGCACCAGCATCAACACATTGATTTAAAAAAGTTATAGCTTTATTTTGAACAGCAGTATTTTGAGTATTCAAATCAGGCATTCCAATACCTTTTTGTGTAATATCATATCTAGCATTCCAATTGCTACATTGTCCAAGATTATGATAGAAACTAGAATCTTTAAATGAAGAATCAACTGAAGCATCTAATTGATCCGGATTACCATTATTAGCCATATGATTCATTACTACATCTACTATTATTGAAATTCCATACTTATCAGCTTCAGTACATAGTGATTTAAAATCATCATAAGTTCCTAGTTGACTATTACCAATTGCTTGATTAGTAGGTTGATATAACAACCACCATTTGCTTGAATCCTTGCTGGAATCCTTAGTTCCTTGTACTGGAGAAACTTGAATTGATTTGTATCCAGAAGAAGCTATATTTGGTAATTGATTTTTAATAGTATTAAAAGACCAATCGAATGCATGTAGTATTACTCCATCTTTTGTGTTAGATGGTAGTGTAGTAGAATCAGCAGCGTAAACTATTTGGCCAGTATATTTGCTAAATAAATTTAATTTATCAGAAGGTAAAAGTGCAATATTAAATACAAGGATAAATGTTATCAATTTTGAAATGAATTTTTTCTTCATAATTGTTGATACTCCTTTTTCATAAAATAATAAAAATTACACTTATATATTGAGGGCCCATTCAATGTATAAATTTATTTATAGAAATTAGTATAAACATATAAATGTTTACAAAAATAATAATAACATGTTTAAGAAAAAAAACAATATTTTACAAAAAAATAAAAGGGTATTTAAGGGTTAATTTGTTATTTTTGTAAATACACACAAAATGTGAGGAGAATTTAACTAAATAAATAATTTTAAGTTAAAAATAAGTAAAATGGTATGGTATTTGCTATATATTTTAAATATAGGATATTCATTTCAATAAATAATAGAAATTACAATATGATATGAGGACAACTTCAAATAATAGATTGATTTTAAAACAAGAAAAAAGCAAGAAATATTATTGATAATATTCATTATAAATTATGATATAATCACAAAAAAGGAAGGAGGAGGAATTCAAGTGGCTAAATTATCCATATTAAATGAACGTATGGAAAAGTATGCTTGTGAAAATGTTTCACAAATATATGAAGATTTTAACATAAAAAAGCAGGGATTATCTGATTCAGATGTTGAAAACATGAAATATAGATATGGGAAAAATATCATAGCTGTAAAAAAAGAAGATACATTTTTATTTAGATTAAGACGATCATTTATAAACCCATTTACTACTATACTGTTTATTTTAGGAATTATATCATTTTTTACAGATACAGTTCTTTATAGTGTAAAACAAACACATTCAATAACTACGGCACCAATTATAGGGATTATGATCTTAATAAGTGGATGCTTACGTTTTTTACAAGAGGTAAGGTCAAAAAATGCAGCTAGTAAATTGATGAAATTAGTAAATTCTCATGTTACTGTTTTACGTGATGGAAAATTTATGGAAATTTCTGCTGACAAATTAGTTGTTGGTGATTATATTAAAGTGTCTGCAGGGGATAGAATTCCAGCAGATATGCGTTTTGTTTTTACATCTGACTTATTTATTTCACAGGCAGTTATAACAGGTGAGAGCTCAGTCCTTGAGAAAACGCATAATAATTTGAAAAAGGGAAAGTCATACTCATTAATTGATTATGAAAACCTTGGTTTCATGGGAACTACAGTTATAAGTGGAAAAGGAGAAGGACTTGTTTTAGCTGTTGGGAAAGAAACATTATATGGAAATTTTAATATTTATAATTCAGAACGTAAAAGTAGATTTGAAATATCATCAACATCTATTGCTTCAGTATTAATTAAATTTATGATTATATTACTTCCGTTAATATTTATTCTTATTGGAGTTACTAAAGGAGACTGGATAAAATCATTTCTATTTGCTTTATCAGTTGCAATTGGACTTACGCCTGAAATGCTTCCAATGGTAATTACAACCTGTCTTGCAAAGGGATCTATTTCTATGTCTAGAAAGGAGACTATTGTTAAAAACATAAATGCTATGCAGGTATTTGGAAGCATGGATGTTTTATGTATAGATAAGACTGGAACTTTAACAAACAACGAAATTGTTTTAGAATACTTTATGGATATTATAGGAAATGAAGATTCTCAAGCTCTTGATTATGCATATTTGAACAGTTTTTATCATACTGGTGCGCAGAATCCTGTTGATGACGCAATATTGAAATGCAGAAATATGCCAAATCATGAACAACATTTTCTGAATATTTCAGAAGAATGGAGCAAAAGAGATGAACTCCCATTTGATTATAACCGTAAATGTGTGAGTATATTGGTAGAAGATAATAATGAAAATAAACTTATGGTAATTAAAGGTGATATAAATGAAATTGCTGATAAATGTAGTTTTGTACGTTTTAATGGGGAAAATATTAAAATACAAGATGATAAAAGAAAGAATATAAATGCAGTTGTTGATGATATATTAGAAGATGGAATAAAGGTTATTGCTGTTGCTATAAAAAATATTCAACGTGATAAAAATAATATAACTGTAGAAGATGAAAAAGATTTGATTTTAATTGGATATCTTGCTTTTTTTGACGTTCCTAAAAAATCTGCAAAGGAAGCATTAAGAAAATTACAAAATCTTTCTGTTGATACAAAAATTCTAACTGGAGACAATAAAAAAGTAACAGCATCTGTATGCCAAAGGTTAGGCATTAATACAGAAAGAATTATTTTAGGAAAAGAATTAGAGTCATTATCTGAAGAAAAGCTAAATGAAATTGTTGAGAAAAATAATGTTTTTGCTGAATTGACTCCACATCAGAAAGTAGAAATTATTTTGACATTACGTGACAATGGACACATTGTTGGATTTATGGGTGATGGAGTTAACGATGTTCCTGCTTTAAGTGAAGCAGATGTTGGCATTTCTGTAGATAGTGCTGTAGATGCTGCTAAAGATATTGCAGATGTGATACTGTTAAAAAAGGATCTAAATGTTTTAGAAAGTGGTATTTTAGAGGGAAGAAAGACATTTTCAAATATGACAAAATACATACATATATCAGCAAGTTCGAATTTTGGAAATATTTTCTCTATTGTATGTGCGTGTATTTTTCTTCCATTTCTTCCTATGGCATCGTTACAGCTTATACTTTTAAATTTATTTTATGACATTATATGTATTATACTTCCATGGGATAATGTAGATGAAGAATTATATAAGAAGCCTAATGAATGGTCAGGAAAGCATTTGTCTAGATTTATGCTATTTTTTGGTTCTATAAGTTCTATATTTGATATTTTAACTTTTATATTTTTATATTTTATAATGTGTCCAGCATTATGCGATGGAAAGTTATTTCATATGATAAGTGATGTATCATTACAAATCAAATATATGATGATATTTCAAAGTGGATGGTTTATAGAATCTATGTGGACACAGGTGCTTATAATTCATATGCTTAGAACTAAAAAAGTGCCTTTTATTCAAAGCACTCCTTCAATTCCAGTTATGGTTGTTACAATAGTTGGAATAATATGCTTTACTGGATTTTCTTATTTACCAGTAGCAAATTTATTAGGTTTAACAGCATTACCTTTGGTATTTTACTGTTATTTAATATTTATTGTAGTTTCGTATATGCTTATAACAACATTAGCAAAATCTTTTTATATTAAAAAATATAAAAAACTATTCTAAGAAGGAGGAAATATATGTGAAAAAGAATGCAAGCTTTATAACAATAGATTCTTCTTCAATAAAATGGTTGATTGAAAAGATGAGTCAGGTTCCCAATGATAGCCTACATAGTTTAAAGGAATTAAAGGATGAGCTATCAGAGTTATTACAGGGAGAAATAAGTAGTTTAATATTAAATACAGATGAGTTAGATGAAGATTATACTGTATCAGCAAATGTTTTGAAATTTAATGAATTAGAAATAAATGCGAAAAATAGGACGGTACAGGAAAGTGGTCGGGCAATTGTACTTACTCCAAAAGAATTTGAAATATTATATTTTTTGGCTCAAAATCAAGGAACGGTGTTTACAAAAGAACAAATATATAATGCTGTATGGGATGAAGATTATTTTTTATCTGATAGCAACATTATGGCATTTATAAGGAAATTAAGAAAAAAAATAGAGCCAAATCCAGACGAACCTATTTATATTATTACAATTTGGGGAGTTGGATATAAGTTTAATGATAATTTATAAGAAAAGAATAGTATTAATTATAGAAAGCAGGATTGTATCATAAAAGATGATATAATCCTGTTTTCTACATTTCTTGCTAAAATGCAAGGAAATCGCAAGATTTTAGCCATGGGTTTAAAAGATACTTTTTAATATACTAAAAACTGTAGTACTACTAAAACAAACATAAGAAATGGAGGGAGAATAATGTTCAAGAATAAAAAAATGAAAATAACACAAGATCTAAAGGAAAGCATGGTAAAAAAGGATAATGTTAAAAAACGTCTAATTATCTCTGCTATGCAAGAAGAAAATTTAGTACTAGCACACATGGAAAGTAGTAAAAATGGATTATCCAGTGAACAGATTGAAGAAAATCGTAATTTGTATGGAAGTAATAAAATAACAAAGCATAAGAAAGAATCATTAATAAAAAGATTTGTGGAAGCTTTTATAAATCCATTTACATGTATATTGATCTTTTTAGCAATCATTTCAGCATATATGGATATCATTCTTGCAGAACCAGGTGAAAAAAATCCAACTATAGTTATTATAATTACAGCTATGATTTTTATAAGTGGAATGTTAAGATTTGTGCAAGAAACACGTTCTGGAAATGCTGCAGAAAGCTTGTTAAAGTTAATAAAGACAACATGCACTGTTAAGAGAGATGGTCATCAAATGGAAATTCCACTTGATGATGCTGTAGTTGGGGATATTGTATATTTATCAGCAGGGGATATGGTACCAGCTGACATAAGAATTCTTAATGCAAAAGATTTGTTTATAAGCCAGTCTTCATTAACTGGTGAAAGTGAACCAGTAGAGAAAAGTTCACAAAAAATTATAAAAGAAGAGTCAATTTCTAATTGCAACTGTCTTGCTTTTATGGGAAGCAATGTTATAAGTGGTTCTGCTACAGGAATTATAGTAGCTGTTGGAGATGATACTTTATTTGGAACAATGACAAAAGATATTCAAGAAAAACCGACTGTTACTAGTTTTCAAAAAGGTGTAAATGCTGTATCATGGGTACTAATACGCTTTATGTTTATAATGGTTCCAATAGTATTTTTTATAAATGGAATTACAAAAGGGGATTGGGTTGATGCTTTTACCTTTGCAGTATCTGTTGCTGTAGGATTAACGCCTGAAATGCTACCTATGATAGTTACTACATGCCTTGCAAAGGGAGCTGTAGCAATGTCTAAGGAAAAGACAATTGTTAAAAACTTAAATTCAATACAAAATTTTGGAGCAATTGATATTTTGTGTACTGATAAAACAGGTACACTTACACAAGATAAAGTAATTTTAGAATATCATATGGATGTAGATGGAAACGAAGATTGCAGAGTATTAAGACATGCTTTTTTGAATAGTTATTTTCAAACAGGATTAAAGAACCTTATGGATATTGCTGTAATTAATCGTGTAAAAGAAGAAAGTGATGAGAATTATTCTTTAAGAGAAATAGAAAAGCAATATCAAAAGGTAGATGAAATTCCATTTGATTTTAGTCGTAGAAGAATGAGTGTTGTTGTTTCTGATGATTCAGGAAAAAGACAAATGATTACAAAAGGAGCAGTAGAAGAAATGTTATCTATTTGCTCTTATGTAGAACGTAATGGACAAGTGATTAATCTTACAGATGAGATGAAAAAAACTGTACTTAAAACAGTTGATAATTTAAATGATGATGGTATGCGTGTAATTGCTGTAGCTCAAAAGACTAATCCTTCACCTGTTGGTGCATTTTCTGTAAAAGATGAAAATGATATGGTGTTAATTGGATATTTAGCATTTCTTGATCCACCAAAAGAATCTACAGAAATAGCTATAAAGGCATTAGCTGAATATGGTGTTGGTGTCAAGATTTTAACTGGTGATAATGAACGTGTAACACGATGCATATGTAAAATGGTTGGATTAAAGGTAGATTATATTTTAACAGGTTCTGATGTTGATAACATGGAAGAAGACGTATTATCAGAAGTAATTGAGACAACAACTGTATTTGCTAAACTTTCCCCATCACAAAAGGCTAAGATTGTTTCTTTATTAAGAAAAAATGGACATACCGTTGGATTTATGGGAGATGGAATTAATGATGCAGCAGCAATGAAGGCATCTGATGTTGGAATTTCAGTAGATACAGCTGTTGATATTGCTAAAGAAAGTGCAGATGTAATTCTTCTTGAAAAAGATTTGATGGTATTAGAAAAAGGAATTATTGAAGGTAGAAAAACCTATGCAAATATGATTAAATATATAAAAATGACAGCTAGCTCTAATTTTGGGAATATGTTTTCAGTGTTAGTAGCAAGTGCATTTATTCCATATACACCAATGGCGAGTATACAATTAATTTTGCTTAATTTAATTTATGATATTTCATGTACAGCTATTCCATGGGATAATGTAGATAAAGAGTTCATTGAAAAGCCAAAGAAGTGGGATGCTTCTAGTATTGGTAAATTTATGATTTGGATAGGACCTACTAGTTCCATATTTGATATTACAACTTATCTTTTATCCTACTTCTTTATATGTCCAATGTTTGTACCAGGGGCAGATGGGAGAACATTTAATTCTATTCCAGTTTCAGAAGTGGCAGTAAGAAGTACTTATATAATGATGGCTCAGGCTATTTGGTTTGTAGAATCTATGTGGACTCAGACACTTGTTGTTCATATGATACGAACAAAAAAAGTACCATTTTTACAAAGTAGAGCCTCTTTTCCAGTAATATCATTGACATTTACAGGAATAGCAGTACTTACTGTTATACCATTTACATCCTTTGGAAGAATGATTGGTTTGTATCCATTTCCAAGTGTGTTTTTCTTTTGGCTAGCAGTAACTATAATTCTTTACATGCTTATTACAACTGTTATGAAAAAAATCTATATAAAGCGATATGGTGAATTATTATAAAAGGATAAATATAAAGTTGAATTTATTATAGATAAATTTGCTTATAAATTATAATGAATGAGTGGGGATGAACAATATGACAGAAATAGAAATGTGGAATGAATATAATAAAATAAATATGAATGCCAAAAATTATGAGGCTTGGTCATTTGGAGGAAATACACCTGAAATGCCTGATTTTTTAGCAGATTTAGTATTGAAGGGAATTAAAACAGCAACAGCTAGTGCATATCCTTGTTATCTTTATGAAAATGCTCCATTACCCCCATTAGGTGGATATAATATTATATTAAATACCAAAGGAGAAGCTGTTTGTATTACAGAAACATTAAAGGTATATACAATACCATTTAATCAAGTAAGTGAAGAACACGCGTACAAAGAAGGTGAGTTTGAACGAACACTGGAATCTTGGAGAAAAATTCACTCTGAAATTTTTACAAAGGAATTAAAATGTATTGGAAAAGAATTTACAGAAAATATGATGGTAGTTTGTGAAGAATTTAAAGTTGTATATCCAATAAAAGAATCTTAGAATTAAAAAAATAAGATCATATTTATAACAAATTAATTTAAAAGTTATGCTATTATGTTAATTTGTTATAAATATTATTATACAAATCATTCATTTTTTAGAGTATCATTAAATACTAAAACACCACTTTTTCCATTTCTTTTAACTTTATACATGGCTAAATCAGCTTTTTTTATTAAATTTTGCTTATCAAAGTCATTTTCATCAGAAAATGCAATGCCGATACTTACTGATATAGAAATAGGCTTACCAATAGCTGTTTTAATATTGCTTATTTCTTCAAATATTTTTTGAGCTAAACATTCAACCATATCTGGTTTATCAAAATGTGATATAAAAATCAGAAATTCATCTCCACCAAGTCGAGCTTGATAAATATGCTTATCCTGAAAACTTTTTAAGATATTAGCAACTGATACTAGAACGGCATCTCCAAAATCATGACCATAACTATCATTAACATTTTTAAATCCATCTAAATCTAAAAGCATTGTAGCCTGATTGGTGCAATTAATATTTTCATCCATAATATCATAAATTGCAGTACGATTTGGAAGACCTGTCAGTATATCAGTTTTAGCGGATTCTTCTAATTTTTTATAGCTAATATCTAATTTATTGGACATTACATTAATGGCTTTGTAAACTTGAGCAAACTCATCATTACCTTCATATGTATAATTACAATATAAATTTCCATTTGCAACAGCATCAATATTATCTATAAGTGATTCTAAGGGATTTGTGATGCCTTTTACAAATAACAGACTAAGAACTAGGGAAACAATCCCAGTTATTGTAGCTGCTAATATAATGATATTGTTTATAAAAAAACTGCTGTGATTAATTTCTGAATGTGGAATTGCTACTACGACAATCCAAGAACATCCAGAAATTAGATGATATGATGCTAGAGTTTTAGTATCTTCTAAATTGTATTGAAAGAAATAACTTTTATAAGATAGAGCATCCTTCTTTATATTTTTAAAAATTTTTTTTGATTGTTCGCTTTCTAAAAAAGGTGTGATATTTATATTGCTATTGCAAGATAGAACATTATAATTTTGATCTAATATATAAATATATCCATTTGAACCTATTTTGGAGCTGTTCACGTGTTTATCAATTTCATCAATACTTATTAAACGAAAGATGGATCCTATAACTGAACCATCATCATCTATAACTGGATATGAAATTAAAATTTCTTTTTTATCATTTTCATCAATAATTTGAAAAGTATCCATACGCTTTTCTTTTGCATCTTTATATGCTTTTGAATGTTCTAATGAAATACCTAATTTTGTTTTATCAGGGCATGCTACTATTTTTCCATTAACGTCTGTAAGAAAAATATTATTTATTCTATTATCTGTTGAAATTGCGGTTTGCTGTAATTTTATTATATCATTAAATAAACTTGAATTTAGAGCTGAATCAGTACCATTTAATGAATGTAAATATTTTTTATAAACTGAAAGGTTTGAAGAATAAATAAGTGCATTCTTTTGTGTATTATAAAAATCTGATATATATTTTGCAGAAGATTCTGCTTGATTAGAAATTATCATTTGATAATTTTTCATTGCAGAAGTTGTGTTAACTTCCATTATAATAAATGAAAGTAATAAAATTGGAAACACAGAAAGAATTGCTACAAACAGAGGTAGTTTTGTTTTTATTTTTAAATTAGGAGCTATCATAATTCACCTCAAAAATTTTAAGTATATTTATAATCAGAATATTAAAATAATATATCAAATTACAAGCATGAATTGCTTTTTTTGTTTAATATTTGTATTATATATAAAGTTTAACATAAGTCGACAGCATTTTAAATATGATGACAGAATGGGTGGATTAAAGAAAACGATATTATTATTTTAGGTAAAATAATAATAGCTTTAATTGATTGAAGTAATAACAAAACTTACATATTAAAATTTGAGAAATTATAAAATTACACACTAAATTTATGACTTATTTTCAAAAATGGTTTTTATGTAGATTATTTTTATTAAGACAGATATAATAAAAATAATCTATACTAAAAAATTTAATAATCAATAACATAGGAACAAAACAGATAAAAATTAAAATTTTAATAATAAATATGATAAGGTGTGTTAAACATGGAAGAATTAAAAAACGCAATAGAAGAAATTTCTAAAGAGAAAATAATAAAAGTAGTAATAAGTAATAAGATTAATAAGGAAACAAAATATAATAAAATAGTATTTTTATTAAAGGAAAGCAAAAATAAAGAGTATTATCAGATTGAAAAATATACAGATAAGCAGGTTTTTCATGAAAATATAGATTTGGATTTATTTAAATCTAAATTTGAAGAGAGTATAGCAATTGGATATAAGCAGGTTTCAGCTTGGTCTGATAGTGTTACATATGATCTTAGAATTTCTAAAAAGGGAAAGGTTCATCTTGGAAAGAAAATGGATGACAATGATAACATAGCAAAAAAAAGCCACAATAAGAAAAAGAATTATATATTACAAGAAGGTATGATAATAGAACCATTAATAGACCTTGGAGTATTTACTAAAGAGGGAAAGGTAATCAATTCAAAGTACGATAAATATAAGCAGATAAACAGATTTGTAGAAATTATAGACGATGAAATAAAGAAAAATGATTATAAGGAACTTACTATTTTAGATTTTGGATGTGGAAAATCATATCTTACATTTGTGCTTTATTACTATTTTGTTAAAATAAAAAAGATTAATGTTAAGATGATAGGTCTTGATTTAAAGGAAGATGTAATTAAAAAGTGTAATGAAATTGCAAAAGCTTATAAATATGATAATTTACATTTTGAACTTGGAGATATAAATGGGTTTAAATATAATAATAAAGTTGATATGGTAATAACACTTCATGCATGTGATACTGCAACTGATTATGCTTTATATAATGCAGTTAAATGGAATGCAAAGATGATTTTTTCAGTTCCATGTTGCCAGCATGAATTTAATAGTATGATGAAAAGTGATTCATTATCTATATTAACCAAATATGGTATTGTGCAGGAGAGGGTTGCAGCACTTATGACTGATGCAGTTCGTGCTAATATACTTGAAGCATGTGGATATAGAACACAACTTCTTGAATTTATAGATATTGCACATTCACCTAAAAATATATTAATAAGAGCATCAAAAGGAAATATTACAAAAGAAAAGAAAGAAAAATCTTTACTGGAAGTGAATAATCTGGTAAATGAGTTTAATTTTGAACCTACATTATTAAAACTGGTGAAAAATGATAATTTAGTGTAAAATAAAAGTATAGAAAACAATAAATTGGTGTAGTTTGATGAAATTTATTTAATATTAACTTAATAAGGAATATTAAATAAAATAAATTTAAAAAGTAAGGGGAAGAGATCATGAATAATAATATATTATTAGAATCAGGAACAGGTGAATTAGAAGTAATTGAATTTATGGCAAATAATTGTCGTTACGCTATAAACGTTGTTAAGGTTAAGGAAATAATAGAAATGCCTAAAGAAACACTGACAACATTACCAGATCCAAAGCCAGAAGTGGCAGGGCTTATATTATGTAGAGATGAAATTCTTACATTAATAGATTTAAAATATATTCTGTGTAAGAGAAATGCAGGAAATCTTGGGTCAAAGGTTATAATCTGTGAGTTTAATAAGGTTAAGGTAGCATTTAATATTGATGATATAGTTGGAGTACATCGTATAAAATGGGGAGACATAAGAAAACCCGATGATTTATCTGAAAATTCATTATCTGTAGGTAACATATTATTAAATGATAAGGTAATAATAATGCTTGATTTTGAAAAGATAGTAACAGACATTGCTCCGGGAGCTGGAATAAGTGAAGATAGACTTGTTAAAGTTGATTATAGGGACAGGTCTGATATTAAGCTAGTACTTGCTGATGATTCAGCATTGATAAGAAGACTTCTTAAAGAAACCCTTTCTAAAGCAGGATTCAAGAGCATGACAGTTTTTAATGATGGAAAGCAGGCTTTTGATTATATCGTAGGACTTAAGGACAGAAGAGGAGAAGAATTTTTAGAGGATGTAGATATTCTTATTACAGATATTGAAATGCCACAGCTTGATGGTTTAACATTAACAAGAAAAATAAAAGAAGATGAGGTTATGAAGAAACTTCCAGTTATTATATTCTCATCATTAATAACAGAAGAATTAAGACACAAGGGTGAATCAGTTAAAGCAAATGCTCAACTTAGTAAGCCAGAAATTGAAGCACTTGTTGATGTTATAGATAAATTAATAGAAAATAATAAAATTTCTTAGCATAAGAGGTTATTGAATAATTATATAATAATAAAAAAGATTGAAAGTGAATATTTTGAGCTTTCAATCTTTTTTTATTTAAGCTATTCTTGAGATACATTTTTCAATACCTTTTGCAAGAGTTCAAAAAGTATTTCAGATTCACCTTTAGTCATTCCTTTTGTAAAATATGTTTCAAATATTAAGGCTTTTTCAACCATCTTTTCATAAATATCTTTTCCTTTATCAGTTAAAACAATTTTTTTATAGCGTCCATCTTTTTCACTGGCGGTACGATATAAAAAACCGTTATTTTCCAATCTGTTAAGTATATCTGTAACAGTAGAATTTTTTAAATAAAGATTTTTTTCTATATCTTTTTGATTAATTTCAATGTCGTCATTAGTAGATATATAAAACAAGATGTTCATTTGTGATGAAGTAAGATTCATTTCTTTTAAACCCTTATCACTGATTTTTTTAAATACATTACGAATAGTACCAAAGAGCATGGAAAATTTTAAATCAGAGTTCATGAGTACATCTCCTATTCATTTAACATTAAGTATAAGTGTATTTTACCGTACTTGAATACATTTATGCAAGATATTAGTCCTATAGTACCCTCTAATAAAGAGACTTTTGATTTAATAGTGAGCGCTAAATTTTAATATATATTTATTTTATAAGTATATAAATTCATTTATTGAAAATATTCATAAAGATAATGTTAAAACTTAAAAAATATATTTTATTCCATACTATAAAGTAAATATTGACATTATAAAAAAAAGAATTTATAATTGTTTATTAGTTCCAGTACATAGAGTGCGAACTATATTTAATTATAAAAAAGTAAAAAACATTAGTTTTATCCCTTTAATAATGATAAATATAACTAAATGTTTAAGCGAATAATAAATAAATACATAGTGTACTAACTAGTTTGGGTGCATATATTGCTGATTGCAACGTTTTACAAATATGTTTAAAGAAAAAAGTTATACTATAAATTCACGTTTATACGTACAAGGAGGATTATTATGAAGTTTAAGAAAGTATCATTACTGCTTTTAGCAGTTATAACAGCAAATAGTTTTATGGCATGTAGTTTACCTTTTGCTCATGTAACAGGTGATCAAATAGTAGCTGGTAATTCGAATAATTTGGTAATTCAGTCTAATATAAAAATGGATGAAAGCAATGTTAATTCTTTAACAGGAGGACAGATTTCAGAAGTTTTAGTAAGTGAAGGTGATACTGTAACAAAGGGACAAGCATTAGTTGCATTAGATTGCGATTCACTATTGGCTCAAAAAGCGCAGGCTGAAGCAGGTGTTGAACAAGCAAAGGCAGGAAAATCACAAGCTGAGGCAGCAAAGGCACAAGCTGAAGCAGCACTTCAAAAAGCAAAAAATGGTGCAACTCAAGAGGAATTAAATCAGCTGAAATCGGCAATTGATATTGCTAATTCTAATGTGGAAAGTGCACAGTCTGCTTATGATGTTGCGAAAACAAACTATGATAGAACAAAAACATTGTATGATTCTGGAGCTGCAAGTCAAGCAGAGCTTGAAGGAAAAGAAGTAAGTCTTCAAAGTGCTCAGACAGCTTTGGATAATGCAAAATCAAATGTTCAAATTAATCAAGAAAAATATAATCAAACAATAAAAGGAGCAACAGCAGAAGATATTGCCCAAGCCCAAGCAGCAGTTGATCAAGCACAAGCTGGTATTGATAAAGCAAATGGAGCAGTTGAACAAGCAGAAGCATCAGTAAAACAGCTTGAAATTACTTTAGAAAAATGCTCTTTAGTATCACCAGTTGATGGAGTTGTTACAACATTAAATGTAAAAGATGGAGATTTAGTATCATCGGGAATGCCAGCAGTAGTAGTTACCGCTATAAATAATCCATCAATAACTTGCAATATAAAAGAAACTGATCTTGATAAAGTAGATTTAGACCAAGAAGTAAAAATAAAACTTCCTGCATATGAGGGACAGGAGTTTAAAGGAAGGGTAACTAATATTAATAAAAATGCTGATTTTGCTACAAAAAAAGCAACTAATGACAATGGAGATTTTGATATTTTATCATATGGAGTAAAAGTTGAATTTGATGATTTAGAAGAACTTAAAAATATGGGAATAAATCTTCGTGCTAACATGACAACATTTGTTGATTTTGGAAAGTAGTGTGATTATATATGAAATCAAAAATAATATACGGAATTGATAAAATAGTTGCTATAAAAGATTCGGTGAACAAAAAAGCAGAAAATTTAAAAGAAGAAATTAGAAAAACTTCAATATATAATAACAAACTAGGTCAATTTTTCAGAAAACTATACAATTTTATATATGAACACCTTTTAAAACATAAATATATGATAATACCAATAGTAATCTTACTAGTATTACCACCGGGCCTTAGCATTTTACTAGGACTTGAATTTTGTAAAAATCCTGTTGACAATGTGCCTACAATAATAGTTAATCATGACAATTCATCTACAATACAAAGTCTTATTCAGATGATAGAAGATAATGATGTTTTTGATGTTGTTGTTCATAGTAATGATGATGATGATATAAAAAAGTATATTGATAATGGAACTGCAATGGCAGGTCTTATTATTCCTGAAGATTTTTCTGATAACTTATTAAATGGAAAAGAAGCAACGATACTATCATTTGTTGATGGAAGTGTAACATCGCCATCTAGTGCTGCAAAAGGTTCTATATCTGAAACATTGGGAACACTTAAAAGTGGGTATCTAATGAAACTCGCAGAGGGAAAGCTTGGAATGACACCACAAAATGCTCAGAATTTAATTTCACCTATGGGATATAATTATAGATTTTTAGGAAATCCAACTAAGAATATGTCCATATTTATGATGGAGGGAATTATATTGAACAGTATGCAGATAGCAGTTGCTATTGCAGGTTCATTTATCAGTGAAAAGAAAAATTATATTAAACTCATAGGAAAAGGCGTTATAATTGGTTTATTAGGTGCATTATCATCATTAATTTGTATGTATACACAAATTAAATTTTTTAATATTCCTTATAGAGGAACTGTTTTAGGTGGTGTACTATTGACTATTTTGTGCAATTTAGGATGGGCTTTTTTTGGAATAATCCTTAATTATAGTAAAAAGGGTAATAGATTAGAAGCTGCTTCTTCATGTGGTATTGTCTCAATGACTATGTTATTTTCAGGATATACATTTCCAGTCCTTGCAATGCCAGAATTCTTTTCGAAGATTGTGAATTTTATGCCAAATACTCACTTTATAATTCCATTAAGAGATATATCTTTACTTGGCTTTACATATGATGATGTTTCAGTACATGTAATTTGGCTTTTAAAATTTGCATTGTTAATGGTTGCTTTGGTAACATTACAATTTGTACTAAGCAAAATTCCTAAAAGGGAAAAAAGTTCAAAAGCAAAAGGAAATGTTAATGATGAAAAAGAAGTCCTTGAAGACATACATGGAATAGATTCAAATAATGGACAACTTGTAAAAGTCAATAATAAAGGAGGGGTACAATGATGAACTATTTTAAATTAGGAGTGAAAAAATTTTTATCCATTTTAAAAGAAGAATCAAGCCGTCTAATAGGAGTAATTGTATCACCTTTAATTACATTGTTTCTGTTATCTTATGTTTGGAGTAATGTATACGTAGAAAATATTCCTTTTGGTATAGTTGACTTAGATAATACTTCTTTGTCACGAACAGTAATTGAACAGTTATCAAATTGCCCATCGCTTAAGGTAGATCATTTTTTTGATTCAGAATCTGACCTAGAACAAGCTGTTAAAGCGAGAACTGTTCATGGAGGTATAATAATACCACAAAATTTTAGTAAAGATGTTAGTATGAAAAAATCCCCTAAAGCGGAGATAATAGTCGATGGAACTAACATGCTTATTGGAGGAAATGCATTAAGCGGTGCAGCATCTGTAATGGGAACTTTAAGTGCTGGAACAGAGCTTAAAATGCTTCAAGGAAATGGAATGTTTCCATCGGTAGCTAAAACGGCTATTGGAACATTTTCATATGTACAGCGTATATTATACGATCCTCAGGGAAGTTATATTAGGAACATGTCATATACCGTTGTTCCTCTTGTAATTCAAATGGCCTTTTTATGTGAATTTTTCATACCCATGTTCATAAAGAAGAAAAAAGATTTTGCAACAATGAAAATACGTTCAAAAGAATTTATATTTAGTCTTTTAGATATAATTATAAGGATAGCATTATTTGCTTTAGTAGTAATTATAGCAACATTTATTGGATTATGTTTAATAAAAAGGTTCTATTCTCTGCCAATGAGAGGGGAACTTTGGATATATGCAGTGTTAATGATAGCATTTTTCTTTAATCTCATTGGATTTGGACTTGTGTTTGCGTCCATATTAAGTAAAATGGATTATTTTGTTTTTGTATATACCGTATGCTCAACCCCTTTTATGATGACATGTGGTGTGGCATATCCGTTTTATATGATGCCAGCTGGTGTTGAATTCTTTATTAAGTTTATATCACCACTTGCACAAGTAGCAGTACCTTTAAAGAATCTTAATTTGAAAGGTGTTGGATGGGATATAATACTTCCGTACTTTAAAGAAAGTATTGGATATTCGCTATTTTGGATACCTATAGGATTGATTATGTATATTATAAGTGTAATTATTACAAAATACAAAATTACAAAGTCTTCACAATATATAGATTCTGAAGATAACATGAATATTCAAACAATTCAATAGTATATAGAATAAAAAATTTATAGAATTGCTTTCATTAATAATTTATAATTAGAATTAATGAAAGCAATTCTTTTTGGTATAAAATTACATGAAACAATAATTAAAAATATAGTATTATTTTTAATATTTATGAGAAAATATTAAAAAAGTATGTATTTTGAGTTATAATATAAAGAAATACAGTATTTACATTAATACGTTCATTTTAGGAAGGCAGGTATAAATTATGTATAAAAAACAAATTGAAGAGTACTTTGAAAAAAATAAAGAACAAATACTTAATGATATATGTGATCAAATAAGAATAAAAAGTGACAGAGGTGAAGCAAAAGAAAATATGCCTTATGGTGAAGGTCCAGCTAAGGCCCTTGAAGCTGCTTTAAAGTTAGCAGAAAGCATGGGATTTAAAACTAAAAATTATGATAATTATGTTGGAACTGTTGATTTTAGTGATAAGGAAAAAGGACTTGATATACTAGCACATTTAGATGTTGTCCCAGCTGGAGATGAATGGACAGTAACTCAGCCTTATGAACCAGTAATTAAAGATGGAAAGATATATGGAAGAGGAAGTTCAGATGATAAAGGTCCAGCTATAGTTGCGTTGTATGCATTAAAAGCTGTTAAGGATATGAATATTCCATTAAGTAAAAATGTAAGATTAATATTAGGTACAGATGAAGAATGTGGAAGTTCTGATATTGAACATTACTATGCAGTAGAAAAAGAAGCTCCAATGACATTTTCACCTGATGCTGAATTCCCATTAATAAACATAGAAAAAGGACGTTTAGCAGCAGAATTTACAAGTGAATATACTGAAGATAAGGCACTCCCAAGAGTTATAAGAGTAAATGGTGGAGTAAAGGCTAATGTTGTTCCAGATAAGGCTTCTGCAGAAGTTGAAGGTTTCACTTTAGATGTTGTTTCAGACTTATGCAAGAAAGCAGAAGAAAAAACTGGTGTTAGATTTAGTGTTACAGAAGATGGTTCTGTAATAACAATAAATGCAAAAGGTAAAGGAGCACATGCTTCAACACCTGAAAATGGAGACAATGCTATTACAGCAATAATTGAATTATTAACTTCAATGCCATGTGCTAAGAGTGAAGGATTTGAAAGATTATGTGCTGTCAATAAATTATTCCCACATAATGACCATATTGGTGCAGGATGTGGAGTTAATATGAGTGACGAATTAAGTGGAAGCTTAAGTATGGCATTTACTATTTTTGAATATAATACTACATCTTTAAAGGGAACTTTTGATTCAAGATCACCAATATGTGCAAATGATGAAAATTTAACTGAAGCTTTAAGAAAGAATATGGCAGATGTTAAGATTGTATTAGGAACTGAAGAATCTGATAAGTTAAATCCAGCACATCATGTAAGTAGTGATTCTGATTTTGTACGTACTTTATTAAAATGTTATGAAGATTATAGCGGACAAAAGGGTGAATGTCTTGCAATTGGTGGAGGAACTTATGTACATCATTTAGAAAATGGAGTAGCATTTGGATGTTCAATGCCAGGTACTGATAATAACATGCATGGAAATGATGAATTTGCTGTTATTGACGAATTAATGCTTAGTGGAAAGATATTTACACAAGCAATAATTGATTTATGCAAATAAAACAAGGTGACTGTCACCTGTCGAATTAAACGTAAAAAGTAGTTATATAATGTTAATAATTTTATTTATATAAAACATATAATTGGCTTTAACTTAAAAGTCTAGTAAATTTGAACTTTTTAAATTTACTAGGCTTTTATTAATTTAAAAAGAATTTTTAAGGATTACTTTCAAGATATAAATTTTAATAATGCTTGCTTGGCAGATATTATAGTTAATAAAAATTAAAAAAGTTTTATATAATGTGCAACATTTTATAGTTGCTGATTGTGTTAATAGTATAAGAGTTATTTAAGACTAAAAATATTAAAATTACAATTTATGTTTTGAAGAGAATATTAAAAGAGTTAATGAAAATTTTTTAGTTTCTATGCAACATTTTAAATCTTAAACTTGTATCAATAATATAGAAGGTTTTAAGAAATAAGAAACTTAAAATAAGAATAAAGAAAATTTTATTAAATTAGTTATTTAACTTCAAGGAGGAATTTATTATGATAAGAAAAAATTTGTTTAGAGGAATACCATTTTGTTTAGCTTTAGGTTTAATGATTACACCAGTTATATCTGCTCATGCAGAAGCGTATGGAACTGGATTAACAAAATCAGCTATAAAAGATGAAATAGATCCAGGTTTCATGATTAAGCCTGAAATATTTGTTAATAATAAGGAATTGAATTCAGATGATGTTAAAATATTAAATAGTGAAGCATATCTTCCATTAGAAAAAGTTGCTTTTAGCATGGGAGATAGACTAGAAGGCTCATATGAAGATGCATACATGCTTAGAAAAAGTGATAAAATGATAAATATGGACATAAAAAACAATAAATACAGAGTAAATGGTATAGAAAGTAATGTGAAATTTGAAGTTGTAGATAATATAGTATATGTACCGATTAGATTTTTAAGCGATGTTTTAGGATATAATATGGGATACGAAGGAAACTGTATTTATATAGGTGAAGGATCAGAACAATATAATGAAAATGCTAATGGAGAAGTAAATGTTGATTTGTCAGGAGATCATTTAATAGATGATGCTATGATGCTTAATCCAGAAATATATATTAACTCTGATAAATATCCAGACTTTGGTGTAAAAGTATATGATGGAAAAGTGTATTTGCCACTAGAAACTGTAACTTTAAAAATGGGAGATAGACTTGAAGGTGATATATCAACTGAGTATTATTTAAGAAAAAATAATATGATGCTTGTAATAAATTTTGCTGAAAATACTTATATATTAAATGGTAAAAAACATGAAAGTAAAATGATAACTTTAGGTGGACAAGTTTATGCATCGTTAGATTTCTATAAGGACGTATTAAATTATTCAATTAAAGAAGATGGAAATTCATTTTATATAGGTGAAATTAAAGATAAAGAAGTTTTACCTAATACTGTATCAGGGGGGAAATGGGTTTTTGAAAATGGAAACTGGTATTATTCAAATGGTGAAAGTAGAATTACTGGATGGGTTAGAGATAATAATAACTGGTACTATTTAAAAGCTGATGGATCAATGGCTACTGGATGGGTTAAGGATGCTGGAAAGTGGTATTTATTAAATAATAATGGTGCAATGGAAACAGGTTGGGTTGTAGATAATAACAATGCATATTATTTAAATAAAGATGGTTCTATGGCAAGTGGAACTACTGTTGATGGATTTATGTTAGCTGATAGTGGTGTGGCAATATCACTTTACTAAAATAAATAAAAAATATATTATAGTGTTTATATAAGCTGTATGTACGAAATGTGATTTTATATGTTTCATACATACAGTTTTAATTTCTATAATAGTTTATTTATTAAAGAGAGATATTTGAGCAATAAATTACTATAGAAAGTAATTAAAAAATATGTAGCTTTTATTATTTTTATAAAAGTTTTATAGTTTAAGATATATATGGATTATTTATGTGTTTTAAATAAAAATATGAAATATATGCATAAAAATGTTATTTATTTTTATTGACAACATGCTACTACTGAAGTATACTGATATTAAATTAAATATTGGATTTGTTAAAGGGGAGTAGTCAAAAATATAGCATCAACAGCCGCGGCGTGTTTAGCCTGGTGTTATATACCTAAATGGTGATGAGACTTTTAATATAACTTTAAAAGATATTGAAGTTATATTAAAGGTCTCTTTTTTTATTATTAAAATTAGGACTTGTAAAATAATTTATTACTAAATATTAGAGAGGAAGATTATTATGAACAACTTTTTTAGTAAGACCACAGATGAATGTTTAAAAGAATTGAATTCATCTATGAAGGGTCTGTCGAAAGAAAAATGTACTGATCTTTTGAATTCAGTGGGAGAAAATATTTTAAATGAAAAGGAGAAGAAAAGTATATGGTCTGTATTTATTGAGCAATTTAAAGATTTTTTGGTTATTATACTAATAGCAGCAGCTATTATTTCAGCATTGACTGGAAACTTGGAAAGTACAATTGTTATTATAGCAGTAATTTTAATAAATGCAGTATTAGGTACAGTTCAATATGTTAAAGCAGAGCAATCACTTGATAGTTTAAAAGCATTGTCGTCTCCTAATGCAAAAGTCATAAGAGATGATAAAAAGGTAGAAATAGCATCCAAGGATGTTGTACCTGGAGATATTCTTCTTCTTGAGGCAGGAGATTTAGTTGTTGCAGATGGAAGAATTTTAGAAAATTATTCACTTAAAGTTAATGAAAGTTCTTTAACAGGAGAATCTGAAGCAGTTGAAAAAACTCAAGATATTATAAATAAAACTGAAGTAGCTCTTGGAGATCAAAAAAACATGGTATTTTCAAGTTCGTTAGTTACATATGGAAGAGCTACTGTTTTAGTTACTAAAACAGGGATGAATACAGAGCTTGGAAAGATAGCTTCTTTAATGGAAGAAACTCAAGAAAAAGCTACACCTCTTCAAGTATCTTTAGATGAATTTTCAAAAAAATTGGCAATTGGAATTATAGGTATATGTGCGTTGGTATTTTTCTTAAGTATGTATAGAGGAACTCCACTTTTAGACTCATTAATGTTTGCTGTAGCTTTAGCTGTTGCTGCTATACCAGAAGCATTAAGTTCAATAGTTACAATTGTTCTAGCAATAGGAACTCAATCAATGGCAAAAGAAAATGCAATTATTAAGAAGCTTAAAGCCGTTGAAGGTCTTGGATGTGTATCTGTAATATGTTCAGATAAAACAGGAACATTAACTCAAAATAAAATGACTGTAAAAAAGATTTTTGTTGATAATAAGACAATTGATAGTGAAGATATTAATATAAATGATGAGTTAGAAAGCTTTTTATTAAATAGTTCTATTCTTTGTAGTGATGCTGTTTCAGTAGATGGCAATGAAATTGGTGATCCAACTGAAGTAGCTTTAACAAACTTAGGACATAAATTCTCAATTAATGAAATAGAATGTAGAAAAACTTATCCACGACTTAGAGAAATTCCATTTGATTCTGATAGAAAATTAATGAGTACTCTTCATCATATAGATGGAAAATACCTAATGATAACTAAGGGTGCTCTAGATGTACTTTTGGAAAGAACAGTAAATATAAAGACTTCATCTGGTATAAGAAAATTTACAAAGGAAGATGCAGATAATATAAATGCTGCTAACAAAAATTTATCTACACAAGGACTTAGAGTGCTTGCATTTGCATATAAAGAAATTGCAGAAGATAAAGAACTTAATTTAGATGATGAAAATGCTTTTACTTTCCTTGGACTTATTTCAATGATTGATCCTCCAAGAGAAGAATCTAAAGCTGCTGTTGCTGATTGTATAAAGGCTTCAATAAAACCTATCATGATTACAGGAGATCATAAAATAACAGCATCTGCCATTGCAAAAGAAATTGGAATTTTGCAAAAAGATGATATAGCTATGGAAGGATTAGAACTTGATAAAATGTCTGAAGATGAACTAAACGCATCATTAGAACATATATCAGTTTATGCTAGAGTATCTCCAGAACATAAGATAAGAATAGTAAAGGCATGGCAGAATAAAGGTAAAATTGTTGCTATGACTGGTGATGGTGTTAATGATGCTCCAGCACTTAAACAGGCTGATATTGGTATAGCTATGGGTATTACTGGAACAGAAGTATCAAAAGATGCTGCATCTATGATATTAACTGATGATAATTTTGCTACAATAGTAAAATCAATTACTAATGGAAGAAATATATACTCAAATATTAAGAATTCAATCAAATTCTTATTATCAGGTAATATGTCTGGAATATTAAGTGTTCTTTATGCTTCAATATTTGCACTTCCAGCTCCATTTGCACCAGTTCACTTATTATTTATAAATTTAATTACAGACAGTCTTCCTGCAATTGCAATAGGTATGGAAAAATCAAAAAAGGATGTACTTAAAGATAAACCAAGAAATGCTAAAGAATCAATACTTACTAAAGACTTTATAATAAGTATTACACTTCAAGGATTAGTTATTGGATTATTTACAATGATAGCTTATCATATTGGATTATCAAAGGGTTCTGTTGGAACAGCTATGACAATGGCTTTTGCTACTTTATGTATTGCGAGATTATTCCACGGATTTAACTGTAGAGGGAAAAAATCAATATTTTCTATTGGACTTTTCTCTAATAGATTCAGCTGGATGGCTTTTGGTATAGGTATAGTTTTAGTAAATGCTGTACTTCTTGTACCAGGACTTCAAGGATTATTTGAAGTTACTCCATTAGCTCTAAATGATATAGTTACAATTCACGTACTTGCATTTATGCCTACTGTAGCAATTCAAGTAACTAAGTTAATAAGAGAATTTGTAGAGAAAAGAAAATAAAAAATAATATATATGTTGCAATTGACAGTTGAGAATTGACAATTAAGGTGAAAATCCTTACAGGATTTTTGAAATTATATGCAGAATAATTATTGCAACATATATATATATATTAATTGACAGTTGGAAATTGAGATATGACAATTGATGTTGAAATAACCAAGTGATTTTTAGATTATAATTGCAAAGTTTATAGTGCAGTAAATATATAATAAAGTACCTAAATCTTATAACTATTTATAATAGTATTTATAAGGTGTAGGTACTTTTTATAAATTAGAAAACTATTTTATTTTTAAAATTCCACTTTCAGCAATCCTTGACACTGCTTCTTCAATAATAGGAACAGGGAGAACAAGAGCAAATCTAACGTAACCTTCCCCAAGAGATCCAAAAGCACTTCCAGGAGTACATATAACACCTGTCTTTTCCATGAGCTCCATACAGAAATCATTTGAACTTTTAAAGTTAGATGGAATTGGAGCCCATGCAAACATGCTTCCTTTGCTGTCAGGAACACTCCATCCTATTTTACTTAAGCCTCTGCATAATGCATTTCTTCTTTTTTCATATTCCTTGCAGTGTAGTTTAACACTATCTTGTGGTCCAGTAAGTGCAGCAATTGCAGCATGCTGGATTGGTTTAAATATACCATAATCAATTTGAGAACGAAGCATTTTGAAGTGCTTTATTATTTCACTATTACCAACTACAAAAGATACTCTTGCACCAGTTATATTAAATGATTTTGATAATGAGTAGAATTCAACACCCACTTCTTTTGCTCCTTCATGAGATAAAAAAGAGCCACCACATTTTTCATCATAAACTATGTCTGAATATGCATTGTCATGTATTATTATTATATTATGTTTTTTCGCAAAGACAATAAGTTCATCATAGAATTCTAAAGGTGCGGTAGCACATACAGGATTCATAGGATAAGATACTACCATAAATTTTGTTCTTTTTAAAATATCTTCATCTATTTTGTCTAGGTCTGGAAGATAATTATTTTCTGGAAGAAGAGGGTAATAAGCTATTTCAGCGCCTGAAAGATATGGTCCTATTTCAAAAATAGGATATCCTGGATTAGGTACAAGGACTATATCATCTTTATTACATAAGGAAAAACCTATATGCGTAAGTCCTTCTTGAGAACCATACACTGACATTATTTCATCAAAGTTTAAGTTTACATTAAATCTATTTTTATAATAAGAAATTAATGCATCTATTAGTTCAGGCATATCATCTAAAGAATATTTCCAGTTCTCTGAGTTTTTTGCACAATTTATAAGTGCTTGCTTTACATGCTCGTCTGGTTCAAAATCTGGTGTGCCAACTGAAAGGTTGTACACTTTTTTACCTTGCTTTATGAGTTCAGCTTTTTTGTCGTTTAAAACATTAAATATTCCTGTCTGAAAGTATTTTAGATTATTTGAAAATTCAAAATTCATTGTTTGTTCCTCCTAAGTATGGTATTAGTTTGATTGCTTAAAAAATTAAATTACATTTAGACTAAAGCAATTACATATTATAATATATTTTACAATTATATTGTAATAATGGCAAATATTTTAACATTATATTATTAATATGAAAAATATACTTGTTGTTAAGAATTTAAAGCCTTTGCAAGAATGGACAGATTATAGTAGAATAATTATAATGAAAAGACACGGAATTTGTATTATTTTTGCTAGGAAGAAGAGGGAAGTAAAATGGAATTTAATTTAGCACAGAAAAGGATAATAAACGCTAGAGCTAATGGAATAAAGCTTATAAAGGGTGAAGTTTCATGCGGTAAGACAGTTTCAGCAATAAAAAGAGCTTTTAAGCTTCAGCAGTTTTATTGTGTTAATAAAGATGACGATATTTTAATACTTGCAAAAGATAGTCATCATCTAAAAGCCCTTGAAAGTATTCACGAAAGTATATTAAGCAAAGCAATAATACAAAAAAGTTTTTTTGATGATGAGAATAAAAAGAAACTTGAAATGAATAATATTAATTCCATTATTTTATCCTATTTTAGTAAACATAATGAAAATCACAAAACAGATTATTCAATTGCAGATATTAAGGTGTGCAGAGAAGCTTTAAAAGAAGCTATAAAGAAAGTAAAAGAAAAGAGTGGTTCAGTTTACAAAAATATAAAATTCTTTAATGAAGAGTATGTAGAATTTTTTATGGATGAAATAAAATGGATTAAAGAATGTATTTTTACAGAAGAAAATGATTATTATGAATGTGATAGAAGTTCAAGACTCAATATTAAGTATGGAAAAGAAGAAAAACTTATAAAAATAAGAAAGAATTCTAAAGCTAGGAAGTGTATTTTTAATATAATGACTGAGTATAACAGGATTTTAAGAGATAATAATCTTGTTGATTTTGAAGATGCAGCTTTGTATGCAGCAGAGCAATGTAAAAATGAGAAGAATAAAAAATATACTCATATTGTTGTTGATGAAGTTCAAAATTTTACTAGAAGTGAACTTCAAATAATAGATACTTTATATAATAAAAAAATGTATTCTACTCTCACTTTGGTACTTGATACTGATAGACTGGATAAATGTTGTGGATGGATAAATAAAAAGAGAAAGTTTTCATCTCTTGGATATAATGTAAAAGGAAAATCTGTAACTTTAAAAGAAAAGTTTATTATGAAAGACGATGCAAAAAAACATTTGAGTAAATTAAATGTTCATAAAAAGCCAAAGGCTGTGAAAAAACATAATAGGAACGATGACAAACAGTATTCTTATAGTCTTTTATCTTTCGATCTATCAAATATTGAAAAGTGCACAGATCATGATAGTAATAATATTTTTAATAGTGAAAACAATATGTTAAATACTAATAAAATTAATGAGAATATAGCAGGTGAAAGCATGATAGATTTTGAAACTATAAAATATATAGATTTAAATAGAAATGTATGTCATGAATTTATAACTGATTTTTATGAATGTGGAGAAGTGTACACATCAGATGATAATTTTAAGAATAGAGTTGAAGAAGTTGTAACCATACCTGTCTTTAATGAAATAGCAGCAGGGAGCCCTATTCTTATGAATGATGAAGTTGAGTATAGCTGTAATATTCCTAAATCATGGATAAGAGGTAGTAAAGATTTATTTATATTAAAAATTAAAGGTGATTCAATGGTAATGAAAAATATAAATGATGGTGATCATGTTCTTATTAATAAGAATAAATATCCATGTACTAATGATGTAGTTGCAGTTGAAATTGAAGGTGAAGCAACACTTAAGACTTTTAAGACAAAGGGGAAATATGTAATCTTAAAACCAGAAAATGATAAGTATGATCCAATAATACTTAATGGAGAACAGGAATATAGTATCCTTGGAGTTGCTGTAGGTATATTAAAGAATTTTTCTTAATGTGAGTAATAATAAGACTTTGTGTAATATTTAACAAAATAAATGTTCTTTAAACAGTTATATAATAGTGATAATTGCAATATATTGATATTAGGAATATTGTAAAGGGAATGTGATTGTGAATGGGACAAAATATTATCTATAATGATGAATGTTTAAGTTATGATGAAGTATGTGAGAGATTCAGCTATGTTCAAGATGAACACAGTATTGATGAGGATTTGGGTAAAAATAAAGAAAAAGCTACATCATATGTATCCCAGTACACAAAAGAAGAAATTGAATTTATGTTAAAGGAATGTATATGAACTACTGTTAAAGAGCTTGAAAAGAAAGTAGATGATATGTTTAGTGGTGCAGAGAGTATATATAATACTGAAATAAAATCGTGGAATGAAGTTCTTGCAAGTATTAGGCTAAATGAAGATATAATAGAGCTTAAGCTTACTAATGATTTTGTGTGTGATTCTATGATAGATATAAATTATATTTATATAACTTTATATAAAAATGGAAAAGGTCTATTTACTGAGTGTATTGAAAGGATAAGTGAAGAATATGAATTTACAGGTTCTTCATTTATCCCAATTACTGAAAATGAAATTTATTTTAAGGCACTTGATAAAAATGAGTTTATTGACAGAGTTTTATCAGAATTAAGATAGGTAAAAATAAAAAAGTACCCAGGATGTAAATGTTTTATATCACTGGGTACTTTATTTCAAGTTTGTATTTGCATATTTATTTCTACAATAGAAGATTGACAGTGAAATAACGAAAAATTTATAATATATTTTAGGGAAAACAGAAAAAATGACTTTAAATAGAGGTGGTAAAATGGGATTAAGTGTTAAAAGAACTTCTATAATTTCTTTAGAAAGCAGAATGGAGCTTGATAAGAAAGGTGTGGGAGTTGATCTTGGTGGGAAAAAACTAAAAGATTTATTGGAAAATGCAAATAAAAACAACAATAAAAATAATAAGACTAAATGTAAAGATGAAGAGTTAAAAAGTGAAAATATATCATTAGAAGAAATTAAAAGTATGCATCAATATTGTTTGGATGAATTAAATTGGCAAGGTATAAATAGTATAAAACCACCATTTGATATAAATTCAGATGGGCCCAATAAGATAGATGCTTTGGAAAAATATGAAAGCTTCCAGCCAGGATTTCTTTTTAGAATCTTTAAATTTTTAGAAGAGAAAAAAAAGAGAGAATTATTAAAAGATATTGAAATTGCAGAGATGAAAGACAAAGCCCTTTTTGGGGATTATGAAAAAATAAGTCAGTTAAGCCTTCGAGTCTTAAATGGAGATTTGGATTGCTATTTTCAGGTTATAGATGAGATAAGACCATTTGATAGACTTTTAAAATTAGGAAGCGAAGTAGAAATCGGTACAAATGATTCAGAGTCTATGGAAGTTGAATTTAAGGTGAATTCAGAAAAAGTAATTCCAAAAAGCAGATTTAATAAAGAGATATCTGGAAATGATGAAGAAGTGGAGATCACTTATTATGAAATGATAGAAGAATATGTATGTAGCAGCATACTTTTTGTAGCTAAGAATATTATGAACATTATACCTGTAAATAAAGTTGTAGTACATGCTGTTGATAATGTGGTTGATATTGATAAAGGTGCTAAGAACGATATAACAATATTATCAATTGTATTTGATAGAGAAACTTTAAATAAGCTGAATATTAAAACTGTCAATCCTATAGATGCTCTTGATTATTTTATATGCAATATGAGACATCAGAAAGCATCAGGGTTTAAAAATGTTGATAGAATTGTTCAGTATTAAGTTATGAGGTGGCAGGAACTTGATATTAAAAGATTATACTAAAGAAATGATTACAAATTTAATAGATATTATTAAAGAATGTGCATTACAAGATAAGATTACAGTTTCTCTTGAAGGAAGCAGGGTAGAAAATCTTCAATTTATAGAGGAGTATAACATAAATGAAGAAAAGCTCGTGGAAATATTATCACAACTTGTTAAAGAAGATTTCTGTTATGGACTTAAGAATATGCAAGATGGTGTAGTACATAATGATCTTTATGTATTTTGTCCTGTAAAAGATCTCTACAATATTAAGGGTGAAAAGGAAAGTGTTGATATTTACATGAGATTTAATATGATACAAAGTGATGAGGAACCTTATAGAATGCTTGTTTCATTACATAAAAGAAATAAACCTATTACATATATTTTTAAGTAAATAACAGTTCTAGAAGAGGAGAAAAAAGTATGAAACAATATGCTTTTTGTGAATACTGTATGAAGATGCAGCCATATATAGTAAATGACATACATATAACAACAACTTTAAATGATGAAGAAATTTCATATGATGGGAAAAACGCTATCTGTTGTCAGTGTAGAAATGAAATATTCGTAAATGATATATGCAGAGAAAATTTAGAGACATTATATAGTGAATATAGAAAAAAGAATGACCTTATAGAAAATGATAAAATAAGCATCATTTTAAAAAAATATGATATATCAGAAGAATCTTTATCAATTATTTTAGGATTATCAAATGATGCAGTTTCAAGGTATCTTAAAGGAGACATGGTATCTGTTCATGATTCAAATGTTTTAAAGAAGATATATAAAAATATTCAGTACTATTCTTTAATGCTTGAGACAAATAAAGATAAAATAAAGGCTTATGAATATTGCAGAAGTAGAAAAGCAGTAAAATTCATGATGACAACAGGAAAAGTTGAAAGTAAGGTTGATGGAGTAATAAAATATATACTTACAAGAAGTGATGATGTTACTTTATTAATGATTCAAAAACTGATTTATTATGTACAGGCCTTTTATTATGTGTTTACTGAACATTTTTTATTTGATGAAGATTTTAAGGCAGGGGATAGAGGACCATTACTTGAAAGTGTATATGAAAGATGTAAAGTCTATGGTTTTGAATATATAAATAATGAAATACTGAATAATGAAGAAGTAAATCTTTTAGATATTGAAAAGAATATTGTGGAAGGTGTTTTGAAATTTTATGGCTGTTATAGTGGTAAGATACTTGAAAAGATGGTTGAAAATGAAGCACCTTGGATTCTTGCTAGGAAAAAAATGTTGAATTGTAAAAGCGAAACACATCTAGAAGAACAAACTGATATTATAAGCAAAGATGCATTATCAGTATATTTTACAGGTGTAAAAGATAAGTATGAAATGATTAGTGTTCTTGACATGGAAAAATACAGCAAAGATATATTTGAAAAATTTCTCTTTAATGGTGCACATATAGATTATTAATATATTTTGTGGAAAAATTACAAGATTTCAGAATATACTAATAATAGATTAATTTTTAGGAGCAGAAATATGAATATGGATTTTCATGTTCATGGAATTCTTAGTAAGAAGCTGAATTTTGATGAGGAGTTGTTTATACAGGGAATTAATTTTGCTAAAAATAGTGGACTACATGGATTAGTCCTTTGTGAGCATTTTAATGCAATAGATATCGATTCATCTTTTTCATTTCTTGAAGATAATTTTATTTATGAAAACGACAGATATGATGTTAATGGATTTTATGTATATTTAGGTATGGAAGTTGATATAAGGTATGGAGGTCATGTTATTGTATGTGGCCAAAGGCAGGAAGTATATAGTATAAAAGAAAATCTTAAAAATTGCAGAAAAAAAGCAGACTTTATTCATTTTGAAGATCTTCTTGATATGGCAGAGGAAAGTGAGTGCCTTACTATAGGAAGTCATCCATACAGAGAAAATCATAAACTTTATCTTCAGAGTGAAAAAAATTTAAAACGTCTAGATGCTCTTGATTTAAATAGCAAGGATATATACAAAAGAGGACTTATAACTGTTGAAAAAGAAGTTGCTGAACTGTCAAAAAACATCAATGTTCCCTATATTACGGGGAGTGACAGTCACTATCCTATAATGCTTGGATGTGTTAGAACATGTTTTGATGATGAAGTAAGAAATATAAGTCAGCTTAAAGAAGCAATAAAAAATGAGGAGTATACAAGGAAGATTTCAGACGATTTAAATCTTAAGGTTTATACTGCAAAGGCTGCAAAAAATTATATTAAGAAAAAAATAAAGGAAAATAAATTAAAGTAGTCTCTTTTTGTCATATGAAGAATAAAATATCATATATAAACGTGATTATAAGAGCGTAATAAAAATTAGGAGATGAGAGAAAAGTGTGCATGCTAAGTAATGATGAATTCATACTTTTAGATGAATTGATATACTTGGAATGGGATGCATATGATGATGAAAGTGTAGAGGAACTTGTACTTGATATATTAAAGGACGATAATCTTAAGATACTTATGGATAAGATGAGCAATTGTGTGGTTTCATCAACAAAAGAAGAATGGGAAAGAACCCTTGAACAGATTTTAACTAAACCTAATCTTCCAAAACTTGTTATAATTAATGTTGAAAATCATAAAAGTGGAATGAGGACAGCAGCATTTAAGGATTCTGATGAAAATGTAATTGTGGTTTTCAGAGGAACAACGACAATAAAAGAATGGGATGACAACGGTCAGGGTGCATATGAATATGATACGGAGCAGCAGATTTATGCACTTAATTATGTTAATAGCATCGATTCTGATAAGATAATTGTAACAGGACATTCTAAAGGAGGAAATAAGGCGCAGTACACAACAGTACGTTCTCCTAAAGTTATAAAATGTGTATCAATAAATGGACAAGGGTTTTCCAATGAATTTATAAATAAATATAAGAAACTTATTGATGGTAACAAAGAAAAAATTATTGCAGTAAATTCTAAATATGATTATGTGAATTGTCTTTTTAATTCTGTAGCAGGAGAAACACATTACATTAAAACATCATTTCAGTTTAATCCTCTTTTTTATCATAAAGGAAGCATAATGCTTGACTATGATGGTAATCTTAGAGACGAGACCAGTAGGAGTATATTTGCAAAAATAATAAATGATTTTTCAACTTCACTTGTATCGGATCTTCCAGATGATTTAAAATCAATAACTGTTGATGGACTTATAAGCGGCATAGAAGCAGTATTGTGCAAAAAGCAGTCAAGTGATAGGATAATTAAAATAATAGGCAGTGTTTTAATCATGATGACTTATGGTAAATACTTTAAGATAAAGGAAACATTTGCTTTGAGTTATATGGTAATTCAGTTTTTAGTTCTACCACTTTTATTTTGGGCTGATTTTATAAATGTGGAAGAGACCAAAAATAAAGAACTTTTAAAGGATATATTAAACAAAATGGATAAGGCTGCAATGACTATAATAAATAAACTTAAATTAACAGAAGATAGTAAGAATCCAATAAGCAAAAACTTATATAGCAAGTTTGATATTTTTATAAATAAACTTCATGGTGCAGTAGAAAGTTTATAATTATTATGATTTTATTTCATTAATTACTGGAATGTAAAAGAAACTTATTATTTGTTAAATATAATGAGTTTCTTTTTGTTTTTTTATATAAGTATGTTAAAATATGTTACAATATTAGAAGAGTTAGGCTAGGTTTTGAAAGGAGTACATATGAAGACTACAATAATGTTAATAAGACACGGAGAAACTGAATGGAATATACTTGGAAAGTTTCAAGGAAGCACTGATATACCATTATCTAATGAAGGAATTAGACAGGCTTTTATGCTTAAGGAAAGATTAAAAAGCGATTTTGATTATATATTTTCAAGTCCACTTAAAAGAGCTTACGAAACAGCTAAAATATTATGCGATGAAAGTGGAAAACATGTTAGTATAGCAGAAGAAATCAGAGAAATTAATTTTGGTGAATGGGAAGGCCTTACTGTAAAAGGTATAGCAGAAAAGTATCCAGATATATTTAACGAATGGAGAAATGATAAGAGAGAAGGAAAATTTTGTGGTGGAGATATGAGCACTTTAAATGCATCCATAAGAGCAAAAAATTGCATTATGGAAATAGCAAATAAGCATAAGGGAAAGAAAATTGTTATTGTAGCTCATGGAGGAATAATCAAAGCAGGTCTTATAGGAATTTTTGAATGGGATATGAGCATGTACCACAAAATAGCACTAGGTAACACATGTGTAAATACTATAACATTTAACGATGATATGAAACCGGCTCTTTTAGGATTAAATGATACAAATCACCTTGACTGTGAGGTTACTCAAGTGTAATATACAGAGTTTTCAAGGAATATAGATAAAGTTTTAAGATAATATACAGGGAGTGGATGAGTTTTGGAATATACTGATTTATTTAATATAAAACAATTTAATAAATTTAAGCATGAAATACAGTACTGCAATGACTTTATGCTTTTTAATCAGTCGACAGCTATTTTAAAAAATTCAATAAGCTGTTTTCCATGTCATCCAGGTCTATACTATCTTCTTGCTCTTACTTATTTCAAGTGTAATGAATATATTAAAGGTAGTGAATGTTTCCAAAAAGGAATTACATATGATAAAAAGAGTAATAGGTATTTGGGACTTGTTAGTTGTATATTTTATGAAATAAATGATGTGGAAAATTCATATAGTTATGCTTACAAAGCACTTGAAATTAACAAAAAGGATATTGATGCTGTAATAACTCTTGGAAGAATTGAACTTTATAGAAATAATTATGAGGAATCATTATCATATGGAATTATGGCAGTACAATTTGATGATTGCAATTTCTGCGCAGTAAGGCTTTTAAGCAAAATTTATATTGCTATGGGAGTAGAAGAAGAAGATACTTTGAAAATTCTGTACAGAGCAAGAGAGCTGGGTGTAGATTATGAACTTAGTCTTGATATAATTAAAGTTTTATATATAACAGAAAATTATGTACAGTGTCTTAAAGAATGTAGGACATCGCTTTTAGAAAATTGTACAGGCTATGTAGCCAAGGCAATAAATAAATATGTTAATGAAATATCAACAAGAACTTTTAGCGTGTCTGTGCAGGATGTTCAAAATATACAGGAATCTCAATCTTCTTATGAAGTCAGATCAGAAGATACTGAAACAGTAGAACATGATAGCTATTTAAAAAGCTGCAAAAAGAGTGGAAGCACCAATCGATTTATAGAAAATATAGATACTATAATAAAAGCTTTAGAAAATACGGAAAATTATAAGCTGAAAAAAACTAGTGATGAATATAAATCTGATTTTAGCAAATCTAAATATGATAATGTAGACTCTTATAAAAGCACTGAAAATAAAGATAAACACAATGATAAAAAAATGGATAAAAAAAAGCCTGCAAAGAAAGAAGACGATTTAACTAAGAAGGAATCATCAGAGTTTCAGAAAAATAGTAAGTCTAATGAAGGTGAAAGAAATTCAAATACACTTGAAGAAGCATTAGAAAAATTAAATTCACTGACAGGACTTAAAAATGTTAAAAAGGAAATTGAAAGAATAGTAAGGCTTATTAAATATGCTAAAAATAGAAATGAAGTTCTTAAAATAAATAAAGAGATAAACTTATCGTATCATTTTGCCTTTATGGGAAATCCAGGTACTGGAAAAACAACAGTTGCAAGACTTATTGGTGATATTTTTTACTATCTTGGAATACTTGAAAAAGGACATGTTGTTGAAGTAGATAGAAGTGATATTGTAGGAAAATTTATTGGCGAAACTGCAAAACTTACTAAAAAGGCTATAGATAAGGCTATGGGTGGAATACTGTTTATAGATGAAGCATATTCCCTTGCAAAAGGTGGGGAAAATAGTAATGATTATGGTAAAGAAGCTATCGAAACACTCCTTAAGTCTATGGAAGATAACAGAGGAAAGTTTACAGTTATCTTTGCTGGTTATAAAAAAGAAATGAGAAATTTAATTAATATGAATCCAGGACTTCAAAGCAGAATAAATCTTATGATAAATTTTGATGATTATACAGATGAAGAATTGATACATATTGCGAAAAATATTGCTAAAGAAGAGTATTATAAACTTAGTGAAGATGGTGAAAAGGCTTTCATTGAAAGGATCCAGAAGGAAAAAGTTGATGAAAATTTTGCAAATGCACGTGTTGTACGTAATCTTATGGATGAAGCTGTTAGAGAAAAGGCTTTCAGAACTGGTGATGAAACCGTATGTGAAGAAGAGTTGACAACACTTACAAGTGAAGATTTTGGAGTTGATTTAAAATTTACTGCAAGAGATAGTATAAAAGAATATGAAACACAACTTGAAAGTCTTGTAGGACTGGATAATGTAAAAAGTCTTATAAAAGACATATTAAACACTGTAGAACTTATACATAGAAAAAAGGAAATGGGAATAAATTGTGAAGATGTCTCTTTAAATATGATTTTTTCAGGAAATCCAGGGACAGGAAAAACAACAGTTGCAAGGATTGTAGGAAAGATACTTAAAGCCATGGGAATATTAAAAAAAGGACACATGGTGGAAGTAACAAGGTCTGATCTTGTTGGTCAGTATGTAGGTCAGACAGGTCCAAAGACTCTTGAAAAAATAAAAGAAGCTTATGGTGGGATTCTATTTATCGATGAGGCATATACATTAAACAGCGGAAGTGAAAATGATTTTGGAGGTGAAGCAATAGGAACTCTCATAAAGGAAATGGAAGATAACCGTGATAAACTTATTGTAATAATGGCTGGATATACAAAAGAAATGAAAGAACTATTAAATATTAATCCTGGACTTGAAAGCAGAATTAAATTTAATATTCAATTCAATGATTATAGTGGAGATGAACTTTTTAAAATATTTAAATCTCTTTGCAAAAGGGAAAAGTATAAAATTTCTCATAATGCATATAAAAAACTTAAAGAGGATTTTGAAGAACTTTCAGAAAATAAAGGAAGAAATTTTGGAAATGGACGTCTTGTACGAAAATATTTTGAAAATGTGAAGATGAAGCAAGCAACTAGAATTATTAATGAAAATATTAATGAAAAAGAAGAAATGCTTAAAATAATAAAAGAAGATATTGATTAAAAATAGAATATAATATGCTGGTAATGAAGTTAGTTAGTAAACAGTATTTTTAAGGATAAAGGATATAAATTTGTATAGTAGTTTATATCCTTTATTTTTTATTTTAGAAGATTTAAACGATAAAAAATGATGCAGCGATTATAAGATAAACAGCTAAAAGTTGTACTCCTTCAAGGTAGTTAGATTCACCATCTTGTGAAACTCTATTTGCAATTAGTACAGAGGCAATAAGAGCTATAAGTTCAAATGTATTAAATATTATACTCATAGGAGTAAAGAAAAGACTTATAAATATAAGAATAGGAGCTACAAATAAGATTATTTGAAGACTTGATCCTATAGCAATTTCAAGTCCAACATCCATTTTGTTTTTTAGTGCCATAATAACAGCTGTACTGTGTTCAGCAGCATTTCCTATAATAGGAATTAATATAATACCAACAAAAAATTCACTCCATCCAAGGCTTGCTGTAATATCTTCTATTCCATTTACTAAGAATTCACTTTCTATTGCAATTATTATTGTTGATATAACGAGAACAGAAATGGCTTTTTTTAAACTCCATTTTGCCTTATGTTCTTCTTCTTCATATTCATGTGTGTAAATGTCTTTATGGGTATTAAATGAAAAATATAAACTTAAAATATAAATTATCATCATTACTATAGCAACAAATATACTTAAACCTTCATATCTTGTATTTAAAAGTGCAGGATCAACTGAATGGGTAAATAATGCAGGAATACATAGACCTATAACGGCAAACAAAAGCATACTTGATGTAACTTCTGTAATTTTTTTATTGAATTTTTGAGTCTTATATTTTAAACCACCAGCCAGCATGCTTGCCCCTATTACAAGTAGTATATTTCCAATAACTGCTCCTGCAATAGATGATTTTACCACTTCGAATAATCCTTTTTTTAGAGCAAAAAAAGATATTATAAGTTCTGTTGCATTACCAAATGTTCCATTTAAAAATCCGCCAATTTTTGGACCAGAGTAAAAAGAAATTTCTTCAGTACCTTCTCCCATTAAACCTGCAAGGGGAATTATTGATCCACATGATAATAAAAACATAATTGTACCAGGGGCGTGGAAAAATTCGGCAATAAAGCTTATAGGAACAAATATTAAAAAGTATTTTAAAATTTTCATAAAGTTATTTCCTTTCTGTGGGGTATTAAAGTCAAGGTAATATCAAAGAGAATATAAGGAATACTATTGCTGTTTATGTAATAAATATTATGTATTTATATTATCCATGTGCTTTAGAAATTATTATAAGAATTTGTAATGAAAATTTATAAAGTCATAAGATTATAAAAATTAGTTTTTGTTTCAAAGTAAAAAAGACCTATACCAATTTTTATGTTTTATGGTAGGGTCTTTTTAGCATCTGAAGAAAATTATTATAATTTATTGAAAACTAAGAGTTTAGTTTTGCTGTTAATATCCATACATATTTATTCATTTGAAGGAAACTTACTTTAAAATCTTCTTTTTCAAATATGTCTTTTAGTACTTCATGTGTTGAATAAAATTCAGTTTCTAAATCATGAAGAAGAGATAAGCAATGAGATGTTTCTGCATCTTTTAAAATGTTCTTTTTAGATTCTTCAGATTCATACATGGTATCTGCAATGACCATAACTCCATCTTTTTTTAGTTTATTTTTAAATAGAATCACAGCTTCCTCTTTTTCATCATCAGTCAAGTGATGAAATGCGTAGCTGCTAATAATAGCATCAATACTATTATTTTCTATAGGAAGTGAAAGGAAGGTACCAGGAATAAATTTTATATCTGGATATTTTTCAGAAGCTATTTTTCTCATTTTTATATTAGGTTCAACTCCTACAATATTATATCCAATTTTTGATGCTATATTTGTAAGATTACCTGTACCTGCACCAATATCCAGAACTTTTGCATATTTATACTTTGAAATATGCTTTGCTGTTTCATTTAATATCTCATTATAGTTATCAAACACTTCATTGTATTCACCTTCTTTAGATTCAACTGTTTCATCGTATTCATCAGCCCAGTCATCAAATAATGCATTAAATCTGAAATCTGATAATTTCATGTTAAAATCATATAAATGCTGGCTGAAATATCTATCACTTCTATCAGGAAGTATAACCACTATATTTATAGGTTCTTTTGCTTTATACGCTTGTTTAACAGCACCAGCAACAGCAGCACCTGAAGAAGAACCAGCAAGCACCCCTTCCTTTTTTGATAGAAGACGAACAAAATACATAGCTTCATCATCTTGTATTTTTTCAACATCATCTATTAACGAAGAATCGAATATTTTGGGAATAAAGTGATTACCAATACCTTCAACTTTGTAAGTTCCAGATTCACCACCACCTAAAATAGATCCTACAGGGTCAGCAAGGACTATTTTTATATTAGGATTTTTAGATTTTAAATATTGAGCAATTCCGGTAATTGTGCCACCAGATCCTGCACCAGCAACAAGCACATCAACTTTTCCATCTAATGCATCATATATTTCTTTTCCAGTTTTTTTATTTGCTTCAAGATTTGCAGGATTATCAAATTGTCTTGCCATAAATGAATTTGGAATTTCATTTAAGAGTTTTTCAGCCTTTTCAACTGCACCTTCAATGCCTTTATCAGATGGAGTTATAATAAGTTCAGCACCTAAAGCTTTCATTAGGATTTGTTTTTCAATAGAGAATTTTTCTGGAATAACTATGATTAGTTTATATCCTTTTTCAAAAGCAGCAAGTGCAAGACCGATACCAGTATTTCCAGCAGTTGCTTCAATTATTGTAGAACCAGGTTTTAAAAGGCCATCTTTTTCAGCAGTTTCAATTATTTCAATTCCAATCCTGTCTTTAATACTTCCACCTGGGTTTAAATATTCAAGTTTTGCAAAAATATTTATATCTTTATTTGGTGTGATATTATTTAACTTCAATAGTGGTGTATTTCCAATAATATCTCGTATATCATTTATATAATGCATAGTATAATCCTCCTCTTTTATTGAATTGTATAAGAACGTTATTTTATCTAATAAAATAAGTAAATTGCATATTTAACTTTAAAATTATAGTTTAATATTATTGAATTGTAGTTCTAGGATTTATAATTATTTCTTTAACAAAAGATAACAATATATGGTTAAATTTTAGAGTAGAATACTTTTAGTGAAGGCTTGATCAAGATCATCTATAAGATCATCAACATTTTCAATTCCAACAGAAAGCCTTAGGAGATTGTCAACAATTCCTGTTTTTTTTCTTATTTCATATGGAATTGCAGCATGAGTCATTGTTGATGGGTGACATATTAATGATTCAACACCACCGAGGCTTTCAGCTAAAGTTATAAGTTTTAATGATTTAAGAAATTTTTTATAGTCAATAATATCTTTTGTTACAAAGGATATCATTCCACCAAAACCAGAAGCTTGCTTTTTTTGTATTTCATAGCCTTTTGAAGTTTTTAAGCCTGGATAATATATTTTTTCAACAAACTTACTTGCTAATAAATAATCTGCTATTTTGGAAGTGTTTTCATTATGCTTGTCCATACGAACTCCTAGGGTTTTTATCCCTTGAAGAAGCATATATGAATCAAATGGTCCAAGAATGCCACCAGTAGAATTTTGAATAAAATAAAGTTTATCTAGTATTTCTTTATTATCTTTAACGGCAACAAGTCCAGCAACTACATTACTATGACCACCAAGATATTTTGTGGCACTGTGAATTACAATATCAGCACCAAGATTTAATGGTTTTTGAAGATATGGTGACATAAAAGTGTTGTCCACAATAGTCAAAGATTCATATTCTTTTGCAAGGCTACTTACATTTTCTATATCTGTAATATCCATTAGAGGATTTGTTGGAGTTTCAACAAATACTGCCTTAATCTTATGACTATTTTTGTCTTTGTCAAAAATTTTCTTTATACTTGATAAGTCTGAAATATCAACAAGTTCATAATTAATATTAAAATTTTTAAATACCTTGTCTATAACTCTGAATGTTCCTCCATAAAGATTATCTGGAATTATTATTTTATCGCCACTTTTAAATAGAGAAAGAACTGCTGTAATTGCAGCCATTCCACTGCCAAATGCAAGAGCACCAATGCCATTTTCAAGAAGAGCAGTAGTTTTTTCTAATGCTTCTCTAGTAGGGTTTCCAGTTCTTGAATATTCGTATTTATATTCTCCAAGACCTTGCTGCTTATAAGTTGATGTCTGGTAAATAGGTACATTGACTGAACCAGTAAATTCATCTCCATCAACTGCTCCATGGACTAATAAAGTTTCTATTTTCATATTTAAATCCTCCTTGTTGGGTAAGTTTATGTATTTATATCAATCAATAATTCATATTCATAGTGTATGCACACTATTCCTATTTGTTTACTTGGGATTAATGAATTTTATTTTAGTAATTATGATTAGAGTTGTCAAGAAAAATTTTAAAAGGTCATGGAGAATGAAATTATTTAGTGAAAATAATTATTTTATTAGAACTAAGGTAAGTATTGACAGAATAAGAAATTTAAAGTATTATAACTAAAACCAAGTAAGCTGATAAGAATTCTATAAGGAATTGGAAGATTATTTAATTAGTTCTTATGATGGATAATTTCTTATACATAATAAAAAGCAATAAGACAATGGGGGGAATAGACATGCCAAAATTAAGTACAAGACTAGACGGATTCACAGAATCAGTAATAAGAAAAATGACAAGGATATCCAATGAATATAACGCAATAAACTTATCTCAAGGATTTCCAGATTTTGATCCACCAAAGGAGATTACAGATAGATTAAAAGAAGTAGCAGATGAAGGACCACATCAGTATTCTGTAACATGGGGAGCACAGAATTTTAGAAATGAACTTGCAAAAAAGCAAAGTAAATTTATGGGGGTAAATATAAATCCAGATGAAAATATAGTTGTAACTTGTGGAAGTACTGAAGCTATGATGACTGCAATGATGAGTTTATGCAATATAGGCGATAAAGTTATAGTATTTTCACCATTTTATGAAAATTATACAGCAGATACAATACTTTCAGGATCAGAACCTATTTATGTACCTTTAAAACCACCTTATTTTAATTTTGATAAGGATGAACTTAGAAGAGCCTTTGAGCAGAAGCCTAAAGCAATTATTTTATGTAATCCTTCCAATCCTACAGGAAAGGTGTTTACCAAAGAGGAGTTAGATTATATTGCAAAACTTGCAATTGAATTTGATGTTTTTGTAATAACAGACGAAGTATATGAGCATCTTGTATTTCCACCATACAAACATACATACATGGCGTCACTTAAAGGTATGTTTGAGCGTACAATTTCATGTAGTTCATTATCTAAGACATATTCTATTACAGGATGGAGACTTGGATATGTTATTGCATCTAAAGAAATAATTGAGCAGTGCAAAAAAGTCCACGATTTTCTTACAGTTGGAGCTGCAGCGCCACTTCAAGAAGCAGCAGTTGTAGGACTTCAATTTGATCAGGATTATTATGATAAATTAACAGAAAGTTATGATAGCAAAAGAAAATTATTTTTAGATGGACTTGATAAAATTGGATTAAAATATTTTATGCCACAGGGTGCATATTATGTCATGGTAGATATATCACAGTTTGGACACAAAAGTGATTATGATTTTGCAGTATGGCTTATAAAAAATATAGGTGTTGCTGGAGTACCTGGATCAAGTTTCTTCAAGGAAGATGTAAATAATTATATAAGATTTCATTTTGCTAAAAAGGAAGAGACACTCAAAGAGGCTTTAAAAAGATTAGAAAAGCTTAAGGAGTATATAAATTAACAGATGTGTATTGCAATTGAAATCAGATATTTTTCAAGGTGAAATTTAAATGAGAAAGTTCAACTATTTAAATAAAAATATAAAAAAAAGGTTGACAAGGTTGAAAATGGAAAGTATACTAAGTTTATCAACTTAATAGAGACAACTTATCAAGAGTGGTGGAGGGACTGGCCCTATGAAACCCGGCAACCGACATTTAGTTCATTTACTATATGTGACGGTGCTAATTCCTGCAGTTTGTTTAAACTGGTAGATGAGAGAATAATTATTGTGTGTATGTATTACGCCAGAGTTTATTCTCTGGCGTATTTTTCTTTAGTAAATTTGTTTTCAATTAATTTTGAAATTAATATGTAATTTCTAGAGTATAGTTGTAAAGTTCATAGTGAGGCATACATTATGCAATTTTAATTCAGAGTAACTTGATAATATTAAATATATTTAAATAAAGTAATAAGCATATTCGAGGGGGAATAAAAATGAAAATTTTAAAGAGATTAGCAATATTAACATTGACAGGAGTGATAGGCTTAAGTCTAATAGCATGTGGGTCAAAGACTTCAAAGAAAGTAAATGATGCAGCAGATGGTAAAAATATAATAGTCGGGGTGTGTCCAGGACCTTATGGGGATATGGTTAAGGAAATATTTACACCATTATTAGAAAAGAAAGGTTACACTGTTGAAGTTAAAGAATTCAGTGATTATATTCAGCCAGATCAAGCATTAAATAATGGTGAAATTTCAGCAAATTTAATGCAGCATACTGAATATTTAAATAAATTCAGCAAAGATAACAATCTTGAAATAAGTGCAATAAAAACAGTACCTACACTTGCAATGGGAATGTTCTCAAATAAGTATACATCAATAGATCAAATTCCAGATGGTGCAAAAATAGGAGTTCCAAATGATGCTTCTAATCTAGCAAGAGCCTTAAATGTGTTAAGTGTTCATAATATTATAAAATTGAAAGATAATGTTGATGCTACAAAGGCAAGTAAACTTGATATTGCTGAAAATACAAAAAATATTCAGCTTGTTGAAGTAGAGGGAGCACAACTTGCAAGAAGTATTGAAAGTACAGATGCTTCATTAATTCCAGGAAATTATGCATATGCATCAGGTCTTGATTATTCTAAAGCATTAGCAATCGAACCATTAACAGAAAATTATAAGAATGTTGTAGCAGTAAAAACTTCTGATTTAGATAAAACATTAGGAACAGATTTCAAAGAAATAATAGAAAGTGAAGAATTTAAAACTGCAATTGAAAGTAGCAAATTTAAAGATTTTTCTAAACCAGAATGGTGGAAATAAAACAATAAGCATAAAGGGGGCATAAACATGATTGAATTAAAAAATATTAGTGTGGATTTTAAAGATAAAGGACAAATTGTACATGCTGTTGATAATGTAAGTTTAAATATAAATAAAGGTGAAGTTTTTGGAATTGTAGGTTTAAGTGGAGCAGGAAAAAGTACACTTGTAAGAGTGATAAATCTTCTTCAAAAGCCTACAAATGGAGAAGTAATAATTGATGGGGAAAATATTACAAATCTTAAATCAAATGAACTTAGAAAAAAGAGACTTAAGATTGGAATGATATTTCAGCATTTTAATTTAATAAGTGGGAAAACAATTTATGAAAATATTGAATTTGTATTAAAAGCAGATAATTATCCTAAGGAAAAGAGAAAAGACAGGATAGAAGAACTACTTGAACTTGTTAACTTAAAAGATAAAAGAGATTCATATCCGGCAAGTTTAAGTGGAGGTCAGAAGCAGAGAGCAGGAATTGCAAGGGCTCTTGCAAATAATCCTGAAATTCTTTTGTGTGATGAAGCCACATCTGCACTTGATCTTGAAAATACTGATGAAATAATAACTCTTTTAAAGAATATTAAAGAAAAAACTAATATTACAATCGTGTTTATAACTCATGAAATGGATGTTGCAAAAAGATTATTTGACAAAGTAGCAGTCATGAGTAATGGGGAAATAGTTGAAATAAATGATGTGTACAGTATTTTTGCAAATCCTATACACCAAGTAACAAAATCACTTATAGAAAGAAATGCAAAAATAGAACTTCCGAAAGAAGTATTTAATTTAATAAAAAATGGAGAAATATTAAAAGTAAGCTATAAAGGGGATGAAAGTCTTAAGCCTATTATTTCTGAGGCAGTAAAGAATTTTAATGTTGATATAAGCATAATTCATGGAAAGATTGATTATATTGGAGGAAAACCTCTTGGAACTCTTATAATAAATGTTTTAGGAGAGAAAGATGAAATAAAGAAAGCAAAGAAGTTTATAAAGGAAAATGCATTTTATACTGAAAGAGTTATAAATCAATATTTGGAGGTGGTTTAGATGGAAAATACAATAGAAATATTACAAGCAGAGTTAGGTACAGCTGTTTTTGCATCATTACAGATGATAATTACAGCAATGATAATTTCATTTTTTATTGGAGGAATTCTTGGACTTATTTTATATCTTACTTCAAACAGATTATTTTTTAAGAATAAGACATTAAATTGTGTTGCAGGTTTTATTATAAATATAATACGTTCTCTTCCATTTGTAATATTATTGGTACTTTTAATACCACTTACAAAAGTTATTACAGGAACTGGAATTGGACCAGAAGCAGCAACAGTTCCTATAACAATTGCATCTATAGCATTTTTTGCAAGGTTAAGTGAAGGAGCATTTAATGAAATTGACAAAGGTGTAATTGAAGCAGCAATAGCATCTGGTGCTAGTTTTGCCCTAATATTAAAAGACGTATTAATTGTTGAAGCTCTTCCAAGTCTAATACGAGCTGTTACTGTAAATCTTATAAGTCTTATTGGTTTCTCAGCCATGGCAGGAATTGTTGGTGGAGGAGGAATTGGAGATTTAGCAATAAGATATGGATATTATAGATATGAAACCGGAGTAATGATTGTAACTGTTGTTATATTAGTTGTTCTAGTTCAATTTATTCAGATAAGTGGAGATTTTATAGCAAAGAAATCTAACAGAAGATAATAGAAAAGGTTAATACAGATAAGCATAAGTTAAAGGAGGTTTGAAAAATGAATTATGAAGAACTCAAAAATATTGTCAGTGGCAACAATGCAGTTATACTCGGAGATAATATTGAAAATAAGTATTTAACTGATGGTCTTGGTATAAAATATGGAAAAGCAGAAGCACTTGTATTTGCAGAAAATGAAGAAGAAGTAAAAAAAGTTATAGAATATGCAAATAATAATAATATTAATATAACAGTAAGGGGTGGAGGGACAGGACTTACAGGTGCTACAATCCCAATTTATGGAGGGATAATTCTTGATGTATCAAGAATGAATAGAATTATTGATATTGATGAAGAAAATATGACTATTACTGTAGAGCCAGGAGTTCTTCTTAAGGACATTCAGTCATTTGTCTCAGAGAAAAATTATTTCTATCCTCCTGATCCAGGTGAAAAGACTTCTACAATAGGTGGAAATGTAAGTACTAATGCAGGTGGAATGAGAGCAGTAAAGTACGGTGTAACAAGAGATTATGTAAGAGAGCTAAATATTGTTACAGGAGATGGTAAACTTGTGACTGTTGGAAGCAGGACAATAAAAAATAGTTCTGGACTTGATTTAAAAAATCTTATAATAGGTTCTGAGGGAACCCTTGGTGTAATAACAAAAATAGTATTGAAAATAATTCCAAAACCACAAAAATGTATAAGTATTCTTGTTCCTTTTAATGATCTTAGGGATGGAATTGAATGTGTAACAGAACTTATTAAATCTGGCAGCAATCCTACAGCAATTGAGTTTATGGAAAGAGATGTGGTATCAAATTCAGAAAGATATCTTGATTTAAAACTTCCATATGATGGTGGAAAGGCATTTATTCTTCTTACTTTTGATGGAGATGAAACATCAATAAATATTAATAAAGATAAAGCCAGAAATGCAGTTTTTAAGAAAAATGCTATTGATTTTGTTGAACTTAATGAAAAAGAATGCGAAGATACATGGAAAATAAGAGGGGCATTATGCAGTGCAGTGACAGCAGGAAGTGAGCAGATTCCAATAGATATTGTTGTTCCAATTACAAAAATATGTGATTTTGCAGAGTATGCATCCTTTCTAGGTAGAAAGCATAATATAAAAGTAATTTACTTTGGACATGCCGGTGATGGAAATATTCATTTATGTGTAGTAAGAGGTAATCTTACTGAAGAAGTATGGAAAAACAGTTCTCATAATTTTCTTTTAGAGCTTTATGGAAAAAGTCATGAGTTTAAAGGAATTCCATCAGGTGAACATGGTATTGGACTTGATAAAAGAGAATATTTTTTATGTCATGAATCTCAAAATAATATAGATATAATAAGAAGCATTAAAAGTGTTTTTGATAAAAACTTAATTTTGAATAAAGGAAAAGTATATTAGATGAAAGATACATTAAAGAGTTCTAAGGTTATAAATTAGAGCTCTTTATTTATATATAAAATCTTTAGTTAAATAATAAAATTGTACTTGATGAATAGATTTTCAAAATTAGGACATTGAAATTACTATTGTTTGATGATTAAAAATATTAAGAACATATTTTGATTTTCAGTTTAATATCTATTAGAATATATATTAAATGATAATATTTAAATAGAGTTTTAAATTTGAAATACTATGGGAGCTTTTTATGAATAGAAAAAATAATGAAGAAATAAGAGAAGACAAAATAAAAAATCTATTTAGTGTCTATCCTGTGTTGAAGATGATTGAAGAAAAAAATGAAGGCATAATAAAGAACAATGTACAGTTTAGGACTTTACAAGCAGATGAAGATATATCCAGTAAAGGTAAAGGTACGTGTCAGGGAATTCTTTTTGTATTAAATGGAAATATAAATATAAAGAGAATAAATGAAGATGGCGATGAAACAAACCTATACAATATTGGTGAAGGTGAACTTTGTCATGAAGCTTTAAGTTGTCTTTTGAGTTATAAACCATTAAATATAATGGGGATTGCACTTCAAAAGTCAGAAATATGTATAGTTCCAATGGATATAGTAAAGAAAGTCCTTCTTGAAAGCAGTGAATTTTTAAGTTATATGTATAAAGACATTTATGAAAAATTCACAGTTGTTATTGAAAAAAAAGAAGATAAAAATCATAAATCTGTTGAATCAAGAATTGTTGAATATTTTTTAAATAAGAAAACAAGCATAATATATGAAACTCATAAAGATATAGCTTTTGAAATAGATTCTAGACGTGAAGTGGTAAGTAGAAAGCTTAAACTTTTTGAAAAAGAAGGATATATAAGACTTGAAAGAGGTAAAATAAGCATTTTAAAAGATTTAAATGAAATTTTAAAAAAGATTGAGATGTAACGATGAACAATTTTAAGTTGCTTTAATTGTTAAAGGCCGAGTTATCCATAAGTTGATAAATAATTTAATATTACATATAAATGGATAGTAATTTATAAAAATCAAGTGAAAAATCCTGAGTCAGTAATAAATGACTTAGGATTTTGTTGTTATTGAAGAAATTATTGTCATTCAAGCATAATTTAAAATATCATTTTCTTTATAGCAGAAGTGTATTCTTCAAAATCAATCAAGTGTTTTTCTATAATTGTTTGAACAACCTTCATATTAACATTTTGATAGTCATGAACAGCAATATTTCTAAATCCAACCATAGGTTTTAATTTGTTAGAAAGAGTATTATCTATAATATTATTTGCCTCTAAAACTTCAAAAGCATCTCTACTATTTTGTGGAATTCCTAACTTTTTTTCTGATACTATGTGCATAGCTAAATCAATAGAACATTCACAAGCTCTTTGTATATTAAGAATTATAGAATCTTGTTTAGTGTAATCATCAAGATTAGATGGATTTGAAGCATATACTTCATTAATTCTTTTAATACAACGCTCTATACTAGCAATTTTATTTAAAATAACATCATTAACCATAGATTTTATCACCCTTTTGAATATTTTTTATTATTTCAGCTCTTTCCTCATTTAAGAGGGCGTATTCTTTTAAAGCTCTCATTTCAAAGTATGCTCGTTTCACATCATCATTACAGTAGATTAATGAACTAGTACCTATTATTTGTGCTTTGAAAACTGTAGAGGCCTTTTTTAAATCTATTAAATCAACATCTCTTTTAAATATTTCTGCAAGTTCTTGAGCTTTCATAAAACATTCATACTCATCAACATCTAAAAAACTTAAAAAAGCAATATCTATATCACTTTCAGGTTTCAATTGATTCTTAGCTGCAGAACCAAAAAGGTAGACTGAAATTATGTTAAAATCTTTAAGTAATAGAATGGATTTGTTTATATTTTCCTTTAAGTTCAATTTGATCACCTCTACTTTACAAGCGTTTATTTCAATTATAGCATAAACACATCTAACTATACAAAGAGGGTTTTTAACAAAGAGTTAATTTTAAAGAGAGGAAAAGTATAATTAATGTTTTGTAAAAATAGAAACTTATGAAATTAAATTCAAGTTTGTATCATTATTAAAGTAAATGATACATCCCAATTTAAAGTAATGATTATGAAATTAGATACTAATTAAATGGAATTAAGTACCAAAATAACAAAAAACACTTTGTACTATGTTTATGGGCTAATTAATAATTATAGTAGTTTTATGTTAATAAATTTGTATTTTAGGACTTTGAAACACAATTTTATACTTGCATAAGCAATATTTGACTAATTTGGTGAAAGTGGTGAAAAGACATGAACAGGAAAAAAATATCAATTATTTTAAGTGGAATTATGGGAATTATGACTTTACTTCCAAGTAGTGCATACGGAACTTCAAATAATGGATGGGAAAAAATAAATGGAAGCTGGTACTATTACGAAAATGGGAATAGTATATCAGGATGGAAATATGATCATGAAAACTGGTACTATTTAAATAATGATGGAGTTATGAAAACAGGCTGGATTAAGGAGGTGGGCGACTGGTATTATTTAAATGATGATGGAAGTATGGCTAAGGGATGGAAGTTAATTGATAATCAATGGTATTATTTAAATAGCAACGGTTCTATGGCTCATGATACGGTTATTGATGGATATACTTTAAATTCAAATGGTGTTTATATTGAAAATAAAAAGAATTATACTTTTACAGAAGGACTTAATAAATTCTGTCTAGATTCAGGTGCAATGATCTTAGCTAATGAGGATAAAAAGCTAAATACATCATACTCACCATTAAGTTTTTACATGGCTCTTGCAGTATTAAGTGAAGGTTCAGATAACAATACAAAGACTGAAATACTAAACGGATTAAATGTAAATGATGAAGAAAAATTAAGTGAAGAGTGTAGAAAATTATATGAAAAAGAAAGTTTCGACTCTAAGTATGGCAAATGTATATTAGCAGATTCTGTATGGCTTGATGATGATAACAATGATGTAAAATTTAATGAATATACTTTAAAGAAAATAGAAAATGATTATAATGCAGGCATATTTAAAGGAGATCTTCAAAGCTTTAATACAGCTAAGGATATAAGTAACTGGCTTTTAGAACATACAGGAGGACTTTTAGGTGGAAATCCTTCTGATTTTATAAGTGATGAAGGAGCAGTAATGAACATTATTAATTCTGTTTACTTTAAAGATAAATGGGCAGATGTATTTAATAGGAATCTTACTGAAGAAAAAGACTTTTGTTTAAGTGATGGATCAAAAGTTAAAAGTGATTTTATGTCTAATAATATATACAGTAAAATTTATGAAAGCAATAATGGATATAAATCTTCAAGTCTTAAATTTGAAAATGGTAATGAAATGATGTTTATTCTTCCGGATAAAGGAACATCTGTATATGATATTATAAATGATAAAAACAAATTTAATGAAGCTCTAAATTCATTATCAGATAAAAATGTAATCATGGAGGATGTACATTACAAGGTTCCTAAGTTTAAGGTTTCATCAAAACTAGATTTGAATAATTGTGCAAAAACTTTAGGCCTTGAAAATATATTTAATGGAAAAACTGCTGATTTTTCTAAATTCAGTGAAAAAGGTGGATTAGCTGTTTCAAGTATATCTCAGGAAGCAACAGTATCTATTGATGAAGATGGAGGAGAAGCTGCTGCATATACAGAAATTGAAATGGATGGATGTGCTTATGATCCAGAAGCAAAATCTTATGATATGACACTAGACAGACCATTTATTTTTGCTATTACTGATAAAGATAATACTCCTTTGTTTTTGGGAGTAATAAATAATCCAACTGTTTAAAAGATGCAAGTGAAAATTACTTTTTAGATTATTTAAAGAATAGTATAGAAAATTAAAAATGAAATTTCAAAGTAGCTGTATCAAATTAAAAGAACTTCAATTTGATACAGCTACTTTATGGTAGAAGTAAATAGTGTATTTTTTTAACATCAGAATATACAAAAATCTAAGTTTTAAGTATTAGTGATTACCTATAGCTACTTAAGAATATATGCATTGACATTGTTTACACAATATGTTATTTTTAAATTGAGTAATCGGTTAACTAAAGGAGAATATAATGACAGTAACAATAAAGGATGTAGCAAAAGCATCACATGTTTCGGTTGCTACAGTATCAAGAGTATTAAATGATCTAGGAGGATATTCTGATAAGACGAAAAATAATGTGTTAAAAGCTGTAGAAGAATTGGGATACAGAGGAAATGCTATTGCAAGATGGCTTTCTACTAACATTACTAGAACAATTGGAATAATTATACCAGATGTGTCAACAAATTTTGATGGAGAAATTATAAGAGGAATTGAGGATGTAGCTCATAATAATAATTACAGTGTTATAATATGCAATGCAGGTACTGAGGGAAAGCGAACACTAGAATATTTAAAAATTCTAGAAGAACGTAAATTAGATGCCATAATTATAGTGAGTATAGAAATAACAGAAGAATATTATAAAGTTATAAAATCTATGAACATCCCATATATATTAATATCTACAATGTCATTCAAACACAATATGCCTTATATAAGGGTAGATGATACAATGGCAGCGTATACAGCAACTAAATATTTGATAGATAAAGGGCATAAAAATATTGCAATGATCAGTGGAACAAAAGAAGATAAGATAGCTGGATGGCCTAGAGTGCAAGGGTATTTAAATGCTTTAAATGAGCATAATTTAGAAGTGGATGAAGAATTAATAAAATATGGTGATTTTTCTTACGAAAGTGGTATTAGGTGCATTGATTTATTGTTGGATACTAAAAAGAAATTTACTGCAGTATTTGTTGCAAGTGATGATATGGCAGCAGGAGTATTAAATGCAACTTATAGAAGAAAAATAAGAGTTCCAGATAAGCTCTCGATTATTGGATATGATAATACTAAAACAGCAGAGATGTCTATACCGCCATTAACAACATTGGCTCAACCCCTGTATGAAATGGGATGTAAAGCATTTATTAGAGTACTAGATATGATAAATGGAAGAGATTCTATGGATGGTACAATTATGAATCATAGTATTATTGAGAGGGAAACAGTAAGGTGGTTAAAATAACCACTTTATTTATCAAAATTACGTAATCGGTTAACTAAAATCTTTTAAGTAATCGATTAACTATATTATAAATTAGCTATTAACTTTTACGTAACCGATTAACTATAAATAATTTTATATAAAGGGAGGAAATGATTTATGGAAAAGAAATGGTGGAAAGAATGTGTCGTATATCAAATATATCCTAGAAGTTTTAAAGATAGCAATGGAGATGGTATTGGTGATTTAAAAGGAATTATAGAAAAGTTAGATTATTTAAATTATTTAGGAATAGATGTAATCTGGCTTTCACCTGTATATAAGTCACCAAATGATGATAATGGATATGACATAAGTGATTATCAAAATATAATGGATGAATTTGGAACAATGAAAGATTTCGATGAATTACTTAGAGAATGTCATAAAAGAAATATAAAAATAATGATGGATTTAGTTGTTAACCATACATCAGATGAGCATAGCTGGTTTATGGAAAGTAAAAAATCTAAAAATAATGAATATAGAGATTACTATGTGTGGAAAGAAGGAATTAATGGACAACCTCCTAATAATTGGGGATCTGTATTTAGTGGTCCAGCATGGCAATATGATGAAGAAACACAGATGTATTATTTACATTTATTCTCGAAAAAACAACCAGATTTAAATTGGGAAAATCCAAAACTAAGAAATGAAATTTATTCAATGATGAAATGGTGGTTAGATAAGGGGGTTGACGGCTTCAGAATGGATGTTATTAATTTCATATCTAAAGATCAAAATTTCCCAAATGGTGAAAATGGTGATTTTGGCCCTTATGCTATGAATGGACCAAGAATACATGAGTTTTTAAAGGAAATGAAACAAATGGTATTAAAAGAAAAAGACTTAATAACAGTTGGTGAAATGCCTGGAGTTACTGTAGAACAAGGAAATTTATATACAGGAAAAGATAGAGATGAACTTAATATGGTATTTCAATTTGAGCATATGGATATTGGTAATGGAGAGTTTGGAAAATGGCATAAAAATTCATTTAAACTTACTGAATTAAAAAGAATAATGACTAAATGGCAGAAAGGATTAGAGAACAATGGTTGGAACAGTTTGTATTGGAATAATCATGATCAGCCAAGAGTTGTATCAAGATTTGGTGATGACAAAAAGTATTGGAATAAATCAGCAAAAATGTTAGCTACGTGTCTTCATATGATGCAAGGAACTCCTTATATATATCAAGGAGAAGAAATTGGTATGACTAATGTAGCTTTTGAGAAGTTAAGTGACTATAAAGATATAGAAATTTTAAATGCTTATGAAGATTTAGTAGTTAAAAAAGGTAGATCTCATGAAGAGATGATGCAAGGTATATATGATAGAGGTAGAGATAATGCACGTACACCAATGCAATGGAACGACAGTGAAAATGGTGGATTTACTTTAGGAACACCTTGGATTAAGGTAAATCCTAACTATAAATCGATAAATGTAGAAGAAGAGATAAACAATGAAGATTCAATTTTAAATTATTATAAAAAACTCATAAAAATAAGAAAAGATAATGAAATTGTTGTTTATGGGAAATACGATTTGTTATTAGAAGAAAGCGAAGAAATATATTCATATATGAGAACTTTAAATAATGAAAGATTATTGGTAATTTGTAGTTTCTCTAAAGAAGAAACTACCTTTAACTTACCATCAGAAGTTGAGTATAATTCTAAAAAATTGCTTATAGGCAATTATGATGTTTGTATAGATGAACAGTTAGAAAATATAAAATTAAGACCCTATGAATGTAGAGTTTATATAATTTGAAAAACAGCAAAGTTTTATAAGAAAAATGCCTAATTAATTCTAAAAAAAGTATAAGTAATTTCTAATAAAAATATTAGGAGGTGAATTCTATTTTCATATTGAAACTAAAAATAAAAAAGACACTTAATAAAATATTTAGTAAGACGTTTATAAAAGTTAGTTGTATGAAAATAGTTGTTATGAAAAAAAATCTAAAAAAATTTATTAGTTACTCAATTCTATGTACTTTATCCATGTCAATTCTATTTGGTTGTGGTAAATCAGATAATATAAATAAAGAAGGAAAAAGACAAGTTGAAGTGTTTTTGACTAAAGCAGAAGCTATTGGAACTTTTAAAAAATTTGAAGAAAAATTTGAAGAAAAAAATCCAGATATTGATGTAACCATAAACTGTCCAGCTCAAGCTATGACTGTTTTGAAAACAAGATTAGTAAAAAATGATATACCAGATATAATAACTATGGCTGGGGAGTTAAATTATGCAGATTTTATAGATGCAGGTATTTTAGAAGATTTATCTAGTGAAAAAGAAATAATAGATAGAATACAACCAGCATATTTAGAAGTATTAAAAAGTTTAGAATTTGAAAATACAGATGGAGTATTTGGTATTCCATACGCTTGCAATGCAGGTGGAGTAGTATACAACAAGGATATCTTTAATGAACTTGGTTTAAGTATTCCTAGTACATGGGATGAATTTATACAATTATCAGAAAATATAAAAAATCAAGGTATAGTACCATTTTCTTTCTCATTGAAAGATTCATGGACTGCAATGCCAGCGTGGAATGCAATAACAGCTAATACACAGCCAATTGATTTTTTTGCAAAGCGTAGAGAAAATAAAAATACATTTAAAGAAGTATATAAACCAATAGCAGAGAAAATATCTCAATTAATACAATATGGTCATAATGATAATTTCGGTATTGGATATAATGATGGAAATGTATCTTTTGCTCAAGGAAATGCAGCTATGATGATACAAGGAAATTGGGTTATTCCTGAAATATTAAAATTAAATCCTGATGCAAATATAGGAATGTTTGTACTACCTGTAAATAATGATATTAAAAACAACAATGTAGTATCAGGAGTGGACTTGTTATTTTCCATACCAACAGAAGCAAAAAATAAAGAAGATTCAATAAAATTTATTAAATTTATGACAGAGAAAGAAAGTATGGAAGCATATGCAAATGAGCAGTTTGCAATTCCAGCATTAAAGGATATGTATCAAGAAGATAAAACTGTAGAAGACTTAAAGCCATATTTTGAAAATGGAAAAGTACTAGATTTCCCAGATCATCATTATCCTTCATCAATGCAAGTTGCAGATTTAGCACAAGGATATTTATTTGATAATGACATAGATAAGTTATTAAATAGTTTAGATGATAGATGGAACAGAGCTCAAAGATAAAATAAATTAAATTAGTGTACAAGTAAGTACACCAGATATATAGGAGTGATAAATGTGAAAGAAAGAAAACGAGTATTTTTATTAATGTCTTTACCAGCAGTTATATTATTCTTTGTATTTCATACATTACCTTTATTAAAAGGTATATCTTATAGTTTTACAAATTGGAGAGGCTTTGGAGATTTTGATTTTGTAGGTTTTAAAAATTACTTTAGTATTTTTTCTGATGAGAGAATAGTTAATTCATATATGTTTACAATTAAGTTCGCAATATTTGCAACCATAATAGTTAATATAATAAGTTTAGGATTAGCAATAGGACTTAATTCTAAGATAAAGTTTAAAAGCACATTAAGAGCTATATACTTTATACCTAATATTTTAGGTGGATTAATAGTAGGGTATATTTTCAACTATATATTTACATTCATATTAACTGAGTTCGGACAAGCAATTGGAAGCGAAGTATTAAGTAAAAGTATACTTGGAGATCCTAATCTAGCATGGATTGGAGTAGTTATTGTTGCGGCGTGGCAAGCAATAGCATTCAATACAATAATATATATATCAGGTCTTCAAACTATTTCAGAAGATGTATATGAAGCAAGTTCTATAGATGGAGCAAGTAAGTGGGTTCAATTCAAGAAAATAACATTCCCTTTAATAGCACCATTCTTTACTATAAATATGGTTCTTGCTATGAAAAATTTCTTAAACGTGTTTGATCAAATAATATCATTAACAGGTGGTGGTCCATCAGGCTCAACAGAATCTATTGCTGTACTAATATATAAAGCTGGATTTGAAGGAAGCCAATTCGGATATCAATCAGCAAACTCTGTTATATACTTTATAGTAGTCGTAGCAATATCATTACTACAACTAAAAATTCTTGAAAAAAGGGAGATGGAGTTATAATGGGACAATTATCTACAGCAAAAATATTAAAGAAAAAATTTAAAGATAAAGATGAAAAATCAAATTGGTCTTTAACTATATTAATGTTAATAGGAACAGTGACAATCATATTCCCTTTAATTATAACTGTGCTAATAGCATTAAAATCACCACAAGATATGATGGGTGGAGTTTTATCATTACCAGAAGTATTTCATTTTGAAAATTTTAAAAATGCAATAGAAATGACTAACTTCTTTAACGCATTAAAAAATAGTTTATTTATTACAATAACAACTGTTATTTTTATAGTTGTAACTAATTCCATGGTTGGATATGCCATTGCAAGAAATTTACACAAGAAATCATACAAAGCAATTTATTACTATTTTATTAGTGCAATGTTTGTCCCATTCCCAATTATAATGCTTCCTCTTGTAAAGCAAGTTAGTAGCTGGAATATGGATAACATTTTTGGAGTATTATTACTATATATAGTTTATGGATTATCATCCAATGTATTTTTATATGTAGGATTTTTAAAAGCTATTCCAAAAGAATTAGAAGAAGCAGCATTTATAGATGGTGCAAGTACTTGGCAAGTATTCTTCAAAATCGTATTTCCAATGTGCAAACCAATGCATGCAACAGTAGCAATTATGACAGCTTTATGGTGTTGGAATGATGTTATGCTTCCACTTGTAATATTGAGTGATCCAAATTTTGCAACAATTCCACTGGTTCAATTTATCTTTCAATCACAATTTGGAACTAATTACAATCTAGCATTTGCATCATATTTATTAGCGTTAATTCCAATTTTATTATTTTATTTGTTTGCACAAAAATGGATAATAAGTGGAGTTACTAAAGGTGCAATAAAATAAACTTAATGAATATTTAAACTTATTGTAATATAAGAATGTAAGTTTGGAGAGCATGTTTTGAGAAGTTCCTAAAGGAATCATAAAAAAATTATGGTTCCTTTTTGGCGTCTGAAGAGGCTTTTATGACTTTATATTATATTGACTATTAAGTTATCTACATAAGTTCTAATAATTTATCATGTGAATATAAATATAAATGAGAATTTTATAGCAAAAGGAAGGTATAGAATGGATAAAATTGATTCCATACTAGAAAAATATGATTATAATAGACAGCTTCTTATTGCAATTATGCAGGACGTGCAGAAAGAATATCATTATCTACCAGAAGAGATATTATCATATATAGCAGAAAAACTTAAGATAAGCGAAGCAAAAATATATGGAGTTGCTACTTTTTATGAAAATTTTTCTCTTAAACCAAAAGGAAAATATGTAATTAAAATATGTAACGGCACTGCATGTCATGTTAGAAAATCAATTCCCATATTAGAAGAGTTCAGAAATATATTAGGATTATGCGAAGAAAAATCTACTACAGATGATATGATGTTTACAGTGGAAACAGTTTCATGTTTAGGGGCATGTGGACTTGCCCCCGTGTGCACAGTTAATGATGAAGTATATCCTAATATGACAAAGGCAAAAGTAAAGCTACTTGTTGATGATATTAAAAAAGATTTTAAAGCAAAAATCCTAACTTCAAAGGAGGATACATCTTATGAAGATTAATTCAAGAGAAGAACTTGAAAGAATCCGAAATGATTATAGAAAAGCTTTAAATAGTCAGGAAAAGCAGATACTTGTATGTGCTGGAACAGGATGCATGGCAGGTGGATCAATAAAAATTTATGAGAAATTCAAGAAAATTATTGAGGAAAAGGGCCTTAAGCTTGAATTAAAACTTGAAAAAGAAATAGAACATCCTCCAATAGAAATTAATACTAAAAATGGAGAAAAAGAAGATAGCAGTAATGATGATAATAAGACAGCATCAATAAAAAATAGAAAGAATGAGATTATAGGTCTTAAAAAGAGTGGATGTCATGGATTTTGTGAAATGGGACCATTAATAAGAATAGAGCCTGCAGGAATTCTATATGTAAAAGTTAAGGAGAGTGACTGTGAAGAAATAGTAGAAAAGAGCATAATAAATGATGAAGTTATTGAAGAATTAATTTATAGTGATGGAAAAAAAGGATACAGCAGACAAGAAGATATACCCTTTTATAAAAATCAGACTCGTGTAGCGTTAGAACATTGTGGACATATAAATGCTGAATCTATTGATGAATATATTGCACTAGATGGTTATAAAGCTGTTACAAAGGCACTTTTTGATATGACTCCAAGTAATATTATAGATGAAATCAGTGAAAGCTCTTTAAGAGGAAGAGGTGGAGGTGGTTTTCCTACTGGGATAAAGTGGAGTCAGGTTTATAAACAAAATGAAAATGACAAATATATTGTATGTAACGGTGATGAAGGTGATCCAGGAGCGTTTATGGACAGATCAATGATGGAAGGTGAACCTCATAGAATAATTGAAGGAATGATAATAGCGGGCATTGCAACAGGTGCTCATAACGGTTATATTTATGTCCGAGCTGAATATCCACTTGCAGTTGAAAGGTTAGAAAAGGCCATTGAACAAGCTGAAAATAAAGGACTTTTAGGTGATAATATTTTAAATTCAGGATTTGATTTTAATATTCGTATAAGCAAAGGAGCAGGTGCATTTGTTTGTGGCGAGGGAAGCGCACTTACAACATCAATTGAAGGAAGCAGAGGAATGCCCCGTGTAAAGCCACCAAGAACAGTAGAAAAAGGATTGTTTGGAAAGCCTACTGTCCTTAATAATGTTGAAACCTTTTGTAATGTTCCACCTATTATTCTTAAAGGAGCTAACTGGTATAAGACTATTGGAACAGAAAATAATTATGGGACAAAAGCCTTTGCCTTAACAGGAAATGTTAAACACACAGGTCTTATTGAAGTGCCAATGGGAACATCGTTAAGAGAAATCGTATTTCGCATTGGAGGAGGTGTTAAAGATGGTGAATTTAAAGCAGTTCAGATTGGAGGACCTTCAGGAGGTTGTCTTTGTGTGAATGCTGGACATCTTGATTTAAAACTTGATTTTGATTCTTTAAAGAAAGTAGGTGCAATGATAGGCAGCGGAGGACTTGTCGTTATGAATGACAAAAGCTGTATGGTTGAAGTAGCAAGATTTTTTATGAATTTCACTCAAAATGAATCTTGTGGAAAGTGTGTTCCGTGTAGGGAAGGAACAAAAAGAATGCTTGAGATTCTTACAGATATAGTTGAAGGAAGAGGAACAAATGAACATATTAACATGCTTGAAGAGCTTTCAGATACTATTTCAGCTACAGCCCTTTGTGGACTTGGAAAAAGTGCATGTCTACCAGTTAAAAGTACATTAAAATATTTTAAGGAAGAATATACAGCGCATGTAGTGGATAAAAAATGTCCGGGTGGAGTATGTAAAGCTTTAATATCTTATGAAATTAATAAGGATAAATGTAGAGGATGTTCAAAATGTTCGAGAAATTGTCCTGTTCAGGCTATACAAGGAGAAATTAAAAAAACCTTTGAAATTGATAAAGAAAAATGTATTAAATGTGGCCAGTGTATTATAGAATGTCCATTTAATGCAGTAGAAGTAGTCTAGGTGAGGTGGAGGATTTTATGGGGAAATACATGATTATAGATGGAAATCGTGTTGAATTTGATGAGGAAAAGAACATTTTGGATTTAGTAAGAAAGGCAGGAATAGATCTTCCGACATTTTGTTATTATTCAGAATTATCAATTTATGGTGCATGCAGAATGTGTGCAGTTGAAGATGAAAAGGGAAGGATAATTTTTTCGTGTTCGTCGCCTCCAAAGGATAAAATGGTGATTAAGACTAATACACCGAAACTTTATGTCCATAGGAAAATGATACTAGAGCTTATTTTAGCATCCCATTGTAGAGATTGTACAGTGTGTAGAAAAAGTGGAAAATGTAGACTTCAGGAACTTGCATTAAGATTTGGAGTTGATAAAATACGATTTAAAAATACAAAGAAAAAGCTGCCAATAGATAATTCTTCAAACGCCATAGTAATTGATTCTAGCAAATGTATTTTATGTGGAGATTGTGTACGTATGTGTAGTGAAGTTCAAAATGTAGGAGCAATAGATTTTGCATTTAGAGGTTCAAATATGATGGTTAGTCCAGCATTTGGAAAGAACTTGTCTGAAACTAACTGTGTAAGCTGTGGGCAATGTTCTGCAGTATGTCCGACAGGTGCAATTACAATAAAAAGTTGTGTAAAAGACGTATGGAAAGCCATATATGAAAAAGATAAAAGAGTTGTTATGCAGATAGCTCCAGCAGTAAGGGTTGCACTTGGAGAAGAATTTAAAATTAAATCTGGTGAAAATGTAATGGATAAAATAGTTGCAGTAATGAGGAGACTTGGTGTTGATGAAATATATGATACATCAGTTGGAGCAGATTTAACTACACTTGAAGAAAGCAAGGAATTTTTAGAAAAACTAAAATGCGAAAGTGGATGTATTTCTATCAATAATGATTTAAAACATAAAGATTTGGATGTGGTAGACTGCCATAATAAGAATATAAAAAAAGAATTTTTTGAAAATCGTAGAAATATTAGATATCCTTTATTTACATCATGCTGCCCTGCATGGTACAGGTATGCTGAAACTAAACATCCAGAACTTATGCCACATATATCTTCGTGTAAATCACCAATGGAAATGTTTGGTGTAGTAATAAAGGAATATTTTAAGGAAAGGGACCTAAAGGAAGGAAGAGAAACAATTTCAGTAGCAGTAATGCCTTGTACAGCTAAAAAAGCAGAAGCAGATAGAGAAGAATTTACAAGAGATCATATTAAAGATATTGATTATGTTCTTACAACAAGTGAATTGTGTGACATGATAAATGAAAGTGGAATAAAGTTTGATGAAGTGGAAGGGGAATCCTTAGATACACCATTTTCATTATATTCTGGTGGTGGAGTTATCTTTGGAGTTACAGGGGGAGTTACAGAATCAGTTATACGTACCATATATGAAGATCAAAGTCAGAAAGGATTAAAGGATTTGCAGTTTGTAGGCATGCGTGGTATGGATGGTGTAAAGGTGTGTGAAATAGAAATAAATGGACTTCAATTAAAAATAGGAATAGTAAGTGGTCTTGCAAATGCTGAAAAGATTATACAGAGTATTGAAAGTGGAAAAGAGCATTTTGATTTTGTTGAAGTTATGGCATGTAATGGAGGTTGTATTGGAGGAGCTGGACAGCCATTTGGATTAAATAAAACTAAGATAGAACGTGCAAAAGGGCTTTATAAGGCTGATAAGGTTGCACAAATAAAAAGAAGTAGTGAAAATCCAATGATGGATACAATATATAAAGATATTTTAAAAAATAGTAATAATCTTTTACACAGATAATTTTCAAAAGATCCTAAAAAAATTAAAACATCTTAAAAAAGTGATATAAAAATCTAAAAAAATTTACATTGTCAGGTTTTTTAAAATGATATAATTAAAAAGGGTAGCACACCCACAAATGTGGAAAGAACTCATTTTCATATTAGAAAATTTAATTCCACATATATATAAAGAAGCTGCATTCATACTGATTTATTCTTATGAATATGGTTTCTTTTATTTTTATATTAAAAGTTTTACTTACCTAAAAGGCTTTTTTCTGATATAATAGAATTTAGAACTAAAAAACACGCCTTTACATGCGCTTATGAATTAAATAAATTTTAATTAATAAGTTGATTTTTTATTAAAAAAATGAAGTTATAATTCATAAAAATATGGTTTTTATAATTTGAATTTTGTTTATGAGGGTGTGTAAACGTTATCAAAGAAATGGAGGAGTAAAAATGTTCAAAATTGATGATTATGTTATTTATGGGGGCAATGGTGTCTGTAAGGTGACTGATGTTGGGGTTCCTGAAATAAGTAGGTTTGACAGTGAAAAGGAATATTATACTCTTGAACCTGTATATGAAAATGGGAGAATATTTGCACCTGTTGATAATGAAAAAGTTGTAATGAGAAAGGTACTAACGAGACAGGAAGCAGATGATCTTATTGGAACTATTCCATCTGTAGAAGTAAATTGGATTGACAATATGAAAGAAAGAGACCATGAATTTAAGGATATAATACAACATTATGATTGCATTGGATTCGTAAAGATAATAAAGACTATAATTGAAAAGAAAAGAGAATACAGTTCAGATGGGAAAAAACTATCTGTAAGTGATGCAAACTATCTAAAGAGAGCTCAGGAATATCTAAGCGGTGAGCTTGCAATTGCCTTAAACATACCTAAAGACACAGTTAACAATTACATAGAGAATAGATTGAAATGCATGTAAGATAAAGATATGATAAAATCAAGAATACTAAAAAAATTATTTAAAATTAAACTTCAGCACAAGATTATTACTGAAGTTTAATTTTTTATTATATACATTGAAATTGACATGTTATGTTCAGTTTAGGTATTCCTTGTTAGTAATTGTAAAGTGCAATATTTATTTATATAGATGTAATGTTAATAACAACAACTTCTGGATTGTTGAATATTCTTGGTACTGGTGTAGACTCTCTAGCAAGTCCACGGCTTACAATTAATGTGGTGTCTTTAAAGTCATATCTACCACCTGCATATTTAGGAAAAAGCCCTTGATGAGGAGCTATTACTCCATTAATTAATTTTGGAATTCGCCATTGTCCACCATGGGCGTGGCCAGATAAAACAAGATCAAAATCATATTTACGATATTTATCAATTAACTCAGGTCTATGTGAAAGAAGTATTGAAAAATTACCATTATCACATGCCTTGCCTGTGTTATCAAGTTGTTTGTAAAAAGAATTCTTTGCAATAGTCGGGTCATCAACACCACATATATTAATTTTTTGACCATTGATTTCAAGGGTATCATAAATACCATCAAGAATAGTTAAACCGTATTTTTCAGTAGCTTTTTTAACCTCTTGTGTATTTTTTAAAGTCTCAGTTTTTGAATCATGATTGCCAGTTACAAAGTAGCATTTAGAAATACTGCTTATCTGCTTTAAAAATGTGTCAGTATTTGCATTATCAGATTTTTTATCGTTGTAAATATCTCCGCCAAGAAGCACCAAGTCTGGATTCTGACTTTTTATGTCTTCAATAAGTGTATTCATATTATCCCCATAATAGCAAGAATGGAGATCAGTTATTAAAACTATTTTTAAATCATTGTTTATTTTGTTGGAAGCTACTGTATAAGGAACGATTTTTTCTTTTATACTAAATATTCCAAGAATAAATATTGATGTTAAAATTATCATCATTAGTTTGATTAGAAAAACAATTGGTTCATAAATCATATGAATAAACCTTAAATATTCCATGTATAATTATCTCCAGTAATAAATTAGTATTTATAAGTAATAATCTAAAACTTCAATTATTACTTTTTAAAACTTAATACTATTTTAGCTTATTACATGGGGGAGGCGTCAATAGATTAAGTCTTAATATTTGTTTAAGATTAACTTAATTTATAAACAGGGTTATTAATAATTAAATTCATAGATTGAATGTTTTCAAATTTAGGAACGGACAAAACTATTTAATATCATTCCAAGGACAACGATAATGAGTCCTATAAGGCTTAGTGTTGTGGGAACTGTATCATGAAATATAAGAATTCCTCCAAGAAGAGTAAACACAACTTCGCCAGCTTGAGTCGACTCTATTATAGCAATATTATGAGAATTATCTTTAACAATATCAGTGGCTTTAAAAAATAATATAGTTGCAATTATTCCAGAAAAGACAGCTACTATGAATGATTGTATTAACTGACTTTTTCCTGGAAGTCCAGAATTTGAAATTCCTAAAAGTGATATTATTATCCAAAATGGTATACTGCATAAAGTCATTCCAAAAACTCTTTGTATAGTATTTATATTGCTATCACAAATCTCCATCATTTTACGATTTCCAAGTGGATATGAAAATGCAGCTATTATAACTGGAATAATAACAAGCATTGTATTTAGCAAAGAAATATCAGTAGCTTCTTCAATATACATTAGGGCTATTCCTACCAAAATTAGTAATGATATGAGAAGAGACTTTTTGGGAATTTTATTTCGTATTTTTACTATACCTTTTTCTGTTTTTATAATCTTAAAGAATAATGGTGACATAAGACCACCAGCTACTATTGTCAATTGCCATGTTCCAGCAACAAGCCATGATGCACCATAAGATGAAGCAAAACTTAAAGGAGCATAAAAAAAGCCAAATCCTATAGTACTCCACAAAAGCCATGATAAAGGCTTTTTACGAATATCAATAATTACTTCCTTTAATTGTCTTTTTGAAATCATTATAATAAGAAGCATTGGTAACATAAAGATATATCTTAAAGATGAACTCCAATACCAACTTCCACCTGAAAGATGCATCTGTTGATTTAAGATAAAGGTAAATGCAAAAAAGAATGATGCACAAATTCCCAGCATAAATGCTTTTTTCATAAATATAAACCTCCAAAATTTAAATGTATGTTATAACATATATAAGTATAGTATATTATACAACATGGGATTTACAAAAACAATAAGTTAGAATAAAATATGTTATAACAGACACAATTTTAAAAATGTAATGAAAGAGAGTGTTGAATATGGAAAATTTAACTTTAGTTATAGGAAATAAATTAAAAAATATTAGAAATTCTAGAAATTTAAGTTTGGATGATGTGGCAGAATTGACAGGTGTTAGTAAAGCAATGCTTGGACAGATAGAAAGAGGAAAATCAAATCCTACTGTCTCAACATTATGGAAGATTTCAACGGGACTTAGGGTGTCATTTTCATCTTTTATTGATGAAAGCAAAGAAGAACTTAAAGTTATAAATATAGATGAAATAGAACCGGTAATTGAAGAAGATAGTACAATGAAGTTGTATCCGATATTTCCTTTTGATCCTAATAGGGGAGTTGAGATATTTACCATAGAACTTGAAAAAGGATGTATTCATGAATCCAGTTCACATAACAGTGGAGTTGAAGAATACATTATTGTAACTGAAGGTGAAATTGAGATGACCATTGGAGAAGAAAATTTTATATTGAAAAAGGGATGCTCAATTAAATTTATGGCAGATAAAAATCATACATATAAAAATTTAAATGAAGATAAGGCAGTTTTTCAAAATATAATATTTTATAGGTAAATTAAGAATATTTCTCTAAATAAATAGATATATTGATACATCAGTAAATTATATTCATTTAGCAATATAAAATAAAGGTGGAGAGTATGAGAAGAATTTTAAATAGAAGAGCTAAAAAGAAAAGCATATTTTTTATATGTATATTTTTAGTGGTATTTTCAGCTATAATTTTAATATTTAGCAGCTGTAGTAAAGATATATATAATGACGATAAAAAAATAGCTGAACAAGGTGATTCTTATAGTTATGGCGATAAAATAGGAAGTCAAAAATCAAATAATGACTTAGATTTAAAATTCAGTGGTTTTTCTGGTTACGATACAATATTAATATTAAAAGTAAGTGAAGACAGCACAATAACATTGAATTATGATTTAAATATTAAAAGTGGTAATTTTAAGCTTGTCATGGTAAGTCCTGATAAACACATTGAAAATATACTTGAAGAAAGTGCAACAGGAAATAAAAATATAGAATTAAAAAAGGGCGAATACAGATTTAAGATTGTTGGGAAAAGTTCAAAAGGGCAGATAAAAATTTCATTTAATGACACTAAAAATATAGAAGCAATAATTTCAGATTAATGATTTATTAAATTAAATCTGGATTAAAGTTAACTATCTATATTTATTTTGTTATAATTTAAATGTTATTATAGAACATCAATAGAATATTAAAGGAAGATACAACAGATGAAAGTTTTTAATTATAATAATAAGCTTCAACAAAAAGAATATTTATATGAAGGATTTTCAATAGATATAAATAAAAAGAATGTAATTTCATTTGTTGGAGCAGGTGGGAAAACAACATTAATTTATAATATGGCAGAAGAATTAATGAAACTTGGGAAAAATGTTATTATAACAACAACTACTAATATGTTTATATCAGAAAAATACTTCTTATACAGCAGTGATTTAGTTGAAATTAAGAAATATTTAAATAAATCTAAAATAGTGGTTTTAGGAACACCAGTAGGCAATAACAAGTTTACTTCTTTAACTAATGTTAGTTATGATGAACTTATAGAAATATGTGATTTTTTATTAATAGAATCTGATGGTTCAAGAAGGCTTCCATTAAAAGCACCACATGATCATGAGCCTGTTATAATTGATAAATCTAATATTGTAATAGGTGTAGCTGGAATTGATTCTGTAGGAAAATCAATAAAAGATATATGCCACAGAAAGGAAGTTGTATGCAATATTTTAAATGTTGATGAATCTCACATAATTACAGAGGAAGATATTGGAGTTTTATTATCCAGCAATAAAGGGCAGATGAAATACATAGAATCATTTAATGGAAGTGTAAATTATGTGGCAGCAATAAATAAATGTGATAATAAATATCTCATAGATAAGGGAAAAAAAATTAGTGAATTATTAAATGAAAAAAATATAAATAGTGTTATTACAAGTTTTAAATAAAAATCTGTTAGGTAGACAATATTACTATAATGTTACCTGACAGTAAACAAGGGGATGAAAGTATGATTATATTAATAAAGGGAGCAGGAGATTTAGCAACTGGAATTGCACATAGATTAAAAGTTTGTGGTTTTGATGTTATAATGACTGAAATAGCTATGCCTACAACTGTAAGAAGAACAGTAGCTTTTTCTCAAGCTGTTTTTGATGGAATTGCTGAGGTTGAAGGTGTCAAAGGAATTTTAGTCAGTGATGTGAATGGAGCCATTAAAGTTATAGAAGAAGGAAACATACCGATAGTTATAGATTCAAAAGCTGAACTTATAAAGGAATTGAAACCCCATATTGTTGTAGATTCAATCATAAGCAAGGTGAACTGTGGCAATACAACTATAAATGATGCACCTATAGTAATTGCAGTTGGACCAGGTTTTGAAGCTGGAATTGATTGTCATTGTGTTATTGAAACTCAGAGGGGACATTATTTGGGAAGAACAATTTATAAAGGATCTGCAATAGCTAATACAGGTATTCCAGGGAATATAGGAGGATATACTGTGGAGAGAATAATAAGGTCATTTGGTGATGGTTTTATTAAGCCTATGGTGGAAATTGGTGAACATGTTGAGAAAGGACAAGTGGTCGCAAAAGTAGTTAATTCATTAGAGTGTGATGATAGTAGTGAGCCTGTTTTTGCAGAAATATCAGGTATAGTTAGAGGAATGCTTCAAGAAGGTGTAAAAGTACATAAGGGTATGAAAAGTGGGGATATTGATCCAAGATGTGAAAAAAAGCATTGCTTTACAATATCAGATAAGGCACGTTCAATAGGCGGGGGAGTATTAGAAGCTGTACTAACATTGAATAAGCAATTATCAAAATAAAAAATAAGGGGAATATGTATGGGGAAAAGATTATATAAACAAGTTATAAGAGAATTAAATGAAAATGGATTTGTTAAGACCTTAACTGTCATAAGCCAGAATGAAAATATAGGTAAAAAAATTATAGTAAATAAAAATTTAAATGATTCTATAAATCATGAACATGATTATGATACAGATGAAATTAAATATGATAAGTTTTTAAAAGACTTAATTAAGGATGTTGATTTAAAAAATGGTACACATATATGTAAAAGTGGTAATGAAGAGATATTTGTTGAAGATATTGTAGGAAAGCCAAAGCTTATAATATGTGGAGGTGGGCATATTGCACTACCTTTAAGCAAAATGGGAAAGATGCTTGAGTTTGATGTTACTGTAATTGATAATAGAATAGAATTTGCCAGCAAAGAAAGATTTCCTCATGTTGATAAGATTATATGCATGGATTTTGATGAAGCAATTGAAGAAGCTAAAGTAAACAGTAATACATACATTGTAATTGTAACTAGAGGACATAAAGATGATAGAAAATGTCTTGAAAAAGTTATTAGAACTGATCATAAATATATTGGAATGATTGGAAGCAGAGGTAAGGTTGCATCTGTATTTAACGCTATGATTAAAGAGGGATACAGAGAAGAAGAATTGGAAAAAGTATATAGTCCAATAGGTTTGAAAATAGGTGCACAGACTCCAGAAGAAATAGCTGTAAGTATCTTTGCAGAAATAATAGAAGTGAAAAATAAAAAGATGGCCTGTAATATTGAAGACAGCATAATAGATAAATTAGATTCTTCATCTGAAAATATGGTTCTTGCAACTATTGTAGAAAAGAGTGGATCAACACCAAGGGGTGTAGGGGCAAAAATGTTGATTATTGAAGATGGAGGCGTAATAGGAACAGTTGGTGGTGGTAGTGTAGAAAATGCTGTTTATGAAAAAGCCATAGAACTTATAAAAATCCAGAAGTGCCACATAGAAACATATGATTTATCTAATTCAAAAGCTTCTAAATTAGGAATGGCATGTGGTGGAAGTGTAAAGGTGCTATTTGAGTATATAAGTTCTAATTCATAGTTAACAGATAGTGGACAATGAAAATCGTGAGAAAAGTTGAATGTGTAATATATACACTGGGCTATAAATTTTACAATTATAATTTAGAATCATATTGTAATTTCAACATTAATTATTAATTGTCATATGTCAATTGTAATATATATTGCAATTGATAATTAAGGTGAAATCCTTACAGAATTTTTGAAATTATATGCAGAATAATTATTCCAACATATATATTTTTTTAAAACATAATAAAGAAAGTAGGAAAAGTAATGAGCAAAATGATTGATGCAAAAGGTAAAAACTGTCCAATGCCAGTTATAATGGCTAAAAAGGAAATAGATGCAGGGGCACAAGAACTTATAATTGAAGTTGATAATTCAATTGCAGTTGAAAATCTTAAAAAGCTAGCCAATAGTCAAGGATTTTTTACAAATGTGAAAGAGGAAAATGGGAATTTTTCAGTTGTATTTAATAAGGACTGTGAAAAATGTAATGAAATATTATCACAATTAGATAAAAAAACGTCAGTAGGAAATTATTCTGTGTTTGTTGGAAAAGAAATAATAGGCTCTGGAAGTGAAGAACTTGGAAAAAATCTTATGAAAATGTTTTTCTATACATTAAGTGAAAGTGATGATATTCCAAAATATTTACTTTTTATGAATGATGGTGTAAAAGTGCCTACAAATAATGAACAGGCTATAGAACATTTAAAGGAACTTGAAAATAGAGGTGTTGAAATATTAGTGTGTGGAGCATGTCTTAATTTTTACAATCTTGAAGAAAAACTTGAAGTTGGTAAGATAAGTAATATGTATGACATAACTAATGCTATGAAAGCTACTGATAAGGTTATTACTTTATAATTAGCACAGGATTTTATAATAATATATCAATAAATTATTCGTTGGCATATAAATTGTATTTTTGACTTTTAAATACAATTTATATGCTGTTTTTTATGTGTATAAAATTAAATTATTTCTATATACTTCTTGCATGTATCCTTAGTTTGACCTATTACCTTACAATATGGAGTAAATTCATTCATTCTAGCTACATACTTCACTGCATCTTGTTCAGGCATAGATAGTAGAAGTCCACCAGATGTCTGAGGGTCAAGCAATACATCTATTGTTTCTTGTTTTATATGTGATAAATGAGTAAAGTTATCTTTTAAATATTCAAGATTATTATACATACCTTCTGGAATTATTCCCATGGAAGCATAAGTTAGAGCATCACTTATTATAGGCACATCTTTAGAAAATAATTCAATTGTTTTATTGCTTCCTTTAGCCATTTCATAGCTATGACCTATTAGACTGAATCCTGTAATATCTGTACATGAATTTACTTTAAGGCCCTTTGTACTTTCTTTGGCGTACTTATTTAAAGTAGTCATTATGTCAGAAACTTCCTTGATTTTATCGTAAGACAGTAATCCTGCTTTGGATGCTGTATTCATTATTCCTATACCTAAAGGTTTTGTAAGAACAAGAAGATCTCCAGTTTTTGAATTACTATTTGTTAAGATATCATTTGGATGAGCAAATCCACTTACTGAAAGTCCGTATTTGGGCACAGCATCTGCAATTGTATGTCCGCCAGCAATCACAGCTCCAGCTTCTGAAACTTTATTGTATCCTCCAGCAAGTATTTCATGCATTATTTCTGGATCAAGGCATGATGGAAAGCATAAAAGATTCATTGCAAGTGTTGGTGTACCTCCCATTGCATATATATCACTGAGAGCATTAGCTGCTGCAATCTGTCCAAATGTAAATGGATCATCTACCATTGGAGGGAAAAAATCTACTGTTTGAATTATAGCAGTATCTTCATTTAGTTTATATACACATGCATCATCGCTAGTATCAAAGCCTACTAAAAGATTTGAATCGTGAAATTTAGGCAGTGTTTTTAAAGCTTTTTCTAAAGTGGCTGCACCAATTTTTGCAGCACATCCAGAAGTCTTTGTAAGTTCTGTTAATTTAATTGTTTTTTTCATTTATATTAACTCCTTTAAAAGTTATGTGTACTACGTTTATCTTAGTATATATATTACACTATGAATTTTATAATTAGAATTTGAAAATAATATGAAAATTTTGTATATATATGTTGCAATAATTATTCTGCATATAATTTCAAAAATCCTGTAAGGATTTTCACTTTAATTGTCAATTCTCAACTGTCAATTTTCAATTGTAATATATATGAACATTCTATTGATATTAAAAATGTACGTTCGTCTATATATAATGTGAAATAAATATATATAATATAATTATATCATGTGAATAAAATTAAAACAAAAAATATAAAGAATATACAATATAAGAAAAAAGTCTACACAATTTTTAAAAAGTGTGATACAATAAATTCAGAAATACGTATGTTTTATTGATAAACATTAAAAATATTCGGTAATAGCGTTTAGGGGGACAACATGAAAAAAGGAAGTATTTATCAATTAGAAGGCAGAGTACCATTAGGACAGGCGGTTCCATTAGGAATTCAACATGTATTAGCAATGTTTTTAGGTAATGTTTCACCACTTATCATTGTTTGTGGATTATTAAACATTCCACTTGAAACAAAATCAATGCTTATACAAAATTCTATGTTTATAGCAGGTATAGCTACATTAATTCAGTTATATCCTGTATTTAAGGTTGGTAGTGGTCTACCAGTTGTTATGGGAACAAGCTCAGGATTTATAGGAACTGAAAAAGCAATTGGTGCTGCTTATGGATACAGCGCAATAATGGGAGCATCTTTAATAGGAGCAATTTTAGAAATTATTTTAGGATTTTTTATTAAACCTCTTAGAAAATTATTTCCACCAATAGTTACAAGTCTTGTGGTAATTTCTATTGGACTATCATTACTTCCGGTTGGAGTAAAATACTTTGCAGGTGGAGCTGGAGCAGCAGATTTTGGTTCTCCTAAACATTTATTAGTTGGAACAGTTGTAATTTTAGTAATAATAGTATTACAGAATTTTACTAAAGGATTTGTTAAAACATCAGCAATATTAATAGGAATAATTATTGGATATATAGTAGCAGTATGTATGGGAATGGTTGATTTTACAGCAGTTAAGGAAGCTTCATGGATAAGCCTTCCAAGGCCTTTTGTAATGGGATTTGAATTTAGACTAGATGCAATAATTTCAATGAGTATAATGTATATAGCTACTACAGTAGAAACAATTGGAGATATATCTGCAATTTCAGTAGGAGGACTTGGAAGAGAAGCTACTGATAAGGAATTAGCAGGCGGTGTTATGGCTGATGGTGTATCTAGTTTTATAGCAGCTTTATTTGGAGTAGCACCTAATACTTCTTTTAGTCAGAATGTAGGATTGGTTGCAGTAACAAAAGTAGTAAATAAATTTGTAATAATGACAGGAGCAGTATTTTTAATCCTTGCTGGATTTTTCCCAAAACTTAGTGCATTATTATCGGTAATGCCACAGTCAGTTTTAGGTGGAGCTGCAGTTATAATGTTTGCAATGATATTTGTAAGTGGTCTTAAATCATTGTTGAATGAAGGATTAGAAGGAAGAAACGGATTGATAGTTGCATTAGCAATTGGAATTGGAGTTGGAATTGGTAATGTTCCAGAAGCATTAGATCAATTACCAAAATTCATTGGACAAATATTTGCTCAAAATGGAATAATAATGACATTTGTTATAGCTTCTGTGTTAAACTTAGTATTACCTAAGGACAAAGATGAAGCTCAAGAAATGTCTGCACAAGTATAAATTAATTAAAAAGAAATCCACTGCTTATATAGAAAAGGTAGTGGATTTTTGTATAATATAAGTATGAAGTTTAATAGCAGGAGGAGAAGCATTTGTTTACAATTAAAAATTATGTGGTTGCAGAAAGTTTAGAACAAGCTTATGAGCTTAATCAAAAGAAAAATAATGTTATTTTAGGAGGAACAGCCTGGCTTAAGATGGGTAATAGAAACATACAGACAGCCATTGATTTATCTAATCTTGGTTTAGATACAATAGAAGAAGATGATGAATCATTTAAAATTGGATGTATGTGTACATTAAGGCAGTTAGAAGTAGACAAGAATTTAAATTCATACTTTGATGGTGCAATAGAAAAATCATTAATACATATTGTTGGAGTACAATTTAGAAATTGTGCAACAATAGGAGGAAGTGTTTATTCACGATTTGGATTTTCAGATGTTTTAACATGTTTGTTAGCGTTAGATACATATGTTGAACTATATAAGGGAGGAATAATTCCTTTAGAAGTTTATAAAGATATGGATTATGATACAGATGTCCTAGTTAGAATAATAATAAAAAAAGATAAAAGAAGAGTCTCATACTTAACTATGCGTAATAGTGCAACTGATATTCCAACATTAGCTATTGCTGTATCTAAGAAAAACCTTACTTGGAATGTTGTAATAGGTGCAAGACCTCAAAGAGCTATATTAATAGATGGAACAGAATTTTTAAGTGATATTCCTACTGAAGAAGAAAAAAATAATTTAATATCTCATATAGTAAATAATGTTAAATTTCAAAGCAATATGAGAGCTAGTATGGAATATAGAGTTCTTCTTGCAAAAACTTTAGTGTTAAGAGCTATTAATGAAACATTATCTTAATTGATAAATTTATATAATGAATAAAAAAGATTACGGAATGTGTAATTTTGAAAATATATTTTAGACTAAAATTATAAAAAGTGTAGACTAGTGTGGGAGGAACCAATGGAAATTAAATTATGGATAAATGATAAAGTATATATAGATAATATTGAACCTGATATGATGCTTATTGATTTTGTAAGAAGCAAGGGATTTTTTAGTGTGAAAAGAGGTTGTGAAACAGCAAACTGTGGACTTTGTACAGTTCATTTAGAAGGAAAACCAGTTTTATCGTGCAGTACTCTTGCAGCAAAAGCTAATGGAAAACATGTAACAACACTTGAAGGACTAAAAGAAGAAGCTGAAGAATTTGGTGCTTTTATGGCAGATGAAGGTGCAGAGCAGTGTGGATTCTGCAGTCCAGGATTTGTTATGAATGTTATTGCAATGAAAAAAGAATTACATAATCCAAGTGAAGAAGATATAAAGTACTATTTAGCAGGAAATTTATGTAGATGTACTGGCTATATGAGTCAGCTTAGAGCAATTAAAAAGTATCTTAATAAAGTTAAGGAGGACTAAAGATGAAATTCGTTAATAAGGGAATAAGAAAAAAGGATGCTATGGCATTAGTTACTGGTAAGCCTGTTTATACTGATGATTTAGCGCCAGCTTCATGTCTTATAGTTAAAGTTCTTAGAAGTCCTCATGCTCATGCATTGATTGAAGAAATTAATACGTCTATAGCAAGCAAGGTTCCAGGAATTGAATGTATATTAACATATGAAGATATGCCAAAGTCAAGATTTACAATGGCTGGTCAGTCTTATCCAGAACCAAGTCCATATGACAGACTTATTTTGGATAAAAGACTTAGATGTGTTGGAGATCCTGTTGCAATTGTTGCAGGTGAAAATGAAAAGGCTGTAAATAAGGCATTAAATTTAATAAAGGTTAAATATGAAGTTTTAGAACCAGTATTAGATTTTAGAAAAGCTAAGGATAACAATATTTTAGTTCATCCAGAAGAAGATTTTAAGGCTTTATGTGATGTTGGAGCAGATAACAAGAGAAATCTTTGCTCAACTGGTGGTTTTGAACATGGAAATGTTGAAGAAGAGTTTAAAAAATGCGCACATGTAATAGAAGAAACTTATCATACAAAGGCTAATAGTCAGGCAATGATGGAGACTTTTAGAACATTTACTGAACTTGATACATATGGAAGATTAAATGTTACAAGTGCAACACAGATTCCATTCCATGTAAGACGTATTTTAGCAAATGCATTAGAAATACCAAAATCAAAGATAAGGGTAATTAAACCTAGAATTGGTGGAGGTTTTGGTGCAAAGCAAAGTGTTGTTGCAGAAGTATTCCCTGCTATAGTTACTTTAAAGACTGGAAAACCTGCAAAAATGTTATTTACAAGAGCAGAGACACTTACTAATGGAAGTCCTAGACATGAAATGGAAATCAAAGTGCGTTTAGGTGCTGATGAAAATGGAATAATTCAGGCAATTCACATATATACATTATCCAATGCAGGAGCTTATGGAGAACATGGACCTACAACAGTTGGGTTATCTGGACATAAGTCAATGCCTTTATATAGTACACCAAAAGCTTATAAGTTTGACTTTGATGTTGTATATTCAAATACAATGGGCGGTGGAGCTTATAGAGGATATGGTGCGACTCAAGGAATATTTGCACTTGAATCTGCAGTAAATGAACTTGCTGCAAAATTAAATATTGACCCTATAAAGCTTAGAGAAATGAACATGGTTAAAGAAGGAGATATAATGCCTGCTTACTATGGAGAAAAAGCTAACAGCTGTACACTTGATAAATGTCTTTCAAGAGCTAAGGAAATGATAGACTGGGATAATAAATATCCATTCAGGGATATGGGTAATGGAAAAGTAAGGTCTGTTGGAGTTGCACTTGCAATGCAGGGATCAGGTATTTCAAATGTTGATACAGCAGCAGTAGAAATAAAATTAAATGATGATGGTTTTTATACTTTAATGATTGGGGCATCAGATATGGGAACAGGGTGTGATACAATTCTTGCACAGATGGCAGCTGACTGCTTAGATTGTGATGTTGATGATATAATTGTTCACGGTGTTGATACAGATCAATCTCCATATGATACAGGTTCTTATGCATCAAGTACTACATATATTACTGGTGGTGCTGTTATAAAAACATGCGAAACATTAAAAGAAAAGATTCTTGATGAAGCATCAAAACTTCTTGAATGTAAAAGAGAAAATCTTGAATTCGAAGGTGGAAAAATATTCTCATTAGAAGATGATAAAGAAATCACGTTAAAAGATTTTGCAAATAGAAGTTATATTGCTGGGATAAAAACAATAAGTGCAAGTGAAACTAATTATTCACCAGTTTCTCCACCTCCATTTATGGTTGGAATGGTTGAAACTGAAATAGATATGACAACTGGTCAGGTAGAAATAATTGACTATGTTGCAGTAGTTGACTGTGGAACAGTAATAAATCCAAACCTTGCAAGAATTCAGACAGAAGGTGGAATTGCACAGGGTATTGGAATGGCATTATATGAAGATATAACATATAATAAAGCTGGTATGATGAGGAATAATTCATTTTTACAATATAAGATTCCATCAAGACTTGATGTTGGAACAATAAGAGTTGAATTTGAAGCCAGTTATGAACCAACAGGACCATTTGGAGCAAAATCAATAGGTGAAATAGTTATAAATACACCTTCACCAGCTCTTGCGCATGCTGTATATAATGCAACTAAAGTAAATGTAAGAACTCTTCCAATAACAGCTGAAAAAATAGCTATGGGAATGATGAAAGGTGAAAATTAATCTTATTTTACTAGCATCAGGATTTAGCAGAAGATTCAATGGAAATAAACTTCTTACAGAGTTAAATGACAAACCTTTGTACATGTACATTGTTGACACAGTTAGGGAAATTATTTCTCATAAGCATTTATCTTCAACATATATTAATAAAATAATATGTGTAACTCAATATGAAGAGATAGAAGAAAATTTAAAAGATACAAATATAAATGTGTTGATAAATAACAATAGTGATTTAGGAGTTTCTAATTCTATAAAGCTAGGAATTAGTTATGATATGAATGCTGATGGATATATGTTCATAGTTTGCGATCAGCCCTTCATAAAAAAAGAAACTTTAGAGAAGATTTTAGAAACATTTGAGGAAACTAATAAAGGAATTGTTGCACTTGGCATGAGGAAACAAGTAGAAATTCATGATATTTGTAATAAAGACAATCTAGCAGATAAGAGTTATGTTATAGGAAATCCAGTGATTTTTTCTAAGAATTATATTTCTGAATTGTTATCACTTAAAGGTGATATTGGAGGAAAGAGAATTCTAAAAAAACATATTGAGGATGTTGAATTAGTATATGCAGACAATGAAATTGAATTAATGGATATAGACACATTAGATTCGTATAAAGAAATAAAAAAAGTATTAGAGACATATGAAATATATGGAAACTAAATTTCATATAACTTTGAGGGGCTTTGGTTCATTAATTCCAATAAATTAAATGAATTTAATAAAAGGTAGAAAACAATTGAGTTAGAATAATTGTTTTCTACCTTTTCGTTTTTGTAAAGGAAATCCTATAGAGTTGAAAATTTATAGTTAAGGATTAACCATATGAAGGAAATTTATACACAAGCAAAAAACTAAGGATTTTTATTGAAAACTTTAAACTTTCCCCTATGAATTATCAACTGAATTATCAACTAAAAAGCATGGTGCAGATACTTATTTAATTATAAAGTATTTACAAAAACAAAATATGGTGATAATATGTGTATATAGAGAATATACACACTTAGATACGGAGGTGTACAATTTGGATATTTTGATAAACAATGATTCTCAAGTAAAACTATATGAACAGATTGAAACTTCCATTAAAAATAATATATTAAATGGAAGTTTAAATCCAGGAGAGATGTTGCCATCTATAAGAATGCTTGCAAAAGAACTTAAAGTCAGCATAATTACAACTAAAAGGGCTTATGAGGAGCTAGAAAAGCAAGGTTTTATAGAAACAGTAGTAGGAAAGGGAACCTTTGTTTCCAATGCAAATTCTGAAAGGCTGAAAGAAGCAGCTATGGCAGAAATGGAGGGACGTTTAGAAGATGTTATTATTTCTGCAAAAGCATTAGGACTTACACTGGATGAATGTATTGAGATTTTTAAAAATTTATATGAGGAGGTCTAGTTTTATTATGGAAGCAATAGAAATAAGAAATTTGAAAAAGATTTATAAGGATTTTACTTTAAATATAGACAGATTAGATATTAAATCTGGATTTGTTACAGGGTTTATAGGACCTAATGGATCAGGAAAAACAACTACAATCAATTCCATAATGGGAATGCTTAAAGTTGACCAGGGAGAAATTAAAGTCTTAGGTAAGAATATTTTAGAAAATGTAAAAGTTAAAGAAGATGTAGGCTATGTAGGAGATATACCAGGTTTTCTTCAGGAAAGTAGACTTAAATATATAAAGAATAGCATAGCACCTTTTTATCCTAATTGGGATGAAAAAATGTACAAAAGTTATATGGATAAGTTTAACTTAGATGAAAACAAAATATTTAAAGAATTATCAAAGGGTATGCAGAAGCAATTTCAGCTTACAATGGCATTTTCACATCATCCTAAAGTTTTAATAATGGATGAACCTACAGCAAATCTTGATCCTATTGTACGAAATGAAATTCTTGAAATAATAAGCGAACATATGTTAAGCGAAGAAATAAGTACATTTTATTCATCACATATAACAACTGATATTGAAAAGTGTGCTGATTATGTTGTGTTTATATATAATGGAAAAGTTTTTCTTCAAGGTGAAAAGGACGAGATTTTAGAAAATCATGTTTTAGTCAAATTTAAAAAGGATTTGTATGACAAGGAAATAGAAAATGAGTTTATTTCTATAAGTAAAAATGAATTTGGATATGAAGGACTTATACATGACAAAAGAAAAGCCCACGAACTTTTTGGGGAGGAAGCTATTTATGAAAAATGTTCTTTAGATGATATATTAGTACATTATGTAAAGAAGAATAAGAAGTAATAATCTATAGATAACAAATTTAATTTGAATATTAATTATTAACTAAAAGGGAAAGAAATATTAATGATATTAGAGAGGGAAAGATATGAATAATATAAAAAATTTATTGAAACTACATTACAGTTCAATTTTTGCATTAAAGAAAACAGCACTTATAATATTGGCACTTGCAGTATTTATGACAATATCAAATAATGATGGGTCAATGCTTCCATTTGGAGCAGCCTTGTTGGTTATGGTTTTAAACTACAATTCTTTAGCTTATGAAAGTAACAGTAAATCTGATTTCCTTATTTATTCACTTCCAGTAAAGCCAAAAGAGTATGTTTTATCTAAATATATATTTGGATTTATTAACGTAATAATTTCAATTATATTTGCTGATGTTTTATATATGGTATTAAATATGTTTAACTATATATCACAACAAGATATTCCAGTTGGAATTATAAATACAACGGTAATAATAGTAGGAATGATTATTGTAGATATAGTTAATCCCATAGCTATTGTTGTAGGTTTTAATAAAGCAAGGATAATACTAATATTTTTAGCTATAATGCCAATATGTTTTTCAAGCACAATTGTTTTTGCATTATCAAAAATTGATTTCTTTAATATTAATATATCAATGGGAATAATGGAAACAATAGTTGCAATTGTAGGAGTTATTTTAACAACAGCATCATATTTTATTACTGCACATTTATATGAAAGAAAAGATGTAAATTAAAATAATATACAGAGATTTTATATCACTATTATTTATACTGACAATTTATAAATCTTAATTCTATTTACTGCAATCATAAATTACAGTAAATAGAATTTGTTATAATAACTATCAATCTATAATTGAAGGAGAAGGGCATGGTGTAGCATTTAAACAAGAGGAATGGCTAGGACACTGAGGAGTTATATCGTTGTTATTACATACTACTGAAGAACCTTGGTTTGTTAATACAGCTAATTTTTCAATGATTGTAGCATACATAGTTTTATTTATAATTAATCCTAAATCAGCAGATGCTAGGAAGTTTGCATAAAGGGATGTATCTGGTATAGATGATGTTGGACTAGTAGTTGGGTCATCTTTAACAGAATAGCTTGAACTCATAGGTTTTACACAATCAATAGAGAAACATATATCGAAATTCTCAGTTAGTTTTAATTTTGTATTTGTAGGTAAGCACATTACTTCTGCAAAATTGAAAGAACTTGGGAAACCTAAACCATTTGATATTGGAGTTGCATTTTGGAAAACTGTTACAGCTAGTGGTGGATTTGCAACTAATTCAGGTGTTGTTGCTCCTTTTATTACTCCAGTGAATGGCTGATTGCCTATTGTACCAGATACATTCATACTCAAATTACAAATATAAAATGATATATTTCTTTCAACTATTTTATTTTGAGCATAAGGTTGTGATGCCTGATTACAGCAACAAGGTGATGTTTTTACATTTCCTGAAAAATCAGTATATAAATTTGTTACTGGGGTACCGCAGCTACATTCTAGTGATATTGGAGAAAGTATAAACTGTTTACCATCAATACTTCCTGTAATTGTGTCGGTGGAATATGGAGCTACTAGTGAAGGTCCAACTCCAATACATGAATATGAATAACTAATATTGGTAATGCATATCTTACCATAAGGTATTGTGGCAGTTGATCCTGATGCTGGAGATTTTAATAAGTTAGTTTCTATTACTAAATAATTAGGATATGCAGCCTCATATTTATTTGTACAAACACAGTTTTGAATTACATTTGCCAAAATAGGAACTGATATTTGGTTAGATGGATCCCCTTGGATTATTATTGAGGGAGTGTCACAAGGAATACAGCCACAATTTATTTTGCTTATTCTTGATGATACATCATTTGAAAAGCAATTTTGCTGTGAAGAAGCAGTTGATTTTTCACAATTAGTCATTAAATTAGCCTCCTTGATATATAAATTTTTGTGTGATTATATATAATTATTTTATGATTAATCAATTAGAAGGTTCATTCTATTGATTTTATTTTGATTATGAAAATTTAATAAATATTGTTTAATATATTAAAAGATTATGCTTAATTATTAAAGAAATCATACTTATAAATATGTGGTATATTGCTTGATACCTTAAATTAATCTTAATAATGTAATAAATCTGTTGAGATGGTATGATCTGTTATGATATAAATAAAAAGATTATAAAAATAATATTAGATTTAAAGGGAGAATTTTTCAAATGAAGAAAAAAATATCAGCACTACTTTTACTTTTTTTGTTTTTTTCAATATTTCCAATGAAGAGTTTTGCGGCAAATGTTCCAATTAACCCATGGGATTATGCACAAAAGCTTGGAAAAGGGTTAGATGTTGACTGGTCAAAAACAAAAGAAGGGAAAGAAGCGTATAACTCACAAACAGCTAAAGATTTTAGTGACATGGGAATAAAACATGTTAGAATAAGAATTAAAGATGATATGACTGATGAATCTTTTAAACTTTTGGACAAGCAAATTAAGGATTGTCTTGATAATAACATAATACCTATTATTGCATATCAGGCAGATGAGTTAAAAAATGATCCATCAGATAAGAATTTAAAGAAAGTAGTTAAATGGTGGGGAAAAACTGCAGAGCATTATAAAGATTACCCATACCTTTTATCATTCGATTTAATAATTGAAGTTACAGATGAATTGAAAAAAGAGCCAGAACGATTAAATGAAATATATGAAGAAATTGTAACTGAAGTTAGAAAAACAAATTCAAAAAGAATTTTAATGATATCACCTAGAGTTCGTTCTAATCCAGAATATTTAAATGATTTAAAAATACCAACGAATCATAATGGATACTTAATGGCTGAGTGGCATTTTTATGCTTCTGGTCCAAGTAAAACTAATAGTGAAAAATTATGGACAACAGGTACTGATAAAGAAAAACAGATAATAATAGATAAGATAAATCTAGCACTAGATTGGCAAAAGAAAACAGGTATTCCTACATGGGTTGGTGCATGGATGGCTGGTGATTATAATGATGGAAATAATTATTCAGTACAAGAACAGACTGTATTTGCAAAGTTTGTATCAGACGAATTGGACAAGGCTAATATACCATTTGCAGTAAATTCAGATACAAAGTTTTATGACAGGCAGAATAATAGATGGTATGATGAAATGATACCAGTATTAAAAGCTATGGGATTTACAAAGAATAATGTAGATTCAGTTATAGATAAAAAAACAGAATGGGTTAAAGATAATATAGGATGGTGGCTGAAAAGAGCTGATAATTCTTATCCAAAATTACAGTGGGAACTTGTTGATGGAAACTGGTATTGGTTTGATAATAATGGATACATGGCAACAGGTTGGAAATATATTAATAATAAATGGTATTACTTAAATAATGATGGTTCCATGAAAACTGGATGGTTAAAAGATACTGATGGAAAGTGGTATTATTTAAATACTGACGGTTCTATGGCTGTAAATACTAATGTTGGTGGATATAATTTAGGATCAAATGGAGCATGGATAGTATAATAAGTATGTAAGATTACTTAAGAAAAAATAAGTAGATACTTTATTAATTAAATATAAAGCTTTTGTCTAATAATAGATGAAGGCTTTATATTTATTTGCAGATGATATCTATGGATTTAAGGTATTTGAAATAAAATATATAATATGCTATTTTAGATATGTAAGTGAAAATGTGGAGTTGAGATTATGAAAAAAGTGATTATGAGGAAAATAGTTAATGGACTCATTTATATACATATTCTTCATCATGCAGAAATTGAACCTATATATGGAGTATGGATGCTTGAAGAACTTGAACATCATGGATATCATGTAAGCCCTGGAACTTTATATCCAATCTTAAAATCTATGGTTGAAGAAGGACTTCTTGAAAAAGAAGAGAGAAATGTTGGTGGGAAAATACGTAAATACTATAAAGCTACAGATGAAGGTATAAAAATTCTTAAAGAGTTAAAGGAAAACTTAAAGGAATTAACAAGAGATGTTACATAAGTAAAGGAAGTAAAATGATTTTTGTTTTGCTTCCTTTACTTTTTTTATTTTATATGATAATATCGGATTACGATATCAGAGTTCGATATTGAATAAAAATGTTTAATATGTAAGAAGAAAAGATTAAAGGGAGAATTAAATGAACAACGCTTTAGAAATAAAAAATATTCACTATAAAATAGGAAATAAGCCAATTTTAAACGGATTATCACTAGAAATTAAAAAAGGAGACTGTATATCTATTGTGGGGCCGTCAGGAAGTGGAAAGAGTACATTCTTGAAATTATGTGCAGATCTTATTACGCTATCACAAGGAGAAATAAAGTTTAATGGAAAAAGTTATTGTACATATAATCCTTGTGAACTTAGAAAGAAAATTAGTTATTGTACTCAGATTCCATATCTTTTTGGTGATACAGTAATGGATAATATTGAATTTCCATATAAAATAAGGGGTGAAGAACTAGATAAAACAAGAATAGATTATTTATTAAAAATAACAGGACTTGATGAAAGTATTCTTTATCAAGATATAAATCATTTATCTGGTGGTGAAAAGCAGAGGATTGGAATAATAAGAAGTCTCATATATATACCAGAAGTACTTTTGCTTGATGAATCTACAAGTGCACTTGATGAAAAAAACACTAAAAATATAGAAAAATTTATTAAAAGTCTTAATGAAGAAGGCGTAACTGTACTTTGGATAACTCATAGTAATGAACAGAGTCAATCCATATTTAATAAGAGAATAGAAATATCCAATGGAAAAATAGAAAAAGTTGAGGTAATAGCTTAATGAATACACAATCACTTATTTTATCATCAGTTTTAATTGGAATACCAGTTTTTATATCATATAAAGAAAAATTATCTATGGAAAAGGACATACTTATAAGCATAGTTAGAGCTATAATACAGCTTGTTATAGCTGGATATCTCCTTGAGTTTTTCTTTGAAGTAGATAATAAGTTTATAACAGTAATTCTTCTTCTTATAATGATTATAAATGCATCATATAACGCAGGAAAAAAGTTTGGAAAGTTAAAGAAAGCAGTATTTATTTCTTGTATAGCCATGATTATAGGTACTGGTGTAACATTAAGTGTATTAATATTATCAGGTTCTTTAGAATTTAAACCACAAGATATTATTCCTACTGGAGGAATGATAGTAAGCAACTCAATGGTGGCTATAGGACTTGCTTATAGAAATCTTAATAATGAGTTTAATGATAAAAAAATGGAAGTAGAGATTAAATTAGCTTTAGGTGCAGATATTAGAGAAGCTTCTCATGATATATTAAAAGAAAGCATAAAAACAGGTCTTGTTCCAGTAATAGATTCAGCAAAAACTTTAGGTATTGTATCTTTACCAGGAATGATGACAGGACTGATTCTAGGTGGAGCATCTCCAATTGTTGCTATAAAGTATCAGATAATGGTTACCTTCATGATATTATCATCAGCAGCAATATCAACGTTAATATGTGTTTATATGGGTTATAAAAGCTTTTTTAACAAAAGAATGCAAATTAATCTAATATTGTAGAACAGTGTGCTATAATATTCTTTGATAAAAAATTTATATAGATATATATTTAAAGAATTATTATAAGAATTTATATTATTTTTTTATGGAGAATAAATATTAGAGGTGAAAAATGACAATTAAAAAATACGTAGGGGATAAAAGTTTTTATAAAATGGTTTTAACAATTGCAATCCCTATCATGATTCAAAATGGAATAACAAACTTCGTAAGTATGCTTGATAACATTATGGTAGGTCAGATTGGAACAGATGCTATGAGTGGAGTTGCTATAGCAAATCAGTTTATATTTATATTTAGTCTTTTCATATTTGGTGCCATATCAGGCCCGGGGATTTTTAGTGCACAGTTTTATGGAAATGATAATCATGAAGGTGTAAGACAAACCTTTAGATTTAAACTTATATTATGTGGAATAATTAGTGTTATCGGTATATTTATAATGGGTACATTTAGGCATGAACTAATTTCACTTTTTCTTCATGAGGGAAGTGTAACAGGAAATATTTCTGAAACATTGAAATACGGAAGCGGATATATAGCAATTGATATAATAGGTCTTATACCTTTTGCTATAATGCAATGCTACTCAAGTACACTTAGGGAAACAGGAGAAACTATTGTACCAATGAAAGCAGGTATTGTAGCTGTAGCAGTAAATCTTGTATTCAATTATCTTTTGATTTTTGGTAAGTTAGGATTTCCTATGCTTGGTGCATATGGTGCTGCTATTGCAACAGTTATTTCAAGATTTATTGAATGTTTTATAGTTGTAATATGGACTCATAGACACAAAGAAAGAAATAAATTTATCGTAGGAGCATATCGTAATTTTAAAATTGAAAAAAATCTTACAAAACATATTATATTAAGGGGAACTCCTCTTTTAATGAATATAAGTCTATATTAGAACCATTATAATTAAAAAAGGAGGAAAACAAATTGGATATTGCAGTATATACAAGAGTTTCTACAGAAAAAGAAAGTCAAGTTAGTAGTTATGAAAATCAATTAAGTTATTTTAAAAATAAGATAGAGAAAGAAGGAAATGTTCTATATCAATTCTATGGAGATCCAGGTTTGTCAGGAGTTAATCTTAAGAGAGAACAATTTATTAAAATGCTATATGATGCTGGAATAGATACATTAAATATAAATACACAACAAGTATTTGTTTTATCTAAGCGTAACCCTAAGTTTGATATTATCTATACAAAATCAACTTCAAGATTAGCAAGAACTACTGACATACTTAATGTAATAAAACTACTAAAACAGAAAGGTATAACAATTTATTTTGAAGATATTAATAAATCTACAAATGATATAGATGCAGAATTATTAATTAACTTAATGATATTATTAGATGCTCAATTTAGTAAAGACCTTTCAAATAAAACTAGATTTGGTAAAAGAGAAAGTAATAAAAAGAATCTCTACAAAATGCGTTTATTAGGTTATGATAAAATTGACGATAAGGTAGTTATTATACAAGAAGAAGCTGAATTAGTAAAAAAGATATTTGATATGTATGTTAATCAAAATTTAGGTACACATATAATAGCTAAAAAAATAAATGAGCAAGGTTATAGAAGTATAAAAGGTAGAAAATTTAATGGGACAAGTATTTATGGTATATTGCATAATGAAAAATATATTGGAACATATGTAGCTAATAAGAGATATACAGACAGTGTAAATAATATACATAGAAAAAATGAAGAAAAAGATTGGATAATAAGAGAAAATGCTTTCGAAGCTATTATAAATAAGGATTTGTTTAACAAGGCACAAGAAAAATTAAGTAGTACTGCTATAGGAAATCCACCAACAGCTAACAACAGATACGGCACTCATTTAAAATGTGGTATATGCGGTGGAAACACTCAAATAAGGGCTCGCAAAAATAGAAGTAATAGATACGTGTGCAGTACAAAACGTAAAAAAGGACCAAGTGTTTGTAATGGTCCATATGTTTTAGAAGAAACTATTGATAAATTTGTAAATAGTGTACTGAGAAGAATTGATTATTGGTATAATGGTGAAATATTTTGGGGAATAAGAGCTTTAGAAAAAAAGAAAGGTAATTTAAAGGAAGATAAAGATATAGAAGAAAGAAGAAATAAGTTAGTAGATTTATATCTTGATAATTTAATAGATAAAAAGTTATATGAGAAGCGTATTAAAGAACTAGATGAATTAAATAAAACTAATGAAATTATAGATAAGATAAATAACAAGATACAACAATTAAAAGAATTAAGAGATATTCAGTTACCTACTACACCGCAAGAATTGTTATCTATAAGTACATTATATATTAACGAAGATAAGAGTTTGAGTATAAAATTTAATATACGTAAGGAAATAGAAGAAATTGTGAATAGTTAATGCTAATTACAAGGTGTAATTAGCAAAATATTTTGTAGTCTAATATTTTACACCAGTAAACTTTTGCTTGTTAACTTTTTCTGATAAATGGTATATAAATATAGGTAATATAAAAAATAAATGAATTGTTGAATATATTGTTTTAACTATGGGGGTCGTCATTTTTTGGCGGCCTATTTTTTTTATGCATAAATATATAAAACTTTTTTTCTTATTTAATTAATGTAAACGTAAACAAAAACTAAAATAAGAGGTGTATTTAATATGGCAAAAGAAATAATTGAATCAAGAGAATTAAGAGAAGAAAATATAGGAAAAGTTGAAGTACTTGAAAAAGTAAAAGCAGTACAATATCTAACAAAAGATTTTATATGTAGCGTAGAACAAGCAGCAGAATATTATGAAGTAGATAAAAATACGTTAAAACAAACTATAAAAAGAAACAAAAATGAATTTATACTAGATGGTTACAAAGTACTAAAAGGTGAAGAATTAAAGAAATTTAGAGAAGCTTGCAAGGTACAAGGTGTACCTAGCAAAAAAACAACACAATTTGCTATTATTCCAAGAAGAGCATTATTAAGAATCGGAATGCTTTTAACTGAGTCTAATATTGCAGAACAAGTAAGAGATTATTTATTAGATACAGAAGATATATTAAATGAAGTTAAAGAAAAAGCTAAGAAAAATGGTAAAGTAACAAACGAAGAAATTAAAGAGATACAACAAAGGAAATCTAAATTCTTCAACGATAACATTTACGATAAAAAATCTGTTAAAAGTTATTTATTAAATGCAGAATGGTATCAGCTAGAAGATAGAATAAATGAAGTATATAATATTTTAAAACCATGTTGTACAAGTGCTAAATATGAAATATTTAAGGGTGCTGAAAAAGTATTAAATAAATTAATAGAAGAAAATGAGTTTGTGAAAGAAATTAAAGCAGAATTTATTTTCAAAAGTTGTTCAAAGGGATTAATAAAATTACAATCACTTCATATTGATAAAATAAATAACAATAATAGTTATAATAAAAATAAACTAATTACAATAGCTCCTCCAATACCAAGTTATTATTTAATACCAGATACGCCTGTGTTTTCGTTTAATAAGATGTATGAATATAGCAAAGGTATTACTCATAGAACAAAAGAATATAACAATTATATTATGAATTTTCCTCATATGTTGGTTAAAGATAGATTTAACGATGTAGACTTGAATAAACCAGTAGAGTTATTTATTAAGATTGTTGCTCCACAAGCTAATGATGTTGATAATGCAATTAAATCATTGCAAGACCAAATTGCTTTAGCATTAGGTGGAACAGATAATAACATAAATGATTTACATTGCAGCAGAAAAGGAACATGTGATACAATTCAAGAATCTAAAGTATATGTGTTACTAAGAAACAAGTAAATTTGAGGGGCAAAAGCTCCTCTTTTTGTTAAATATTTCACAGTTTGAGTATATATAATAATAAAAGTTTAAGGAGAGATGTTAGATGGAAAGAATGACTGAGTACGCATTATATGGATGGTATCGTATGGAAAATGTAGGCGAAAAGATATATTTAAGAGGAGACATATATGATGAAAAAGGTTCTGATTTATACGCAATATTTGATAACGAACAAGAATTTTTAAAACACTTATATAATACTCATGGATTAATGAAAGAGAACAACAAAGACAAAAACGATATAAGAGTTTATTTCAATGAGCCAAATGATAAAAGTTTTTCTTACTCAAATAGAAATAAGTATATAGATAAGTTTGGATTTTTAGATAGCTACTATGATATTTCATTTGAATTAGATTGGCTGTAATTATTGATGATATTGGAGGGAGGATTTAGTTCCTCTCTTTTTTTATTTTTGATTTAAGGGATGATAGTATGGGTAAAAAACAAACATTCATAGAGTATACAAAAAATATATTAGATACATTTCTTCCAGAAGACTATAAAATAATAACTTCAACTTATCGCAAATTAGAAATTGTAGAAGATTTAGATTTATTGTTAAAGACAGTTGATAGCAAATTTGTTCAAGTAAATATTACATCTTATAATCGCTATAATTACATTTTGTGTATATACTACAAGAAAAACAATAAAATACACAATGATAATGGAGCAGCAGCTATAACTATAATGAATGATGTAATACAAGAGAAAAAATATTATCTACATGGTGAAGAAGTAAAGGATCTTTTTAAGATATCCATTATAGAATGTCAGTAGTAAATAATCTTGTTAACTTTTTCTCCTATTTAGTATATAAATAAATATAAGAGGGAACAACAAAATCACTATTTTAATTCTTGACATATTTCTCCTTTGGTTATTTTAATTCCATTTTAATCACCTCCTCCTTAGTATATTTGTAAGTTTTGACATAGTTTCCTCTTTGGCTGTTGGGTTAATTCTCAGCAGCTCTTTTTTTTTTTTACATAAATATCTGAGAGTTAGAAGCAAACTCTCAAGCTAAAGTTTAAAGCTAACTTAACCGTTAATAAATTTCCTAAGTTACTCTGAATTACTTAGAAGTTTAATATGTCAGTTATAAACATATCAAAAATACAAACTTATTAGCAATTTTTGTTAATTCTTTCCTAAGAAAAGTATATATATAAGAAATTAATAAAAAAAGGAGAACGATAACATGAGTAAAGTTTATAAAGCAAAAATTAAAAAATTCTTAGGACAAGATGTTAGAACAATCACAGATGAATACAACAAAACATGGTTAGTAGTAAATGACTTTTTTAGCTGTTTAGGAAGAAATACTGATAATGGTAATGCACAAACAAGTGATATTGATAAAATGGATGAATTTTTAAAAGATATTGGTAAAACAAGCGAAAGTTTGAAGCTAACTTTAGCTGTTGGAAGAAAGAAAAAGAATGCAAATAACACTCAAAATCTTAACTGTATAAGTATAGATGTTGCTCCAATATTAACTACACAATTTAAACCAATTAAAAGTAATAAAAGAACAGAAGAAGAAAATGAAGAAATAAAAAACAAATGGATTGACTTTATGAAATTTGTAAATCAGTTACTAGAAGATAATGAAGCACATAAGTTTATTATTACGGATAAAGAAAATCAAAAAACAAAAATATCTACGGCTATGGAAGCTGGTGGAGATCCAATGAAAATAAATATGAGAGTTAATAAAGTTATGGCTCAATTATTAAACTTAAAAGATAAAAATGGTAAGGAAATTAGTAGTATAAAGAAAGATGAATTAAAGATATTTCAAGCAAATACAACAATAGATTTATTAAAGGCCAGAGAATATGTATTAGATAAATTCGTTAATGCATTTGAAATAACATCAGACTACGATTTATCAGAGCAAAAATCATATCAATTAGCCAAAAAACATTATAACTTGTAAACGTTTAGGGCTGAGAACCAAAAAGGTTCCTAGCTCTTTTTTATTTTGTTAATTCTCTCCTAAGAAAAGTATATATATAAGAAATAACAGAGGCACATGTCGAGAGACAGCACTAATATCCTCTCTATTTAATATTTTATTTTAAAGGAGACAGATAGCATGAAAGAATTAAAAATTATAGGTAAACAAAATATTAATGGTAACGAATTTACTGGAATCGAAGGCGGATTTGGAGAAGATAAAAAAGCGATGTTAGTTAAGGACATTGCTAAAATACATGACAGAGAAGTAAAGAAAATTAACGAACTGATAAACAACAATAGAGAAAGATTTAAAGAGGGAATTGATATATTAGATTTAAAGGGAACAGAATTCGAGGTACTTCTGAAATACCACGAAATTTATTCTCAAAATGCTTTAAATAGAAGTAATAATATTTACTTATTATCAGAAAGAGGATATTCAAAACTACTTAAGATAATGGAAGATGATTTAGCATGGGACAAATACGAAGAATTAGTAGATGGATATTTTAATATGAGAGCAATTGTCAATTCAGAACAACAAATTAAGGCTAATTTATTACTGTCAATTTATAACGGTGGACAAGAGGCTGTAGTAGCATCAAAGGAATTAACAGAATTAGAAACAAAACCACTAAAAGATAAAATAAATGTTCTTACGCCATTAGCTGAATTAGCAAAGAAAAGAATAGATAAAACAGGTACAGTGTCATTAACAGATATGACAGTTACTTATTCATTAAAAAGAGGGCAAATTACTTGTTGGGCAAAAACAAATGGATATTTAAAGAAAACTGGTCATGAAGTAAATAACAAAGGTATTCCATTTTTTAAAGTAGTAGAAGATAATGGATTTAAAAATATTGCAATTAAAGAAGATGGAATAAAGTTAATAGATGAAAATATAGATGACATAAGAAATTCAAGTTGCAGATATAAAAAGAAGTAAACATTTAGGGCTGAGAACCAAAAGGTTCCTAGCTCTTTTTTTATTTTGTTAACTATTTACGTAAAACAGTATATAAAGAAATATAAACCACCTTTTATTGTATTTAATAATTAGAATAAACAAACAGGAGAGTGAGTGATAATGAGTAAAATAAAAAAACTTATAGACAAATTAATGTTTAAAATAGCAAACACAATTAGATTAGAAAAATTAAATTATGCAATAAACAAAGAGAAACTTGAGTATGAAGAGAACTTACTAAGAATGAAAGCTCTTGAAGAAGAAAACGAAAAGTTAAGAAATAACTAAATTCGTTGGCGAGAGTGCACTTTTTAAAATTTGCCATATAATTTACCTTTTAGCCATAAAAATTGGCACTTGAGTGCATTCTAACACTTTTTAATAAAATATTGACTCTCAACGTGTGTAACTCCAATACCTCTAGAGAGCCAAAAAGAAGGAGATTTTTAATATGAAAACAACTTTTGAAGATTTAAATAGAATGACTTTAATTTATGAAATATGTGATAAGCTATACAAATTATATGATAAAGATATTCAATCTTATGTAGTAGCGAAAGATAATGCTAAGAAAACATTTAAACTCACAAAGAAAGAAATGAGACAAATAGAATCTATTATAGAAGAATAGGAGTTAACAAATGAAAAGATATTACAAAACTAAGAAGTACTACGACAAAACAACAAATACTACTTATGATAGTAAACTTGAATATGACTTCGATCAATACCTAAAGACAAATTATCCAAAATGTAAAGTAAGAAAACAATTATCGTTAGAGTTAATTCCAAAATTCAAAGATAGAGATGGACGAGCTGTAAGAAAATGCGAATATAAAGCAGATTTTGTTATCACAGACAACAATGGTAATACTTATGTAATAGATATAAAACCAAATAATAAAGCTTGTATAGAAGAGAAATTCAAAATCAAATGGAAGCTAGCTAAATATATATACAAAAATTATTATTTCAAAGTAGTAACTTTCGATAAAAATACAAATAGTTGGATAGAAATTAGAGTTTAGGGATTAAGTTCCCTAGCTCTTTTTTAACGTAAATAAATATAAACCACCTTTTACTCTATTTAATAATTGAAACAGTGATAAACAAGGAGTGATTAATTTATGAAATATTCAGACATTGTAAATATCCAAGTGTACGAAGGTAAGGACCTATTAGAAAAAATGCATTCAACTAAATTTCGTTATAATGTTTCACTTAATGTATCATTAGATTTATTACAAATAGAGAAAATATCTAAAACTCATTTCTTTACAATGGATAATAAGATATATTCAAATGCTCTAATCTCAGTAAAATTTAACTACTCAGCAAAACCATTAAAAATAAAAGATATAAGAGAGAAATTATATAATGATGGATTCGACATTGAGTATGGTAATAACGAAACAATACATTACGTTAGATATAAGAGATCAGCAGGACAATCACGTTGCGGTGTTTGTTTGTTTATAAGAGAAGACCTTTATAAAGAAATGATGGAATGGAGCTTAATGAATATAAATCTTTCAAGTAAAATAGATAATGCTTCATTCGAATCTTATATATCCTTAACTCTTTCAGCAATACAAAATACTATCTCAATTAAACCTAATCAAATACTATTAATAGATGATAGAAAAACTTCTTTCAAAGAGAAAGTAATTGCAGTATCTGATAAGAACAATAATCTATATACAGAGGAAAAAGTAGTAGACATAATAAATGACATATGGGATGGACAATCTCTTCTAGATAAAGAAATATTTGATATTAACGGTTATTCTGAATATTCATCCCTAATCCTAAGAAACAAGTTTTTTAAAACAAATGCCTTAAATAGTAATATTCAATTATTTATGAAAAACTTCTTTAAGGAAAATTATAATAATGCCTATGTAAAAGATGCTTGTGGTAATAAAGTAAAAGTCTCAGATATTCGTCTTATAACTACTCCCAACAGTGTTAAGTACCTCAAATTCGATAGTTATAAAAATTGGATAAACAATATACCAGAAAAATTTGGAGTAGTAATGCATGAAGAGAAAACAAAATATGAAGATGGAGAATTAGTTGCATTAAATTATCAAATATTAAATACAATAAATCTTTCTAATGAAGATATAACAGAACTCTTACAACCACAACTAAATTATCTTAACCTCTTAAAGAATGAACCAGCAGTAATGAAGAAACATTTATCACTAACTGACTTCTCTAACAGACCAATGTCAACTACAAATGATTTTATCTTAAATATGTTAACAATAAACGAAGATATAACCAAAACAAAGATGTATTCTAATTTTAGAAGAGACATAACTCGTTCATACGTTGAACACTTAAAACAATCAAGAATTTTAGTAGAGGGAAACTACTCAGTAATTTTCAGTAATCCATATGAAATGCTTTTATCTTCTGTTGGTATAGAGAAACAATTAATGCATAAAAATGAGTGTTATACAAAAAGATTTGCCTTTAACAAACGACTTCTAGCAGCTCGTTCTCCTCACATAGTATCAGGAAACTTATTACTAGTAAAGAACAAAAACTTTAAACAAATAGAAAAGTATTTTAACCTTTCTAATGAAATATGTATAGTAAATGCAATAGATGCAAATACACAACAACGATTGAACGGTCAAGATAACGACGGCGACCATTTCCTAATTACAGATAACGAGATATTAGTAAAAAGAACATCTGTTCTATACAAAAACTTCTTAGTACCAACACAATTAGTTAACTCTACAAAAATATCAGAAGAACATTTACCTTCTAATTTAGCTGCTTTAGATACAAGAAACTCTTCTAATATGATAGGAATAATAGTTAATTTATCTCAATACTTAAATTCTTTAATGTGGGATGCTTATAGAAACAATTTACCTTATAAAGAAATATATAAAGATGCATGTACTCTAGCAATAATGTCTTGTATAGCTATTGATATGGCCAAGAGAATCTTTCCAGTTAACTTAACAAAAGAATGTAATCGTTTACGTAATAAGTATAATATAAAGAAGGAACGTCCACTCTCATTTAAAGTATTTACCAACTGTTATACTTACCAGTACAAAAACTGTCCATGCGATAATTTACAATTAATAGTAGATAAAGAAGTAAGAAAAATCCGTTCTAAAAGAACTGTACCTATAACAATATCAGAATTATTCAAAACAGAAAATATAAACCTATATAATGTATCATCAAATGTAAATACAATAATAGAAGATGTAGAAAGAATGAGAAATAAGATAGCAGCTATATGGTCAGATAATATAATGGATAATAAAGAAAAATATATACAAGCATCTATAGTAAAAGAAATATATATAGAAAAAATAAACAAATATAATATAACAACAGATGAAATAAAATATTTAATAAGCCTAATAGATAATAAACAAATAAAACATATAAGACAATTATTAACTATACTATATAAGAGCAATACAAACAAATTTAATTCTATATTTAAAGAAACTACTAATAAAAGAGAACTAGTAGAAGATAATAAAGGAAATATAACAATTTATAATAAGAAATATAATATAGAATAAGGATAGTGACGATATAGGATAAGAAATATATAAGGAAGAGTAAGAAAGTAACAAAATAAGTTACCAATTACCTTCCTTTTTTTAAGGTATAAATGTACAATAGTAAAATATATAGGAGGTGAAATAAATAGTGGATAATGAAGTTAGTTTATCACAAACATCAATTAAGAACCTAGTAATAGAGGAACTCGCATTAGGAAACATCAACATTACGCAAATTGCAGAAAAATATAAAATAAGTCGTCAAACAATTTACAACTGGAAAAATGACGAAGAGTTCGTTAGTGCGGTGCAGAGGCGTAAGAACATACTACTTAATGACAGAAAGAATGTAGCAAACGAGTTATTATGCAGTTATATTACTGATGCGATTGAGACATTACACACCATCATGAGTGATACCAGTGTGGACTCTAAGACCCGTAAAGATTGTGCCATATATCTTATTGACAAGACACTTCCTAATAAGACTGGTGGCGGAGAGCAACGTCCTAGCAATACCTATAACATAGATAATAGGAAGGTTGTTAATAACTCTATTAGTGATATATTGAAGAAACTCAACAAAGATGGAGAGTAGGCGGGAATAAGTACCTTAACGTGTAAAAGAAAACAATTGAAAGAATTAACAACCTTTCCTTAACACAATATATACTATTTTATGCTCTCAAACCATTGGAGTTGTGTAGAATTATTGGTAAGTGTGTAAAAGATACAATTATATACCTTTTCTTTAACAAATATGTTATTGACATGCTAGTAGATGGCCATCGGTTAAATTCTGTGTTGCATGAAACGTGTTCTCTTAGCCACTCTGATTTCCAGTACATTTTTCTGAAATTGCACATGTGTATAAAATTTTTCTCTCTAATTTTTTCGACATTTTCTGTAAATAAAAACCCTATACTTCTGTTAACTTTCTCCAAAAGATGGTATATAATTAAATATATAGTAAATATTTTACTTTTCTTACTATATTATATATACAAATAAACAAAAATAAAGGAGAATGAGAGAGATGAAATACGGATATTGTAGATGTTCAACAAGTGAGGAAAAACAGGATGTAAATAGACAGGTTATGGAGCTTAAGAAAATGGGAATTACTGATGAAAAGTATATATATAAGGAATATATAAGTGGAACAAGTAAAAACAAACCTGAACTCGAAAAATTAAAAGCTATTGTAGTAGCTGGAGATACTATTTGTGCAACTGAACCATCTCGTTTAACAAGAAGTACAAAACAACTTTGTGACATTATTGATTTTTGTAAGGATAATCATTTACGTTTAGAACTTGGAAACTTTGTAGTTGATTGTACTAAAGAATTGGACCCTATGACTGAAGGAATGCTTAAAATGATGGGTGTTTTTTCAGAAATTGAGAAGAACATGATAAGTACAAGAGTAAAAAGTGGTATGGAAAATGCACGTTTAAAAGGTAAAAAAATAGGAAGAGCAAAGACAACAATGGATAATATACCTAAAGAAGTACTCAAAAATTATGAATTTTATAAGAGTAGTAAAATAGATAAAAGTACATTTGCAAGAATGTGTGGAGTAACACGTCAGTCTATCTATAAATATATAAAGATTATAGAGGAAAATGGAGGTGTTAGATAATGAAAGTGAATGGATTAATTAAGATAGATAATATAAATGTTAATAATATTACTGGTGGATTTGAAAATGATGAAAGATGTATATTGGCAAAAGATATAGCAAAGCTTCATGGAGTACAAACATTTAAATTAAATGAATTGATAAAAAGAAACATGTTACCTAATAAAAATAATTTTATTATAGGTGTAGATATAATTGACCTCAAGTTGTGCAATAGCCTAGCTATACCAGCCTGGTATAGCCAAATATTTAGTAAAGATGAGATAATGCTTCTAAAAATATTTGGTTATTATCTCAAAGAGGTTATATAAAGTTAGTAGCTGCTATGAGTAATAATAATATAAAAATGTTACCATAATAATTTTTATAGAACTTTGGTTTTTTTACCTTAGTTCTTTTTTTATGCAATTTTTTAGAAGGAGGTTAAAAATGAAAGATACAATTTATTATTATAAAAATATGGAATTAGATGAATTATCATATGAAGTATATTTACTAAAGGAATTTTTAATGAAAAAGTACTCAGAAGAAGAAGCTGTCTTACTTATACAAGAATATTCAGATAATTTATATGATTTAGCAAAAATGTTAGGTGAGCAAGACTTTAGATTCTTTAATTTATTTTACTTAAGAAATATTTTTACTCCTTCTAGTGATAATGTACAAAGAAATTTATCAAAAGCTCATATGGAAATGTGGGATTTACTTCAAGAAACATTAATAGAAGGAAAACAGGATAAAATTAATATAGTTTGTCCTAGAGGATTTGCAAAAACAATTACATGCGATTTAGCGGTAACTGTTTGGGCTCATTGTTATAAAAAATCAACTTTTACTTTACTTATAGCGAAACGTGGAGATGATTCTATACAATTCTTGGCTGCTACTAAAAATCAATTTGAAAATAATGAATATATAATTAGGTCTTTTGGTAAGTTAATTGATAAAAGAATAGGATTAAAGGTAAATGCAAATGAAGTAGAATTTACAAATGAAACTTATGTTAGATGTATGGGTGCGGATTCAAGTTGTAGAGGAGCAAACTGGCATTCAATTAGACCAACATTGGTTATTGGAGATGATGCACAGTCAGAAGCAGATGTTTTAACTGAGCAAGCAAGAGACAAGAAATATCAAAAATGGTTAAAGGAAGTAGAGAATGTTGGTGAAAAACCAGTATATCGTAACAAAAAACTATTAAGAAGAGGAACAATTATAATTTCAATCGGGACTGTCCTCCACATAGACTGTCTGATTTCCCGTTTATCACGAAATATAAGTTACAAAACATTCTTAAGAAGAGCTATCGTTTTAGATAAAGATGAAACTGTTGATGATATATTTACTCAACCGTTATGGAAACAATTTAGAAAGATATATTTTAATAGTACATTAGAAAATAGTAAAGCAGAAGCAGAGAAATTTTATAATGAGAATGAAAATGATATGCAATATAAAGTATTATGGGAAAAATGGAGTTGCTTTGAATTAGCATGCCAATATTTTGATGATAGACAATCATTTATGTCAGAAATGATGAATGATGCTTCAGCAATTGGCGAAAAGTGGTTTACTTCAGTTAAAACTTTATTTAAAGAAGAAATTGATAATCATAATTTCAAAAAGACAATATTGGCAGTTGACCCAGCGACATCAACAAAGAAAAATGCCGACTATACTGCAATGGTAGTTTTAAGTGAAAGCAATAACGGATTTTGGTTTGTTAGAGATTTAGTATTGGAAAGATTAGAATATGAAGATTATTGTAATAAGGTAATTGAGGTTATTCAAAATAATCAAGATATAACTCATATTTATGTAGAAAAAAATACTTATGCAGGGACTGACGTGTTGAGGATAAAGGAAATAATGAGTAAGAACAAAATTAAAAATAATTATACTTGGATAAACGAAAGAACAAATAAGAATAAAGATGAGAAAATTGAGAATATTATTTCACCAGTAAACAATGGACAAATTATCATACCTGAAGATTTAGAGGATAGTTATGAATTTATTCAACAATTAAAGTCATTCCAAGGACAAAAATGGACAGAACATGATGATGCTGCGGATGCACTTGCAGAAGCATATATAAGAATTAAGGATTTACAAAATACTAAATACTTTTATATTTCTAGTTATAGATAGGAAGGAATTTAAAATAATGAATGAACAAGAATTTTTAAAGTGGTGTAAAGAAGAGGTATGTGATTATACCAATAAGCACTTAGATAAGAGTGATAATAAACAAATTACAGTAGATGATGTATTTATGGTATGGGCATGTAAAACATTACAAAACAACAAAGCATTATTATCAACTACTCTTTTTGATGGAATGTACTATGAGATTACTTATAATGGTGACAAAGATGAGGCATATTTTGATGCTTATAAGAAATGGGAAAATAAAACAATCAAATATAACAAGTAGGGGGTTAAAAAATGGTAGATATAAATAAAATTAAGTATGCGTACAATGAATATCTAAATAATCTAGGTTATTACAAAAATATAGATATGAGATATTCTGGAAAAATAAACTTCTTAAAGGAAGAAAGAGAATATAAACGTTCAAATGAAAAAGAGAATTATAATTTTATAAGACAATTTGTTGATGAAGAAGCAAATTATGCTTTTGGTGTACCAGTAACTTTCTCATATGATGAAGATCCAAAATGTACAAAAGACATTAAATATATAATGTCAAATAATGATGCAAATTATGACGCAGAATTAGGACGTTTACTTTCATTATTTACTATGGTGTATGAAATAGGTTATATAAATAGAGAAGGAGACATAAGATTTAAAACAGTTACTCCACTAAATGGTAATCATTTTACAGATGATAACGATGAAATGGAATTTTTTATTTATGTTCATAAAAAGAAATTAATACTAAATGATAACTTAACTTTAATGGATTATATAGATGTATATGACGATGAAAACGTTTACTACTATGATAGTTCATTTAACTTGTTAGATGTTAAACAACATAATTTCGGATGTATTCCTGTATCATACGGATGTTTTGGTGGTAAATATACAATAGAAAATGGATATAAACAGAATAACAATTCGTTGGTTGATATAATTGCGGATAAACAAGATGCTTACTCAACAATTCAATCTATTGCAACACGAGAAATAATTGATTTCAATAATGCTATTCTCACAGTTTTTGGAGCAGAGTTACAAGACAGATTAGACGAAAATGGAAATCCAGTATTAGATGAATATGGAAATAGAGTTAAGATTCAACCAGTTTTAAGTGATACATCATTAATAAATTTTGCTGATAAAAGTACTCAAGGTATAGCATGGGTAACAAAAGAACTTCCAAAAGATTTCATAGAACATAAATTAACTCAAACAAGAGCAGATATTTATTCTTTAGCAAGTCACATTGATTCATCTCAAGAAACTAAATCAAACGTTTCAGGTGCTGCTTTAAGATGCAGATTATTTGTATTAGAAAATAAATGTATAGAATTAGAAAATGCAATGCAAAATTTATTAAAAACAAGACTTAAGTTGATATGTAAGTATTTGGCATTGAATAATATTGCAAATTATGACTATAAGAAAATAGGAATAAAATTCAGTCCAAATATACCTATGGATTTAGCAAGTACAAGTGATGCTTTGGCTAAGATTGACCATTCTGTATTAAGTAATTATACAAAGAGACAGATGTTAGCAATTGTAGATGATCCAGATGCCGAACAAGATAGAATAGACAGAGAAAATGAAAAAGAACTATCATTGATTGATGATTTAGATATGCCAAAAAAAGCAATGTAAATAAACTTACATTGCTACCTTGGAGGGTGAGATTATTTGAAACTAAATAAAAATCAAGAATTATTTGCAAAAATACAAGATAACTTTACTGTTGAAATATATAGAAAGTATGAAAATAAAATAAAAGAAATTATTAACAATAATGCAAATGATGAGAAAAAAATAATGCAAGAAATAGCCAATATAATACTTAATTATGAAGTAAGTAAAGAAGTTATGAAATTGAGTAATATTGAGAAAAAACAAGTTAAGCAAAAACTAAACGCATTAATAGAAGCTACGTTTATGGCTCAGATTACGTTTAACAAAGATTTTTTAGAAAATTTACTTGCAGAAGTAATAAAAGATAAAATTAACTCTAATAATTTCTTAATTAATTATGCTCTTAAACCAGTAAAACAGAATGTTATTAATAAGATATTAAATGAAAAAATAAATGGTAAAAACTATTCTGATAGAATTTACTCAAATGGTAATAAAGTAGCTAAACGTATGAAAAAAGAAGTTGACTTGTTTATAAATGGTAAAACAACAGTTAATGAAATAAGTAATAGAATATCTAAAGAATTTAATATTAATAAAAATTTAATTAAAAGATTAGCTAATAACGAAATTGCCAGAACCCAAAATAGAGCAGATGAAATATGGCGTAAAGAGCATAACATAAAAAAAGTTATGTATGCTGCAACTCTAGATATGAAAACATGTGAACATTGCGCTGCGCTTGATGGAAAAATATATGACAATGACAAAGCTCCAACCATCCCTCGTCACATAAGGTGCAGATGTACTCTAATTGCAATAGTAGATGAGAATTGGCGACCACAACAAAGATATTCAAATAAAGATAGAACAAATATAGATTGGAAAGATTATCAAACTTGGCTTAAAGAACAACAGAAATAACAATATAAGGAGTGTTATTAATGAAAGTAAAGATAATAATGAAAAGTGGAAATGAATATATACAAGATATTAAAGCTAATAATATTGAAGATATATATGCAGCTTTACATTTAGATTATGATGGACATATTATTTTGAATAAAGAAACAATAATTAATACTTTAGAAGTTGCTGAAGTACAAATAATTTAAAGCATGTGATATTGATGCTATAGGATACACAAAAAGATATTGACGATAATGGATAGAGAGAAAAAATCAAATTTAAACTCTTTATCTTTTATTAATAACTAATATAAAGATATTTTCAAATTTTAAAATACTTACAGGGACATTGGACTTGTTTGGATGAAGTTAATAAAAAGCAAGAAAAAGTATATATAAAAATAAATTAATACTTAAGGAGCTGATTAACTTGTATAAAATTTACAAAATAACTAACTTAACAAATAAAAAGGTTTACATTGGAAGAACAAATAAACATTTTGTATGGAGAGGACAACCAGAATATATTAAAGGAAATAGAACAAGATATAGTTTAAAAATAGAAAATATACATTCGTCAGAAAATTTTAGAAATGATATAAAAGATAATTTAGAAAAACTAGGTAATAGGAATATTAAAATTGAAATATTGAAAGATAACATTTTAACTGAAAAAGAAGCTGATAATAGAGAAATATATTGGATAGCTAAATATAATTCAACTGACGAAAATTTTGGATATAACTCTCAAAAAGGTGGAAAAGACCATAGACCAAATAAAAAAAGTATTATAAAAACTAAAAATACAATGTTAAAAAATGGTACTACAAAAGGTAAAAATAATGGAATGTTTGGTAGAGCTTCTGCAAATTCTAGAAAAGTTATATGTATAACAACTGGAGAGATATTTAATTGTATTAAAGATGCAGAAAGAAAATATAATATAGCATATCAAAGTATATCAAGTTGTTGTAGAGGTACAAGAAAATCAGCTGGTAAACTAAATGGACAAAAATTAAAATGGTGTTATTTAGAAGATTATAACAATTAATATAACGTATATTAAGAGCTTGAATTTAATCAGCTCTTTTTTTTATAAATTAAATTATTACATGAACTATATAGGGCAATGAACTATATAGGGCAGGAGGTAAAAATATGTTAAAAAGTGAATTATTAAAACAAATAGAAAACTTAGCAGACGATGCTGAAGTTAATGAAACTGTTTTAGGAATGGATGAATTTGCAAATTCATCTAAATTTGACTTTTCTAAGGCAACTATAGATGACTTTAAGAGTATGCTCAATACAAATGAAAAAATAAATGGATATTATCAAAGTACTTTAGATTCAAAAGTTAGTAAAGGAATAAATACATTCAAAGAAAAGACTTTACCAAGTTTAATTGAAGAAGAAGTTAAAAAAAGAAGTAACACAAATCTTACTCCTGAACAATTGGAAATAAAACAACTAAAAGAACAAATGAATAAACTTACTCAAGAAAAAGAATATAATGAAAAATTAAAGACAAATGCTAGTAAGTTAAAAGAAAAGAAACTATCAACTGAATTAGCAAAATATATAAACACTGACGAAGATATCACTTTCTTCGAAACATTATTTAATGAAGAAGTTCAAAATGCTGTTCAATCAAAGATAAAAAGTAATCCAGCTATACCAGAAAAATCACAAGGTACTGCGGCAGTTATCACAAAAGAACAGTTTAATAAAATGAACTATAAACAAAGATTAGACTTATACAATGAAAATAGAGACTTATACAATATATTAAGTGGAACTACAGAAGAGTAGTTCTTTTTTTTATGCAAAAATTTAGTAAACAAGAGAGGTAATAAAAAATGGCAAATCAAGTAACAAAAATAGCAGACTTAATCAACCCAGAAGTTTTATCAGGAATGGTAAGCGCAAAATTAGAAAAGAAGATTAGATTCAAACAAATAGCAGCAGTTGATTCTACATTAACTGGAAATCCTGGAAATACTATCACATATCCAGCATTTGAATACTCAGGAGACGCTCGTGAATATAACGAAGGGGAAACTTGTGAATTAGATAAGATCACAACTAGCACTAAACAATTTACAATTAAGAAAGCTATGAAAGCTATCCCTGTAACTGATGAAGCATTACTTTCAGGTTATGGAGATATATTAGGTGAGTGTTCAGGACAAATAGCATTAGCTATTGCAAACAAAATTGATAACGATGTAGTTGAAGCTATATTAAGCGCTGATAAGGTTTCTTTTGATGGATCAGCAACAAAAATCGCGTATTCTGGAATCGTAGATGCAATAGATTTATTTGGAGAAGAAGTTAATTCTGAAAAGATTATGTTTATTAATTCTCATCAATTACCAGAATTACGTAAGGCAGACGATTTTATTTCAAGTGACAAGTATGGAACAGATAACAAAGTAATGATATCTGGTGAAGTTGGAAGAATTTGTAACACTAGAATTATAGTAAGTAATAAAGTACCTTCATTTGACTCATACTATGTAATGGATGAAGTATCTGGAACAGCTGTAACTTCTGCAAACTTAGAAGAAGTAAAGAAAACTCTACCAAATGTACAAATTGGAGAAAAAGTAACTAAAGTTAATAAAGCAGTTTATTTTAATCCAATTATAAAGATGAACAATGATGTTGAAACAGAAGATCAAAAATCAGCTATCACAATTTTCTTAAAGAGAAATACATTAATGGAAACTGACAGAGATATATTAAATGAAACAACTGTTTTAAAAGGTGGTATTCACTACGGTGTTGGTGTAACAAATGCTACTAATATTGTAATTGCTCACTTCAAGAAATAATTAAAATTTAGTTAATATTCTCTCCTATTTAGTATATATAATTATAATTACTATTAAAGAAATTTGTAGAATATTGTATAATATACTAAAGGGAGAGGATAATTATGGCAATTAATATTTACGGAACAATTTATAAAGTTACAAATTTAGTAAATGGCAAAGTTTATATCGGACAAACTACTAATAAAAAAGGTTTTGACGGAAGATATTGTGGTTCTATAAAAAATACTCACAACGAACATTTAAAAAGTGCTATTGAAAAATACGGAATAAATAAATTTAAAGTAGATAAACAAATAGATTTAGCATTTTCTAAAGATGAATTAGACGCAAAAGAAAGGTCTTGGATAGCTATATATAAAAGCAATAATGGAAACTTTGGTTATAATTATAGAGATGGTGGAAGCAGAGGTAATACTCATGAAGAAACAAAAAAGAAACAAAGTAAAGCACGTCTTGATTTAGATCTTGCAAAACATATAATATGTGTAAATACATTAGAAGAATTTTCTTCAGGTACACTAGCATTTATAACATATAAAGGAAAACCAGATAACGTTGCCAATGGAATAACAAAATATACTCAACCATATAAATCAAATATTAAATATGTTTATGTTTGGGCAGATGATTGGAATAAAATGAATGATGCTGAAAAACAAGAAAAAATTGATTTTTGTATTAAAATTAACAAAATAAGCAAAAGAAAAGGTCCTATGCTTGGTGCTGTTAGAAAAGGTGAAAATGCTGCAAATTATGGAAAAGGAAAACACATAATATGTGTAAACACGTTAGAAGAATTTGTTTCTGGAACAATAGCTAAAAAGAAATATGGTAGCTCTCCATGGAATGTCGCTAATGGAAAAAAAGATTATGTTAAACCAAAAGGTCAAAATATAAAATATGTTTATTGTTGGTCTAAAGACTGGGAAGCTATGACAGAAAAAGAGAAGCAAGAAAGAATTGAATATTGTAAACAAATTAACAAGAAAGCTTCATAGGCTTTCTTTTTTTATACTCCAAAAAGGAGGAATGTAAATGACAGATACTTTAAAAGAAAAAATAATAATTCATTTTATCAAGAATTATAAAAATCGTACTGGCTGGTCAGATGATTATGTAAGAGAAAATTATACAGATGCAATAGAATATATGATAGAAAAATTTGATTCAATTTTTAATTATAATTCTTCAAGCAGTGGTTCAAATTCTAATTCAAGCTTGCCTACAAAAAATATAAAGAGAATAACACAAGGTGCAAGAACACACGAGTATTACCAAGACAGTTCAACTTCTACTTCTAGTGGTACTGAAAATATTATAAATTCTGATCCTATTTTACTTACATTACTTGGTAAACCTTTTATAAATGAGTGGTGATTAATTATGAATTGGTTTTACACAAAGCAAATAGATGTTTATAAGTATTCTGATGGTTTAGTTGATTCACATGGATTTGTAAATGATGGATATGAACTAAAGTTTTCTACGAGTGTTGATATTCAACCAATTGGAGAGGAAAAAATAAAGCGATTATATGGATATAATATCGAAGCTAATTATGAGATGTACTCAGATGAAACATTTGTAGAGAGTGACATAATACTGTGGAACAATAAAGCATATGCAATTCAGAAAGTTATAACATGGGATGATTATTGTATTTCACTACTGAAAGAGAGGGATGATAAATGGATTTCAATGTTGATATAAAAGATTTGGAAAACAGAATAAAATCTGCTTGCATTGATACATTAGAAGATGCAGCAACCATAGCGGTAGGTGAAGCTCAGTTTAGATGTCCTGTTGATACTGGAGCATTAAGACTTTCAATAACACATGATAATGTAGATAAAAATAAGCTTTCAGTTAATGTTGGTTCATCAATTTATTATGCAAAGTATGTTGAAGAAGGACATAACCAAGGTAGTGGACATGTAGATGGTAGATGGATGATACACGACGGTATTACCGTTGCTGATGCACAAATGGAAGGGATATTACAACAAAAGCTAGGAAGTAGGTTTTCAAAATGATTAAGTATAATGATATACTTTGTGGAATTGGAGATTGTTTAAAGGATAACTTTCCAGAGATAGACCGTCGTGTTAAAAAGAACAAACAAGACTTAACTAAGCCCTCATTTTATGTTCAAGTTAGACCATTAGAAACTGTTGATTATAAGAGATATAGAGATAAGTTAATAAATATTAGTGTGTGTTATATAAATGTTGTTGAAGATCGTTACAAATTAATAGAAATATTAGAACAATTAGAGAGTGCCTTAGACTTGGGAATAAAAGTCAATGGTACTTTTTTATTGTTTAAGAACAAAAGGCATGTTTTATCAGATGATGATATGAATTTTACTATAAATTTAACTATAAATTACAAAGATGATAGAACTGTTATTGATGAAAGTGACTATTATAGTGCGCTAATGGAAGAGCTATATGTTGATTTCAAAACAAAATAAAAATTTAAAAATTAAGAAGGGTGATAAGCTAATGAGTGATAAGATTAAAATTATTTTAAAAGCGTTATCTGAAAGTGCGGTAGAAAGAAGCACTAGAGGTATTGTATGTTTAATATTGAAAGATACAGTAGAAGGCGTAAAAGAATATAAAAGTAAAAAACAAGTAAAAGATTCATTCTTGCAAGATAACATGACTATAATAAACAAGTGTTTTGTTAAATATGGAGTAAAATCATTAAAAGTTGTTTGCTATGGAACTAGCGTTAGCGAAGCTTTAGCAAAATTAGATGGTGTTAAATTCAATTATTTAGCATGTCCAGAGCTAACAGAAGAAGCCGATAAGAAACTTGTTGCAGATTTTGTAAAAGAACAAAGAGAAGCTAATAACATTTTAGTACATGCTGTTTTACATAACTCTAAAGCAGACCATGAAGGTGTTATTAATTTTAAAAATGATGAAGTTGTTGATGCTGATGGAACTCATACTGGTGATGCATATTGTATTGATGTTGCATGTATGGTTGCAACATTAGGTATGGATAGAAGTTTAACTAATTTATTGGTATCTGATGTTGAAACAGCTACAGAGATAACAGATGGCGAAACAGCAATAGAAAGTGGAGAACTATTCTTATTCTATGACCATGATATGGAAGGTTATGTATTCTCTGATGCTGTTAATAGCAAAACAACTATTAAAGATGGAGAAAAGGAAGCATTAAAGAGCATAAGAGTATGTGAGATATTTGACATGGTTAGAGATGACATAAAAGTATCGTTCAAAAAGTCTTATAAGGGAAAAACAAGCAATTCCTACAATAACAGAAAACTTATAAGAGATGCATATAATCTTTATTTTAAGCAGTTAGCGAAGAAGGGTGTATTAAATCCAGAAGAAAGCAATACTTGTTGGTTAGATGTAGATGCTACTAAAGATTATTTAGAATCTAAAGGCATAGACACAAGTGAAATGACAGATGAAGAAGTATTGAAGAGAGATATTGATAAGAAAATCTTCTTAAAAGCTAGAATATATGCTTTAGATACAATAGAAGAACTTGTGTTCGAAATTAATTATTAAAAAGGAGGATCACTAAAATTATGGCTGTTAATAAGTTATCAGAACAAGATTTTTTAAATAATAAGTTTTTTACATTATGGTTTAATAACGAAGAAAAAGCAGAAGTAATCACAGCAAGTGCTAAATCTTCATTAGAAAGTCAAAAGTTACCTATTGCAGGTTCTATGGGTAAAATCACATTAGTAACAGGAGCAGAAGGTTCAGGTTCTTTAAGTTTCTATAAACTAATAGATGATACATTAAACCAAGATATAAATAATTGTATTAAGAATGGTAAGCCATTTACATTTGATTTAATTGGTGAAGTTGAAAATAAATCAAAAGGTGGAACATATAGAGTTATAATAGAGGATTGTCAAATAACTTCTTTTGAAGTATTAAATGTTGATATTGGTAGTGCAGATGCAATGAAACAAGAATATGAATTTGAATACAATCCAGAAAATGTAGATATTGAATTATATTAATAGACTTAGATTAATTTCTAAGTCTTTTTTTATTAAAAATTTTTTATAAAAGTGAGTGATTTTAAATGCAATTAACAATAGATAATTTATTACAAAACAAAGATATTATTACAAAGCAAACTGGTGTTAAAACAACAACATTAAGAATTAAGAGATTAGGCGGAGACATAACAATACAAAGTTTAGAACCTAATAAATTAGAACAAATACTAAAAGAAGCAAATGCTGGAAAAAGCACATTAGAAATAAACAAAAAAGTTATTTATATGAGTGTAATAGATCCAAACTTAAAAGACAATGAATTATTAAAAACTTATGGATGTAAGAGTAATCCATATAATATAGTAGAAAAGATTTTTACTGTAACAGAAATTGGTATTATTTCAGATAAAGTTGCTGAATTAAATGGATTAAATGAAGTTAAAAATCTCGAAGAATTTGTAGAAGAAATAAAAAACTTATAAGGGAAGATATAGAGGCTAGGATGCTAAGTTATTACATTAATAAAGGCTTTAAGTTAGACTATTTATTAAATTTAACATATAACGAAAAAGCATTCTATATATCTTCCATGTGTTATGAAATAGAAAATAGTAGAGAAGAACAATTAGCCATGAATCCATTTTTTGTAAAGAAATAATAAATAAGAAAGGAGGAAGCTAATGAGTAATTTATATGGTGGAACGCTCGTTATTAGTAATGGATTTAATAGCACACTTAATCAGTTTGCTAAAGATATGAATAGAGCTGGAAACCAATTTAAAAAGTTTACCAATGATAATACTAACCAAGCCAATAAAGCTGGTAGAGCATGGCAAGATAGTTTTGGTAAAGCGAATAAATCTTTTGATAAGTTCTTCAGTAATACTACAAGTAAAATAGGTAAAATTACAGCTGGTTTTTTAACAATTAAAGGTGCTATAAGCGGTGTACAAAAGATATTGGAAAGTGGCATGGATTTTCAAAATGCTAGTGTATTCTTAAATGCTGTGTACGGTGATAAAGTTGGTGCACAAAAATTCAAGTGGGCTACAAAAGAAGCTAATAATACACCATTTTCAGAAAATGAAGTAGCAAATGGATTAGCAAAAGCACATTCTTTAGGTTTAAGAGATGACGAAAAAACATTCAAAATGTACGAAGACTTAGGGTCTTATGCTAAAATAACAGGCACAGGAGACTTAAATAGTGCCATAGATGCTATAGCAGATGCACGTTCAGGTGAATGGGAACGTATATTCACAATAACTGGTGCTAAACGTAGTCAATTTGAAGAGTTTGCCAAAGAAAGAGGAATGGGTAGATTCACAAATAAAGATGGAAAAGTAACAGATCCTGAAAAATTCATGGAAGTATTAAAAGCTTATATGGATGACAAAGGTATTACTGGTATGACTGATAAGTTCTCTAAAACACTATCAGGTAGATTATCTACCCTTAAAGGTAACTTTGGCAAAATGTTAGCTGAAGTTGGTGGTATTAATGATAAGGGCGAAGTCGAAAGTGGTTCATTATTTGACCAGGCAGCAAAAGGATTAGAACGTCTTATAGAGGCATTGGGAAGATTTGCAAAAAGCGAATCATTTAATAAGATTAAAAATGCATTAGGTAAACTAGGACAAGCTATAATTGATGGTCTCGATTATCTTTCAACACATCCAGAAGTAGTAGATAAATTATTATCACTTGGTAAAGCATTTATAGGGTTTAAAGTAGTAAGTACACTTCTTCAACCATTCAAAGATTTTTCTGGTAAATTGCTTGATTTACTTACAATGATTAATGACTTCAAAACTGGTAAAGGTGTATTTAAAGCAGCTAAAACCGCTAGTAACTTTGCTGATGATATGGTTACCCCTTCTTCAAAAGGCGGAATAAAGAATTTTGGAAGTAGTATAGCTAAAACTTTTAAAAATATTGGAAGCAGCATAGCAAAAAGTAAAGTTGGGCAAACCGTTAAAAACTTTGTAGGTAGCATAGCAAAAAGTAAAGTTGGGCAAACGATTAAGGGTCTTGGTAGCAAAATAGCTAAAAGTGGTATAGGACAAGCCGCAAAAAATGCTTTTGGTAAAATATTTAAAAGTAGTGCAGCCAAAGGTGCAGCCAAAGGTGCTACTAAAGTTGCTGCTAAAAGTGGTTCAAAACTTTTGGGAAGTGCAGCAGGACCAATTGGAGCAGGAGTTGCAGCAGGTATAGAATTTGGAGATACCATGTATAATGATGAAAATTCAATACGTAAATGGATAAATTCCGGTATTGGAAAGATAAAGGGTGAAAAACATGATTATGTAGGGGCATCTTTTAGTAATTGGGCTAAGGGTTTACTAGAATTTTACCATAAAATTGGTTTTAGTCCTAATAATTATACTGAAGAACAATATAAAAATATGAGAAAAAATCTAAGCGCGTATTCTCAAGTAAAAGATGATTATTTGAATGGACGTACAGATTCATATGTACCATTTTGGGATGTTTTGAAGGATAAAGGAAAAACAGATTTATTTCCTGAAGTAAAAATAAATATAGAAAAAGTAGAAAAAGGTGCAGACATAGATGAATTAATGATTAAATTCTCAAATATGTTTAACAAAGTATTTTCAAGAAATTCAGTAAATGGATAATAAAGGAAGGTGAATAATATGGCTGATGATAGACGATATTTTAAAGTAACTGGTAAAGCAGATAATTACTCTCTTATATTTCCAATTACTCCCTTCCCTAAGTTTTCTGCTAGTGTAGATACAAAATCAGAACGATTAATTGGTGTTGGAGAGGTTGATTTAGGGCATACTAAAAATTTGATGAAATGTACTATATCTGGAATAATACCAAATCCAGAAAATGATTATTTATTCTTACTAGTACCTCCTAAATCAACCTCAACATATATAAATTGGTTCTGTAAATGGATGAATGATCAAAATGACTTATTAATAGAATATTACACAAAAGATAAGAGAATAGCCCACTTAGATTGTAGAATACAAGAGTTTGAGTGGGGAGAAGAAGATGGAACAAAGAACATCAATTATAGTATGACGTTCAAAGAATATAGAAACATAACTATAAATAATGGGGAAACTGATGGAAAGAAAGTAGCAGAATCTTATGGTAGTAGTGTTTATTATGCTGATGACGGTGATACACTTATCTCTATTGCTACTAAGTTATTTGGAGATAGTAGCAAATGGAGTTATTTGCAAAAGATTAATGGATTTTCCAATCCGCTTTTTATATACAAAGGACAAGCTATAAAATTATATTAAGGAGGTGATTGTTTGGTAGATTTGAGTTTAACTATACAAAAATGGAATGACATAAATAATACAATAGAAATAAAAGATATTTGTACTAGTATTAAAATGAACACTAGTATTAAAAATATTACAACAGAACTACAATTTACAATAGGTTATGAATACAAAAATTATTATTATTATAATTTTGAAATTGGAGACTTAGTATATTTTTGTGTAAACGGACAACAAATGTTTTATGGTAAAATAACAGATAGTGAATTTAATTTAGACTCTAATACTCAAACATTCATCTGCTATGATCTTGTTTGGTGGGTATGTAAGAATAATATTACAGAAAACTTTAAAGACATTACATTGAATCAAGCTATATGGACTGTATTTAGCAAATTTGATTTTACTGAATTTAGTGTAGACTTAGGTGAATTGGGAAAATATGCCGATATGAAAATTGGTAATCATAGAATTAAGAATAAACCAGCTAAAGACGTATTATTAGCTATTATGAGTGATGTAACACGTATGACTGGTATTTATTATTATATACACATGGATTTTAGAGGGCGTGTAGTAATTACAGAATGTGATAAATATTATAGTGGCTTAACTATCCAACAATCTAGTAGCGATGTAGCTGATGGTAATCTAATTGACTATACTGTTACTAGAAGTATGCAAGATATGGTTAATAGAGTTGTTGTATACGATAGCGAGTATGTAGAACTAGTACCATTATATCCAGAAAATACATTAAGTGCTAGAGAAGTAAACAAAAATCGTTATGGTATAATTCAAGATACAGTGGTATTGAGTAAAAGTGAGGATTTAGAAGCTGTAATAAAAGAAGCTGATAAAGAAGGAAGTTTAGACGTAATAACTGACAAAGATCAAGCAAGAATTGCGCACACTTATAATAGTAAATTATTAAAGCTTGAAAACCAACTTAAAATAACTGGATATCCAACAACAGAAGTATTAGTTAAGTGCTTAGGTGATATTAATTATAAAGTTGGCTATGGCGTAATGTGTAAACTTCCAGATAGTGAATTTTATGACAAGTTTATGTATATAACAGCTAGTGAATTTGATTTTATACCAAATTCTGATAATTGGATAAACACGTTAGCTTTAAGCCCTAGTAAACATAAGGAATTAACTACTTGGTCAGATATAGAAGAAGTTGTAGTTGATGAAAATGGTAATATTATCCAAGGTGAAGGTAGTAAAATTGGTAATAGTAATATTGTTAAGAAAGCTTTAGAATGGGCTTATGAAACAGCGAACGATGATAACATAGGTTATAGTATGAATACTAATCTTAGAAATGGACCTGATTATTATGATTGCAGTTCGTTTGTTATACATGCGTTTCGTTATGCTGGCTTATCACTCGAGGGAGCTACTTATACTGGTAATATGTATGATACTTTCTTAGCAGAAGGTTTTGAAGATGTTACAAAAGAAGTTAATTTGAAAACTTGTGATGGGTTAATACCTGGAGATGTATTATTAAATACCATACAACACACAGAAATATATGTTGGTAATGGTAAGAAAATAGGTGCGCATACAGACAGATATCCAAAAGCTGACCAAATATCCGTAAACGATTACAGCAACTATCCTTGGAACTATGTATTAAGATACGCTGTAACTGAAGAAGAGGGAGAAGAAGAAGAAAATAGCAAAAAAGGATTAGTTTCCAATAAGTATATTAATTTACTTAAAGAATTAGAAGGATGCGATTTAACATTAGTTTGCAGAGATGGAGATGTTCCTACTTTGGGTTATGGATTTACAGGTGATGAAATAGGTGGAAGAACAACTATAACAGAAAGTGAAGCAAGCGCAGAATTGGTAGAAAAAATAAACAATTCTAGATATGCTGGAGCAGTTAAGCGTAAATTAGATTCTTGTGGTATATCTGTAACACAATGTAAATTTGATGCTCTTACTGATTTAGCGTATAATGCTGGTTCAGATGTAAGTGACGAAGCTATAAAAAGGTATATTGAAGGTGGGGATAGTGCTATACTTTCTTACTTTAAGTCAATAGTACATGACAATAATCATAAAGTTTTACCTGGACTCGTTAAAAGAAGACAATTAAATTGTGATATGTGGACTGATGGAAAATACTATAATCCATATTAATAAGGAAGTGATTTGATGTTAATAGAAGATATGTTTATCGAATCTTTTAAAAATGGTGCTATTGGAGCTGTAGATATTAAAGAAACATCTATAGGAATTGTAGAAGCAATTAATCCATTACAAATAAGAGTAGATGGTCTACACCTCGATTATAGCGAATTATACGTTAATTACGACCTATTAGAACACAAAGAAACATTTAAAACACTCACTGGAACTGTTGGAGATAGAACAACAACTATCTCTAATGGTTCTATTATTTTTAATAGTAAATTAAGTGTTGGTGATAGAGTAGCTGTGAGAGAAGTTACAGATGGTCGTTATTATATTAGTGGAAAAGTAAAAGGAGGTATATAGATGGATTTTTTACCAAGTATGCCTAGAACACGAACAAATATAATGTTTAATAAAAGTAGTGATATTCCATTACTAAAAGAATATGCTTGGGATTTTGACAATGATAATTTTCTAACAGAAAAAGGAAAATTTGTAATCTTAGAAGGATTAGAAGCGCTAAAAGTTAGAAATTATTTAGCCTTAAAAGTATATAAAGGTAGATTTTTTATTTATAAAAATAAAGTTGGAACTAAATTAAAAGATTTAATTGGAAGAGATAGAAACTATGTTAGTTTGCATGTTAGAGAAATGATAGAAGAGGCATTGTTAGATAATATATATGTAACTGGCATAGAAAATTTAGAAATAAACTATAACAATGGGAAAATAACTGTAGAATTTACGGTTTTAAATATATATCAAGATTATACAACAGAAATAGAAATTTAAGAAAGGAGTAAACATATGACTTATTTTAAAAGTGCAGAACAATATTATAGTGAAATGACAAGTACATTGAAAGATGTAGACAATAGTGAACATAGTTTAATATATAATGCCAATATGCCTATATCTATGGAGTTAAGTTATAATACAATGTTATTAGATGAGTTGGAAAAGCAAATACATGCTAAATCTGCAATAGAAAATGGTTACTATGATAGTTTAATAAAAATATGTGCAGATATGGGTATAGAAAGAAAAAGTGCTACGACTGCTGATGGTATGGTTACTATAACAGGAGCGCAAGGAATAACTATTCCAAAAGATTTTGCTGTAGCTACAAAGTTAGGCATAGTTTACAAAACTACTACTCAAACAACTATACCTACAACAGGAACAGTAGATGTATATGTTAAAGCAAGTGATATTGGAGCTTCTTATAATGTTAAAGCTGGTGATATTTGCACTTTTCCAATTTTGTATAAGGGAATAGATACTGTTACAAATAACGAAGCTATAACTAACGGATATGACATAGAGTCATATGAAGCATTATATAACAGATATTTATTAAAGATACAAACACCTGCTACAAGTGGAAATAAATATCATTATGAACAATGGGCTCTTGAAGTAGTTGGGGTAGGGAATGCTACTTGTATTCCAAGCGCTGGGCTAGTAACAGTAATTATAACAGATAGTAATAAGAAAAAAGCAGACGATGAATTGGTTAAAAAAACATACAGCTATATTGACGAAGTTAGACCACTATTGGCAGGGGAATTGGTTATAAAATCTGTTAAGGAAGTTGAAATATCTATAACTGGTAGTATAGAAATCGATGCGTCAACAAATCTAGGAGATGTTCAAACAGCATTTGCTACTTTAGTAGAAGAGTATTTTGATGATAAAGTATATAAAACAAAGAAAATTAGTATAGCTAAAATTCAAGCATTGTTGATTGATATAAATGGTGTGCTGGATTGTAGTGATATACAAATAAATGGAAGTTCAAATAATATCGAATTAAATATAGATGAAATAGCAGTATTAAAGAATCTAAATATAGGGGTGATATAATTTGAAACTAAGTAATTTCGGACAAAAACTTAATAAAATAGATAATAATGTTTATACAATAGAAGAAGAAATCACTCTTATAGATGGTGTGTACGAAGCTGATTTAGAACATTACAATGTAGATCCAAATTCAATATCTGTTTATACTGGAAGTAAATTAACTGGTCAACAAATTAATACTTGGAGCAAAAGCACTCCCAGCCTTACTCCTTGTAGAACTCATATAAAAGTATATAGTACAATTACTCCATTATATATTACGTATGAAACAATTGGTGATACTGTAGAAGCAGATGATGTAAATAATGTACAAGATGCTATTATTTATACTCAAACTGAGTCAAATGCAGAAAATAAAAAATTAACACAAGATTTAGATGACGAAGTTCAAAGAGCAATGTTATCTGAGCAAACAATAACAACTAATTTAAGTAATGAAGTAACAAGAGCTAAAGCAGCAGAGCAAACAATAACAACTAACTTAAATAACGAAGTAACAAGAGCTAAAAAAGCAGAATCAGATGAAACTACAAGAGCTAAAGCAGCCGAAGGTACAATAACAACTAATTTAAGTAATGAAGTTACTAGAGCAACTAAAGTAGAAGGAGAAATAACAACTAACTTAAATAGTGAAATAAGTAGGGCAAAGTCTGCTGAAGGTACACTAACAACTAATTTAAGTAATGAAGTTACTAGAGCAACTAAAGCTGAACAAGCTATACAAACTACTATAGATACAAATAAATCAATTTGGAATGACAAATATACTAAAGCAGAAGTAGATAATAAAATTAGCCAAGTAATTAGTGATATAGATTGGAAAGAATCTGTGGCAACTTATAATGATATAGCTACAACTTATCCTAGTCCACAAGATGGATGGGCAGTAAATGTTAAAGACACAGATATTACTTATAGATATAGTGGTAGTAAATGGATAGAAATAAGTGCAAACTCTATTCCATTAGCAACAAGTTCAGTTGATGGTAAAATGTCTAAAACTGATAAGAGTTTCTTAGATACTGTTAAAAGTTTATGGACTAATGTAACAACTCATATAAGTGATGCTGTAAAACATATTACAAGTGCAGAAAGAACTTTATGGAATACAGTAAGTAACAAAGCTGAAAAAAACCACACTCACGACACGTTGGTTTATTATGATTTAACAGGTAAGACAGTTGATTTAAATGATTATACTATAAATGATGGAATTGTAGAACATAGATTTTATAGATGTAGAACTATAGGTGGGTCAGCAAATATATCCAATAAACCAGTTGCAGATAATCCATTTGTTTTAGAAATAGAATGCGTTCGTTGGAGTAGCGCTACTGACTTTATAACAAAACAAACATTCACATCTGCTGAAATTATGTGTGATTATACAAGATTTTATCATTCAAGCGTAAATGCTTGGACAAAATGGGAAACGAATTATAATAGTAAAAATTTAACAAAAGTATCTCAACTTAGCAACGATGCTGGATATCTTACTCAAGCAGATGTAGACACTTCTCAAAATCATATTCATACTAACAAAACAACATTAGATAAAATTACAGAAGACGCATGGAATGATAAACTTGATAAAACAGGTGGAACAGTAACAGGTAGAATTATATGTAATGGCGGGTTAACAGTAAAAAGTCTTAATGGTGGTTCTGGAACAGCTGGATATATGCATGTAGCAAGGATAACAATAGGTAGTGCTTATCAAAATCAACCAATATCGTTTGATATACAACAAAGAAATAGATATGGCTCTATTATTCTTCAATTTCAGAGTGCAAATTCTCATGATCCAGATTTGTCTTATATACAAAAAAGAGGAAATATAGAGGCTTATATGGTTAAGTCTAGTGCTGGCGTATGGGATTTATATGTTCAAAAATCAGAGGGGTATGATGTAATAGAAGTTATTGACATGGGTAAAGGTGAATATATGACTCTTACAACAATAGAATGGAAAAATGTAACAGTAACTACTTTGCCAACTGGTTATATTACCGCTGGTAAACAATATATTGATATGAGTGTTGCTAAAGCTGAACAAGATTCTTATGGCAATCAAATTAATACAACTTATGTTAAAAAAGGAACTACATGGGATGAATTGGAGGGGAAGTGATGAATAGATGATTTATAATACTGGATATTATGCTGCAAATACTTATGGTAAAACAATTGAAAATGTCACTGAAGAAGATTTAGAAAAATTCTATGTAGACCTATCAAAGTATGTTCCTAGATTTATATACAATGGAGATATTTTTAACAGGATATATAAAGCACAAGAATATCAACTATCTTGTTTAGCTGCATATACACAAGATTTATTAAATCAAGGTTTTATAGATACCGCAACATGGGGATTAACAGCTTGGGAAGAAGAATTCGGAATAAAAACAAACTTAAATTCGTCATACGAAGAAAGAAGAGAAGTTATAAAAGCTAAAAAAAGAGGACAAGGTACATGTACAAAAGCATTAATTAAAAATGTTGCAGAAGCTTTTAGTGGTGGAGAGTGTAATATAATAGAAAATACGGCTCCATATACTTTTACAATTCAATTTGTTGGTATTAAAGGTATACCTAAAAATATGAAAGGTTTAATTAGTGCTATTGACGAAATCAAACCAGCTCATCTTGTATATGATTTTAAATATACTTATACTTCATGGGATTATTTAGAATCAAAGAATTTAACTTTTGATGATACAGAGAATATAACATGGGAAGAATTGGAAATTTACGATTAAAAAAGGAGAGATATACAATGCAAAAATCAACTCATAATTCATTACTCTTACCAGAAGGTACAGATAACGTTAGAAGACAAGATTTTGTAGACAATTTTAGTTCTATAGACGATGGGCTAAGCAAATTTTACGTTGCCACCCTTAATTCTGCAAACGTTTACAAAATAACTACAGGAAATAATAAAACAAGTTTAGAAAATGGTTATTCTATGAAAGTTGCGATTCCGAGTGATAGTACAGCGGCTGTAAGTATAATAGTTGATGGAGTTTCAGCAATAGCTGTAAATAAACCAAATGGAAGTGCTGTTACAAACTTTAAAGCAAATGGAGTTTATAACTTAACATATTATAATTCGGTTTTTATCTTAGCTAGTGGTGGAGGCGGCGACGATGTAAACTTTACTGCTAGCGATTTATTAGTTGGAAAAACTGCAAACGATAGTAATGGTGAAAAAGTAGACGGTACTATGCCAAATATGTCTGGAAAGGCTACTCAATGGTGCGGGGATGAAACTTGTATTGTTCAACCTAATCCATTAGACTCATCACAAGGAATGGTTACTTTTCCTAATTATGGAGGAAGTGGTTACTACAGTGATACATCTTCAGTAGTAGGAAATTTAGGTAATTTAAATGCTGGAAATATTAAATATGGTGTTAAGATTGGTAGAAGTAGCAATTATGGAGCAGACAGTACAAATACAATAACTGGAACATTTACTTCAGATGCAACTGCTGTAGCTGCAGATATGTTATCTGGAAAAATAGCTTATGTAAAAGGTAACAAAGTAACTGGAGTAATGAACTCTATGACTACAAATGGTACAGATGGTACAAACTTTCATTCAGATGCTTATAGTTGTGAATATGGAACACATTCATCTGGTGATGCAACTCCTTATTTATACTTTGGTATTCCAGCATGGACTTATACAGCTAAGAATGGATTTGTAAGAAGTCCAGCTAGTACAGTTGCTAGTAAACTAGGTTTAACTGCAAATAAAATAGTAGCAGGAAATAATATTTGTGGTGTTCAAGGAACAGCAACTGTTCAAAGCTTAGGTGGAAGTGTTTTTAAAAGTGGAACAGGTACTGTAACATTAACAGAAAAGCAAAGTCGTATATTAGTAGATTTTTCTTCCAAAGTCCCTTCTACCGTAAGAGTAATTTGGGGTCAATTCACTTCTGGAAGTACATTCTACTTTGTTAATTTTAGAAGTGGAACTAGTGGAACTTTTAAACCGATAGTTTGGGACAAATACTATAGTAAATATGCAGATAAAAACCCTGTTTCAATTACTGGAATTAACTTGGGTGATGGTGACTCATCTCATACTTGGAGTGCTGGAACTTATACTTATAATTGGTATGCTATTTAAGGAGCGTGAGAATAAATGAATACAATGATAGTTTATGATAAAAATACTGGAGAAGTTATATCAACAAATAGTCCTGCTGAAGGTGAATATGGAGTTTTAGTATATGATGTTCCAAACTACAGACGACCAGAAAAAGTAATTAATGGTGAAGTTATACTTGAAGATACACCGGAGATAAAGGAAGCTAAGCAGAGACTAGAAGAAATTGAGAAAGAACAATTAGAAATTAAAATGAAATTATTAGAAGAGATAGGAGGTTTTTAATATGAAGACAGATAATTGGATATACGATTACATTGTGGATTTAGTTGAAGTGAAATATATTACAAAGGAAAAAGCATTAGCATATGCAAATAGGTTTCATGACATGGGCAAGTTGAATGAAGAAGAGTATAAGGACTTGATGTTGTTTATCGAAATGACATATGCAGAAGAAATTTAAGGAGCCAACAAATGGCTCCTTTTCTTAGGAGGTAATAATGTTGAGTAGACTATCAAAACTTTTATCAGCAAGATTTTTAGTTGTAGTAATGTTAACTATTACGTTTTGCTACCTTGCAATAAAACAAACACTTACTACTGAATTTACTACAATATATGTTATTGCAATCAACTATTACTTTTATAAAGAAAGAACAAAGGATGATAAAAATTAATAACATATAAGGAGAGTGATTGAAAGATGGAATTATTCATTTCAATGGTAGAAACATTCGGTTTTCCACTAGCTTCAATAGTGGCACTTGCAATATTTATAAAAAATATGTGGAAAAATCAAATAGATACAAATGACAAATTATTAAAATCTCAACAAAAAACAAACGACAAGATAATGGACGAGTTAAAAACAGTAAATAAGACAAATGCTGAATTAGTACAAGTAGTAAGTGATAAACTTGATGCTATTAGTGATAAGTTAGATAAATTAGATAAAGAAAAGGACAAAGACAAGTAAGGAGCTATTAGTTTAGTTCCTTTTTTTTGTTACAAAATTTTAAATAAGAGAGGTAATATAAATGGCAGATGAAACTAACAACAACGAAACAATTTCAGAATCTACAATTACTACTACAACAACTACTACAACAACTGAAACAATCTATCCAGTAACTCATGCTGAGGCCGTATTAGCTGGTGAAGCTGAACCCATCACACATTTTGAGAAGGTGATAGCTAAATATTGCACTGGAGGAGGTTCTGGAACTGGTGATGTTGATATTGTTACTACTTTAGATAGTACAAATACAGATACTCAAGTTCCTAGTGCTAAAGTTGTTTATGATAATGTAAAAGATAATAGAGTTAAGACTTATACTGATATAACTCAATTAGGATTAACTACACCTACGACTACAAGTGACGTATTTAATGCTATGCCTGATAATAGCATGTTTATGTATAAAGTAAGCACTATTAGCTTTACAGATGTTCCAACATTTGGTATTTTAATGATACATAAATGTAGTAAAGATGGTTTTCATATTGAACTTAAGAGAAGTTTTAGCATTTCAGCTGCAGGGAATGATGTATTTATTGCTAAGTTAAAGGGTAAAGATGGTACTAGGTTAGTATGGAACAAATTAATTAGTGATGTTGATATTGTTACTACTTTAGATTCAACTTCAACAGATACTCAGATTCCTAGTGCTAAAGCTGTTTATGACAATTTACAATCATTAATAGTCTCATTAACACAAGCAGAATATGATGCTCTAACAGATGCGCAAAAAAATAATGGAACTATATACTTGATAACACAGTAGGTGATAATATGAGTAGTATAAATTTAGCAAGCATTTGTGATGTTTACCATAAAGGAAAGTCTATCTCTAAAATGATTAGAAATGATATAATTTTATGGGAAAAAACTGGAAAGTACACTATATTTAGTATAAATTGTTCTGATACTTCAAAAGAACAATTAAAAATAGCAGCTATATCAGACAATAGCATAACTGAACTAATAATAAACAATGTTACACAAACTATTCCAACTACAGATTCAACAACTTTTAGACTTAAACAAGGCGAAAACATAATAAAAGTAAAAGGTAATTTTAATGTTGCAGATTCATCTATAACTAATATTAAATTCTTAGATACTTGGTCAGGATTAACTAGTTTGAATTGTATGTTTTGGGGTTGTTCTGTTTTAACTTCATTAGACTTAAGTGGTCTTAACACAAGTAACATAACTGATATGTCAATTATGTTTACTGATTGCTATGTATTAAATTCATTAGATTTAAGTAATTTTGATACTAGCAATGTAACCAATATAATGGGCATGTTTGCTGGTTGTGAATCTTTGACTTCATTAGACTTAAGCAATTTCGATACAAGCAATGTAACTAATATGGATAGTGCATTTAATTATTGCTCTGCTTTAACTTCGTTAAATTTAGGTAGTTTTGATACAAGTAGTGTAACTGATATGGGTTATATGTTTAGTTTCTGCGAGGTTTTGACTTCATTAGACTTAAGCAATTTCGATACAAGTAATGTAACTGATATGAATAGTGCATTTAATCATTGCTCTGCTTTAACTTCGTTAAATTTAGGTAGTTTTGATACAAGTAGTGTAACTAATATGAATAGGATGTTCCTTGATTGTACTAGCTTAACTTCGTTAAATTTAAATAGTTTTGATACAAATAACGTAACTGATTGTAAAGAAATGCTTGATAACGTTCTTAGTACTGCAACAATTAAAGTAGGTAGTAACTTCACTAAAACAGAAGCTGATTGTAGCTGGACAGGAACATTTACTAGAGTTTAAAAAACAAAGGGATAGAAAAAGGGAAGCTTTAATTAGCTTCCCACTTTTTTTGTCCACTATTTTTCTAAATTTGTAATAAAATCTTTTCTCTTTTTACTACACAAACATCTTATAGCACTTTCATGAATACTTGGCAAGTGTAACGCCACATCTTTAACAAAAGCTATTGCTTCTTCACTTTCATTCTTATTATCATATAATCGATTATATACTCTAAATATAAATGATTGATTAAATCCTTTTCTCAATTTTTCTCCAAAAATTTTAAATTCTTGCTTCTCATATTTAACTTCTTTATCCGTATCACAAGAAACATCTCTAATTTGAAATAACATTTCTTTTAGTTCAATTATATAATCATATACATCTTTAATTTTTGTAATTCCTTCAATTATCTTATCATTCTTACTTAATAACCATTGTCTCTTTTCTTCTAACAAATATGTGTCCTCGTTTACATGCCATTTGATACTTCTCTTATGTTTCTCAGTACTTACACTTTCAACATAAAAATAATTATTTAACACTCCAGCTACATCATTAAAAGTAATAATTTTATTCATTTTTATCAACTTCCTTTTGTATTTATTAGAACAAACATATGTTCTGTTCTTGTAAATATTATACAATCGTTCGACGTAAAAGTACACAGTTCTACATAAATTTTTTGCAAATTTTGTTAATTATCTCCAGTTTTAAGTATACAAATAAATACCTAGTAAAAATACTAGAGTTTTATTTATTAAAGGAGAGATTACAATGAGTAATTTAACAGAAGAAATTATTTTAACAAACGAAAAAGAAAGAGAAAAATTAATTGATAAAGTAGAAGTTTTGAATAAAGTAAAAGAGTTAGTAGCTATACCAAACTCAATTTATTGTACAAAAGCTATGGTTGCTGAGTATTTTGAAATACCTGAACCTACATTAGATACTTGTATAAAAAATAATAAAGAAGAGTTATTTGAAAACGGGTTAGTTAAGTTAAACAAAGAAGATTTTATTAATAGTTTTAACTTGTCAGTTATAGACAAGTTAAAACTACAAACTTATCAAGGTGGATTTGAATACGAAGGTATAAGATTCACAAACAACTCATCATATTATTTTAATCGTAGAGCTATATTAAATGTAGCAATGTTATTAAGAGATTCAGAAATTGCAAAACTTGTAAGAAAATCATTATTAAATATGAGTGAAAATAAAGAAGCTATTAGTAATGAAGTAGATAGTATTATTAATTCTGCTATGGCTGCATTTTCTTACTTATCTAAAGATTTGCAAGAACAAGTATTTAAACAAACGTTTGAAGGTTTAACAAATGCTAAAAAAGAAATAGGTGAACTACAAGAAGAAAAGAAAGAATTGGAAGGTGAATTAGATACAGCAAAAGATTTAATAGAAACTAATAGTGCTATTATAGATAAAAATGGATATACTATTGAATCATTAGCTAAATATCTAGGTAGTACCGTATTAATACCTAATATGTTAAATAGCAAATTAGTACCTTGCGGAAGAAATCTATTATTTAAGTATTTAAGAGATGAGAATATTTTAAAGAGTAATAATGAACCATACGCTAGATATAAAGATTGGTTTAATGTTATACCAAATAAACAAGCTACACAAGCAACAGGACGTACAATAAACACTACATTAATAACTGGAGATGGAATATACAAATTAGTTAAATATATGAAAAAAGATACTAATATAGATACAACAAAAATAAAAAGTTATGAAGAAATAATTAATAACCTGTAGACATTTAGAGTTTAGGGATAATAATCCTTAGACTCTTTTTTTTGTCTAAAATAGTGAAGGTTCCATAGAGGAATCTTCAGAAAATAAGTTAATTCATCTATGGAATTAACTGCTGAAAACGAGGGAACTAAAGAGGGCACCCTCATAAGTTGGTAAAAGATATTTACTTAGTTAAAAATAGTTAAAAATCTGCTCTCTAGAGCCATTGGTACGACACACGTTGAGAGTACAAAAACTACCCAAAAACCCTAGAATGCATTCAAGTGCCCAAAAATTAGCCTAAATGTTAAATTATATGGCAAATTAAAAAAATTGTATTCTCTCCAAAATTCTTGTTAACTTTTATTTTCGTTTCGTATATACATGTGTAAGCTAAGAAATTTTAAATTAAATAATTTTCGCTCGAATTATATCCATTTTTAAAAAATTTTGGCTTAAAAATTTATAACAGAAAAGGAATGATGTTAAATGAAAGAATTAAGCAGCAAAGAAAAATATGAATTATTAATTAAGAAGTTTACTACAAGAGATGAGAAAGGAAAAGAACATTTTGATTCATGGGCTTTATTAGATATAACTGGTTATCAATTCAATTGTTATTGGGTAGACAATTGTTTTATGACAGAAGACATCTTTAGACAATACTATGGTTATATTAGTAATGATGATTATAGAAAGGTTGATAAAAAATATATTGAAAAATTTTTCGAGATATTTCATATTGAAGAAATTAATAAAAAGCAAGTGAGTTTTGATTCTATTGACTGCTTTTATGATAATTTTAATAAAGCTTTGGATAAGTTACATGAAAAAATGATAAATCATGATTATAGCAAAGAATATAATTTAAAGTATAAATTTGAGCATATAGAAGAAACAATTAAAGAGAGAGAATTTAATTTTGAACGTAGACTTGAATATATAAATGAAGAAACTGAAAAAGATTTAGCTAATTTTATAAATTATTTTTTTAGATAATACTGGAATAGAAGTAAATGATGACTCAATAACTTTAAATAAAAAAATAAACTGGTTAAGAGGAGCAATTAAGTTCCTCTTTTTTTTAATTGTTTATAGTAGGTGATAACTTTTTACTAGTTTTAGTTAATATAATATATATAATTAAAATAATTGAAGGTAGTATATAAATA